>Ga0302326_10007698_pt1 | contig 23881 bp, 22 predicted proteins | sample Palsa_T0_3_FD_202264 | JGI IMG/M metagenome (GOLD analysis project Ga0302326, IMG submission 202264) | Peat permafrost microbial communities from Stordalen Mire near Abisko, Sweden - Palsa_T0_3 | ecosystem: Environmental > Terrestrial > Soil > Palsa > Peat permafrost | place: Sweden: Abisko... | reverse complement strand
GCTCGTCGCCCCGTTTGCGGGAGTGATTCCGGCCGACACTCAATTACGTCCGGCGCCCGCCGAGGTGGCCGAAATTTTTTCCGTATCGATTGCGGATCTTCGCAATCCCGCCCTCCGCGCACTGCATGAACTGCACCGCGACGGTCTCTTGTGGAAGTTCCCGTCGATCGATTGCGGCGGCCGTCCGCTGTGGGGACTGACGTATCGAATCACGCTGGCGCTGATCGCGATGCTCGACGGCGAGCCCTCCCCGCTCTGATATAATCGTCATCATCGTGAGGCGAATCCGGCTTGACAGTGATCTGGCGCGATGTTTAGCCTCGCGTTCTTGAGCGAAATCAATGGCAGTTACGAATGAAGTCCGTGCTGAGGACGAACGCCTGCGCGCAGCGGGTTTCGATCCTGCCTCGGCGTCCGAAGATGCAATCACGGCCCTGCGGGATTTGCGCACCCGTCCAGATGTATCCGAGGGCGCGATTGCGCGCGCGCTCGGATCGATCGTCGCGCCCGCCGCGGCCGAATTGCTGGCCGCGATGGAAACGGGCGCTTCCGGTCCGAATCGACGTGAAATCCGCCGCGCACTTTTTCGCTTGCGCCAGGCGGGAATCGAGCCGTCCGTTCACGAAACCACTCCGGCTGCAATCGGTGCACGTGCTTCAGGCGCCGATGCGGGATTCGAGGGCGTCGTGTCACCGATTGACGCGACCGGCGTCGGTCTTGCCTGGGTAGTGAAGGCGCGTGCGCGCGGCGGTCTCGCCCGCTTGTGGGGATTCGTGTCGGAGACCGAAGGGCTCATCGGCTGCCAACTCACAAACGTCAGCCGGCGCGACTTGCGCCGTGACCGCGCGACCGTCGAGGAACGATCGGGGGCGCATCTGATCGACGCCGACTGGCGGCTGGCCGATTTTATCCTGACCGAAGCGTACTATCGCACGCCCGAAGAAAAGCGCGCTGCCGTCGGCAACTTCCTGGCACTGCGCGCAGAAATTATCGAAATATCGCCGAAAGCCGGTTTCGTCCATCCGGTTTATGCGGAGATGGCGGCGGAGGCCACCGCCGAGCCGTCGGTCGAGTTGCTGCGCGAGCCTGAGATCGGGTCCTGGCAGTTCAACCCCGCCGAGATCAAGCCGTTCGTCGATGAGATCGCAGGTATCCGCAACAGCATGATCGTGCTGAGCCCCTCGCATAACGAGGAGCGAATCGCCCAGGTAATCGAAAACGCGAGCGCGCGGCTGCTCGGCGGAGAGCGGCTCGACCGCACGCGGCGCCGGCTTGAAGATACTGCCTATTACCTCGCCCGCACCGGACGGCGGGAGGCGGCCGGATGGGCCGCGGGCGCGGCGCGGCGACTGCGCGATGGCGTCGAGCCCGCGAAAATCGCGCCGCTAAATGAACTGGTCCGCACGGCGGTTGGCGCCGAAATCGCAAATCAAAATGAGAAGGCCCGCGACGAGCCCCGCCTGATCATGACGCCGGCCGAGGCGATGCAATCGCGCCGTCCCCGCGGACGCGCCTAAAACCAGCCCCGCGGGATCTACAGAAAGGAAGTTGCGCCACGGAGCGGGCGCGGCGAGAATATCGGGATGGCAAGCGACGTGACTGATGCAGACAACGGCAACCGCCCGACCGGGCCTTTTTCCGGCGTGACCGTGATCGATCTCTCGCGGGTGCTCGCGGGACCATTCTGCACGATGCTGCTGGCAGATATGGGCGCGCGCGTTATCAAGGTCGAGGCGCCCAAAACCGGCGACGACTCGCGCGGCTACGGTCCGTTTCTCAATGGCGAATCGGTCTATTTCAAATTCGTCAATCGGGGCAAGGAGAGTATCGCGCTCAACCTCAAGAACGCCGACGACCACGCGGTACTCGAAGCGATGATCGCGCGCGCCGATGTACTGGTCGAGAACTTTCGCCCCGGCACGATGGACAAGCTGGGCTTCACGGCTGACGCGGTGGCTAAACTCAATCCGCGTATCATTTACGCGTCGTGCTCGGGCTTCGGCCAGACGGGACCGATGAGCCATCTGCCAGCCTATGACACCGTCGTGCAGGCGCTCAGCGGTCTGATGAGTATCACGGGGCATCCGGACGGCCCGCCCACGCGGGCGGGAATTTCGGTCGCAGACCTCACGTCGGGCCTCTACACCTTCAGCGCGATTGCGAGCGCCCTTTATGCGCGCGAAAAAACCGGACACGGGGCGCGCGTCGATATCGCGATGCTCGATGGGATGATCAGCTACATGATCCACGGCGCGATGGAGTATGTCGTTCACGGGCGCGAGCTCGGCCGGCTCGGCAACGGTCACGCTTCGATCACACCGTTCGACACCTACCAGGCTGCCGATGAGCAGATTGCGATCTGCGTTGGCGGCGACGAAGTCTTTGTCCGGCTTTGCAAGGCGATTGAACGCGATGATTTGGCCGCCGACACACGTTTCGCGCGCAACCGCGATCGCCATACCCATCAACATGCGCTGCGACTCGAAATTGAAGGAGCGTTGGCCCGCGGATCGGCTGAGCACTGGATCGGCGTGATCGGCACGGCCGGCGTCCCCTGCGCCAAGATTCAGAGCGTTTCCGAGGCGATCGAAAGCCCGCAGACGGCAGCACGCAACATGATTGTCGAAGCGGGCGGCCTCCGGATGACGGGCAACCCGATCAAGATCAGCGGCTACGACGACCCGACGACGCGGCGTCCGGCACCGGGGCTCGACGCCGATGGTGCCGCTATCCGCCGCGAATTCGGAAACGCCGGCAAGGGCTCGGACGCGGCTGCGGGGAGCTGAAAATGGCGCGTGTAGTCGTAATAGTCGATGCGGTCCGGACAGCAATCGCGAGGGCGGGAGTAGATCGCAGCCCACTGCGTAACGTCCGAGCCGATGATTTGGGAGTCCAATGCGTCACGGCGATCCGCGATCGCAATCCGGCGCTCGATCCCGCGGAAATCGAAGACGTCGTGTTCGGATGCGCGAACCAGTCGGGCGAGCAGAGCCTCAACCTGGCCCGGATGATCGGTTTACTGGCCGGCCTGCCGGTGGACGTCGCGGGCACGACGGTCGATCGGCAATGCGGTTCGGGTCTGCAGGCGATCAACACGGCCACCCATGCGATCCTTGCCGGCGCAGGCGACGTTGCGATAGCCGGCGGCGTCGAGAGCATGACCCGTGTGCCGATGGGTACCGGCATGGACCCGAATCAGCGCCTGTTTACGATGTACCCTCCGGAACTTGCCGTGATGGGCCTGACCGCCGAGCGCCTTGCCGATATGCACGGAGTTACGCGTATCGAGGCGGACCGGTTCGCCTTGCGATCGAATCAACGGGCGATCGCGGCGCGTGAACTCTTTCGCGAAGAGATCATTCCGATAACGCTCGAGGACGGCGTGTTCGACACCGATCAGGGTCCGCGTGCCGACACCAGTATCGAGAAGCTGGCGTCGCTGCGGCCGGTCTTCAAGCCCGACGGTCAAGTGACCGCTGGAAACTCATCGCAGGTTAGCGACGGCGCCGCAGCGGTGCTCCTGATGAGCGCCGAACGGGCGCTCTCGCTCGGTGTGAAGCCGCTCGCAAGAATCGTCGCGACGGCGGTTGCCGGCGTGCCGCCCGAGATAATGGGATGGGGTCCGGTCCCGGCCACCGGCAAGGCGCTGAAGCGAGCAAACCTGAAGATCGGCGACCTCGATCTGGTCGAGATCAACGAAGCTTTCGCCGCACAAGTGATTGCCTGCAACAAGAGTCTCGGAATCGATGAGGAGCGGCTTAACGTCAATGGCGGCGCGATTGCGCTGGGCCATCCGCTGGGCTGTTCGGGTGCGCGCCTGATGGTGACGCTGCTCCATGAGATGCGCCGGAGGGGCGCTCGGCTCGGGCTCGCGTCGCTATGTATCGGAATAGGCCAAGGTATCGCCACGATCATCGAGGCGATCTGATCCGTTCAGCCATTGGCAGACGCGAATTGTCGCAGATTATTTAGTAACCTTGCGGACCAGATATATCGGCTACTGGAACTGACCGTGCGGTCCGGATAGAATTGCGGTCCGATGGATCCCTTGGAACTGAAAAGCATCATTGAGCGCGGACTGCCCGGCGCTATTATCGAAGTTCACGATATGACCGGCGGCGGCGATCACTTCGAGGCGCTCATCGTAAGTGAGAGTTTCGAAGGTAAGGGTCTTATCGAGCGTCATCAGCAAGTCTACAATGCCGTCGGAGATGCGATGCGGGCGCGTGTGCATGCGCTTACGCTTAAAACGCTAACTCCAGCGCAATATGCCAATCGGAGGTAACGACCAATGGCGGAAGTAATCGACCGGATTCAATCGTCGATCACCCGGAACAAGATCACGATCTTCATGAAGGGAACGCGACATTTTCCGCAGTGCGGTTTTTCGGCGGCCACCGTTGCAGTATTTGAGGAACTGGGCGTGCCTTTCGAGACGGTCGATGTCCTCGCCGACCCCGAACTGCGCGATGCGATTAAGGTTTACAGCAGTTGGCCAACGATTCCGCAGGTCTACGTCAACGGCCAGTTCCTCGGCGGCTGCGATATCATCCGTGAGCTGCACGAGACCGGCGAACTGCGCGGATTGATCGATAGCGCGTTAGCCCAACCCGTCGCTCAATAAGTCGCAAAAATCCAACACGGCGCGGCTATACCGATAGTCGCGCCGTGCTCGTATCTCGCCTGACGCCAAATCAGCATGAGCGATCGGCGCCAAACTCGCCGATGAAAAATCAGTCGATTGCGTACTCGCCCGGACCGTGAGCGGCAAGAAGCAGCAGACCACCCATCATGGCGAGGTTCTTCATCGTTTGAACAGGATCTCCCTGGCTCGCATGAAACAGATACGTCACAGGGATCAGCCACAGAAACAGAATTATGGCCACGATGCGCGCCTTAAAGCCCACGATAACCAGGATCGCACCTCCCAGTTCGATCACGGCAGATAGATAGAGCAGCGGAGTGATCAGATTAGCCGGAATATGGCCGACATTAGTCATGAAGCCCGCCACCCCCGCGGGATTGCTGACTTTGCTCCAGCCTGAAGCCGCGAAAACCGCGACCAAGAATATCCGTCCCACTAGCGCCAGAATGTTTTGCAACCCTCGCATGTCCCCATCCTCCTCTTTAGCGAGCCTGATCTAACACTTATCCGCGTTAAGCGATATAAGGTTTACGCAATGTATCCACAGTGGCTTCCTTATGCTAAATGCGGTCACAAATCTCAATTGTCGGCGACCCCGCTCATCGTGAATCACTTGGGATTGCCATCACTCTTGTTAGCCGAGCGAATTAGTGAATAATCTGCGAGCCACTCTTTATTGAGGTTGCAGCCATGGCGCTTTGGAAGCCGGATCAGACTTTCTACCCGTCACCGCGAATGGCGATGAGCGCGCCGCCGGAAAAGCTCGCGTATGTCGTAGCGTTCAATCCGACGCCGGCTGACGGCCGCCCGGATTCGATGAACGTCCTCGACGTCAATCCAGTATCGAGCACCTACGGCCAGGTTGTCGGCCGCACCGAGATGCCCAACGCCGGTGACGAGTTGCATCATTTTGGCTGGAACGCGTGCAGCGCCGCGCTATGCCCCTACGCGCCGCATCCGCACCAGGAGCGACGCTACCTGATCGTTCCCGGTCTCCGATCATCCCGAACCCACATCCTGGACACCAAGCCCGATCCGCTGTCGCCCAAAATCGTCAAGATCATCGAGCCCAAGGAACTGGCCGAGCGAGCCGGCTATTCGCGGCCCCATACGGTGCATTGCGGACCTGATGCGATCTACATGAGCGCGCTCGGCAATCCCGACGGCGACGCACCAGGCGGTATCGCCCTGCTCGACTGCGAGAGCTTCGACGTGCTGGGCCGCTTCGAGGTGGATCGCGGACCGCAGGAACTCGCCTACGATTTCTGGTGGCACCTCGGTTACGACATCGCCGTGACCAGCGAATGGGGCACGCCCAAGATGTTCGAGGACGGCCTGATTCCGCAGATGCTGCTCGACGGCAAATACGGCCATGTCCTGCATATCTGGGATCTCCGCCGGCGGCGCCATCTAAAGCGGATTGACCTCGGTGTTGAGCATCAGCTCGCCTTCGAGCTGCGGCCCGCTCACAACCCGACCAAGCCATACGGTTTCGTCAATGTGGTCCTATCGACCAAGGACCTCACGAGCTCGATCTGGGTCTGGCACGAATCGAAAGGTGATTGGACCGCCACCAAGGTGATCGATATTCCGGCCGAGCCTGCCGATCCCGAATTGCTGCCGCCGATTCTGAAGGGCTTCAAGGCGGTGCCGCCGCTGGCCACCGATATCGTGCTCTCGCTCGACGATCGTTTTCTCTACGTTTCATGCTGGGGTACCGGCGAGATGCGGCAATATGACGTCAGCGATCCCTTCCATCCGAAGCTCACCGGTTCGGTACGCCTCGGTGGAATTGTTGCTCACGGGGCGCATCCAAAGAGCGGACCGCTCAACGGCGCGGTTCAGATGGTCGAGATCAGCCGCGACGGTCGGCGCGTCTACGTCAGCAACTCGCTCTATGGAAAGATCGACGAGCAGTTCTATCCCGAAGGCGTCAACGGATGGGTCGCGAAGCTCAACGCCGGCGCCAATGGCGGCCTCGAAGCCGATCCGGATTTCTTCGTCACTTTCGATCATGAGCGGCCCCATCAGATTCGCCTCGAAGGTGGCGACGCCTCTTCGGATTCCTACTGCTATCCGTGAGCCGCGCCTGGCCGTGGCTGGTGATCGCCCTGCTCGGCGGTTACCACGGCCTCGACCCCTCGATGGGCTGGTTGTTCGCGGTCGGCCTCGGCCTGCAGGAGAATCGCCTCGTCAAAGTTATTTGGGCGCTCGTGCCGATCGCGATCGGCCATCTGATTTCGGTCGCGCTGGTCGTGGCTCTTATCGGAGGCGCCGCCGCGGTAGCCGCCGCCGTTCCGCTGCGTATAATCGGCGCGTGCATTCTGATCGCTTTCGGCATCTTCCGACTATGGAAACCGGGGGCGCATCCGCGCTGGGTCGCGATGCGGGTCGGCTTTGGAGAGCTGGTTCTATGGTCGTTCCTGATGGCTTCGGCGCACGGCGCTGGCCTGATGCTGTTTCCAATCCTGATGGGTCTGCCGATGTGCTCGAGCGCCGCGAGCTATCCGACGCCAATCTTCGGCGCCTCGATCTCGATGGACCGACTGGCCAGCGCCGTGGCTGTTCTGATTGTGCATACGTCCGCAATGCTCTTCGTGATGGGGCTGGTGGCGGTGGTCGTTTTCGAGTGGGTCGGCCTCGCCATATTGCGTAGCGCGTGGATCAATCTTGACAAACTATGGGCCGCAGCCTTGATCGCCGCCGGATTGCTCGCGATCTTCATCTGAAGTTTTCGGCGACGGTGGGCGCGCGCAACGGCGGCCTGACGAATCCTGGGCGCGCCTACCGCCTGCCGCGAATAGACCCGCAAGCCGGAGGTGTCAGGTGCTCTTCAGCGGTTGTCGAATGAAGATTGGGCGCGCTGGCCCCCTGGTTGTCAGCGTCGCGGCCGTAATCCTGATTGCCACCGCGGCGATCGGGACCGCGGCCCCCGTGTTGACTCTCGACGAGGTTATCGGCCGAGCGCTCGACTTCGCCCCGTCGGTCGCGTCCGCGGCGGCGGCGAGCGACTTCAGCCGCGCGCGGGTGGGCGAGGCGCGCGCGCCGCTCTATCCACTGGTAAGCAGCGATATCGAATATCAACAGACCCCGGGCTACGATACGGTCGTGACCAACGGCGGCATGACCGATGCCACCATCAACCTGACGTACACCGCCGTCGACTTTGGCCGCCGGCTCGCCTTGGCGCGGGCCGCCGCGTTTGAAAGCGCCGCCGCAACTTACGGAGTCCGTGCCGCGCGCGCCCAAATCGTCTTCGATGCGACCACCGCGTACTTTGACCTGATGCGCAGCCGCGAGCAGATAGTCGAGTATCAGAAAAGTTTTGACCGGATGGATCGCTACGTCGTGGTCATCGAGCACCTCGATTACACCGGCAAGGCGATCACCAACGATGTGCTCAAGATACGCAGCGCGCGCGACAGCGCCGAACTCAATCTGTCGGCGGCCCGGCGGACCGCGCAGCAGGCCGCGATCGTGCTCGGATCCCTCATCGGCAACTTCGACCCTGACAATCTCGATATCGAACCAGTGATGGGACTTCCACCGATGCCGACCGGCAACCTGGCGGCTAATCCGACCTTGCGCGCCGATCAGCGGGGAATTGACTCCGCGACGCTCGGGATCAAGGCGGCGGAGGCTGAGCGATACCCCAATTTCAATGTCACCCTTTCGACCGGTTTTCTCGGCGTCAATCCACCAAGAACCTTCAACCGCAACTTCGGCGCTTCTTACGACGGCGCGATCGACGTGCCGATCTTTCAAGGCGGACTTATCAGGGCGCATATCGATGAGGCCCGGGCCCAACAACTCACCGCGCAGGCGCAATACAAACAGGACAGCGTGATGCTGACGCAGCGGCTCGAGGACGCCGCCTCGCGCTATCGGCAGGCGCAGGATCAGCTCGCCATACTGGCCCGATCCCAACCGACCGCCGACGACGCCTTCGCGCTCTACTGGACGCGCTTTCTGGGCGGCGGCAGCGTGACGGTGCTCGAGGTCCTCGACGCCTTTGAGCAGGCCGAATCCTTCCGCATCGCGGCGGCCGATCAACGATTCGCGGTCCGTCAGGCAGCGGCCGATATCGCGCTGCTCTATGGTGCGAGCCGGTGAAAAAACGCCTGCCGCAGGGTAACCGCCTACTGTGGATCTTGGCTCTGGCGGCCGCGTTGGCATCCGGATGCCGCGCGACGTCGGCGCCCGACAATGAATCCACACCGGAGCCCGCGCCGGTACTGGCCGTTACAGCCGCCCGTGCCAAGATCGCACCGATGCGCTCGATTACCGATCTGCTCGGCATCACGACGGCTCTGCGCCACGTCCAGTTGCGCGCTCCCACGGGCGGCCGCGTGGTCAGTTTCGAGCTTCGCAGCGGCGATTCGGTCCACCAAGGAGAGGTCGTCGGGTATATCGTGAACCAGGAACTCGAGGCGGCCCAGAACGGTCTCGCGATCGCGCAACGGATCGATCCCGGTGAGGCGCCGGCGCTCGCGGCCTCGGTCAAGCGCTACTCCAAGGGATCGGGCGTGCCAATCCGGGCGACCGCAACCGCGGTGGTTTCTCAGCCGCTCGTCAGCAGTGGACAGATTGTCGCTTATCTCGATCCGCTCGCCGACCTGATCGATCCCGCCAGCATTTACGTCCAGGCGCAGGTACCGGTCGACGCGTCCTCGCTCGTGCAACCCGGAATGGCCGCCACGGTAACCTCGCCCGTGCGTCCCGGGTTCCAGTTTCCCGCCCGCGTAATGGCGCTGTCGCCGACCTTCAACGTCGGCGGGGAGACGGCGCCGGCGAGGCTCGACTTTACCGGCCGCGATCGCATCACGATCGCCGGCGCCCCGGTGACCGTCCATATCGTGTCGAGCTATGTGCCCGACGCCATAACGGTTCCCGCCGACGCTCTGTTTCAGGATGCGCGCAACAATACCTGGTATCTGTTCACGGTCGGCCCGGACCGTGTTGCCCGCCGGACGGCGGTTACGGTGGGAATTCGCGAAAAAGGACGCGCCCAGATAATCAGCGGCGTGAGCGCCGGCCAGCAGGTGATAACTTCGGGCGGCTACGCGCTGTCCGACGGCCTCAAGGTGCAGGTGATCAATCCCGCGGAGGGATCGAATTGAAAGATCCCGTCGCGCGATATGCACTCGCCTCGCCGTGGCGGGCCGTTGTGATTGTCGCGATGGCGATGCTATCGATCGGCGCGGCTCTGCCGGCCGCGATGCAGGGGCGGTCCTTTCTTCCCGACGCCGCCGGCAGCCTGATCGTGAGCGTCAAGGCGTCGGGCCCTGCCGTCGCCAAAATAGTCATCGTCACCGATGCCGTCGCCGTAAAGGAGAATGCGCCGGCGGCGACGGTAAAGCGCTTCGGTGAGGTCTACTCCTTCTCGCCCTCGGTAATCTTTGTCCGCGAAAATCAGCCCACTCGAATCGCGCTGTGGAATCTTCAATCCGACGACGAGCACGACTTCTCAATTATCGGCCTTGACGGAAGTCCGCTGATGGATCTGCAGATGGCGCCGCTGTCGATTACTTCCTATGTGTTCACCTTTCACCAGCGCGGGCTGCTCACTTTCCGCTGCCTTCTCCATCAACCCGCAATGAGCGGCCAGATCGTCGTTACGCCGCCGGAAGATCCTGAATGAGTCGACCGCGGCCCGCATGAAGCACGTCAACCAGTCATTGGCGCTTTTCGTCGTGATCGCCGCGACGGTGCTTGGCCTGATCGTGGCTCGCAGTATTCCGAGCGCGGTCTTTCCGGAGATCAATTTCAACCGCGCGATCATCCTGGCCGACTCCGGCAATCTGCCGGCAGCGCAAATGCTGGTCGCAGTCACGCGACCGATCGAAGAGGCCGCCTACGGAGTTGGAGGCGTCAGTCTAGTCACCTCGACCACTACGCGCGGCAGCTCGGAAGTAGACGTGACTTTCGACGAAAGTGCCGGTTCCTCCAGCGGCTACCAGCTTCTCGACGCCTCGCTGGGCGATGTACGGGCGCATCTGCCGCCTGAGACCAAAGTCAGTACACGGCTCCTTACCACCGCGACCTTTCCGATTGTCGAAGTCGCGATGAGCTCGTCGGACCGCGACCTCGCGGCGCTGACCGATCTTGCGTACTACGAGGTGGTCCCGAGCTTCCATCTAATCGACGGCGTGCATCGGGTAGAGATTGTCGGCGGCAAGTCTCGCGAGTACGTCGTCAAGCTCGATCCGGCGGCGCTGCTGGCGCACAAGATCACCGGGCAGGACGTCGTCGACGGGCTCCAGAAGGCCAACGTGATCGAGTCGGCTGGCCGTATCGTCGATGCGCATCAGACCCTGCTGACCGTGGTGACGACCGCTATTCATGACACCGGGCAGCTCGCCGCGTTGCCGATCGCGAGCCAGGACAATCAACCAGTTTACGTGCGCGACGTGGCGCAGGTCGATGTGGGCATCGAGGAGGATTATATCCGCGCCGCGTCGCAAAACGGTCCGTCCGTGCTGGTCGAGGTATCGCGCCAGGCCGATGGCAACACCGTGGCGATCGCCGCACAGGTGCGCCGGCTGATTGCCGAGTTCGGCCGCAGCTACCCGGATGTAAAATTCAGCCTTTCGTATGATCAATCGACGCTGGTGACGGAGTCCTTCGACAGTGTGCGTGATGCGATCATACTGGGGCTCGGGCTGGCAGTCGCGGTGGTGCTCGCGTGCACGATGAGCCCGATAAACGCGCTGATCGCGGCGATCGTGGTGCCCTGCACGATCGCCAGTACCTGCGTCGCGATGAAGCTCGCCGGGCTGACGTTCAACATGATGACGCTCGGCGGTCTGGCGGCCGGGATCGGTCTGTTTATCGATGACGCGATCGTGATGATCGAGGCGATTCATCGCGCCCGCACGGACGGCAATTCGCCGCATGAGGCGGTGCGCCACGCGGTCACGGTTCTGCGGCGGCCGCTGGTCGCCTCGACGCTCACGGTTATCATCGTCTTCAGCCCGCTCATCTTCATGTCGGGCATCAGCGGACTGTTCTTTCGCGCGCTGGCGGCCACGATGGCAGCCGGCCTTGCAATCTCACTGGCGCTCGCCCTCTACTTCACGCCCGCGCTTGAGCTGGTTTTCGCGGGGCTCAGCCGGCGGCCCCGCAAGGACAGGGTCTTCGCACTTATCGGAGAAGCTTTCGTGTGGACGGTCAGGCCATTCGCGCGCTTTCCCGCCGCCGCGTTGGCGCTGACCGCGCTATGCGTAGCCGCGGCGCTTTTCCTTTATGGCAGGATCGGCACCGACTACCTGCCGCAGCTCGACGAGGGCGCGTTCGTGCTCGACTATTACACCCCGCCGGAGAGCACGATTGCCGACACGGAAGCATTACTCGGGCGAATCGAACAGGTGCTCAAGACCACGCCGGAGGTGGCGGCGTTTTCGGTCCGCACGGGCACGCAACTGGGCTTTTTCCTGACTGAATCGAACCGCGGCGACATCTCGGTCCGGCTGCGCGCCGACCGGACGCGCGGTATCGACGAGATCATCAATTCAGTGCGCCAGCGCATTCTGGCCTCCGTGCCGGGAGTCTGGATCGAATTTTCGCAGGAACTGCAGGATCTGCTGGGTGATCTGTCGGGCACGCCGGAGCCGATCGAGATAAAGGTTTTCGGTCCCGATCAAAGCCAGATCGAAACCCTCGCGGATCGCGTCGCCGAACTTATTCGCGGGATTCCGGGCCTCGTCGATATTTCCGACGGCATCGTTCTGAGTAATCCCGAAGAGGAGATTGAGGTCGATACGACCTCGGCGCAGCGCTACGGATTCAGCGCGCAGGACGTCGCCGATGCGCTGAAGATCGTGGTCGGCGGAACCGTGGCGACGCAGTTGCGCGTGAAAGATCGGCTGTACGGAGTTCGCGTCCGTTACCCGGATCGTTTCCATGAAGACCTGACGCATCTGGCCGGCGTGCTGCTGCAAGCGCCGGGGCGTGGAACCGTCCCGCTGTCATCGCTGACCACGATGCGATGGCTGGGCCCGCAATCGGAGCTCGACCGGGAGCGCCTGCGGCCGGTCGTCCGCGTAACGGCGCGACTCTCAAGCGGCGACCTCGGCACGGCGGTATCCCGTGTCGGCGATCGGCTGGCCGAAATCACGCCTCCCGCCGGAGTGTCATTTCAGTTGGGCGGCCTGTGGGCTCAACAGCTCCAGGCCTTCGAGGAGCTGAAGCTGGTCCTGATCGCGGGCACGTTCGCAATGTTTCTGACCGTCGTGTGGGAGTTCCGACGCACCGCGCCAGCCGTGGCGGTTTTGCTGGGGACACTGGCGTGCCTGGCCGGCAGTCTCGGCGCGCTCCAACTCACCGGCATCGCGCTCAACATTTCGTCTTTCATGGGCGTCATCATGGTGGTCGGAATCGCAGCAAAAAACGGCATCCTGCTGCTCGATCATGCCGAGCGCGATGTGCTCGGCGGTACCCTGCCACGGACGGCGCTGATCGATGCGGTCCGGGTCAGAATCCGTCCGATAATCATGACGACGCTGGCGACTGCCGCCGGATTGTTGCCGCTCGCACTCGGCATAGGCGCGGGCGCCAGAGTGCAGCAGCCGCTGGCGGTGGCGGTGATCGGCGGACTCGCAATGGCGATGATATTGACTAATCCCATCGCGGGCGGCATTTACCTGCTCGGAACACGCGGCGGCCGCAGGATCGACTGAAAGCACCGAGCTGTTGCTGGCGTCAATCGCGGCCGGCCTCGATTATCTTGCCGGCCAACCCGACCGGGTTGGTATAAATCACCTCGTGGCTGCCCGGCATCTGCACCAGCCGGTACAATCCGAGCCTGCTCGACATCCGCGGATGCCATCCCCATTCGCCCGGCGGCAGCGCCGTGTCCTCGGTGCAATTGAGATAGCTGCGCGGGATCGTCAGCGAATAGAACTTCTTCAGATCGAGCTTGTCGGAGAACATGCGAGGCGGCTCGGGCGTGAGCAACTCGTAAGTCGAGCGCGCAAAGGCTTCGTCGGCGTCGTTGATAAATGCGTCGCGCCATATGTTGAACGGCAGCATCAGGCCGGCGTCGCCGCCGTCGGCCGCCAACTTGTCGAATAATTCGCGGTAGTGCGGCGGCGTTTCGTCGCTCAGGGAATTGCCGTCGAGCGGAACGAATGCGTTCCAGAAAACCAGTCGCCGGATGCGATCGGTGACCGCCTCGGCAACTTTGGTGATAATCGTGCCGCCGAAGCTATGGCCGACCAGCACGAAATCCTTGAGATTGTTGGCCGTGATGAATTCCACCGCCGAGGCGACGCATTCGGCGTGGCTGATCGTCCGCGGCGCGTCCTTGCCGTGGCCGGCCAGCGTCGGCGCGAAGGCGCAATGGCCGTTGCTCTCGAGCACCTTGATAACGGAATCCCACGCCGATGCGTCATGCCAGGAGCCGTGAATCAGTACAAAATTAGACATCTAATAATCCCTTGCCGGACGCGCGGTCACTCCCGCGCCCGGATGGCGCCGTTTCGCACGGGCGGGGGACCGCTGTCAAGGCGGGACTGTACTGATACGGCCGCTCGTTGTAGAAATTGGGCATGGACACCGCCGCTCATCGTTCATCGACAGTTGCCGATCACGTTCTGGCCACTCTCAATTACCTGGACCCCGCGATTAAGAAGCCGTTCAACTATATGTACAAGGTGACGGAAGGTACGCCGCAGACCTCGCGGAAATTCGAGCCGCACACGGTACCGATTCACAGCGGACGCCCGTTGGCTGGCCGCCTGTCACTCGACCGCGAAGGCTTTCTGATCGTGCATGACGAAATCGGCGACTACGATCTTTATGACGAGAATGTCGTCAAGGAATTGTACTATCCGCAGATCGACCGCATTCTCAAAGAAATCACTGGAGCGGAAAAGGTCATCATCTTCGACGCGACGATGCGCAATGCTTCCGCGGAGCGGCGCGGCGAAAGCGCCGTGCGCGAGCCGGTGCAAGCGGTGCACAACGATTACACAGTAGTCTCCGGGCCGCAGCGTGTGCGCGACCTGCTCGATCCGGAGGAGGCCGAGATGCGGCTGAAGCATCGGTTTGCGGAGATCAACGTATGGCGGCCGATCGCGGGCCCGGTCCAGCAATGGCCGCTCGCGATGTGCGATTCGCGGACGATCGCACCGGAGGACCTCGTCGCCACGGAACAGCGCTATCGGGATCGTTTCGGCGAGATTTACTCAATCACCTACAACCCGGCCCACCGATGGTCCTACTTCCCGCATATGCGCCGCGAAGAAGCAGTCATGATCAAGGGCTATGACTCGGCGGCCGACGGACGGGCGCGTTTCACCGCGCATACATCGTTCGCCGATCCGACCAGCCCGCCGGACTCGGCTCCGCGCGAGAGTATCGAGGTCCGCGCGCTGGTCTTCTTTGCCCCGAGATAATCGCAATTGATAATCGCGAGCCGGATAATCTCGAACGAAATTCGCGAAGCTCTTTAGCTTTGCGGATCCAGGCCGAGGCGGCGAATCAGCGTCTCGACTATCTCGGACGGCGGCAGCGAAATATCTACCGTGATGGCAGTCGTATCGTTTGGAACTTCCAGGGTTTCGAGTTGCGATTGCAGCAGCGCGGGATCGAAGAAATGGGCTTTGCGGGCGGCCAGCCGGCGCGCGATCAACTCCGGCGGTCCATTCAGGAAGACGAATCGTATGTCAGACGAAGCGGGCGTGATTGCATCGCGCGTAATCGCATCGCGCGTAATCGCATCGCGCGTAATCACATCCCGCGTAATCAAATCCCGATAGTTCTTTTTGAGCGCCGAGCACGCGATAACGGCGGGCGTCGAATCACGGACGCATCGGTCGATCAGATGGCGGATAGTTTCGAGCCACGGCGCACGGTCGAGGTCGGTGAGAGCGATTCCAGCCGCCATCTTTTGACGATTCGCTTCAGAATGGAAATCGTCGGCGTCGTAGAAACGCCAGCCGAGACGCCGGGCGAGTTCCATACCAACGGTGGTCTTGCCGGCACCGGCGACGCCCATAACGAGGATAACGGTCGGTTTCGTGCGATTGGACAATGGCTCTTTAACGCAGCTCGCCGACTCGCCTGCTCGCTCCGCGTCGGAACGCTCCGCTAGCGAGACGGCCGATACACTTGTCGATCATGCCGCCCGCTCGTATATCATACTGGCTCTGACGCGCGGACGCGCGATTGCACGCCGAGGTGGCGAAACGGCAGACGCAGAGGACTCAAAATCCTCCGTCCGTAAGGACATGCGGGTTCAAGTCCCGCCCTCGGCACCAAAGACTCCCGATAATCCGGGGACTTATAGCCGTGTAGTGGATAGCCTACACGGCCTATCGACGTTTACGGACAAATTGTGTGGGATCGTGTGAGGTCGGCGACGGTCTAAAGACGCTGCGTTACCGGACTATCGCGCCACATACCGTGTCCATCTTTGATCATCCGGCTATCACCATCACCCAGCATACGAGGCATACTCCGAGGCATATGCCGACGCCCATGCCAATGAGAACGAGTTCCTCGCGCGTCATCCGCCCGCCTCCTTGACCATGTTTAGCGCCACGGCAGCGGCATCCTCGGGTATCGGCACCGGGTACGACGGCCGACCGAGCCTTGGCCCGATGGCCAGGGCTTGAAGGAACGAAACACCCTCAAAATCAGGATCGGTTGTTCGCATCTGTATGGCGCAAAACCTCCTTATTGAGCGTCTGTTTCATTTTTGACTATCCAAATCTAGCTTTGATATTTCGCAAAACAAGTCCTTAAAAGCAAGCTAAGATTGTTAAATTTGAAAATACAGTACTAAAGTATTACATAGTACAACATAATAATGCTCAAATGTGCCTTGGACGCAGCAATTGACCACTCTATCGAGCCAAATTGCCTAAGAGCCGTTGACTATTGGCAACAAGGCCACATCACGCAACTTTGCGATGATGGAAAAGTCTTGACGCATCGGACAGTTGCGCTCCGGGCGTCTAATCGACGGGCGCAGGCTCGCGCAATCCGGGAGGCTGCCGCAAAAGGGCGAACCCCGGATGTCGGTTCATGTCAACACGAAGCTTGGCGACAGGGCGACCAGCGAACGGGGATCTCAACTTTGGATACGAGTCTCCCGACGAGCCCGTAATGATCCCGCGGCCGCCGCAGGCGGCTCGCTTCTCCGAAACGGCGAGGAAGGTCAGTTTGACGCAGGCGGTGGCGTTACGACGACGGGCGGCGACTGCTGGATGCTAACCTGGGGGGGAGGGTTGTGGACCTCAGTGCATGAGAAACATCCGGTCGTCGTGATACAGGCGCCTACGCTAACCATCAGAATGAGGAATTGCCGGCTAAGTGCTTTCATCGGAAAACCATATCCACACGGCCAGATCCGGTCAAATCCGTCTTCTCGACGACGGACCTCGCTAGGATGAGACTCAAATCCGTGTGAAGCTGGACAATCCTTCCAGCGGAACCTCAGGCGATACTTCAGGGAGAGCTCCGATGTCAGCCACGAAGAGCAGCGCCATCAGAACCACCGTTATCGAACGCTTATTCAACAGGACGCTCGCCTGGCTGGTCGGCGTCGGTCTGGTTCGCGGTCACTTCTATGTGCTCGAAGTTGCGGGACGTAAGAGCGGCAAACCCATCTCGATGCCGGTAGATTTGCTCGAACTCAATGGCCGACGATACCTCGTTTCGGCGCGAGGTGAATCGAATTGGGTGCATAATGCGCGCGCGGCGGGCGAGATCATCCTGAAGAGGGGGCGTCGGCGCGAGCGCTTCAGTATCAGCGAGTTGCCGCCCGAACAACGGCCGCCGATCCTCAAGGCCTATCTCGACAGCTTCGCGAGCGAAGTGCAGAGGTTTTTTGCGGTGCCGAAGGGCTCGCCGGTGGCCGATTTCGTTGCGGTCGCTTCGCGCCATCCGGTCTTCGAGTTAATGCCCCCGATTTGACAACGACAATTTGACACCCGAATGACCCGTCCCACGGCGAAAGCTACGGCTGGGTCAGGCTCCTCGGAACGGAGGGCGGCACCGCGGGAGCGGGCGGAATGATGCCTTTGCACCTATAGTAGGCAGGGGTGTAGGCCTGAACGTTTCCACAATCCGCCATCGGCGCAGGAACCGGGGCGGGCAGCGCGGGCTGCGATGGAGCGCTCGTCGATGAGCATCCGCTGAGAATCAACAGCGTGGCGATTCCGACAAGCCTTGCGACTACTCGAAGCGGTCTTCTGATTTCTGGATTCATCAGTCGAGTCTTTCTTTCGCGTAGGCACAAAGCAAAGCAAACAAGGGTCAGGCGGTAGCTTCAGGCGGCAGTATTTCCTTTTCGCCGAGCACCTCGGAGCGAAACAGTTCGGAAATTGACGCCCAGCGCAGTTCGCAGATTTCCTCAGCGACTTTCAGTGCACGCTCTTCGAGCTCCGGCGTATCCAGATATTTCGCGCATAGATCCCGCTGACGGCGGCTGTGCTCAACATCGGCGGCGTCGTGCTCGGTGAAAAACTCGATCTCACGCGCGTTTCGCTTGAACCCGTAATGCTTCTCGAAGGCGGGCATCAGCACCTCGCTGATCAGTCCCGGCATCTGGCCCTCCTGCGTGCTTTGCATCGCGAGGACGACTCCGACCGGTTCGGTCGCGACCGTGTTGTAGTAGTAAAGCGATCGCGCCCACCACGCGGGGGGCATCTTCATGGCGCGGACTTCCGCGTCGCTGAAACCCGCTGCGCGGCAGAAGCGGAAAATCAGTTCATTATGATCGTGGGCCTCGTGCCCGGGCTGGGAAATCGCCTTGAAGCCCTCTTCCTCGGCCAGGTTCTCGGCCATCATCTTGCGCACATCCTCATGATGGTAGGCCTTGGCGTAGAGCAGCCCAAAGCTTGGCAGCGCGTATGAGACGAAGTGGTAATGCAGCGCCTGGTAGCGACCAAGGGATTTGAGCGCTAGCTTGCCTTCGCTGAACACCCGAAAGAACGGATGCCGCTTGGTGTGCCAGTGGTCGCGAATCGCCTCGACTCGAGCGGTGATTGGAGTATCGGAATCCGACTTGTAGGCCATCACAGACCTCCCCTGAAAATCCGGTCGAACAAATCCTTTCGAACAAACCCCGTCGAAATGATCCACAAAGAATCCGATGACAAATCGCCTGCCCCGAAACACGCGTAACGGAGATTTAATCCTCACCGCGGGCATTTCTTATCTGCATTGCGGCTCTCGCCAGGATATCTAAGGATCCCAAAGGTCAGATTTGCACCGAGGGCGGGAATTCCGCAAGCCTCCTTGCCAGTGCGGTCGGCGTAAGCTTATATGGGGCAACGTGCGTTCAGATAGTTGGGATTTCAACCAGCCCCTCGCGGATCAATCTCTCATCGGCTGTCCTCATTGCGATCTGATTCAGCGGCTTCCAAACCTGGAACCCGGTGCGTCGGCCCAATGCCCCCGATGTGGAGAGGAGTTGTGGCGGCGCCGTCCGGACCCGCTGAACCGCCCGCTCGCGCTGGCGGTGGCGGCCGCGATGCTTTACGTGGTCGCCAATTCGGTGCCGATGCTCGGTCTCACGATCGTCGGTCGTACCGCGTCGACTACGGTCTTCGGCGGCGCGGAGCATCTATGGCAGGAGGGGCGGCAGATGGTATCGGCGCTGGTTTTCTTCACCGCCATCGTGGCTCCAGCCATGCAGATTGGCTTCATGCTGCTGATTATGATCGGGGCGCGGTGCACCCCGGCGCCGACATGGGTGGGAACGCTGCTCCGGCACAATCACATTACTCGCACCTGGAGCATGATCGAGGTCATGCTGCTGGGCGTGCTGGTCGCGCTCATCAAGATCGCCGATTACGCGACGGTAATTCCCGGGCTGGCGCTTTTCACTCTGGGCGCGCTGGTCTTCGTGCTGGCCTCGATGCAGGCGAGTTTCGATCCGCGCGAGGTGTGGAAGCGGGTGCGATGGGCGTCGGCCCAAACGCAGACCGAGTCCGCTGCTGTGTCCGGGGTAAAATGGCCAACCTGAACGCCCCGACCGCGATGGGACAGGGGCTGCATAACTGTCGCGCTTGCGGATTGCTGTCGCGTCCCGCGCCAGGCCACACCGACGGTCGTTGTCCGCGATGCGCCGAATGGCTCGATTTCCGGAAGCCGGACAGTATTCAGCGGACATGGGCCTACGTGATCGCCGCGATGGCGTGCTACATTCCGGCGAATCTTCTTCCGGTTCTGACCACAACCACGGCCACCGGCACCGAGACCGACACCATCATGCAAGGCGTCGTGCTCCTGTGGTCGCCGACCGGATGGCCGCTGTCGCTGATCGTGCTGGTCGCCAGTATCATGATTCCGAGCGCGAAAATCCTCGCTCTGATCTATTTGCTCGTTTCTGTGCAGCGCGGTTCAGTCCAAAGCACTGAGCAACGCTTGCGGCTCTTTCGGACCGTCGAATTCATCGGTCGATGGTCGATGGTCGACGTGTTCGTCGACACTTTCACCGCCGCCCTGATTCAGCTTCAACCGCTGATGTCGGTCGAACCGGGACCCGGTCTGCTCTTCTTCGCGGCGGTGGTGGTGTTCACGATGCTCGCGGTCGAGTCGTTCGACCAGCGTCTGATATGGGACGCCACGAGCTTGCAAGAGGTACAGCATGCCTGAAGATAGCGGACCGCAACCGCCGGTCGCCGAATCGCGGACGGTCACGAGAAGACATACACGGATATCCCTGGTCTGGGTCATCCCGCTGGTGGCCGCCGCGGCGGGCGCCTGGGTGGCGATCGCAAGGGTGCTTGGCGAGGGGCCGAAGATTACGATCACGTTCCACTCGGCCGAGGGTCTCGAGGCCGGCAAAACGCAGATCCAGTACAAAGGCGTCGAGGTGGGCACGATCACGACGATCCGTTTGTCCGAAGATCACAGGCAGGTGATCGCGACCGCGCAGATGGAGCCCCGCACCGAAGACTTCCTGGTCGATGACACCGAGTTCTGGGTGGTGCGGCCGCGGATCTCCGGGGCTAACGTCACCGGCCTCGGCACTCTAATATCGGGCGCATTCATCGGCATGGAGATTGGCTCTTCGCGCACCCCCAAGCGCGACTTCGCGGCGCTCGAGACTCAACCGATTATAACTGGCGGATCGGCCGGCCGCTTCTTTGTGCTGAAGACCCCGGACCTCGGCTCGCTCGACACTGGTACCCCGATTTTCTACCGCCGGCTGCAGGTCGGACAGATTTCATCGTACGTGCTTGACCCCGACGGCCAAAATTTTACGATCAAGATATTCGTACGGGCGCCGTACGATGAGTATGTAAACGCGAACACGCGCTTCTGGCAGGCAAGCGGAATTGACCTGTCGATCAGCGCTAACGGTCTCAGCCTGCAGACCCAGTCGCTGCTGTCGATCCTGATTGGTGGCGTGGCCTTCGAGTCGCCACCCAACACCGCGATTGCACTGCCCCCCGCCGACGCGAACACTGCGTTCACGCTTTACGACACGCGGGCCGAGGCCTATGAGCCTCCGGTGGAAAATCCGCAAACCTACGAACTTTCTTTCAACGAATCGGTCCGCGGCCTCACGCCCGGCGCGCCGGTTGAATTCCGTGGCATCAAGATCGGTGAAGTTTCTGACGTGCGCGCGCAAATCGATCTGATTAACTTCAAGTTCCGCATACCGGTGACTATCACGCTCGACCCGCGGCGGCTTGGCGTGCAGGTCATCAAAGCCGTGCCGGGGATGGATCTGGAGATCATGCGCCGAAGGCTGATCGACTCGTTGGTGGCTCACGGCGTACGTGCGCAATTGAGAACCGGGAATATGTTGACCGGGCAAGCCTATGTTGCGTTCGACTTTTTCCCAACCGCGCCGCCGACAACGATTGATTGGTCGCAGACGCCCGTGAGGTTGCCGACAGTTCCGGGGCAACTCGAGGCGACGGTGGCGAGTGTCACCGAGATTATACAGAAGGTTAATCAGATACCGCTCCAGCAGATCGGCGAACGACTGAGCGAAGTCCTCGGCAACCTGAATAAAACGCTGGTGACCGCACAGGGAGCTCTGGCGACGGCAAACACCACGCTGATAAGCGCGCGATCGACGTTCAATAGCGCCAACGGTGTGGTCCAGCCAAATTCCGTGCAGGCGCAGGAACTGGACAATACGCTGCAGGAACTTACTCGTGCGGCGCGATCAGTACGCGTGCTGGCCGACTACCTCGAGCGCCATCCTGATGCGCTCCTTCGCGGCAAACCCGGAGAGGCCAAGTGATTAGTCGTCGTATCGCACAAATGGCTATATCGATTGCGCTGGTCACGATTGTCGGCGGATGCGCCACCAATCCGTCGCGCTTCTACACGCTCGAATCGACCGCCACACCCGGCGCCGGACCGGCCCTGCCAATCTCCGTCCTGGTCGGACCGGTGGCGATTCCGGCCTCGGTCGATCAGCCGCAATTCGTGGTGCAGGTCGCGCCGAATCGTGTCGATGTCGACGAGTTCAATCGATGGGCGGCGCCGCTGTCGGACAGTATCGCACGTGCACTCGCTGGCGACCTCTCGACGCAGCTCGGCACGCCCAATGTGGCGATCGCGCCGATGGCCAACTTCCAACCTACGTATCGAGTTACGGTTGATGTACAGCGGTTCGAATCGATTCAGGGTCAGTCGGCGATTGTCGACGCGGTCTGGACCGTGCGCAAGACTTCGGACGGCGAAACGCGCTCGGGCCGCACGTTCGCGCAGGAGACCGTGCAGGACGGCAGCTTCGAAGCGCTGGCGGCGGCGCACAGCCGCGCGATCGCCAAGATGAGCGACGATATCGCCGCGTCCATCCGGAGCGAAGCCGCCCCTTCGTAGGCACGCGTCGCGTCATCTCGGCCTGCCACCCTAGCGTAGGCGAATCCGTTCAGCGCAGGCGCGGAGTCGCGCCGTCCGTTCGTCCAATCGATCGGGCGAGCTGCGACTGCGATGAACTCTGAGTTCTCCTGGAACGCGATGTTTCGCGACTATCCCCCCAGTCGCGATGTTTCGCGACTATCCCGATGATAGACTTGGCCCCGGAGGGGAAGCAGGGGCCGGATGAATGATGATATCTGTTCGTGAAGTTGTCAGCCTGGGCCAGACCGCCCGCGGCCGCGTCATTCTCCTCAAAGCGATCCTGATTATCATCGCGATTTTCGCCGCCGGAGGGTCCGCCCGCGCGGCGCCTTCGCCGAACCCCGCGAGCGTCGCGACGGCCGCCTCACCTATGGCGCCAATCTCGTTGAAGGCACAATTGATGGCGCACTTACCGACCGGTGCGACACCAGCTTCCCGTCCGTCGGCGATCGCCCCGACTAACGCGCCGACGCCGGCCACGACCGCGGCGGAGCACGATCGCATCCTGGCGTTCCTGGGCTCCTCGATCGACTGGTATCAGCATCTTTCCACCGAGGCGCAGCTCGTCACGGAACCAGCCGACAGCCTGTTTCTTTCCGATAACCGCGAGATGGCAGACCAGGTGATAAAGCTCGCCTTCGATTACGCGCGCGCGGCCGCCACGCTGATGGCTTCCGACGCGGGCCGTCGACCAGCCGCCGGCACCACGGCGGCAGCCGGCGCCGGCTCCGCCAACAGCCTCGATTCGAGCATCGAATCCATGACCACCAAGCTTGCGCAGGTGCAAAGCGACGCCGCCCGGGCGCAGGCTCAAATCGCTTCGTTGAATGCGCAAATCGCCCGCGCATCGCGATCGGCGCGCATTTCACTCAATTCCCAACTCGTTGCGGCGCAGGGTGAATTCGAACTAGCGACGTCGCGCATCGATGCACTCAACGCGATGCTCGACTTCGAGAACAAAACCAACGGCAGCGGGTTCGGTCATCTGGGCGGCGACGCCTTGACCAACCAGATCGATGAACTCCAGCGCTCAGCGCCCGCGCAGGCATCGATGCCGGCCAAGCCGGGTGAGTTGGTCGCACCCCAAATTTCGGGCGGCACGGGAATCTTCGAGCTGGCGCAACAGCTGCTGGATCTCCAGCGCAAATCGCAAACGATTCAGTCGAGCGCCGACTTGACGCGGCGCCTCGCCGCGACGGTCGAAACTCTGCGCGCGCCCCTGCTGGCAACGCTCCACGGTATTGAGACGCGCGGCGACACACTCGCCGCCGGTGGTGCCGCGGGCGACCTGGCATCGGTGCAACGCAGCAGGCAGTCCTTCGAAGCGTTAGTCAGCGAGCACAAAATGGTGGTCGCGGCACTCCTGCCGCTGTCCCAGGTAAAGGTCCTGCTGGGGCTGTATGACGCCAATCT
>Ga0302326_10007697_pt1 | contig 23883 bp, 25 predicted proteins | sample Palsa_T0_3_FD_202264 | JGI IMG/M metagenome (GOLD analysis project Ga0302326, IMG submission 202264) | Peat permafrost microbial communities from Stordalen Mire near Abisko, Sweden - Palsa_T0_3 | ecosystem: Environmental > Terrestrial > Soil > Palsa > Peat permafrost | place: Sweden: Abisko... | reverse complement strand
AACCTTTATGGCAAGTTCCCAGGGAGTGACCAGTGAGAGCAAAGCCTCCGTGCTTGCGTCTGTGAGCAAATCGAAGGCTTTCGATGGGATCTGTGCGGGCGATTGTCGAAACCAGTAGTAGGTGTGCGTATCGAGCAGATATTTCATCCTGCCTGTTCGCTCACCGGGAGTTCAAGATCTTTAGCTGGCTCCGCCAATTCTCCATTCCGAATTGCTGCAAACCCGCATTCCACTATCTGCTCGTCCGTGAGAGGAGCAAAGACGCTGGGATCGGCAGGGGGAAGATGCTCAAAGCCGCCAGCAACGCGGCGCTTGGGAATCGGTGGCTCGATCGGCACGATTTTGGCGATCGGCTTCGAGCCACGCGTGACGATAACTTCCTGACCGGCTTCCGCTTCTTTAAGCAGCCGCGAGAGATGAGTCTTCGCCTGGTGGACTGTGTAAGACATGGACTAAGTATGCTTAGTCCACTTTGGAAAGTCAAACGCGGCGTGTGGCTCACTATGATGGAGTGAGCACCGTTCCCCAATGCCCACCAGCGAAGCCACAACCCGCGAACTCCCCACCCTGCACGCATTCTTCGCGCCGGGCGGAATTCTGGCCAAATCAGCGCTGCCCTACGAGTACAGGCCGGGCCAGTTGGATATGGCGAGGGCCGTCGAGCGAGCGCTGGAGGAGTCGCGCCACCTGATCGTCGAGGCGGGCACAGGAACGGGCAAGACGCTGGCCTACCTGCTGCCTGCGCTTCGCACCGGCCGCCGCGTCATTATCTCCACCGGCACCAAGGCGTTGCAGGATCAGCTTTATTTTCGCGACATTCCCTTTCTGGAGTCGCTGCTCGGCCCGCTGCGCGTGTGCTACATGAAGGGACGAGCCAACTACCTCTGCCGTCACAAGTTAGTGACGCTGACAATGCACCCGATTCTTTCGGGACTTGAGGAGATCGACCAGTTTCATAAGATTTCGGAGTGGGAAAAGCAGACCGAAACCGGCGATCGCGCCGAGTTGGAAGAGTTGCCCGAGGTGAGCGCGCTCTGGGCGCGGCTCGATGCCCGCAGCGAAGCCTGTCTGGGTTCGACTTGCCCCGATTACCAGCGCTGCTTCGTGACCGAGATGCGGCGCAAGGCCCAGGAATCGGACATTATCATCGTGAATCACCACCTCTTTTTCGCCGATCTCGCGGTGCGCCAGCTCGCAAGCGGCGCTCCCGACGCCGGAGTGCTGCCCGATGCGGGAGCGGTGATCTTCGACGAGGCCCACGAACTGGAAGACATCGCCAGCAACTATTTTGGGCTTTCGGTGAGCAACATTCGCTTTGAAGATCTTGTCCGCGACACGGAGGCCATGCTCAAGAAAAGCGACAGCTATGCCAGCCCGACGAACACGGCGATTCTCGTCTCTGGCCAGCAGCTTCGCGACCGCGCGCGCATGTTCTTCTCGCAGTTGCCCATGGCCGGGGATGGCCGTCAGCCATTCGACAACCGGGAGGAGTTCCTCGAAACTCGCGGCGATCTGTACCTGAGTGTCAAAAACAACCTGGTTCGGCTTGAGTCTGAGTTGGACCAGTTACGTGGCGTGGATGAAGCTCCAGCGCTGCGCAAGCGGGTAGCCAACCTGCGCACCGAACTGGAATTCCTGCTCGAATCCACCTCCGGCAACATGGTCTATTGGCTGGAGCGGCGAGTTTCAGGTGGCCTGCAAAAGCAATCGCGAACAATCTTTCTCCAAGCCACGCCTATCGATGTCTCCGGTTTGCTGGATGCCGAGCTTTTTCAGCGCTTTCCGACGGTTGTGCTCACCTCGGCCACGTTAACCGTGCAGGGAGGTTTTGAGCATATTCGCGGGCGGCTGGGACTTGCCGATGCACGGGAACTCGTCGTCCCCAGCCATTTTCGTTATCAGGATCAGGCCCTGCTCTATCTGCCGCCGGAGATGCCCGATCCTCGCTCGCCCGATTTCCAGACAGCTGCGGCCCGCTGCATTCAGCGCGTGCTCGAAATCACCAAAGGCCGCGCCTTTTGCCTATTCACCAGCTACAGCCAGATGCGCGATCTCTACGAGCGGCTGCTTCCAGTGCTCGACTACCCGATCCTGTTGCATGGCTCGGCGCCGCGCAATGCGCTGCTGGAGCAGTTCCGTGAGACTCCGAATGCAGTCCTCTTCGGCACGGCCAGCTTCTGGCAGGGAGTGGATGTGCAGGGCGAGGCGCTGAGCTGCGTCATCATTGACCGGTTGCCGTTCGCCGTTCCCAATGACCCGGTGGTAGCCGCGCGGATGAAGTTTATTGAGGACGCGGGCGGTAAACCATTCTTCGAATATCAAGTCCCGTCGGCGGTGATCTCGCTTAAACAGGGCTTCGGCCGGCTGATCCGGTCGCTCGACGATCGCGGCGTGCTGGTGCTTCTCGATCCCCGCATCCGGCAGAAGCGCTACGGTCAGGCATTTCTGGAGAGCCTGCCGCCGTACCGGGTCACGAGTACGATTACGGATGTGGCGTCGTTTTTTGAATAGAGGAGAAAAAAATTAGCTGTGCATAAACAGCAAGAAATCTGTCTCGCGGCGGTAATTCCTCTCAACGAGTGCGCCACGGTCAAACTGTTCCACGGCGTCCCGACAAACGGGAAGGAACATAATGAAAAACAATACTAGCAGCCTTCGAGGTTGCCAAAGAGTACCGCTGGTGGTACATTTGGGTCGAGTAAGCTCAAGCGCGTGCCCGCAGTTTTCTTTCGGACAGAAGCTGGCAACGAGCCCGTCCGGTCATGGCTGAAAACGATGGATGCTGAGGACAAACGCTTGATCGGGCAGGATATTCAGACCGTGGAATTCGGCTGGCCAGTTGGGATGCCAACTTGTCGTCCGTTGGGAGACGGGCTGCATGAAGTCCGGACGGAATTGCGCCAAAATCGCATCGCGCGGGTTTTCTTCTATGTCAACCGAAATCAGAGAAGGATCCCTGCTGCATGGCATCCTCAAGAAGACGAGAGCGACTCCGGCGTCTGATCTGGATTTAGCGCGCCTGAACAAACGAAAACACGAAAAGGCACTCGAATGACATCAAAAGAACCCCCTTTCGACCACACTGGCTCCAGCTTTGACAGCTTTCTCGAAGAGGAAGGCATTCTTGAAGAGGTTCAAGCTGTGGCCATCAAACGGGTAATAGCCTGGCAACTATCTGAGGCGATGAAGGCCGGGAAGATCAGCAAGAAGGCAATGGCGGAGCGAATGGGGACGAGCCGATCGCAGTTGGACCGGCTATTGGACCCGGAAAACAGCGCGGTCCATCTGCAGACCATCGCTCGGGCCGCACGTGCAGTGGGCAAGCGTCTGCGGTTGGAAATGATTGACGCAGCATAGTCTCTTCTTGTTTCACGCCAACAGCAGTCTTGTCTGGCGGTAAGATCAAGATTGTTCCTACCGGCCCTATTTATGTCCCGAAATTTCTACGCCCTCGCCGCGACTCTCGGATTTCTCGCTTTGGTCTCCTGCGGCATGACCTTTGTTCCATCGACTTTCCAGCCGGGACTGCCGGCGAACGGCTCGCTATGGAAGACGCTTTCCATGATTTTGCTGCTCCTGGGGCTGATCTCTATGCTGATTGGCTCGATGTCGCACCTTTTTGAGCAGGTCGACCGGCGGACAGAAGAACGGCGTCGCACAGAGCGGCAGCACCGCAAGAAGAATCCCTGAGAGTAGCTCTGACCTCTAAAATGAAAGCTGGGACAATTTCCCCCAACAGAAAGTATCGAAACGTATGTACGAAGTGACAGTGGATGCGGGTTTTTCCTCCGGGCACTACCTGCGCAACTACTTTGGCAAGTGCGAAAATCCGCATGGGCATAACTACAAGGTGCGCGTAACCCTGGCCGGGCGTGAACTCGATGAAACCGGCCTGCTGCTGGACTTCAAACTGCTCAAGAACATTCTCCGTCCGGTCATCGACCGCATCGACCACCAGATGCTCAATGACCTGGAGCCTTTCATCGAGCTGAACCCGTCCGCCGAAAATCTGGCGCGCTATTTCTACGACCAGACGAATCAACAACTCGCCGAGATGACTGGCGGCCGCGTCCGAGTGAAAGACTGTACTATCTGGGAAACGGACACGACCACGGCGACGTACTACGAGTAGTCTCCTACTGCTTGGCAATCGCCAGCATCTTGCGCATGAGATCGTCCTCTGGGAAATTCTCCAGATACTTTTCCATCGCAGCCTCGGCCTCTTCGTAGTGCTTGCCGTTGATAAGACGAAAAATCAGTGTCTTCTGCAGGTCCGCCACGAAGGGGTCCAGCGCGACGGCTCGTTTGGCGGATGCAATGGCTTCTTCCACCTGTCCGTTTTGGTCCTGCGCTTTCGAGAGATCGAGGTAGACGTTCGTCTGTAAGGGATCCAGGCGCAACGAGTGTTCCAGGTGGTCGATTGCCTGAGGCAGCTTACGGTCTTCGAGATCTCGATGTCCGAGCGCAGCCTGAACAATAGCATTTTCCGGAGCGCTCGTTTCCAGTTCCGAAAGGGTCTTAAGCCACGAGGCAGTGAAGGTTGCGGCGAACTGCGGCTTGCTCACCCGGAGTTCCCCAAAGGCTTGCAGCAGTACCAGCGCGGGCGGGGTCGCAGACTTCGCTCCCCGTTCCCCGATAGCGTTGAGGTGGATCAGATTCGGCATTGCTGCGGTAGTCTGCGAAAATGTCTCGTCGGGAAATGGCTCGTCGGGGTGAGTAACGATGCGGTGGTTTGTAGCGCTGGAGTGCGAGATGGCCTGGATATCGCGCCGCGGCATATGGCAGCCAATGCAGTTGTCCGCAGGCGAAGTCTGATGCCGCGCAGCGGATGTCGCAGTGCAGCTTGCCGAGGTGTGGCACGTAATGCACTTGCTGTTGAAATAAGCGGGAGCCTCGGCCTGCGTGGGCTCAACATGCGGATCGTGGCATGTGATGCAGCGTAACTGTTTGGCGGCGGGCAGAGACCTGCTCGCCCGGAAGCACTTGCTCAGGCTCATCGAATAGTAATGCTCCACGTGATCGTCCTGAGGCGGGTTTTCGCGGGTCGGCGGAATCTGGAAGATGGAGACGGTCCGGTCGAGCGGCTCACCGGGGCGGAAATCCTGATACGTTTTGCCCGGCTGCAGCACCCGCGCGTCGCCGAGTTGATGGCACGACATGCAGATGTCGTCCGCAAGCTGACCGGTGAGGCGCACCGGATTGACAATCGTCGGGTCCGGGCCTTTGCCGTAATCCTCGCCCTGACCCATCGCCTGCACATGCGCAGCGCCGGGACCATGGCAGTTCTCGCAGCCTACTGAAGTCTGCGTAAAGGGCGTGCTTTCGTACTTTCCCGGAAAATTCGCGACCGGTTGCGGGCGGCCGCTATGACAGTAAATGCACCCCGGCTGGATGATCCGATTGAAGCCCAAATCGCCGTTCTGGTAGCCCGGCGAAAGGTTCCACTCAGCTGCTTTGGTGTAATACGAGAGCGGTGCCTGAAAGAGATAGTCGCCGCGTCTCAGCAGTGCTCCAAAGCCGTTTTCGCCCGTGCCGATAATCCACCCCAACTCATGGGTATTGTGGAATACCTCTTTGCCATCAACGCCGGTCTGATACTCGCTTTGAAAGAGCTTTCCATTCTCGGCGCGAACCTCGAAATGGCGATCGAATTTGGCGTCGTAATAGGCAGCCGGCAGGGGCAGAGTTTTGAGGAACTCGGGTGTGACGGCTGTAAGCGAATGCCCCATGCTCGCGCGTGCGAAATGGTTGGCGATGGCGAGGTGACAGCGCGAGCAGGCCGCGCTGCCCACGTAGCTGTCGTTCCGCGGTTTCTCTGCCCCGGCATGCGATTCAGCCTTTCCGAATAGCGACGCAACGGCCAGAAATCCCGCCAGCAAAGCGACCGCATACCAGACATGGCTGGATTTTGGAAGACGGAGCATCGCTAGAACAATCGCAGGTTCGCGTGCGGGCTGTCCAGAATCGCCTTCCTTCAGGCCCCAGATTCACTCTGTCATTTCATGCCATCGAGAATGGAGCCGACGATCCCGCCCATCACGCCGGCCTGGGTCGTTTCGCGCCCCGCGGAAGGCATGTATTGCTGCAACTGGTGCGCAAGCCGCGAGATCGGCAGCGTCTGCAGCCAGACCCGGCCAGGGCCGGTCAGCGCCGCCAGAAAGATGCCATCCCCGCCGAAGATCATGTTCTTCAAGCCGCGCACGACGGTGATCTGAAACGAGACCGACCCCTGGAATGCTCCCACATGCCCTGGATGGACGCGCAAAGTCTCACCGGGCGCAAGATCTTTCACGACTACTTCGCCGGATAGCTCAAGCCATGCGGTGCCGATGCCGCCCACCTTTTGCAGCAGAAAGCCGTCTCCGCCAAAGATGCCGGCGCCAAGCGACTGTTGAAAGCCAACGCTCAATTGAATCTGCTCCGTTGCGCAGAGGAAGCCGTGGCGATGGATGTAGTACTCATAGCCTGGCTGCACCTCGACCGGCAGAATGTGGCCCGGTACGCGCGTGGCAAAGGCAACCTCGCCCACGCCGCCCCATGCGCGGTATTCGGTCATGAAGAGACTTCCGCCTCCGGCCACGCGCTTGAGCGCCCCCAAAAAGCCTCCGCCACCCATCATCTGCGTGTGGGTCGTCATCTGGATCGCGCTCGACATCCAGGAGAGTTCGCCGGCCTCGGAGATGATGGCGTCGTTCGGCTGTAACAGGAACTCAAGTACGGGCATTGTCGTGCCCACAATGCGGCTTTGCATGGCGATTCTCCCTAAGGGCGTGAGTTGGATCGGCTATGCCCCACAGCCCGCGTGGCAAGCGCCTTTCGAGGGGAAGTATACAACGCGGCCACCTCCCCCGTTGCTAATTTCCCGGCGACTGAGCTGGTCACGCCGCCGCAATGCGCTGAATCAGATTGTTTTGCTCCTGCGGCGGCTCTGCGCCATTAGAGTGAGCCACGTAACGCCCAGCGTCTGTTCAAGTGTCTGAGACGACCGGCGAATAAAGTCTCTCCTCAGCATGGCAAAATCTCCTTGCCCACAACAATGCGCCCGATTTAAGTTGCGGCAGACGCCGATTTTCCGCATCCTATCCAGCACAGACGCCAGAACGAACACTAACCGGGAAAGGGATCATAGTTATGTCAAACGACACGCAGCTAAGACAGCACCTGCTCAGCCTGCTCAACGAGGGCAACGCGCACGTGAACTTCGAGACGGCCATTCAGGGCCTGCCCCCGCAGAAGCGCGGCATTCGGCCCGACGGAGCGGATCATTCGCCATGGGAATTGCTCGAACATCTGCGCATCGCTCAATGGGACATTCTCGATTTCTCCCGCAACCCGAACTACGAATCCCGCAAATGGCCTGATGACTACTGGCCTGCAACGCCCGCGCCAACCAGCGACGCAGCCTGGAACGAGAGTATCGAAGCCTTTCGCGCGGATCTCAAAGCGATGTGCGATCTGGTGGAAGACAAATCGACGGATCTTTTTGCCAATATCCCCCATGGAGACGGACAGACCATCCTGCGCGAGGCGCTCCTCGTCGCCGACCACAACGCATATCACGTCGGCCAACTCGTGCTGGTGCGAAGGCTGCTCGGTGCGTGGGGATAGACGGATTTCCTAGTGGTGGATGTCCCGGTAAAAGATGCAGTGCGTCTCCAGATACCAAGCGAGTAGAAAAAGCACCGCCATAATTCCAGTCGTCCAGAAGAAGAGTTTGACCGGGAAGGTGCTCGTGAGGTGAGGGCTGGCAGCGACCGGATGGTGCTCTCCTTCGCTAAACGTCAGGCCGCTCAACAGCGAGACGCCTGCGGCAAGCAGCAGTACACCCAGCGAGTCATAAAGCCGCTGCTGAAAGCTCGTCTCCGACCCCAGAAAAGCGGTGTGAAAGACAGCAAGCAGGGAAATCATGCTGGCAAGCAAAGTAACCGGCCTGGCAAGCTCCAGCAACACGCCGCGAACCTCACACTGCATCATTTTAGCGCCAAACAAGAGTTCTGGCACCCACATTCGCCCGGCGCGTGTCCCATCAATATGGGAAGTCAGAGGGCTTATTCGAGAATGCAGTTTCCATAACTTAGTTCATCTATTTGGCCTATTCCGGCGCGAAATTCGCGAAGTCCGTAGAATAAGAAAGCAATGAGTTTCACCGAACAATTCGATGTCGCCGTAGTCGGCGCTGGCCACGCGGGCTGCGAAGCGGCAATGGCCGCGGCGCGCATGGGCCTGAAGACGGCGATCATCACCATGAACCTCGACCTGATCGCCCAGATGTCCTGCAATCCGGCCATCGGCGGCATCGCCAAGGGCCATCTCGTCCGCGAAGTGGACGCCCTCGGCGGCGTCATGGGCGAGGTCGCGGACGCGGTCGGCATCCAGTTTCGCCTGCTCAACACCTCGCGCGGCCCCGCCGTCTGGAGCCCGCGCGCCCAGTGCGACAAGCAGCTCTACCGCGTAAAGATGCGCGAAGTGCTGGAGAATCAGCCCAATCTGCACATCAAGCAGGCTGAAGCTGTGGATTTAGTTCTGGAACCAATCGAAGGCGCAGCCGAACACGAGCCGCAGCGCCTCGTCCTCGGCCTCAAGCTGCGCGACGGGCGCCAGCTCCTCGCCGGAGCCACCATCATCACCACCGGCACCTTCCTCAACGGCCTCATCCACTGCGGCGAGGAGCGCTACCCCGCCGGCCGCAGCGGCGAGCCCGCGTCAGTCCTGCTCGGCGAAGCCCTGCGCCGCCTCGGCCTGCGCACCACCCGCCTCAAGACCGGCACGCCGCCGCGCCTCGACGGACGCACCATCCGCTGGGAAGCCTTCGAAGAGCAGCCCGGCGACGCTGATCCCACGCCCTTCAGCTTCCGGACAAAAAAGATCGTCCAGCCGCAGATAAGCTGCCACATCGCCTACACCACGCCCGAAACGCTGCAGATCATCCGCGACAACGTGGGCCGCTCAGCCATGTATTCCGGCCAGATCGAAGGCATCGGCCCGCGCTACTGCCCGTCCATCGAAGACAAGATCGTCAAGTTCCCAGAGAAGACGCAGCACCAGTTCTTCCTCGAACCCGAGGGGCTCAACACCCACGAAGTCTACGTCAACGGCATGTCCACCTCGCTGCCAATGGAGGTGCAATTCCAAATCGTTCGCAGCATCCCCGGCCTCGAAAACGCCGAAATGCTGCGCCCCGGCTACGCGATCGAATACGACTCCGTCGACGCCACCGAACTCGACCGCGCTCTCAAAGTCAAGTCGATGGAAGGCCTTTATTTAGCTGGCCAGATCAACGGGACCAGCGGATACGAAGAAGCCGCCTGCCAGGGCATCATGGCCGGCATCAACGCCGCGCTCAAGCTGAAGGGCGAGCCGCCGTTTACCCTAGACCGCACCGAAGGCTACACCGGCATCCTCATCGACGACCTGATCTCCAAGGGCACCAACGAGCCGTACCGGATGTTCACCTCGCGCGCCGAGTTCCGCCTGCACCTGCGCATCGACAACGCCGACCGTCGCCTGACCCCCTATGGCCGCAAACTCGGCCTCATCGGCGACGAAGCCTGGGCGGAATACGAGCAGAAGCAGGCGCGCATGGCCGCGCTGGCACAGCTTCTCGCGACCAAGAAAGTCGACACCGAAGGGCTGGCAATTGCCGCAGATGGCGTGGACTTCGCGGCAGTCACCGGACAAACTTGGGCGCAGCTTCTGAAGCGCCCCGAAATCCAGATCGAGCAGGTGCTCAAGGCTCTCGCCCCAGAACTGCGCCAGGACCCGCTCCTCGCCGATCTCGTCGAAGTAGACGGCGAGCGGTTAGCCGCGATCCCGCGCAACGAAGCCCGCGCCGTCGAGACCGAAATCAAGTTCGCCGGCTACCTGGAGCAACAGAAAAAGGCCATCCAAAAGCTCAAAGAAGCCGAAGGCGTCCACATACCCGAGTGGTTGAACTACACCACCATCAGCGGCCTTTCACGCGAAATGCAGGAGAAGCTGGGGCGCGTCCGTCCGCAGACCATCGGCCAGGCCAGCCGTATTCCCGGCGTAACCCCGGCGGCGTTGGGGCTGGTGCACGTGTCTATCAAGATTCAAGGCAAGATTCAAGGCCAGATCCAGGGCAAAATGCAAGGCAAGGCTCAGGACCTGCCGCCGGGTGAATCTCGCCAGACCGAAATCGTAGCCTAAGCCCTATTATTAGTTCGACTTCGAAAACAGCGGGATGTGAAACGGCAATTCCGCGTCCGACTTGGTCTTGGCCTTGGCTGCCTTCTTCCCCGGAGCCTCTTCACGCAGCAGCGTGCGCTGAGCGTTCAGGCAGACCCAGTTTCCGTGCTGCCGTTGGAAGACATGCGTGAATACGCCTTTTTCCTCCACCATATTGCCGTTCACCTTGTGCGTGAAGGTGTACGTCCCGTTGGCTACGGCCACATCTCCCAGCATGCGCACCGTAATCACCCGCGCATCGGTGGTTGCCGTCTTGTCTTCCTGGTTAATTAGCCCCACCACCTGCTGGTTGCGAGTGGTAATGTCGCCCGTCGCCGAAACATTCACAAATAAAGGCGATAAGACCAGCTCAAGGCCGTACTGATCACGCTGGTTCAGCGCATTGTTCCAGGAGTCCTCCACCTTTTGCAATTCGCGAATCTCCGGTGATTCTGCAGTGGTTACAGGAACATTCGTCGCAGGAGTCTGCGCAAACGCAGCGCTGGAAGTCAACGAAAGAACAGCAAAAGCGGCAATAAAGGCGGATTTCATCATGAATTACTCCTATAGACGATCATAGAACGCCGCCAGTGAGCCGGATTTCGGTACCCCGTTATACACTCCTGTCCACAGTTTCCACATGCAGCCCTTCCGTACACTTTGAATATGGCCGTACCGTCCAAAACACCCACCAACTTCGCTTCCAGTTTCGCGTCAGACTCGGGCCTTCCGGCTAACGTCTCCGCCGAAAAGATGATTCTCGGCGCAATCCTGCTCGAGAACACCGCTATCTCCGAGGCCGAAGAGAAGCTCACGCCCGAGGATTTCTCCCTCGACTCGCATCAGCGCATCTACCAGCGCATGACCGAGCTGGGCGGCGAAGGTCACGCCATCGACCTCGTCACCCTGGCCAACGAACTGGCCAAGTACAAAGAGATCGAATCAGTCGGCGGCGTGGCCTATCTTTCTTCGCTCACCGAGGGCCTGCCGCGCCGCCCGGTCATCGAAGAATACATTCGCATCGTCAAGGACAAGAGCCTCCTGCGCCAGCTCATGCTCATCTGCTCCGCCGCCATCGCGCGTGCCGCAGATCAGAGCGATACCGCGCTCGACGTCCTCAACGCCGCCGAATCGCAGCTCATGGTGGTCGGCGAAAAGAGTATCTCCAAGGGTCTCGCCAGCCTCGAAGAGATCGTCGCCGGATCGTTCGGAAGCATCGACAACCTCTTTCAGAATGCGCGTGAGGTCACCGGCCTCGAGACCTACTTCACCGAATTCGACAAGATGACCTCGGGCCTGCAAAAAGGCGAACTGATCATCATCGCCGCCCGCCCGTCCATGGGCAAAACAGCGTGGGCCATCAACATTGCGCAGAACGCCGCAGTCCGCGGCAAAGCCGTCGTCGCGGTTTTCTCTCTGGAAATGTCGAAGGAAGCACTGCTTCGCCGTATGCTCGCTTCGCAGGCATGGGTCGACCAACGCAAGCTGCAAACCGGCTTTCTCGGCCGCGACGATCAAGCCAAGCTGAGCCACGCTTTGGAGGAACTCGTCGAGTCCAAGGTCTTCATCGACGACACTCCCGGCATCTCACTCGCTGAAATGCGCGCCAAAACCCGGCGTCTGCGGCAGTCCAACGGCGGCCAACTCGATCTCGTCGTAGTCGATTACCTGCAGCTCATGTCGGCCTCGCTGCCATCGCAGGGCGGCAAGAAATTTGAAAGCCGCACGCAGGAGGTCTCAGCCATCTCGCGCGGCCTCAAAGCCCTGGCCAAAGAGATGGATGTCCCGGTCATCGCGCTCTCCCAGCTCTCGCGTAACAGCGAACGCCGCGGCGACGACAAAAAGCCGCTGCTAAGCGATCTTCGCGAATCAGGATCGATCGAACAGGACGCTGACGTAGTTACATTCATCCACCGCGAGAGTTACTACAACCGCGACAAAGAAGAAAACCCCGAGGATAAGAACAAAGCCGAAATCATCATAGCCAAACAAAGAAACGGCCCAACCGGCACCGTTGAGTTAGCGTTCCTGAATCAATACACGCGATTTGAGAATCTGGATACTGTCCACGGGGATGGTGGATGAGGATTCTGGCCGACTGACTGCAAGAATTGATAGTGTGATAGAAAAGCCTCGATCAGCCGGACTAGAAAAATGCCGAAGAAGTTGACGCATCGCAACCACTATCTTCCTCAAAAGTACCAGTTTGGGTTTGCCAACAAAGAGAATAGGATTTGGATTTATGACAGAGTCCACAAGGCGTTCAGAAAGGGAACGCCATTAAACACCGGGATTGAAAACGACTTCTATACCACTGTCGACAAGGACGGTGCCGAAAACGATGCAGTAGAAAAGCTACTTGCTACGCTCGAAGGCGCTACTTGGCCTGCCATCGACATGCTCGAAAGCCGAGTGGAACGGCTAGATATTACAGATAGAGTCCACCTGTCGCTATTCATCGCATTGATGAAGACCCGTGTCCCAGCGTTCGACAAACAACAGAGTCACCTTACAGAGTCTCTCGTCCGTTGGACGGCAAAAATGCGCGCGAGAAGCCCCGACGTGATCGCCGAATTTGCGAAGTCCGTCGGCAAACCTATCGATGACGAGAGGGCGAAGCGGGTCTTTGAATCGATCCACGAAGATGGATTTGGGATCGAAGTACCGCGCCAAAACAACATTAAGGGCATGCTCGAACTGTCAATCTCCATAGGCAGAGAATTAGTATCAATGGACTGGACAGTCCTCCATATCGACTCTGAGGACAATTCTTTCATCACGAGCGATAATCCTTTCATTTTATTACCGCCGACTAATCTGGACTCCTCGACATTTGGATTCGGAATATTGACTCCAGGCGCTGCGAGCATAATCCCGTTGAGCAGGAAAATAGCACTTTGCATGCGTCCCACTCAGGGCGAATCGCTAAGGCACGAGCGCGCACCTAAAGACTTTGTGCGGTTTATCAATGCGCAAGTGGCAGCTAATAGCGATCGCATTATCATCGGCAAAGACGAGGCGCTCCTCAGAAAGCTGGTGAAGATAACAAAGGCAGATCAATGGAGGAACGACTTCAAGGTGGCAATGCACTCGTCGGGGACAACCTGCGCAGAGCCGGGTATCCAGACGGCTGACTCAGGTTAACCTAGGCGTCGTGGTGATCCAGGTCTCGCCTTCGAGCCCCGGGCTTGACTCCTTGCGCTGCGGGAAGTTGTCGGCTGACGAGGAAGACCACGACATGTGCTCCCATCAGGAACGCCGGGTGCCCCAGGTCTCGCTTTTGAGACCTGGGACTGATTCGTGCGCAGCACGAACTCAGCGAAACCTCCCAAAACAAAAAGAGTTTCTGTTCTCAAAAAGAGTACAATTGTTCTCGAAATGAGAACGGAATCGGATCAGCTCGGCGACCTGCTCTTCGGACAGACCCGAGGGCGTATTCTGCGTCTCCTCTTCGGCCATCCTGATCAGACATTTTTCGTCCGTCAGCTCGCCAGAGAGACCGGCATCAGCGTCGGCTCTGTCCAGCGCGAGTTGGAGACGCTATCGCAGGTTGGTCTGATCGTACGTTCCATCTCCGGCCATCAGGTCTACCATCAGGCCAATCGGAACCATCCGGTGTTCGCAGAAATCCACGCACTGGTTGCAAAGACCGTAGGCGTCTTCCAACTGCTGAGTTCGGCTCTCGCGCCACTCGCACAGCGAATTACGCAGGCCTTCGTGTACGGCTCAGTAGCCAGCCGTAGCGAAAACGCAGAAAGCGATGTTGACCTCATGATTGTCGGGGAGGTAACTCTCGATGAAACCCTTGCGCAATTAGCTTCGGTCGAACCGCAGATAGGGCGTACGATCAATCCAACCATATATTCGTTGAAAGAGTTTCAATCCAAGCTTCAAAGCGGCAACCACTTCCTCAGATCAGTCATGCGCAATGAAAAAGTGTTCCTGATCGGAGCAGAAGATGACTCTCGCAAAGTGGGCTGAATACGGCTGGCTCAAAGTCGAACCAACCAGCCCGGAAGAAATCCGCGATTTACTCGGAATCGTCAGCCGTGACCTCGGCGATGCCAGCGTCGAAGCAATCTCAGACGACCGCCGCTTCGAAGCGGCCTTCAGCGCCGCACGTACCGCTGCCAATGCAGCCCTGCGAGCCCACGGCTATCGAACAGCCACGCAGCCAGGGCATCATCAGAAGACCATCGAATCCCTGGAACTCACCCTCCAGGCTGATGCCAGACTGATCCAGAAACTCCGAGTCCTCTCCAAAAAGAGGAACGCCACCAGTTACGACGCAGCCGGCAACGTCTCCCAGCAGGAACTAGATCAGGCAATCCAGGTCGCACACGAACTCCAGGACAGCGTTATCGCGTGGCTGCACAAGAACCATCCTGAGCTGATGAAAGGTTAGCGGCCGGGGCGAGTGCCCCAGACCGGTATTGCACACAATTAGCCTCTGCCGGAGCATAATCATGCCAAGCACAGAAAACTGGATCGACAGCTAGGTTTTGCCTTGGATCTGTTCGTGCCGAAGACAATCTGCCTGCGCTCGTCACCTTCATCCATCGCCGGGCGGATGTCCTCAGGCAGTAGAAATCCCGCACTGAAGTGCACAAAAGTGGCGCAAAAGCCCGGCTAATTGCGCCGTAACTTGTGTGTAAGGCTAGCATTTTCAACGGAATAGGGGAAAATTGATACCCTCCCCCCCCCCGGCTATGTAGCGGAATTCGCCACCGATGAGCTCTCGCGCGTCACCGGCTGACGAGGAAAACGACAACATGCGCACCCATCAGAACCGCCGGAACCAGCAGCCCGACAGCCACAGCCGCTTGCTTGCGACGCCACAACAGGATCGCCGCGACCACCACAATCAACTCGGTTGGTAGCATCACGGAGAGAATGTGACTCCACATGGTACGCGGAATGCCGACTGCGAAAAGCATGTCGGCGATAACATTCCGCAGAAGGAACGCGCCAAATCCGAACGCCAGAGCCATTCCGATCCCAGACAAAACACCCAACGTCTTTTTCCCTGTCGAATTCATCTTGTTTTCCTCCTGAACTGATCGAATTCCAAAGAGATTTCCGAACTGTTTCCTCAGCCACGTGCCCCATCCGCGCAGGCACTCCCGGAAGATCGCGGTGGTGCATCCCAAAGCCCAGAACAGCGCAGGCCACTCGCCCTCGATGAAGTCCAGCTCGCGCAGCATCGCCTCAACCCAGGCGCGCTTCTCCTCCGGCGCGTATTGCAGCATAGCCCGCAGTAGCTTCGCGGCAAGATTGCGCGCCGCACCCATTAGCCCCGCGCCTCATTGAGAACCGGCGTTCCAACCGGGCCTGCGGTACGCGACTGTCGCCGCTCGCGGGCAAACTGCATCCCTTCCGGCGTAAACCGGTACATATGACGCGGCGGCCTGCCCTGTTCGCTCGCCTCCCACGCGGTCTCCAGCAGCTTGCGGTCGGCCAGCCGCATCAGGATCGGATAGAGGGTGCCCGACTTCAGCCCTGTCGAACGACTGAGGTCGTAGCCGTACTTCCACTCAGCCGGATGATCGAGGATCGCATCGAGAACCAGCAGGGTTTGCGGGGATAGCTTCAATTTCATGGCACGAACTCTACATATGTAGAGTTCGTCTGTCAACAACGAATTTGCAGGTCCAGTTTTCGAGAGCAGATCTGCTAACGAATGGGAGTAGAGTTGTTCCTGCCGACCAGCACGTTATGAAAGCGATCGTATATACGCGATACGGGCCACCGGAGGTACTGCAATTCAGGGAGATGCCCACCCCTGCGCCTGCAGACAATGAGGTTCTGGTAAAGATTTGCGTGGCTTCTGCAAATCCCCTGGACTGGCGGCTCATGAGGGCTGATCCGATCTTCGTTCGCTTGTTTACCGGGCTGTTCAAACCCAGGAGCCAATTTCTGGGCTCCGATTTCGCGGGGCGAGTGGAAGCGGTTGGTAAAGATGTAAAGCAGATGCAGCCCGGTGACGAGGTATTCGGCGCCAAAGGCTTTGCAGGCGGCGCATTCGCAGAGTATGTCTGCGCCGTCGAAGGCGACCTTGCTCCAAAGCCCGCGAATGTTTCGTTTGAAGATGCTGCCTCAGTGCCGGTTGCGGCGATCACCGCCCTCCAGGGACTTCGCGACAAGGGACGGATCAGGCAGGGACAAAAGGTTCTGGTGGATGGAGCTTCTGGGGGCGTTGGCACATTTGCCGTTCAGATCGCTAAATCATTCAGCGCTGAAGTCACAGCGGTGTGCAGTACATCGAAGATAGATACCGCGTGGTCGGCTGGCGCCGACTACGTAATCGATTACACGCAGGAAGACTTTACGCGTAACGGGAAGCGCTATGATCTGATCCTCGCTGCGAACGCATATCACTCGGTCTTCGATTACAGGCGCGCGTTGAGTGCGGATGGAATCTGTGTGAAGGCCGGAGGAAAGCCAAGCTTCCAGGGCATCTTCCTCGATATCTTTGTGGCGCCCATTCTGTCCAGGCTGGGGCGCAGGAAGACGTGCGGGGTCTTCGCGAAGATGAACAAGGGCGATCTGATTCTTCTGACCGAGATGCTCGAAACGGGAATGATTCTTCCCGTTATCGAGCGACGTTACCCTTTAAGCGACGTGGCCGGGGCTCTTCGCTATCTGGAAGAAGGCCACGCGCGCGGAAAGATTCTGATCACAGTAGATGACTGCATCGGAATTTAGCATTTCGGCCTTTGCGATGCACTCTTGGTTGGAGCGATTTCGCAATCGCTTATGGCTTCAAATAGCGTGCAAAGAAATCCGTTTCGGCTCCATACGCCTTCAGCCAGTCCCGATGCAGGAGAAAGTCGTGAATTTCGTCGGGAAAGATGAGCTCCTCGACATGCACGTTCTGTTTGCGCAGCATTCCGGCCAGTTTCGGCGTCTGCGAAAACTGCACGTTGCGGTCATCGTCGCCGTGGATCAGCAGCACCGGCGAGCGCCAGGTCGAGACCGAAGCGATCGGAGATGACTCGTAAGCGACTCGCGCGCGGTTGGGGTCGGCATTGGGATCGAACTCGGTGTTCCAGTTGCCCAGCTCAATATTCCAGTCGTGAACGCCGTGGAAGTCGACTCCGGCAGCGAAAAGGTCTGAAGCCCGAGCCAGCGCGAGCGCCGTCAGATAGCCGCCGTAGCTGCCGCCCCACGAGCCGATGCGCGCCGGATCGACGTCAGCACGGCTGCGCAGATAGAGCCCTGCGCCGAGAACATCGTTGAATTCGCTCGCGCCGGCAGCGCCGTAGTTCAACGCCTCGCGAAAGTTTAGCCCGTAGCCGATGCCGCTGCGATAGTTCACCGAGAGCACGACGTATCCCTTGCTGGCGAGGTACTGGTTCATACCGTAAGCGTTGCTGTAGTACTGCATGTATTGCCAGCCCAGCAGCATCTGGCGCCGCGAGCCACCGTGAAAGAAGACAAGCGCGGGATGCTTTCCGCCGCTGCCTGCGGGCGGCAGGAAGAGCTGCCCGTGAATCGCCATGCCGTCTGCAGACGACAGAATCACCTGCTGCGGGACGACAAGCTGGCTGGCGGGAAAGTCCTTGGGAATCGATTGAGGGTCAAGATCGGCCAGGCCGCCTGATTCCGTAACCGCAGCTACGCGCAATGGAACGCGAACGTCGGAGCGAAGCACGAAGACCGTCTTGTCATCGCTGGCGATCGCGGGTTGCACCTCGATTCCATCGCCGCTCGTGAGTGCGACTGGTTTGGCAACGCCTTCCGCCGAGATGGTCAACTTCCAAATATGTCTGCGATCGATATCGTCCTGATTCGAGGAGTAAACCAGAGTTTTGCGGTCCTCACTGAGCGCTACATGCTCCACCTCAAACTCTCCAGGAGTCGCAAGCGCGGGCGAGCCGCCGGAAACCGGCACAGAGTACAAGTGCAGCCAGCCGTCGAGCTCGCTGGGAAAGAGGATGCGATCGCCTGCCGTCCAGAAAAGCTGGTTCGTCGAGGCCACCCCACGAAAGACGCTGCCCTGCCCGGCGGCAGCTTTCCAGAGTTCGCGGCTGTGCCCGGTCTTCGCATCCGCAATCCGGATCGACCAGGGCAGCGCAGCGGTGCGGCTGGGGGCAAATTCGTAGTCGTCGTTCCCCGTTGACGTGCGGATGTAGGCGATCCGGTCGCTCTCAGGCGACCAGATCGGAGCCATATCGTCGTCCGTGCTTGGATCGAGATAGAGCAGCGACTTAGCCTGAAGGTCGTAGACGCCGATGAAGCTGTGATCGCCGCGTCTGCTCACAAAGGCCAGGCGCGACCCGTCCGGGGAAAGCCTGAGCGAGCCGATATTCCCGCGCGTGTGGAGCAACTGCTCGGGTTTCGGCTGTTCATTCGCGGCTTGCTCTGGTTTAGCTTTGGTCGATTTGGACGGCAACGCGATCTTAATGGTCCAAATCTGGCCGTTGGAGAGATAAATCAACGCATCGCCGTTGCGCGTGAAGAGCGGCGCACGGCCAGCGGCAATCTTCACCGGTTCTGATGCTGCGCCGGCCTTCAGAGAAACGAGCCAGATGTTTTGGTCGATGCCCTCGGGCAGCAGCGCCGGATTCGCGGCAGGCTTTGAGGGCGCTTCGAAATCGCCGCCGCGCACGTAGGCGATTTGCTGCGCGTCAGAGGACCAGGCGACATCACCCAGATCGACGCCATCGTCGTCTGTGTAATGCGTAAGCTGGTGCGCGGTGTATTTGCCTTGAGCGAGGTCGGCAATCCAGAGGTTGCGGCGGCCTTCGGCATTCGAGAGCCAACTGATGCGGCCCAGCGCCGGCGCAGACCGCAATTCGGATGGGAACGGTGCGCTGAGCACCTGCTGCAAAGTGAATGCTGCGGGAGTCGAATTCTGGGCTTGACTCAGAGACAGCGATGCGAGAAACAGGGTGAAAGTAACGATCAAGGCGCGGCAGGAAAAAGTTCGAGGCAAGTCCGAATCTCCTTTATTCATAAAGACATGTATTTTCGGATGCTTTCATTCCCGCTGCGAATTGTCCAGATGCTTTTTGGTTCCTGCGCGGCTTGGGACGCATCCTATTCTGGTTAGTCCGGCGTTTTGCGAAGGGTGGGGAGTGCAATGGATCGACGACGATTTAACAAGTTATTGGCGATGACAGGAGCAGGAATGGGAACTCGCGCATTCGCGTCAGAAACCGCTCCCGAAGTTCTCCATCTGTCTCGGAACGGCTGGATGCCTAACAATGAGGTACTGCCGGTGCTCCTTTACCGCGGCGCCTTTGCACCTGGCATAGACATGGCTTCCGCGATGGAAGCGGCCTTCGAGCGGAACGGCTGGCCTCCGCAATGGCGCAACGGTGTTTACGACTTCCACCACTATCACTCGACCGCGCACGAGGTCCTTGGGTTTGCCCGCGGGTGGGGCCGGTTGATGCTTGGCGGCGAGGGCGGGCATGAACTAACCGTCAAGACCGGCGATGTTGCGGTGCTGCCAGCCGGTACCGGACACTGCCGGATCGAAGTGAGTTCCGATTTCCTCGTGATCGGCGCCTACCCCACGGGCGAAACCTGGGACATCTGCCGCTCGGCTCCGGATCAAGCGACCATCGAACGGATGCGCAAGGTGGTCTTTCCGCCGTCTGATCCCGTAAGCGGAGCGGGTGGTCCGCTGGTGAAGCAATGGCGTCTGGCGTAGGTGCAGGTTGAGTCAATAGACCGTTGGATTCACGAGGAGCCGAGTTGCGTAACCCCATTTATAGTGAAGAGATGACCGAATCGTCCCCAACGGGTTTGGTGGACCTGGTTGGCGTCGGGCTCAACGCCACCGACACGCTGATTCCCCTGGCGAGCTACCCTGAGCGCGGCTCCAAGATGGAATACCGCTCGGAGACGATCCTGCCGGGCGGCCAAGTCGCCTCCACGGTGGTCGCATGCCAGCATTGGGGACTGCGCACACGGTATGTCGGCAAGCTCGGCGATGACGCTGCAGCGGCGCTGCATCATGCGGCTTTTGACCGCGAGGGAGTTGAGACCCGGATTGTCACCGTGCCGGGAGGCGTGAGCCCGCAGTCCTTGATTCTGGTGGACGGCTCCGGCGAGCGGACGGTGCTCAATCGCCGTGACGATCGGCTTGTTCTGCGACCGGAGGAGCTGACCCGCGAGTGGATCGTGCAGGCCCGCGTGTTACACGTCGATGGTCACGACACACCCGCCGCGATACTTGCCGCCGGCTGGGCTCGCGAAGCCGGCATACCCGTCGTTGCCGATCTTGACGAACTTTATCCCGGTGTAGAAGCTCTGCTCGAAAAAATCGACTACCTTATCGTCAGCCGCGATTTCCCATGCCGGCTCATGGCCGAGGCCGATCTTGAGACCGCGTTGCGCCGAATGCGGGAGCGCTACGGCTCCGTGCTCGCCGCAGCAACTCTAGGGCAGGACGGAGTCTTGGCGTGGGACGGACTGCGATTCCACCACACATCCGCCTACCACGTGCCGGTGGTGGATACGACCGGAGCCGGAGACATCTTCCACGCCGGGTTCATTTTCGGACTGTTGCAAGGCTGGCCGCTTGATCGCCAGCTCGATTTTGCCTGTGCCGCCGCAGCGTTGAACTGCACCGCAGCCGGCGCGAGGGGCGGAATCGCGACGGTAGGCGAGATCCAAAACCTCATGGCGACCGGAACGCGGCACGATTCGGCATTCCGCACCATATATTCGGTGAGTAATGCAAAAGATTTCGCGGATGCTGTCCCTGATCCGGCTTTTTACTCTGTTCGCCGCTAAGACTGCACAAAGAATCTCTACCGTTGTAACAACATCTGCAAGGCTTCGCGGGCATTTTGCAGACACCCGCGGGCCTCATCCTCGGAAAGTAACCCTTGGTGAACGGCTTTTTTCCCGATGTCGTTGACCTGATTGGCCAGCCGTGGGAAATCAGGCGCAATTCCGGTTGCCAGCAGATTGTTGTTGATTTCATGCAGTAGATTCCCGAGCGTCGCCGCATTCCGATAGCGGGAACGAATCAGTTTGCGCAACTCGTCGGGCAGCTTCTGCTTGATGGCTTCTTCCAAAACCGACCGGCACATCACGGCGCAGGCCGTAAAAAGGGCGAAGAAGTAACAGCGCGTCGCCTCATCGAGATACCGGTCGGCCTCGTCCGATGAGGCGGAGGCAACGACGCATTCGCGTAGATGTGTGGCGCGCGCCACTGCCGGTTCTATCAGGTCGAGAAATTCGGCGGCCACGGCGGCCCGCAGAAGGTCATTCTGCCGGGAATCAAGGGCGCGCTGTATCGACTTCCAGGCGGGAGTAAACCGGCTGCCCGCTTGCTGAAGTCGCGTGAGGGAAGTGAGGCGCTGCCGCGCGTGCTGAATGAACCCATGCTGCATCTCGTGCGCGAGGTGCTCCCACTCTTCAATGAAACGGACAGGATCGCGCTGATAGCGTTCCCAGAGTTCGCTGTAGACGACCGGTGGCAGGACTTGTTTCAGGTTGGCGAAGCGACCGGTGCGAGCCAGATCGGCGATGGCTGCGGAGAACTCCCGCCCAGGGGCGTTCTCGTCCGCCATTTTCAGCAATAGTTCGCTTAGACGATCGATCTCAATCGCCATATTCTGGTTGCCCGCCGACGAGAGTCCGGTCCGCGCCCCATCTCGTGCTGGTTCTATCGCGAACGCCCGGTCCAAAGCTCATGCCTCAGTGTAGGAGCGATTCTCGACGCTGGGCACTCAAAACTGCCGACGTCGAGGGATGCCTTACCGGAGTGGGAACGCTCGGAGAAGAAAGCAGAAACGGGACTGCGGCGACCTGGCGGCTATCAGGCTGCGATCAGCTTGCTGCGACGATGGCTATGAGATCGATTTCGACGAGCACGTCCTTCGGCAGGCGGGAGACTTCAACGGTGGTGCGGGCCGGTGGCTCGGAGCCAGCAGCGGCGAGATGTTCTGCGTAGATCGCATTCATGGCTGCGAAGTCGTCGAAGTTCTTGAGAAAGACGCTAGCCTTGATGACCTGCGAGAAGCTGCTGCCACCGGCTTCGAGAATTGCCTTGAGGTTGGCGAATACCTGGGTGGTCTGCTCGGCTATGCCGCCGGCGACGACCTGCTGTGTTTCGGGATCGAGTGCGATCTGGCCGGAGGTGAAAAGCAGGTTTCCTGCGCGCACGGCCTGGGAATAGGGGCCTATGGCTCGTGGGGCTTCGTTGGTGGCGATGATGCTTCTTTCTTCCCGATCGAGTTCCTCGCGCTGCTTGTTCATAGGCCTATTCTAACTGCTGTCGTCGGACAAACATTTGCTTTTGTCCAAAGTGAGAGTGCTAGAATCCGGGGGAACGAAGGAGGCAGTTATCGCGACCCGAATTCCGCTCCCTTTTCTAGACGATATTCGACCGGCAGCACGGGACCTCAGCATGATGCGCGACATTCGGACGTCCATGCAAACTGCCGCCCGTATCGTCCCGTGGCTCCATCAACAGATTTTGGGAGCCCAGACTGTAATCTTCTTCGGCGAAGACCATAGCAATGGCGCGGATGCGGCAGTGGCCAACGCCGTTCTTGGGGATCTTCCCCTGGGAGCTTCTCCTCTCGTTGTCTATGAACGAGGTCTCTTCCAAAAGTACAGACAACCTCGCAAGGGCGGGGCTGAAGTCGAGCATGTCGATGAGCCGATCGGGCAAAAGAACGACATGGACCGCAGGAACGGAATGATCAGCACTTATACGATCGATGCGCTCCGGGAGGGTCATGATGTGATTTACATTTTCTGCGGAGACCAGCACCATGGCGGCGTTCGTGCTCTGGTCCTGGCAGCTCTTCCTACCGTCACCTGGATACACAAGCCGTCGAGCTTGTAACTCGATAGCGCTTTGCAATCTGCGAGAAGGAAAGCTACCGCGTGGACCGCCCGCCAGCCAATTTGAGAAAGAGAGCAACACATACGAGCGAGGCGATGACTGCGAGCAGAGCCTGTCCTATCTGGGTTTGCAAGAGAGTAACATTCTCGCTATTCCAATGAAACCGGGCGATGAACTCTCCTTCGATGGATGGGGCCAGATCAGTGGCTGGAATTTTGTAGAGCATGAACCACAAGATCCCTGCGAAACCGATCAATACAAGGCCCAGGCCGGGCAAGGCCAGCTTCCACGGGAACGGCAGTGGCGCAGGTGCTGCCGCCTCCTGCTGAATCGTATCCATGACGGATTGAGCGAAGCCCGAGGATGGCAAAAGTGTGTCCTGCTCGAGGAGGACGCTGTCCAGCTTGTCCCGCTTATCGATCGAATTCATCGCTTTCCTGCTCTGTCCATTGCAGATCTGATTTCCGTTGCGTCGCTTCTTTGGGTCGCGTCCCGTAGTTGCGGAAATCGCTGTCTGAGCATTTCTCTGGCCCGGGAGAGCCTCGCCTTCATCGTACCTTGGGGAAGTCCCATGGTGGCAGCGGCAGCGGCGAGGTCCATTTCATGAAAGTAATACAGGATCAGAGGTTCGCGGTACTTGAGGGGCAGCGCCAGGACCGCTCGCCGCACGGCCTCGTCCCGGGCCGCGCCGTCCAGTTCGGCATCGTGGATGAAAGCATGCGAGGGCTGCGACCTTTGCGGAAGCTGATCGAAGGAGAGGCTGACCGGCGGGATCCGCTTGAGTTCAGTGCGGTATACATTGGCGGCGACAGAGAAGAGCCAGGTGGAAAAGCTGCTCTCGCGCCGCCAGTTGCTAAGCCCGCGCCAGATGCGGAGCAAGA
>Ga0302326_10007696_pt1 | contig 23883 bp, 19 predicted proteins | sample Palsa_T0_3_FD_202264 | JGI IMG/M metagenome (GOLD analysis project Ga0302326, IMG submission 202264) | Peat permafrost microbial communities from Stordalen Mire near Abisko, Sweden - Palsa_T0_3 | ecosystem: Environmental > Terrestrial > Soil > Palsa > Peat permafrost | place: Sweden: Abisko... | reverse complement strand
GCGAGGCGCACGCCGCTGAAGCGCCCGCCCCTCAGGGGCGGCGCTGTTTCTTCAGCTCGGCCTCGACGATCGGGTGCACGAACTGGTGCACGTCGCCCCCCAGCACGGCGATCTCGCGCACCAGCGTCGAAGAGATGAAGGTGAACTGCTCCTGCGGCGTGAGAAACACGGTCTCGAAGCTGCGATCCAGATGACGCGACATGTTGGCGAGCTGGAACTCGAACTCGAAATCCGACACGGCGCGCAGGCCACGCACGATCACCGCGTTCTGGTGCTGGCGCGCGAAGTCCACGGTCAGTCCCGTATAGCCCTGCACCTCCACGTTGGCCAGATCGTGCAGCACGCTGCGGGCCAGCTCGACGCGCTTGTCCAGCGTGAACATCGGCGTTTTGTGGGTATTGGCCGCAATCGCCACGATCACCCGGTCAAAGATGCCGGCCGCACGGCGCACCAGATCGTGGTGTCCGTTAGTGATCGGGTCGAAGGTGCCCGGATAGACGGCGTTTCTTTTCATGCGGCCTGCGGTTGTTATGGCGCAGCGTGCGCAAACAGATGATAACCGACCTCGCCGGCGCGCTCCGCTTTCAGCCCCCGCCAGCTCGGCGGCAGGGGCGGCAGCCCCTCGCGGGCCGCGCATTCCACATATATGAGCGAGCCGGGCTTGAGCCAGGCACGCGCGGTCAGGAGCGCCGCCACACGCTCCAGCAAAGCTGCGGCAAAGGGCGGGTCCAGGAACACGAGGTCGAATGCGCGCGCGGCTCCCTCGAGGTAGCGCAGGGCGTCAGCGCGCACCACCTGCGCACCGAGGGCCTGCCATTGCGCGAGGTGGGCACGCAACGCCGCCGCCGCCGCCACGTCGTGCTCGACGAAAGTGACGTGCGCGGCACCGCGCGAGAGCGCCTCGAGGCCGAGCGCGCCGCTGCCGGCAAACAAATCGAGGCACTGCGAGCCCTGGGTGGAGGCGCGCAGCCAGTTGAAGAGCGTCTCGCGCACACGGTCAGGTGTCGGCCGGATACCGGAGGATGCGGGAAATCGCAGCTTCCTGCCGCGCCAGGTTCCGCCAATGATGCGCAGTACGCGCGCGCGTTGCGCGCGCCTGACGGCCACGCCTGGACGGCGAGTCGAGTTGCGACCCCTCATCAACGCGCCTGCATCCTCAAGGTGCCGCACCTTGTCGCTGTTCGCGCCGACAGCGTACTCCAGCTTTCCGCGTCCAGTAGCGCTCAGTTACAGCCATCGCGCTCACGTAGAGCACCGACGGATCACCTCCGGTGTACAACGCTATAACCAATGCACGCGTGACCGAGGCGGTGAGCTTCATGGGCATGCCCGCCCCGAGCGCGGGGGGGTGCCCGCGAACACTTCCGGGGCGCGGCGGCTCCCCGCCAATCCCGCGCGGCTGCCGCCCTGGGATGCGCACCGCGGCGCGCCGGCCACACTCGGGACCTGCGGCGGGCCGCCCCACAGCTTGAGCCCGCTACAATGCACCGCATGTTCCGCCGCGCCCCCGAAAACACGACTGCGCCCACCGATGAGCGTCCGGGCTTCTTCAGGCGGCTGCGCGAGCGGCTGAACCGCGGCGATTCCTGGCTCACAACCGACCTCGCCGAGCTCGTCAAGGGACGCCAGATCGATGCCGCGATCCTGGAAGAACTCGAGACGCGGCTCATCAGCGCGGACGTCGGCGTGGAGGCGACCGAACGGATCCTCGCCGAGCTGCGCCAGCGCGTGGCGCGGCGCGAGCTCACCGACGTCAACGCGCTGCTCGGGGCGCTGCGCCAGAGCATCGTGGAGATTCTCGCCCCCTGCGGGCAGCCGCTGAGGATCGACCGCGCTCACCGGCCGTTCGTGATATTGGTGGTGGGCGTCAACGGCTCGGGCAAGACCACCACCATCGGCAAGCTCGCGCGGCGCTGTACCGCACAGGGCCTCTCGGTGCTGCTCGCCGCCGGGGACACCTTTCGCGCCGCCGCCATCGAACAGCTCAAGGTCTGGGCGGAGCGCTCCGGCACGCAGTTCGCAGCGCAGCTGCCGGGAGCCGACCCGGGGGCCGTGATATTCGATGCCCTGGCTGCGGCACGCTCGCACGGGACCGACGTGGTGATCGCCGACACGGCCGGCAGGCTCCACAGCCAGTCGCACCTGATGGAGGAGCTGAAGAAGGTGCGCCGCGTTATCCAGCGCGTGGACCCAAGCGCCCCGCACGAGGTGCTGCTGGTGCTCGATGCCAACCAGGGGCAGAACGCGCTCGCGCAGGCGCAGCAGTTCCGCGCCGCCGTGGGCGTCACGGGACTGGTGCTCACCAAGCTCGACGGCACCGCCAAGGGCGGCATCGTCATCGCCATCGCGAATACGCTCCGGATCCCGATCCGCTACATCGGCGTCGGGGAGGGCCCGGAGGATTTCGGCGAATTCGACCCGCAGGCCTTCGCCGCAGCGCTCCTCGAGGGGCGCGAGCGCGAGGCGCCCGCCGCGGCCGGGTAAGGCGGAAAGGCCGCATGATCGTCTTCGACCGCGTGAGCAAGCGCTACGCCAATGGCCGCGAGGCGCTCGCCCAGGTGAGCTTCAGCGTGCACACGGGCGAGATGGTGTTTCTCACCGGCCGCTCGGGCGCTGGCAAGAGCACGGTGCTCAAGCTGATCGCGCTGCTCGAGCGCCCGACGCGCGGCGCCGTGGTGGTCAACGGCGCCAACACGGGGACGCTGAAGGCGCGCCACATCGCCGCCTTCCGGCGCCGCATCGGCGTCGTATTCCAGGATCACAAGCTGCTCGCCGACCGCCCGGTGTACGACAACGTCGCGCTGCCCCTGGTCGTGGCGGCAACCCCGCTCAAGGAGATCGACAAGCGCGTGCGCGCCGCGCTCGACCAGGTGGGGCTGCTCGGACTGGAGCGGGCGCTGCCGACTGAGCTGTCGGTCGGGGAGCAGCAGCGCGTCGGCATCGCGCGCGCGGTGATCAGCAAGCCGCCACTGCTCATCGCCGATGAGCCGACCGGCAATCTCGACCCCGATCTGTCGCTGGAGGTGATGCGTCTGTTCCGGCGCTTCCAGGACGTCGGCGTGACGGTGCTGATCGCGACGCACGATCACCACATCGTGCGCGAGTTCGGTCAGCGCGTCATCGTGCTCGACGATGGCCGCGTGCACGGGGATTCGGGTGATCCGCTGCCGAGTCTGGTGGCGACACGATGAGTTTCGCGGTAGCAGGCAGCCGTCACGTGCAGGCGCTGTTCGGATCGCTCGGGCGCCTGGCGCGCGCGCCGCTCGCGACCCTCCTGACGCTGCTGGTGATCGCACTCGCGCTCACGCTGCCAGCCGCGCTGGGGCTGTTCGTGACCAACGCGCAGGCGGCCACGGGCAATTTCGTCAACGCGGTGGACCTGTCGGTGTATTTCAAGACCGACGTGCCGCTTGCGAAGGCGCAGCAGCTGGCGCAGGCGGCGCAGCAGCGCCCCGACGTGGCGGCGGTAACTCTCATTCCCGCGGACAAGGGACTCGAAGATTTCCGCAGGTATTCGGGTTTCGGCGACGCGCTGCAGGCCCTCGAGAGCAACCCGCTGCCACACGTGCTGCACGTCAGGCCACGTGCCGATCACAGCTCGGCCGCGGCGCTCGAGTCGCTGCGGCGCTACTTCGGCGCCTGGCCGGAGGTTGAGCTGGTACAGATCGACTCGCAGTGGGTGTTGCGCTTCAACGCCATACTGGAGGTGCTGCGCCAGCTGCTGATCATTACCGCAGTGCTGCTCGGGGCGGGCGTGCTGGCCGTCGTCGGCAACACCATCCGCCTGGAGATCCAGGGACGGCGCGCGGAGATCGAGGTGACCAAGCTCGTGGGCGGATCCAACGCGTTCGTGCGCCGGCCGTTCCTGTACACGGGGGTGCTGTACGGGCTGGGCGGCGCGCTACTCGCCTGGGGGATCATCGCGCTTGCGGTGGCGTTGCTTGCCGATCCGGTGGCGACGCTCGCGCGGCTCTACGGCAGCGCCTATCTGCTGCGCGGCCCGAGTCCGGCGGACATCGGGATGCTGCTCGGTGCGGGGACGGTGCTCGGCTGGCTCGGAGCGTGGCTGTCGGCCGCGCGGCACCTGCGAACCATTCAGCCGCGCGCCTGAGGCGGCGGGGCGTGTTTCAGGTGCTGGCGGCTACGCGCGTGCCATGCGCGAACAGCGTGGACTCGACCCACTTGCGTACGCGGCTGGCATCGGCGACGCGGGTGCGCTTGCCAAAGGAGTTCAGCAGCACGATCACGACGCTGCGGTCTTCGATCAGCGTCTGCATCACCAGGCACCGTCCGGCTTCGGAGATATAGCCGGTCTTCTGCACCACGATGTTCCAGTCGGGCTTGCTGACCAGCGAGTCGGTATTACGGAAGCGCAGCGTGCGCGCGCCCACGCTCACCTCGTAGTCGTTGTCGGTGGAGTACTCGCGGATCTGCGGAACCTTGGCCGCCGCCATCACGAGCTTCGAGAGGTCTTCGGGGCTCGCCACGTTCTCATCCGAGAGCCCGGTCGGCTCGACGAAACGCGCGTTCGTCATGCCCAGTTCGCGTGCCTTGGCGTTCATCGCGGCCACACAGGCGGCCAGGCCGCCCGGATAGCTGCGTCCCAGCACGTGAGCGGCACGGTTCTCGGAAGACATCAGCGCCAGGTGCATGAAATCACCGCGCGACAGGCGCGTGCCGGGCGCGAGGCGCGAGACGGAGGTCTTGACGAGGCTGGTGTCCTCATCGCTGACCACGAGAACCTCACCCAGCGGCTGCCCGGCGTCCATGACCACCAGCGCCGTCATCAGCTTCGTGATCGAAGCGATCGGCATGGCGACATCGGAGTGGCGCGAGTACAGCACCGCCGAGTGCGTGGTATCGAACACCAGCGCCGCGCTCGAGCGCAACGCAGGCTGGGCCAATGAGGCACGCGTGGCGTACTTCAGATGAGTGCGCTGCACCGTGCCCTGGGAAACACCGGCCTCGGCCAGCGAGGCGACGATCGACAGGCAAACGAGTGCCGTGATCGGTAACCAGCGAACCTGACTCATGAACCCCCGCGCCTCGACCACAACAGTGGCTTCACCTATAAGAACATTCTCTATGTCGTTCATGCGTGACGCATTCTTTGATTTTCTGAGCGCCGACGCGATGGCTTTGTAGCCTAACACGTCATAAGCAGGTGTACACGGTCATAACGCGCACGGCCCGTGACGCGCCACTCGCCACCCGGCGCCGGGTGTGCGCCACCGCTCATCGCACGCCCTTCAGTGCGGCCAGAGCCAGCCGAACGTGCCGCCGGTGAGCAGCCCGTAGATGAGCCCGTCGAGCGCGCTCCTGAGTGTCAGTCTCCAGGAGCGCCGGTACCAGATCGACATCTGGGTCAGCGCCACGGAGTAGGCGATGAATGCCACCGCGGCGGCCAGCTTGAACACCCGCGGATAGCTCGAGCCGCTCGGCAGAGCGTAGCCGGTCACCGCCGCCACCAGCACGCCCACGACCACGAGGTACACGAACCAGAGCCCGAGGCTCCTGCCCATGGAGATCGGTCCATTGGGCATCACGGTGACCAGAGCCACCGGACCCTGGCGCAACTTCTCGGTGAACTCGGGTGTCCTATAGGCCTTCATGTCCGGGGCGCGCGGCACCGTGTAGTCCCCTGGGGGAATGGCGAGCGGGCGCAACGCCGCGAGCGCCTCCGCCTCCCGCGGCATCGGCGGGTAATCGCTGCGGTGCCAGAACGGTCCCATGTGGATCACCGAGCTCGCCACGAAGACGATGACGGCCGACAGCAGGATGGGGAGCCACAAAGTGGCCGGACCGGTAAGCAGACTATCCATGAGACCCTCGTTCTTATGGTTCTGGGCCGGGCGACTCTAGCGCCAAACGAGCCTTCCGCTAATGGGCTCCTGGCGGGAATCGGACCCCAGGCAGGCCTCGGCAGGCCTCTCGATGAGAGGCTCGCCTCCCCCTCGGAAGAGGGATTCCGGAAGCCAGGGCGGAGCGCGCAAGCTCTTGTTCGGTAAGCTCCTGCTGGGCCCCAGGGGAGGGAACTTTAGGCGCGTTTAGCACTCTTATGACACGACTGCTAGTATGTCCATCCAATCCACGGGAGAACGCATGATTGCAGGTACCGCGTTGGTCGCCCGCATGGGCGATCAGGCTTTGGCCGGTCCCCTCGGAAGTCTCGACGCCTACCTCGAGCGGGTCAGCCGTATTGCCGTATTGAGCCGCGAGGAAGAGCGGGCGCTTGCCGAGCGCTTCCGCTCGCAGAGCGATCTTGCCGCCGCACGTCAGCTGGTGCTCTCGCACCTGCGCTTCGTCGTGCACATTGCCCGCGGCTACAGCGGCTATGGCCTGCCCTTCGGCGACCTGATCCAGGAGGGCAACGTCGGGCTCATGAAGGCGGTCAAGCGATTCGATCCGTCCATGAACGTGCGCCTGGTGTCCTTCGCGGTCCACTGGATTCGCGCCGAGATCCACGAGTACGTCCTGCGCAACTGGCGCCTGGTGAAGGTCGCCACGACCAAGGCACAGCGCAAGCTGTTCTTCAATCTCAGGCGCCTGAAGAAGAACCTCACCTGGCTGTCGGCCGAGGAGACGGCAGCCGTGGCACGCGACCTGGGCGTGAGCGAAAGCGAAGTCACGGAGATGGAGAAGCGCCTCTCGGCGCGCGACATGTCCTTCGACCCCGCGCCCGATGCGGAGGACGAGGAGCTCTATAGTCCTGCAGCGTATCTGCCCGCGCCGGACGCCGATCCGGCCGAGCAGGTGGAAGAGGCCGAGAGCGCCGATGACTCCTCCGACCGTCTGCGCGGGGCTCTGAGCCGCCTGGACGCGCGCAGCCGTGACATCGTGCAGCGTCGCTGGATGTCCGACGGCAAGGCGACCCTGCACCAGCTGGCCGATAAGTACGGGGTATCCGCCGAGCGTATCCGCCAGATCGAGTCAAGCGCCCTGGGGAAACTGCGCGGGCTGATGGCCACCGCCGCCTGAGGCGAACCGATCGCGCCCGCCGCCTGCCTGCAGGCGGCGCGAGCGCGCATCGCTTGCGGCTCCTTGCCGCCTGGCGGGTGCGGGCGTAGCGTTTCGGGGCATGCGCAGCGTGACCGACTGGCTCAGCGAGTACGGCGAGAGCCACCAGAACCGCACCAATAAGCTGCTGCACTGGATCTGCGTCCCGCCGATCGTCCTCGCGGTGCTCGGGCTGCTCTGGTCGCTCCCCGTCCCCGACGCGTTCGCCGCGCGCTCGCCATGGCTCAACTGGGCCACGCTGACGGCGGCCACGGCACTCGTCTACTACCTTGCGCTCTCCCCGGCGCTCGCCGCCGGCATCCTCATCCTCTTCATCGCGCTGCTGGCCCTCGTCCAGGCATTGGCCCACCTCCCCTGGCCGCTGTGGCTGACCTCGCTGATCCTGTTCGTGGTGGGCTGGGTCGGACAGTTCCTCGGTCACGCCCTCGAGGGCAAGCGCCCTTCGTTCTTCAAGGACGTGCAGTTCCTGCTGATCGGCCCCCTGTGGCTGCTGGCGGCCGCGTACCGGCGACTGAGCGTTCCTTACTGACCCGTGACCTGCGCGGCTGCGCGCACCGCCGCGGTCACTTTCTCGTGCAGAGCCTTGTCGAGCGGGTCCGGTACCAGCTCGTCCCCGCTTGCCAGGGCTGCGATGGTCTCCGCCGCGGCCATCAGCATCGCATCGGTGAAACTCGTGGCACGTGCTTCGAGGACCCCCTTGAACAGCCCCGGAAAGGCCAGCACGTTGTTGATCCCCTTGCCGTCGGCAGCAAACGCAGCGCCCTGCGCGCGCGCCACGATCGGCTCGATCTCCGGATCCGGGTTCGAGAGCGCGAGGATGACCTGGCCCCTTCTCACCGACTGCGGCCTGATGAGTCCCTTGACCCCGGTCGTGGCGATCACGATATCCGCGCGCCGCATCAGCTCGTCCAGCGTCACGGCCTCTGCACCCATCGCCACGAGCCGCTGCACGGCACCGACGTCCCGGTCGGTACCGAGGATGTGTCGCACGCCGTACGCACGCAGCAGCCGTGCGATGCCGGTGCCGGCAGCCCCGAGCCCGATCTGCCCGACGATGCTGGCGCGCAGATCCACGCCCGAGCGCCGTCCGGCGTTGATGAGCGCGGCGAGCGCCACCACCGCCGTGCCGTGCTGGTCATCGTGCAGCACCGGCTTGCGCAGACGTGCGCGCAGCTCGCGCTCGATCTCGAAGCATTCGGGAGCCCTGAAGTCCTCGAGCTGGATGGCGCCGAAGGAGGTGGCGATCCCGGTGACGATCTCGACCACGCGCTCAGGCTCGGTCGCATCGATCAGGATCGGCACACCGTTCAGGCCCACCAGCTCGGCGAACAGCGCCGCCTTGCCCTCCATGACCGGCAGCCCGGCGAGCGCGCCGATGTTGCCGAGCCCCAGCACCGCCGTGCCGTTGGTGACGATGGCGATGGTGCTGCCGAGGGAGGTGAAGTCGTAAGCCGTCTGCGGATCCTTCTGGATGGCAAGGCATACGCGCGCGACGCCGGGGGTGTACACATCGCGCAGCACCTGGCTGGTGTTGATGGGCAGACTCGCGGAGGTGTGGATCTTGCCGCCGCGGTGACGGTTGAATACGCGGTCGGATTTGCCGACGAAGCGCGCGGTCGGGAGCGCTCCGATGCGATCGTAGAGCGAGCGGTCCGCCTCCTCATCCATTTCGAGCGTGATTTCCCAGAGCGTGCGACCCTGGTCGCGCCGCAGCGCCGTCAGATGCTCGATCATCAGTCCCGCATCAGCGATCACCTGCAGCACCCTGGCTAGGCTGCCCGGCTGGTGGACGGTCTCCACCATGAGAATCTCTGGGATTTTCATTGCGGCAAAGCCTGCGCCAACTGCCGTCCTGATTCCACCCTCGGGGGCCAGCGGGCTATGATGCGCCCCCTTCCAGAGCAGCCTTTTTCAGGAGAGCCGCCCCGTGGCCAAAGCCGCTCCTTCCCTCCCAGCCTCAGCCGGCAAGACGGGCGCGGCGCTCGATCCGCTCGACCTGTACGGCGTGGCCGGTGCGCTCAGCGACGAGGAACGCCTGGTGCAGGAATCGGTGGCGCGGCTGGTAGATGCCGAAGTGCTGCCCATCATCCAGCACTGCTTCGAGGAGCACCGCTTCCCGAAGGAGTTGATCCCGCAGCTTGCCGCGCTCGGCCTGCTCGGCTCCTCGATCCACGGTTACGACTGCGCCGGCCTCAACGCCGTCTCTTACGGGCTCATCTGCCAGGAGCTCGAGCGCGGGGACTCCGGCATCCGCAGCTTCGTGTCGGTGCAGTCCTCACTGTGCATGTACCCGATCTACGCCTTCGGCTCGGAGGAGCAGAAGCAGCAGTACCTGCCGCGCATGGCGCGCGGGGAGGTCATCGGCTGCTTCGGCCTCACCGAGCCACAGGGCGGCTCGGATCCGGCCAACATGAAGACCCACGCGAAAAAGCGCGGCCGCGACTGGGTGCTGAACGGCTCGAAGATGTGGATCACCAACGGGACGATCGCAGACCTTGCGGTGGTGTGGGCGATGACGCCCGAGGGCATCCGCGGATTCCTGGTGGAGAAAGGCTCGCCGGGCTTCTCCGCCCCCGAGATCCAGCACAAGTTCTCGCTGCGCGCCTCGGTCACGGCCGGACTGTTCTTCGATAACGTGGTGGTGCCCGAGAGCCAGGTATTGCCTGGGGTCATCGGGCTCAAAGGTCCGCTGTCCTGCCTCACTCAGGCCCGCTATGGCATCTGCTGGGGCGTCATCGGCGCGGCACAGGCGTGCCTGAAGCAGCTGCTCGACTACACCTCGACGCGCACGCTGTTCGATCGACCGCTGGCGGCCAACCAGGCGATCCAGATCCGTCTCGCCGACATGGCGCGCCGCATTACCACCGCGCAGCTGCTGGCCCTGCAGCTCGGGCGGCTGAAGGATGCCGGCACGATGCAGCCCGCGCACGTCTCGCTCGCGAAGTGGAACAACTGCCGCATGGCGCTCGATGTCGCGCGCGACTGCCGCGACATGCTCGGCGGGGCGGGCATCAGCGCGGAGTACGTCCCGATCCGCCACATGCTGAACCTCGAGAGCGTCATCACCTACGAGGGCACCGAGACCATTCATCAGCTCACGATCGGGCGCGAGCTGACGGGCCTCAGCGCGTTCTGAGGCAGGCGGCTGCGCGTGCGGCCGATTCCCTCAGCTCTCGCAGGCGCGAGCCGCCTCGCATCAAGGCTGCCGCCAAACCCGGCAGCTCCCCGGCTGCGACTGACCCGCGCCGCTACTTCAGCATCATGGCCGCGGGATGCAGGAAATAGCAGCCGACGGCGATGACGATCAGGTAGGCGAGCAGGATGAACGTCCAGCCCATGTTGTGGCGGATGACATCGCCCTCCCTGCGCACGAACTTGCTCGTGGAGACCCCGACGCTCGCAGTCTGCGGCGCCACGGGCTTGCCGATTTCCGCTCCCACCGAATTCAAGGTTGGCAGCAGCAGCGGCGGCAGGCCGAGCTGTGCGCCGACCAGCGCCTGGAACTTGCCGAACATGGCATTCGTCGAGGTGTTCGAGCCCGAGAGCGCCACGCCGATAAAGCCCAGGACCGGGGCTACGATGATGAAGGCCGTGCCCATGCTGGCGAAGCCCTTGGCGAGCGAGGCCGCCATGCCGGAGTAGTTGAACGTGTAGGCGAGTCCGAAGATGAACACGCCCACGAGCAGCGCGCCCCACATCTGGTGGAAGGTGCGCCGGAAGATCTCCCCGAGCTGCGCACCCTTCAGGCGGCCCATCGCGATCAGCAGCAGCGCGACGATGACCCAGGATGCCAGGATCGCGCTGCCGGCGATGTAGGGCGCGAAATTGAACACCGCGGTCACGTTGCCTTTTGCCGGACAGCTGGCCGCGAGTGCCGAGCAGGCCACCGCCTGCGCCTTGAACCAGCTCACCTTCGGCAGTGGCGACCACGGACCGGTCCATGCCGCCACCACGATCAGCAGCACCGCAAACGGCATCCACGCCTGCAGGATCTCGCCGCTCTTCAGTCCATGCCCGCGCGTCTGGTGCACGAGCGTGGGGTCGACCGGCACCCCGCCGTACCCGAGCACGGTCTTCGGCTGCCAGAACTTCAAGAGCAGCAGCAGCGCGATGAAGCAGGCGATCGCGCCTGTGACATCCGGCAGATAGGGTCCGACGTGAACCGCAACCGGATACTGGCCGGCGACGTAGCCGAGGGAGCCGACCACCGCGAGCGGCCAGCCGCCCTTCATGCCCTCGCGCCCGGAGACCAGGTACAAGAGCACCCAGGGGGGCAGCAGCGCCAGCACCGCCACCACGGTGCCGACCGAGCCGGAGAGTGCGAGCAGCGGATAGTTGGTGACGGCGGCGAGCGCGATGAGCGGCGCGCCGAGTGCGCCGAAGGATACCGGCGCGTTATTGGCGATCGCCGCGACGCGGATCGCGTTGAGGTCGGAGATGCCGAGGGATATCAGAATCGGCGCCACCACCGCCCACGGGTAGCCGAAGCCGACCAGGCCCTCGAGCAGCGCGCCGAATGCCCACGCGAACAGCATGGTCTGCACGCGCACATCCATGCTGCCCTGCGCGATCAGCCAGCGGCGGAAATTCTCGAACACACCGCTCACGCCGAGCGTGTTGAACAGCACCATGCCCCAGAAGGTGATCCAGTCAACGTTCCAGACCCCGGTCGCCGCGCCGTACAGGTAGGCATGGCCGCCGTCGCTGACGGGCATCCGCCATACCCAGGCAGCGAGTGCGAAGGTAATGAGCGAGCCCAACAGCGTCACGAGCCACGCCGCCATGCGGAACACCGCCAGCAGCACCAGGAGCAGAACCACTGGAATGAGCGCCACCAGGCAGGTCAGCGTGAGGTTGTCGAGCGGATCTATCACTTGCGTGAACATGATTCCTCCCTCGATGGTGCGGGGCGTCGGCCTGCTGGGGTGTTGGGATCGGCCGTGTTCTGATTGTTCTGTCGCGACTGCTCAGCTCGAGGCAGCATTGCCTGCTTGAGCCAGGCGCACACAACCTAGCATGGCGGCGGCGGGGGCTCAACGGGCGCAGATTTACGGGGACTGTGCGGCGGGGGTGGACGCGCGAGGCTGGGGATCGGCGCCCGGCCAGACGATGCCGAGCGCCAGAAGCGTCAATAGCGCGAGCCAGTTGGTGAGCGTCTCGGCACGACTCGCGCTGCCGTGCGGATGCGGTGAAATGGAGCTCATGCGCGAGTATTTCGCGCCCGCATGCACGCGCTGGCCGGATGCAATCGTGTCGGAGCGGGGAAGAATTGTGGCGCAATATGGCGGCCCGGGGAGCGCTTCCGCGCCGCGCGCGTAGCCTGTAGCCTTGTTTGCCTGATGAAGCGTCTCGTCGCCATCGTCGAGGACGAAGCGGCCATCCGCGACAACTACGCCGCAGCGTTCACGCGCGAGGGCTACGCGGTGCGCACCTATGCCAACCGTGCACAGGCGATGCAGGCCTTCGCCGCGCGGCTGCCGGATCTGGCGGTCATCGACATCTCGCTCGAGGAGGAGCCTGAAGGGGGGTTCGAGCTGTGCCGGCAGCTGCGTGCGTTGTCCGCGGAGCTGCCGATCATCTTCCTCACCGCGCGCGACAGCGAGCTCGATGCGGTGTCGGGGCTGCGCCTGGGGGCCGATGATTTCCTCACCAAGGACCTGAGCCTGCCGCACCTGCTCGCGCGCGTGAACGCGCTGCTGCGCCGCGTGGATGCGCTGCGCCAGCCGGCCGCGGCGAGCGAGATCGTGCGCCGCGGCCCGCTCACGCTCGACGCCGAGCGCATGCAGGCGCAGTGGGACGGCAAGGTCGTGCTGCTCTCGCTCACCGAGTTCTGGATCGTGCATGCGCTCGCACGCAATCCCGGCCACGTGCGCAACCGCCAGCAGCTGATGGACGCCGCCAACGTGGTGCTCGATGACAACACCATCACCTCGCACGTGAAGCGCATTCGGCGCAAGTTCCAGAGCGTCGATCCGAAGTTCGACGCCGTGCAGACGGTCTACGGCATGGGTTACCGCTGGGTCGAGTAGTCGAGGCCCTATGTCGCTGCGCCTGAAGCTCCTGCTGCTGGGACTGGCCACACTGGTGCTGCCCTGGGCCGGCTGCAACTACGCGCGCGAGATGGAGTCGGCGCTACGTGCGGGCGAGCGCAATTCGCTGCAGGCGGTCTCGCAGAGCATCGCGGCATCACTGCAGGGGCGCACCGACCTTCTGTACCGCGAGGCGCCGCCGGTTCTGGATCCGCAGTCCGAGGCGCAACCCGAGGCGCAGCTCGCGGCGGATCAGGCCGCCGAGCACGCGCTGCTGACTCCCGGGCCCTACGACCTCAGGCCACTCGCCCTCACCGCCGCCCCGCTCCTGGACGGCTACTCGGAGGACTGGCCACACGATCCGGCCGCGTGGGCGTATGTCAGCAAGGACGCGCATCACCATTTCGCGATCCTGAGCGGTATGTACGAGCGCATGCTGTACGTGCTGCTCGAGGTGCACGATGAGCACCCGGTATTCGACGCTCCCGGCACCAACGTGCTCGATCCGGCGACCTTCGGCGATCGGGTATGGATTGGATTCCAGGACCCGGACGGACAGGAGCAGCAGTTGTTCCTCGCCGCCACCGGCCCCGGGGCCCTGACCGCGCGGCGCATCGAGACCGGTGAGTACGGACAGCGCAGCGCCCCGATCGAGCCGCGCGTGGGCGGGGCCTGGCAGCCCACACGCGAGGGCTACCGGATCGAGATGCGTGTACCGCTGTCGATGATCGGCAGCCGCTTCGGCGTGCTGGTGGATGACCGCGACCGGCGCGGCGGGGTACCTGTGAGCTACGGCACCCTGCGCAGCGAGGACCTGCACACCCTCGGCAGACTCCTGGTGGCCTCCCCCGAGCTCGGCGGCTATCTCGCGCAGTTTCTGCAGCCGGGACTGAGGCTGGCCATCTCGACCCCCGACGGGCGCGTACTGGCGCGCGCTGATGCCCTCGCACAGTCGACCGACCTCAGTGCCGGGGCGCCGCTGCTCGCCCGTCTCTACCGGCGCTTCGTCGACCGGCCAGGCGAGCGCCAGCTGCTCGAGGCGGCGGCACCGATCTACGACCGCGACCACCTCGGCATCATCGGCACGCTCGCGGTGACGCAGACCGCGGACCGCTGGATCGGCCTGCGCGATCACGCCCTGACGCGCATGCTGAACTTCACCCTCGGCACGAGTGTGGTGGCGGTGATCGCGATGTTCGCCTTCGCCGCATGGCTCGCGCTGCGACTGGCAAGGCTGCGGCAGGCGAGCGAGTCGGCGTTGACGCGCTCCGGGCTCGTCACCAGCTTTCCGGAGACCTCCGCGCGTGACGAGCTGGGGGATGTGGCGCGCAGCTTCGCAACGCTCCTGTCGCGCCTGAACGAGTACACGGGCTTCCTGCGCACGCTCGCCGGCAAGCTCGCCCATGAGATCCGCACCCCGCTCACGATCGTGCGGTCCTCACTCGACAATCTCGAGGCCGGCGAGGTCGGCGAGGAGGCGCGCGCCTACCTGCAGCGCGCACGCCAGGGGAGCGAGCGGCTGAACGCGATTCTGCTGGCGATGGGTGCGGCCACGCGCGTGGAAGAAGCCATCGGCAATGTCGAGCGCCTCGATTTCGACCTCATCGCAGTGCTCGACTCCGCCGTCGGGGCTTACCGCAGCGCCTTCCCGAGCCGCCGCTTCCACGCCGAGCTGCCCGCAGGAACGCTCATGATGAACGGCGCGCCCGACCTCATCGTGCAGATGCTCGACAAGCTGATCGAGAACGCCGTGGACTTCAGTCCCGAAGGGGCGAGCATCAGCGTGCGGTTGCGGCTGGAAGAGAAGGCCGCCGTCCTCGAGGTGGACAATCCCGGGCCGCCCCTGCCGCAGCACCCCGAGGGGCGGCTGTTCGAATCGCTGTGGCAATCGCGCCCGGAGGCGGACAGCCGGCCGCACTTCGGGCTGGGTCTGTACATCGTGCGGCTGATCGCCGAGTTCCACGCTGGCGAGGCCTTCGCCATGAATCTCCCCGACGGCACGGGCGTGCGCGTCGGGGCACGCCTCGAACGTTTGACATAAGCACATCAGCCGTTTGAGGTCCGGTTCGAGCCCGGGAACCGTAGTTGTGGCGAAAAAACTGCGACACTGTCGACGTTTTGCGACATGGTAATTATGTCTGGAGTGAGTACAATTAGTCATCGAAAGTGCTGTCAAAAAAGAGATTCTGGATCCGCTCAGAGAATCTCCCCGGAGGCTGATGTGTGCCGGGTAGCGCGATGGTGGAGGGATATTTACAACAGAAAACTCGGGATCGACCGCGGGCACGGGTGACGACAGTCCTCTAACTTATTGTGGGCTGCCAGGAACGAATAACGCGTGGATGAACACGCGGGCCTCGCGATAGAAGCCGGAGCTTCTTAGCTCCAAGCGTTTCAGCCGGAATGTTTAGATGCTCGTGGTGACGCGACATGCCGCTGCGAATTGCCGCAGCGCGGTGCTGACAGCGAATCACCGGGTCACTCGACGCAGCGATCTGATCTAGCCCCGCCAACCACGCGGGGCTTCTTTTTTTTCGCGCCTCGGCAGCGTGGTTAGTTCACGCCCAGGTAGTTGAGCATACCGCGCGCGGCCTCGCGTCCTTCAAACACCGCAGTCACGACCAGATCCGAGCCACGCACCATGTCACCGCCGGCAAACACCCTCGGGTTGGTTGTCTGAAAGGCGCAGGCCGCCGCCGCCGACACGCGCACGCGGCCGTTCTCGTGCAGTCGAATACCCTGGGAGGCGAGCCAGGCGGGCGGGCTCGGCAGGAATCCGAACGCGATGATGACCGCATCGGCCGCCACGATCTGCTCGGATCCGGCCAGTGGCTGCGGCACGCGCCGTCCGCGCGCATCGGGAGCCCCGAGGCGCGTCTCGACGAGCTTCACGCCCTCGACCTGCCGCGCGCCGAGGATCTCGATCGGCTGACGGTTGAAGAGAAACTCCACGCCCTCCTCGCGGCTGTTGCGGTAATCACGGCGCGAGCCGGGCATGTTGCCTTCATCGCGCCGGTAGGTGCAGGTCACGCTCTCGGCGCCCTGGCGCACGGCGGTGCGGTTGCAGTCCATGGCGGTGTCGCCGCCACCTAACACCAGCACGCGCTTGCCGCGCATGCTGATCAGCGCACGCGCGGCGCCCGGGAAACCGAGCTCGTGGTTGATGTTGGAAATGAGATAGGGCAGCGCCTCGTACACTCCCGCAAGCTCTTCACCCGGGAAGCCGCCGCGCACGTAGGTATAGGTCCCCATGCCGAGAAACACCGCATCGAACCGCGCGATGAGCTCCTCGAAGCCAACGTCGCTACCGATCTCGCAGCCGAGGCGGAACTCCACGCCCATCTCCTGCATGATCTCGTGGCGCTTCTCCATCACCTGTTTCTCGAGCTTGAAGGGCGGGATGCCGAAGGTGAGCAGTCCGCCGATACGCGCGTGACGGTCGAACACCACCGGCTGCACGCCGTGGCGCACCAGCACGTCCGCGCACGCAAGCCCTGCCGGTCCCGCACCAACCACCGCCACGCGCTTGCCGGCGCTCTGCACGTTCGACATGTCGGGCTTCCAGCCACGCCGCAGCGCCTCATCGGTGATGTACTTCTCGATCGAGCCGATGGTGACCGCGCCCAGTCCGTCGTTGAGCGTGCAGGCGCCCTCGCACAGCCGGTCCTGCGGACAGATGCGCCCGCACACCTCGGGGAGCGAGTTGGTCTTGTGCGACAGCTCCGCCGCCTCGAAGAGATTGCCTTCCTCGATGAGCTTCAGCCAGTTGGGAATGTAGTTGTGGACCGGGCATTTCCATTCGCAGAACGGATTGCCGCAGGCGATGCAGCGCCCGGCCTGCTGCGCAGCGCCTGCGGCCTCGTAGGGGGCGTAGATCTCGCGGAAGTTCTGTACGCGCAGCCCCGGGGCGGTCTTGTCCGGCTCCGCGCGCGGGATATCCAGAAACTGCAGGTTCTTGTCGGCCATGAAGCTCGCCTCACCGCTAGGCGGCGCGCCGCAGGTTCTCGATGAGCGAATCGATGGAAGCGGCCTTGGGCTTCACCACCCAGAACTTGGGCATGAAGGTGCGCAGGTCGTTCAGGATCTCCTGCGCCCAGACGCTCCCGGTCTCGGCGACGTGCCGCTCGAGCAGGCCCTCCAGGTGCTGCACGTGCGACTGCATCGCCTCGGGGTGGATGCGGCTGATGTCGATGAGCTCGTGGTTGTAGCGGTCGACGAAGTTGCGCTCCAGGTCGAGCACGTAGGCGAAGCCGCCGGTGAACCCGGCGCCGAAGTTGACGCCGGTGCGCCCGAGCACGCACACCGCCCCGCCGGTCATGTACTCGCAGCAGTGATCGCCGGCTCCCTCGAGCACGGCGACGGCCCCGGAGTTGCGCACCGCGAAGCGCTCCCCGGCCACACCGGCCGCGTACAGCTCCCCGCCGGTGGCGCCGTAGAGGCAGGTGTTGCCCATGATGACGGTTTCGCGCGCGATGAACTGCGCGCGCGCGGGGTGGCGCAGCACGATGCGGCCCGAGGACATGCCCTTGCCGACGTAGTCGTTGGCATCGCCTTCCAGGTACAGGTTGAGCCCGCCCGCATTCCACACCCCAAAGCTCTGACCCGCTGTGCCGGTGCAGCGCACGGTGATCGGGGCATCCTCCATGCCGTAGTTGCCCCAGCGCCGCGCGATCTCCCCTGAGAGGCGCGCACCGATCGAGCGGTTGAAGTTACTGAGCTCGTAGTGCCACTCCCCGCCGCTCTTGTTGTCGATGGCGGGCAGCATCTCGCGCACCATGCGCTCGGCGAGCTCGCCCTTGTCGAAAGGCGCGTTGGAAGCGGTGCCGCAGAACTGCGCCGTGTCCCGGCTGAGCCCGGCGCTCGAGAGGATCGGCCTCAGGTCGAGCTTGCGCTGCTTGGGCGTCGTGCCGGGAAGCACCTCCAGATACTCGGTGCGCCCGATGATCTCGCTTAAGGTGCGCGCCCCGAGGGAGGCGAGAATCTCACGCACCTCCTCGGCCACGAAGCGGAAGTAGTTGATCACCATCTCCGGGAGCCCGGTGAAGTACTTCGAGCGCAGCACGTTGTGCTGCGTGGCGACCCCGGTGGCGCAGTTGTTGAGATGGCAGATGCGCAGGTACTTGCACCCCAGGGCCACCATCGGCGCGGTCCCGAAGCCGAAGCTCTCGGCGCCGATGATGGCGGCCTTCACCACATCGAGCCCGGTCTTCAGTCCCCCGTCGGCCTGCAGGCGCACGCGGTGGCGCAGCTCGTTCAGGCGCAGCGTCTGGTGCGCCTCGGCGAGCCCGAGCTCCCAGGGCGTGCCGGCGTACTTGATGGAGGACAAAGGACTCGCACCCGTACCGCCGTCGTAGCCGGAGATGGTGATGAGGTCGGCGTACGCCTTGGCGACGCCTGCGGCCACGGTGCCCACGCCCGGCTCAGCCACCAGCTTCACCGAGACCAGCGCCTGCGGGTTCACCTGCTTCAGATCGAAGATCAGCTGTGCCAGGTCCTCGATCGAGTAGATGTCGTGGTGCGGCGGCGGGGAGATCAGTCCCACGCCCGCGCGCGCGAAGCGCAAGGTGGCGATCATGTCGTTGACCTTGTGCCCCGGCAGCTGCCCGCCCTCGCCCGGCTTGGCTCCCTGCGCGATCTTGATCTGCAGCACTTCGGCGTTGATCAGGTACTCCGCGGTCACCCCGAAGCGCCCCGAGGCCACCTGCTTGATCTTGGAGTTCTTCTCGGTGCGGTAGCGCGCGGGATCCTCGCCCCCCTCCCCGGAGTTCGAGCGCGCGCCCAGGCGGTTCATGGCGATGGCGAGCGCCTCGTGCGCCTCCGGAGAGAGCGCACCGAGGGACATGCCGGCGCTGTCGAAACGCGCCAGCACGGCTTGCGCGGGCTCGACCTCGCTCAGGGGTATCGGCGCTACCCCGCTCCTGAGCGCGAGCAGATCGCGCAGCGTGGAGGGCGGCCGGTCGTTAACGGCTGCGGCGAAGCGCCGGTAATGCGCCTGATCGCCGGAGATCACCGCGGCCTGCAAGGCTGCGATCACGTCGGGGTTGTACATGTGGTACTCCCCGCCGTGCACGTACTTGAGCAGTCCTCCCTGGGCGATGGACGCGCGCGTATTCCAGGCGCTCGCGGCGAGCTGCTTGGAATCCGCCTCGAGGTCGGCGAAGTCCGCACCCTGCACGCGGCTCTCGGTGCCGGTGAAGCACAGCTGCACCACCTCATCGGCAAGCCCGACGATCTCAAACAGCTGCGAGCTGCGATAGCTGGAGATGGTGGAGATGCCCATCTTCGACATGACCTTGAACAGTCCCTTGCGCACGCCGGCGCGGTAACTGCGTCCGAGCTCCAGCCGCGCAGCGAAATCAAGCTTGACGCGCCCGCCACGCATCATCTCGAACAACACCTGGTACGCCATGTAGGGGTACACCGCGGTGGCGCCGTAGCCGATCAGACACGCGAAATGGTGCGGCTCACGCGCAGTGCCGGTCTCGACCAGCAGGTTGCACTTGCAGCGCAGGCCGGTCCTGACCAGGTGCTGGTGCACCGCGCCGGTGACGAGCAGCGCGTGCGCCGGCAGGCGCCCCTTCACCAGGTAGCGGTCCGAGAGCAGCAGCACGAGCTTGCCCTCGCGCACCGCGCTCTCGGCGTGCGCGCACATGCGCACGATCGCCGCCTGCAGTCCCTCCTGCGGTTCGTACTGCAGGTCGATGAACTCGTGCGTGACCTCCTCGATCGCGAGTATCTGGCGCAGCTTCCTCTGCGAGAGGATCGGCGCGCCCAGCACCACCTGGCGCGCGTGCTCGGGTGCGGGCGCGAAGATGTTGCATTCCGGGCCGATCTGGGTCTGCAGCGACATGACGATCGTCTCGCGCAGCGGGTCGATCGGTGGATTGGTCACCTGCGCGAACTGCTGGCGGAAGTAGTCGTAGAGCGAGCGCACGTGGTGCGACAGCACCGGCATGGGCGTGTCATCGCCCATCGAGCCCACCGCCTCGTTCTCATCCTGCGCGAGCACCCGGATGATGTCATCGCGCTCCTCCTGCGTGACGTTGAACATCTTCTGGTAAAGAGAGAGCGTCGCGCGGTCCATCGGCTCGGCCGCCAGCCGCGGGTCCACCAGATCGCTCTCGAGGTAGCGCACGCCCTTCTTCAGCCAGCTCTTGTAGGGATGGCGCGTCTTGAGCAGCTGGTCGATGTCGGCGGAGGACAAGAGCGTGCCGGTACCAAGATCGAGGGCGATCATGTCGCCCGGGCCGAGCTTGCCCTTCCTCACCACGTCCTCGGGCTGGTAGTCCCATACACCGGTCTCGGAAGCGATGGTGAGGCAGCGGTTGCGGGTGATGCAGTAGCGCGCCGGCCGCAGCCCGTTGCGATCGAGCGTGCACAGCGCGTAGCGACCGTCCGTCAGCACCACGCCCGCCGGCCCGTCCCAGGGCTCCATGTGCACCGAGTAGTACTCGTAGAAGGCGCGCAGATCCGGATCCAGGGCATCCAGTCCGTGCCAGGCGGGCGGCATCAGCAGGCGCATGGCGTGCAGCGGATCGAGTCCTCCCATCAACAGCACCTCGAGCATGTTGTCGAGGCTCTGCGAGTCCGAGCCCGTGAGGGAGACCAGCGGCAGCACCTCCTGCAGCTGCGGCAGGAGCGGGGAGTTGAGCAGCGGTCCGCGCGCAGTCGCCCAGTTGCGATTGCCCTGGATGGTGTTGATCTCGCCGTTGTGGGCGAGATAGCGGTAAGGGTGCGCCAAACGCCATTGCGGCAGCGTGTTGGTGGAGAAGCGCTGGTGGAATACCGCCACCGAGCTCTCGAGCCGCGGATCGGCGAGGTCGGGATAGAACTGCGCCAGGTACTGCGGCATCACCATGCCCTTGAACACGATGGTGCTGGCCGAGAGGCTCGAGATGTAGAAGACCGGATCGGCCGCGAGGGCCTTCTCGGTGAGGCGCCGCGCCATGAACAGCCGCCGATTGAGCGTCGCCTCCTCGAGGTCCGGATCCTCGCAGTTGACGAACACCTGCTCGATGAGCGGCAGCGACTTCAGCGCTTCCTGCCCGCAGGCCTCACTGTCGAGGGGCACCGTGCGCCAGCCCGCCAGCTGCAGCCCGGCGCGCGCGAGCCGCGCAGCGAGCACGCTGCGCGCCTGCGCGGCCTGAGCGCTGGTGCGCGACAGGAACACCAGCCCCGAGGCAAAGCGCGGCGTGAGGGAGATGCCCGACTCGTGCGCCACGGCCCGCAGGAATCCTTCGGGTTTCTTCAGCAGCAGCCCGCAGCCATCGCCCGTCTTGCCGTCCTCGGCGATGGCGCCGCGATGGGTAAGGCGGTTGAGGGAGCTGATGGCGGTGGCCACCAGCCAGTGACTCGGGAGGTCATCGAGGCTCGCGATCAGGCCGAAGCCGCAGCTGTCGCGCTCGTAGCTCTCTTTATACAGTCCCGGGGTGTGAGAATGCATAGTGACGGCCTCGTCGGTTCACGGCAGGCAGGAATGCGCGCACCGCTGGCGTATGCCCGCAGACTGCAGCCTCAGCCGAAATTCATGCGCTGAAGGAGATTCGCAGCCGGATCCAGACGCGAGCCTGCGCATTTGCAGCCGGCGTCGATCGACTGTCTTACACCATCACTATTCGTCCGATAATACCGGCCCACAAGGCTGTTGCAAGCACCGATGAGCGTACTCAGCACACCAAGGCTCGCGCTGCGGCACTGGGTCGCCTCCGACCTTGCGCCCTTCGCCGAGCTCAACGCCGATCCGGCCGCCATGGCGTTCATGCCGCGCCCCCTCACTGCACTTGAGAGCGATGAGTTCGCCGCCCGCGCCCAGGCGGGGATCGAGGCGCACGGCTGGGGCCTGTGGGCGGTGCAGCTGCGCGCGGGTGGGCAATTCCTCGGCTGCGTCGGCCTCAGCGTGCCCACTTTTGCCGCGCACTTCACGCCCTGCGTCGAGGCCATGTGGCGGCTCCTGCCCCGCTACTGGGGCCAGGGCTATGCGACGGAGGCGGCGCGCGCAGTCTGCCGCTTTGGCTTCGAGAGCCTGCTGCTGGAAGAGCTGCTCGCCTTTACCGTCCCGGGCAACACGCGCTCGCGTGCGGTGATGGAGCGACTTGGCATGGCGCACGAGGCCCGGGACGACTTCGATCATCCGCGTCTGCCGGCCGGGGATCGGCTGTGCCGGCACGTGCTGTACCGGCTCTCGCGGGCGGCGTGGTCTTCGCAGAGCGGGACTTCAGCCGCGCACCCCCTGGCGCGCGAGAGCTGATCGGGGGCGGGCTGCCGCGGGCCGGCGGATGAACTGCGGGATGAGCCGGCCGCGAGAGGACAGCTGCACGAGCTGGCGCGCCCGGGCGAGCCGGGTTGCCTCGCGCTTGGCGCTCAACACCCACCAGGTGGCCGCCCGGCGGTAGGAGGGAATCTGGCTGGCGAAGAACGCGCGCGCGGCCGCGTTGCGCTCGAGGAGCGCGGCATAGGGCGCCACCAGCTCCGCGGGCCGCTGCTCGTAGGAATAGCGAGCGGAGGCGTTCGGCCTGCGCGCGGCGAAGGCGCGCTCCCCCGCCCGGTGCATGCGTCCGGCGGCAGCGAGCGCGCGCACGCGGCGGATGTTGAGCGCGCTCCAGATGCTGCGCGGCCGGCGCGGGGTGAAGCGCACGGTGTAGCTCACCGCGCTCGCGCGCCGGCGCACCCCGTCGATCCAGCCGAAGCACAGCGCCTCATCGAGCGACTCGGACCAGCTCATGCTGGGCCTGCCCGAGCCGATCTTGTAGAAACCCACGGTGAGCTGCGCGAGGCGCGCGTGGTGTCGCGCCAGCCAGCGGCGAAAATCCGCCGGCGTGCGGAAGAATTTCGGTTTCATTCGAACGTGAACCCCGCCTCGTTGTCGGCACGCGCCTATTGCATCGTAGCGCCAGCTGCCCCAACATTCGCGCCGCCGCAAATGTCAGCGGCAACCGAGGTGTCAGCACGTAAATGAAGCCGCGCAAAGTGTCGACTGACAGCGACCCTGGGCCCCCACTTCAACGTCTCAACGAGTACCTGGAAAGAAACTTTCCCGATTTCTTCGCTGAGGCACGCTTCCTGGTCGGGGATGACGATTACTTTCTCTACGCCCGCTTCGGGCAGTACCTCGCCCACACCATCGAGCAGAACCGCGCCTCCGGCAAGCTGATCAGCCGCGGCTTCACGCTGCTCAACCAGATGGCGCGCGATTCGCAGCGCCACCCGCGCATCCGGCAGATGCTGGTGTCCGGCCCGCTCGAATACATCATGGATGCGCCCAAGGCGCGCGCGCTGGCGCGCAAGCGCCTCTCAGCGGCCGCCCAGGGCTATCTCGAGAGCCTGTGCGAGTGAGGCGCTAAGAGCCCAGGCCTCTTTTCAGGTCGGTGGCTCGCGGACCGTGAGCGCCACGGTGAGCCGCTGCGTGCGCCGCACGATCGTGAGTGCGAGCTCGCTCCCCGGTGGCACGCGTCCCAGGTGCCGGTGCAGCGCATCGACACCGTCGAGCGGCTGATCGTTCACCGCGACGATCAGATCTCCGGGCTGCAGGTCCGAGTCTGCCGCCGGACCCTGCGCTTCGCGCGAGAGCACCTCGACCGCCCGCGGGGCGGGCAGGCCGAGCGCGCGCACCAGACGCAGATCCAGCGGCCGATCGCGCGCGGCCACTCCGAGCCAGGCGCGCCGCACGCGCCCCTGGGTCAGAATCTCGGTGAGCACCCACTGCGCGGTCGCTGCGGGGATCGCGAATCCGATTCCCTGCGCCATCGCAATGATGGCGGTGTTGATGCCGGCGACGGCGCCCAGAGCATCAACGAGCGGGCCGCCGGAATTGCCGGGATTAAGCGCGGCGGTGTGCTGC
>Ga0302326_10007694_pt1 | contig 23885 bp, 17 predicted proteins | sample Palsa_T0_3_FD_202264 | JGI IMG/M metagenome (GOLD analysis project Ga0302326, IMG submission 202264) | Peat permafrost microbial communities from Stordalen Mire near Abisko, Sweden - Palsa_T0_3 | ecosystem: Environmental > Terrestrial > Soil > Palsa > Peat permafrost | place: Sweden: Abisko... | reverse complement strand
CTCCGCGCCGATCGCACTGACAACATTTGCGATCGTGCGCGAGGGATCGTAATCCCCATCCGGCCCGGTATTCCAATACTGCGTTACCAGTTGCGCCGCTACTCCGGCGTTGGGCGTAGTCACCACAAACTCCGCACGGGAGCCCGGCGGCAGCAGAATGCTCGTCTCGCTCTCCGACTGCAGCCCACTCGTTCCTGAAGCAATCGGATACCCGTCGATAGCCACCACCTGCACCGCCTGCGGCGTCCCATTGACCACATATTGCAGATCCAGAATCGTGTCCGCGGCTGTGTTCGCCACGCGCCACAGCTCCTGCTGCCCAGGATTGGTAGGAATCACCGCCGGCGTGTAACCCGGATAAGTCACCGGCACATAATTGATCGAAAGGTCCCATGCCGGAATATTCGCATCATTGGCTTCTGACGCCGGCAGCACCTGGTCCCGTATAACAAATGTGCGTTCCGTCAAGCCGGCCAGCGCCGTATCGACGTTCTGCAATCCCTCTACAATCAGCGCTCCGGTCGCGCCGCCCTGCACCTGCGCCTCGCTGAATCCATGCGGATGAGGATGATACCAATAGAGCCCCGGCGGCTCATTTGCAGGAATCTGCACGTTGTAATCGAAGCTCTGCCCCGGCGCAATCAGGGTGTTCACCACCTCATCCTGTCCGCACACCGGCGCAACATTCGTGCCATGGAAGTGGATATTCGTGGCCGCAGCGGACATGACTCCATTGCATGCGCTGCTGCTGTCCGCCGCGTCATTAGCCTTCAAGTTCGTGGCCAAGGTCATCTTCATGCCCGCCATGTTGTCGCTCGCACTCGAAGTCGTCACCGGAGGCAGTTCATTCTGAAAATGAATGATCAACATGTCGCCCGGATTCACCCGCAACGTAGGCGCTTCGAGACCCGTATCTGTCACATAGCAGTAGCGCACCAGCCCCTGCGAGTCGGTCACAGTAAGAAACTTCATCGTGACTTCCAACACGCCATTCTGGCTCTCAAGTTCCGGAGGAGCAGTGATCGCCGATCCCGTTGCGTACCGCGCGCAAACCTGATCTGCAGTATCCGATCCCGCCGCAGCCGGACTGGTCAACCGAGCCAGATCCTGCGCCGAAATCGCACCGCGGCCCGGATAAGCGCGCTGCTGAGGCTGCTGTGCGCCAGCCGCGCACACAAAACAGAAAAGAACCAGGAGCGTATAAAAGAACTCTGCTGGCAGGCTGCTCCAGCCCGCACGATGCTTCTGCGACGCACCATTCATCCCTTGACCTCAAAAAACCGCAAGTGTCGTCCTTTGGCCAGGGACAAGCCTTTGGCCATCGTGACAGTTGAATCTTGTGGGCAGGGACCCTATAGTGAAGGAAGTCCGCAGTCCCGTCTGCTGTGGTAGCCAGATCCTCGCGGTCTCCGCCAAGAGTTTTTCGCGGGGGTCTGGCGTTTCAAATACTGATATTGCAGTGGCCTTGATCGGCCTTCCTCAATATACGACAGATTCAGTCCGAATTCCAAAATTTCGAAATTTTGTTACCTGAATTTCGCGAAAGCCGGGCAATTGAGCCCAGCCTAACGGATCCCCGCTTTGCCGCGCCCTGTTTGTAATCTTTTTCATTCCAGAGCATCTATCGGTTGTTGGGAGCGGGCAAAAGGTTCGGCCCTGTACACTGCGCGAGTGGCAAGCAATACAAAACCGCAACCTCTGAGTCAGGAATCGACAGCGGAGATGATCGCCCGCATACTTGCCGGCGAAAGTCAGCTTTTCCATGCGCTGATCCGGCCGCTGGAGAGGCCTGTCTTTGTCATGCTGTTCATGTTGCTGCGCAACGAATCCGACGCAGAGGATGCCGCCCAGGAGACCTTCATCAAGGTCTACCGCAACCTGCATACTTTTCGCGGAGACGCCAAATTCAGCACCTGGGTGCTCTCCATCGCGCGCAATGAGGGGCTCGGCGTCCTGCGCAAGCGGAGCACGCGTCCCGAGGAACCGCTGGAACATCTATTTGAGGTGGGGGGCGAAACCGAGCAAGGAGATTTCACTCCGGCGCTGCTCACCGACTGGCGCGAAGTCCCGCTCGAAGCATTGGAAAGAAAGGAACTTCGGGAGTCTCTGTGTCGGGCCATCCTGAATCTGTCGCCGATCTACCGCGACGTAGTGCAGTTGCGAGACATCGACGAAATGGATGTGCAGGAAACGGCTGAGCTGCTGGGAATCTCGCAGGGGTCAGTCAAAGTAAGGTTGCACCGGGCACGCACCATGTTGCAAAAGGAGCTGGTCACAGTGCTCAAAGAGTACGCAACGCCAGCGGGATCGCAAGGATGGCGCAGATTGTTCGGGAGGCGCGCATGAAGATCGACTGCAAGCACGTTTGGGGTCATATCTCCGCGTATATCGACGGGGACGTGGATGCCTCACTGCGCGTCGAAATTGACCGCCATCTTGAGCACTGCGAAATCTGCTCGGCAGTTATGGATTCCACGCGTAACGTAGTAGTGCTCATCGCCGATGATCGCGTCTTCGAGATCCCCGCAGGCTTCAGCGAACGCCTCCATAGCCGCCTCGACGCAGTCCTGCAAGAGAGCTCGGCCAGTAGCTAGACGTCCTCGAGACGGTATTGATCCGCTCATCGCTCTTTCGCACAAAAAAAACCAATCCACCCAGCTAAGCAGAACGTACCCTATGTGCCCCACTTGACGGAAGAGTCAAGAGAGGAGTCGCATGTGTTGCAGGATTTTTGGACGCCTCACTATGTACCGCAGCGGCCAATGCTCCCTCGGCATTAAACCTGATTCGAGAAAAACTGAGAATTGTGTTGATTGCATCACCTTCGAATTTTAGGATTGCGCATTGTAACTTTTCGCTCCTGGCCTCACTCCAACAGGGCGAAGTACAACTTCTGCGGATGCACACGAGATTACGGGTGCCTCTGCTAAGCAGCAACTTGCGGACTATAGCATTTTCCGTATTGGTGTAAACATACGGAAAATGCCTTAGCTCCGCCAACAAACCCCAAGCGAGGTAATCCAATGAAGAACTCTCTCAATGCACTTCTGCTCAGCGCAGCACTCACCGGCCTGGTTGGCGGCACCATGGCTGCAGCCCAGCCCACTCAGCCTGGGCAGAATGGCTCAACCAAAACCTCCGCGTCCAAGGCCGCGGTAGCCGGTGTTCGTCTCACAGGAATGGATCAGGACAAAGGCAAGCATGCCTGCAAGGGAAAGAACGATTGCAAAGGCCAGGGCGGTTGTAAGGCCGGAGACAATGGTTGCAAAGGCAAGAACAGCTGCAAGGGCAAGGGCGGATGCGCTACCGATGGCTCCAAGCCCCCGTCGAACCTCTAACTCAACGCCTTGTATCTCGCCACTCGGGCAGGATGCAGCTATGACGGGGACAGGCTTTTTGTCTGTCTCCGTTTTTAGCATCCCATAAGAGCCGGGTTCGCAAATGCATCAAGTTATAAAGAGGTAACTTATGGCAGCAAATCGCTTCAACGCATTTCAGGATCACGGCGTCGGCATTGGCCTGAGAATTCCGCATTACGACCATATCTTCGCCCACAAGCCTGCGGTAGATTGGTTCGAAATCATTTCCGAGAATTACATGGTCGATGGCGGCCGTCCTCTTCACATGCTGGACCGCATCATGGAGCAATACCGCGTCGTCCAGCATGGAGTGTCAATGTACTTCGGCTCAGCCCAGGCTCCCGATCGCGAGCATTTGCGCCGTCTCAAAAACCTGGTCGCGCGCACCAAGACCCCGTGGCTTTCTGACCATCTCTGCTGGGGCAGCATCGACGGCACATATTCGCATGATCTGCTTCCTCTGCCTTACACCTGGGAAGCTGTAGAAAAAACCGCTGCGCGCATCCGTGAAGTTCAGGACTTTCTTGAAATTCCAGTCGCTGTAGAAAATGTAAGCAGTTATGCGGAATTTATCGACTCAGAAATGACCGAGTGGGAATTCCTGAACGAAGTAGTCGAGCGCGCCGATTGCGGTATCTTGCTCGACGTGAATAACATCTACGTATCTTCGGTCAACCACAACTTTGCCCCCATGGATTACGTCAACGCGATCCCGGCAGAGCGTGTCGCGCAGATTCATATCGCCGGCCACACACGCTATGAAAAATATATTCTCGATACGCACGACCATCCCGTCATCGAGCCGGTGTGGGATCTCTACGCGCGAGCGATTGAACGCTGCGGTCCTACTCCGACCCTGCTCGAATGGGACGATCGCATCCCCGAGTTTGAAGAAGTATGGGCAGAGGCCCGCAAAGCAGAGCGCTACTTGCAGCCAGCCGTCTCGGCGAACGACGAAACGGTCCTTGCAGGAGTTGCACGATGAGCCCCAACGCGAACCCCAAAATGAGTTTGGAGCAGCTTCAGCGAGAGATGGGCGCAGCCGTCATGCAGCCTCTAACAACCCACGAGCAGATGCAGCCGCGAGACACAACCGGCCGCTGGAATGGCCGTGCCATGGCCTCCGTTGCGGGTGAATTCATCCGTCCAAACAGTCGCCTTACAGCCTTCGAGCGCCTTGAGATTTACAACCGCCAGTATTGGTTTCGCCTGCAAACGGCATTCAGTGAAGATTTTCCAGCGTTGCGCTCAGTTGTAGGCGCAGAGCGCTTCGAAACTCTGATGAATGCCTATCTCGCCGCGCATCCCAGCCGCTCGTTCACTCTTCGCAACCTCGGCTCGAAGTTAGTCGATTGGCTGGTACAGAACCCGCAGTATGCAGGTCGCAGGCTCGCCCTCGCGCTCGATGTTGTTCGCGTGGAGTGGGCATGTATCGTAGCCTTCGACGATGCCGAGTTGCCGCCCTTGAGTGTTGAAGAAGTATCCGCCATCGGCGCCGACTCGCGCCTCAGCTTGCAGCCACATGTCCAACTGCTTGCGCTTGACTATCCAGCCGATGACCTCGTGCTGGATATGCACCAGCACCAGAAGCGAGAATCCAGCGAAGCCGGTACCCGGCCAGAGTCCATGCAGGCAGAGCCCTATAAGCCGTTGCGCCTCAAGAAGCATCCAACCTGGGTAGCGATCCATCGCGCCGACTTATCTCTCTACTACAAGCGCCTCACTCGCCCGGAGTTCTTCACCCTTGTCGCCCTGCGCAATGGCGGAACTCTCCCGCAGGCTCTTGAAGCTGGATTCACCGGCTCACGCCTCGCGCTCGCAAACCGCATCAGCCTGGTGCAAAAATGGTTCGCTAACTGGGCCGAACTCGGATGGATCTGCAGAGCCGAATAACATATGCAACTAAAGGAAGGAAAGTCATGGCAGGGAAGTCCCTTGTTTCACATACAGCCGGTCTCCATAACTCGTTTGCAACGCTTTTGAACCATCTGCAGAGCCCATTGTTGCTGGCCATTCGCCTCTATTGGGGATGGCAATTTGCACAGAGCGGCTGGGGCAAACTGCACCGGCTGCCCCAGGTAGCCGACTTCTTCACCTCACTCAATCTTCCTTATCCGCACTTCACCGCTTTGTTCATCGGATTGGTCGAGTTCATTGGTGGCATACTCCTTGCATTTGGCCTGTGCAGCAGGATCGTATCCCTGGCGCTCTTTATCAACATGTCGGTCGCATATTGGACTGCCGACAGGGAAGCGCTCGGCCAGATCTTCAGCGACCCAGGCAAGTTCTATAACGCCGATCCCTATACTTTCTGGTTTGCAGCGCTCCTGATTCTGATCTTCGGCCCCGGCGTCTTCGCCTTGGATTGGATACTGAACCGCTCCTTCCCAAACCGTCAGAACCGTCTATCCATGCCCTGAGCACGCCGTCGCATCCCTCCCGGCAAGGTATGATTTCGACAGTCCATCTGTCGAATCCTGTCTGCGAGCGAGACACGCGTGCGAATCCTCTATGTACTCACCACTCTTGGCATCGGCGGTGCTGAGAAGCAGGTCATCGACCTCGCGCAACGGATGGCTTCAAGAGGCCATTTCGTCGCTCTCATCGTGCTCAAACACGCCGACGAAGAGTGGCCAGTCAAACTCCCCGTCCTTCGCCTCAATCTCCCCACGACAGTCCTGGGGATAGCCCGTGGACTGCGCTTCGCCCGCAAATTCCTGGCCCTGTTTCGCCCTGATATCCTGCACAGCCATACTTTTCCAGCCAACATTTTCGCGCGTCTGCTGCGCCTGACCTTGCTCTTCAGCCGCACCGTGCCTGCGGTGATCAGCACTATCCATAACGTCCATGAAGGCGGCTGGCATCGCATGGCCATCTATCGACTCACCACCCCTTTGGCTGCGCAGGTCACAGCTGTGAGCAAAGCTGCGTCAGACCGGTATGTGCAACTCGGCGCCGTTTCCGCGAGCAAGATGACTGTGCTCACCAATGGCATTGATACCGGCGCATTTACCCCTGACCGCAGCCGCCGCAGGCGCGTCCGGGCACGTATGGGCGCGGATGTCTTCGTATGGCTGGCCGTCGGCCGCATCGCGCCAGCCAAGGACTACCCCAACCTCCTGCGAGCCTGGGCGCAAGTCCGCGCGGCGCATCCCAAGGCGCTGCTATGGATCGCCGGCGAAGGGGACGCATCCAGCCTGCTTCTCGAAGCCGAAAAGCATCTATCCACTGCAAGCCAGGACTCGGGCGTACATCTGCTCGGACTCAGGCGCGACATCCTCGAGCTTCTCGACGCAGCAGACGGATACGTACTTTCTTCTGCATGGGAGGGGATGCCGCTGGCTCTCGGAGAAGCAATGGCCATGGAGAAAGCCGTAGTAGCTACCGATGTCGGCGGAGTCCGCGAGTTAGCCGGAGACACAGCCATGATCATCCCACCCGGCGACAGCAGCGCGCTGGCCGAGGAGATGCTCAAAGTCATGGGCATGGGAGACAAGGCGCGCCGAGCCTTGGGCCGCGAAGCTCGCCAGCGCGTAGAACAAAACTTCTCAATGAGCGCCAAAGCCGACGAATGGGAATCTCTCTACTCCGGTCTGGTCGAGCAGGAGACCGCATGAGGGCTGTGCGTCAAATCTCTACTCAATGGATGAGAAACAATCGCGGCCTGCTCCTGGCCATACTGGTTTGTGCCCTGCTGCGCATAGCCTTGATGGTCGCAGCCTTCGCGCTCACCGGCACGCGCGTAATGACTCAGGGAGACACCGCGAGCTATCTCGAACCGGGAAGAAATCTCCTTCTGCACGGCGCATACACCAGCGAAGCCTTCTCGCAACCGTTTCCTGAAATCGACCGAACGCCCGGCTATCCGCTCTTCACCATGCTGACCGGCATGATCTTCAACAACGTGCTGCTGACCGTGATCGCGCAAATCATTCTGTCGATTGGCTCCCTGCTGCTCGTGCACAGAATCGCCCGGCAGACCTTCCCGGATCGCCGCGCCGGCACAATCGCCGCATGGCTCTTTGCCATCGAACCCATATCGATCCTGTACACAGTCCGGCTAATGCCAGAGACGCTATTCGTATTTCTTCTTCTGGCCGTAATCGAAAGATTGATTGCATTTCACAAGACCGTGAAGTTATCGAGCGTGGCCGCCGCCGGCATTCTGCTCGCCGCCGCAACCTATGTGCGTCCAGTCAGTTACTACCTCGTGTTTCCCTTAGCCGCCGCACTTCTATTTACAGCGCCCAGGCTTCGCGGATACAAGTGGAAAGCTCCCGCGCTCCTGCTCATTAGCATCCTGCCGTGGCTAGCCGCGTGGCAACTCCGCAACTGGGCCGAGACTGGCTACAGCGGCTTCTCCAGCATCGTCGAGAAGAATCTATATTTCTATCAATCCGCCGAAGTATCCGCCGAATTACAGCACATATCCTTGGCCGCAGAGCAGCAAAAGCTAGGCTACCAGGATGAAGCAAGCTACATCGCCATCCATCCCGAACAACGAGCATGGAGCCAGGCACAGCGCCTCCATTTCATGCGCGCAGAGTCGGTAAAGATCCTGTCCGCGCATCGAGCCCTCTATCTCAAAACGCACATCGCAGGCGTAGCTGTAGTTGCCTTCACACCCTGCGCCTCAGAGTTCCTGGAGTTAGTCGATCTATATCCAAACCCGGAAACGATGCCCAGACGAATACTGAATGAAGGAGTACTAAGCTCAGTAAAGAATGTAATGCTCGCTCATCCCGGCGTAACCATGACAATGGCCGTTCTAGAAGCCTTTCTGCTGCTCCTGTACGCTCTTGCAGCACGCGGAGTCTTCTCCTACCGCGCCGCAACAGTCCCGCTCCTGACCCTGATAGGCATAGCACTTTATTTCCTGCTGATCTCCGGCGGCGCGCAAGCGGTAGGCCGCTATCGCCTGCCCGTCATGCCGGAGTTATGCATCCTAGCCGCTGGTGGCCTCGCTGCATTTCAGAGAAAAGAAAAGCGGGGCCATCACAGCCCCGCCGATTCCGTTCAAAGTGTATCAAGTTAGAAGGTGAAGACCGCCTGCACAAAGATGCGCCGCGCCGCCGAACCCGAAGAGAAGATGCCACCCTGCAGGCCTTTGGATACCCCAAAATCATTCACCTTTACGGGCGAAGTTATACCGTTCGATGTTTGATACGGCGGAGTGACAACCCCGCTTGGCGTCCCATAGTCAATGTCATTGAAAAGGTTCAATGCCTGCGCGCTGAAAGTCAGGTTTTACTTGCGCGTCGAAGCCGGCCCACCCATGCCCGGCGGTCGACCGCCGCCACCGCCAAATCCGCCCGGACCAAATCCGCCGCCGGGCCCACCGCCACGCCCGCCGCCACCCCCACCACCGCCGCCCGGAGGCCCGCCACCTGGAGGTCCACCCGCCTGATTGGCATCGGTTTTGGCGAGCTTAGGACCAATGCCGAATGTGCGGCTGATGCGCAAATTCACAGCCACAGCCGCAGGTCCTTTTCCTGCGTTGTTGGCAATAATCTTTTCCCCAGATACCGGAAGAGTATCGAGGCATCCATAAGAAGTCTGCTCATACTGAGTCGATGTCGGTGTGCAGAACGAAGAAGCCACAACCCCCGGCCTGTCGTTCAAGAACGTATCTCCGTTGAGGTCGCTGGGCGTCGTGATGTTGAATGGTTTCCCGGCTTGTGCTACCAAAAAAGGATTGAACCGGAAGCCCCAAGGACCAACATAGTTTCCAATCAAGAAGAGCTGATTTCGGGACACAAACGAAGCGCGCCCGTAATCATGGCTCAGATTCAGAGAATTCGAAGCCGTCGATCCTCCCGCTCCGTCCGTATGCGCTAAGCTCAGCGTATAAAAACCAAACACATTGAAGTTAGGAGAAAAGCGCGCATTCGTATTCAGAATAAGTTGATCCTGCTTGTAAATGCCCTCGGGAAAATACTGATAGATGTTTCCCATCGCCTGGTTGTAAGTCGGGTCATACTTCGCATTCGCATTGATCTCCACCAGTTGATGCACGCCCTGCGAGTGCAGGTAAGTCAGCGTCGCTGTCTGCACCTTCGTCAACTGCCGTTCGATGCTCGCTCCAAATTGCTGCGAGTAAGGCGAGCGATAAGTCGGCGACACCTGATAGGTTGTCTTTCCATCCGCCGTGCCCGCGCCGCATGCCCCAGGATCGAAGAGAGTGACACTCGCTGCGAAGCACGCCGAACTCGGAGACTCAATCGTATATTCCTCTTGCACAACAGACCGGTTGATGGTCAGAAAATTCGCAATCGGCAGCCGGTCATAGAAGATTCCGTATCCAGCCCGCAGCACAGTCTTGGCCTGCTTGCCGCCTTTTCCATCGAGCGCGTATGCCATGGAAACACGCGGAGCCCAATCGCTGTGGTCGGCCACGTGGTTCTGTGACTCCCACCGCAAGCCGCCCGAAAGTGTAAGTCGAGGATTTACCTTCCAATCATCCTGAACAAAAGCTGCACCATCAAATACATTTGCAACCACCGCTTGTGTGCCGGTTCCGTAAGAGAGTTGAATCGGCGCTGCGGCATTCGGATTCTGAACCGCCGTAGCGTAGTCCGTGGCGTCCGCGAACGTGAATGTGCCATTAAATCCGGAGTCCGCATTGTTGGCATCGCGGCTATCGCGTATCCGCATTCCAAACTTGACGGCATGGGCTCCCAGCGACATCGTGGTCAGGTTTTGCAGTTCCCATCTATCGGTATGATCGTGGATGTTCTGCTCTGTAGATCCGCCCGAGGAAAAGTCCGCCGTCTGAACCGCAAGCGTAGGCGCAGTGCTCACGGAATTGGTATCGGTCAGCACCCGGTCATACTGGAATCTCGTCTCGTTCACCACATGTTCGTTGATGATTTGGGTATCGCTGATCTGCAGGTTGTTATCGTTCGTTGTCTCTCCGGTTGCTTCCGTCGGCAGTTGCGTGCTGCCTAGGTTCCCCGATTCAGAATCGTGATAGTACTGGTAGCGCATCGTTAGAGTATTCTTCTGCCCAATCTGAATATCGATGCGCGGAGATATGTTCGTGCGAGACCGTGGATTGGAGATAGCTCCCGTAATTCCCGCCGCGGGACAATTTCCACTCGCATCGCAGCTTGCATCGTACACACTGTCATTGTTAATCGAGCGATGCTCCGCAGAGATGAAAAACGACATGCTCTTATTCAGCGAGCCATTCAGCGTCGCGTTGTACTGGTAGCTGTAGTAGGGCGGAATGTTACTTGTGAACGGGTCGCCGGTGTTGAATGTGCTGTCGTTACCCTGGATCATGAACTGTCCATGCAGTTTATCTGTTCCCGGCTTGGTGAGAATCTCAATTCGTCCAAAACCCAGGCGGTCGAACTCCGCCGAATAAGGATTCTGATTCACGCGAATCTCGCGGATAGACGACTTGGGCGGAAGCTGCCCACCCGTAAATCCATCAATGTAAATCTGTCCGCCGTTCGGTCCAGCAGACGGTCCGGCCAGCGCCGAAAGTTCATTGGAAAGCTCATCTGGATCGTCCGAAAGCGCTTCCAGATCCTTGCCCTTGATCACCAGGCTATTGGCGTTGTTATCTGCCTCAACGCTCACCGTCGGAGTTTCGTCCGTCACGATCACGCTTTGCTGATTCGCCTCGATAGCCATCGCGATGTCGATGCGCTTGATCTGCCCTGAAGCCACCACGATCCCCTGGGAGACAAACGGCGCAAAGCCTGCCGAGGTAGCCGTTACAGTGTAGGTGCCAGGGGGCAGCGTGTGGATTTCGTAGCTGCCCGATGCATCAGCCGTGGCGCTCGCAACCGTCTGCCCCTTGGAGTTGCTGATAGTCACCTGCGCGCCGGGAATAAGCGCCCCAGATGGGTCAGCGATCTTCCCCCGGATAATCGCTTGCGAGGTCGCCTGCGTAGTCGCCTGTGCGCCCGCCACAGCAGTGGCCGGTGCAGTCTGCGCGATTCCGTCGGAAGACAGAAGCAGCGGCACCAAAATTAGAGCGAGAAAAAAGGTCTGTCTTGAGTACACGAATCCCCCAGTATTTTTGAAGACGCAAGAGTAGTCAGTTATTGGGCCGCTTCGGCTCCGCCGGAACTCATACTCCAGTTGGAGAGCAGCATATTTTGTGTAGATGCGGGAGCTTGCAACAGCGGTTCCACTCCGGCCAGAAGGGTTACGGCTGTAACGTCAGAGGTTCCTTGAGTCGAAACCAGCATCACCGCGTCGCCCTTCTGCAAATCTGACAGGTGAATTGCTGGAGCGCGGCTCAGCGTTTGCTGCAGATCGCCGCCGCGCCGTCCCGAAGTGGAGTCACCCTGGCCACGGTAAGCCGGCCTCGAACTGCCGCCTTGCCCGCTGCCCTGTCCGCTACCAGTCCCGGCCTGCGCGCCCGATGCAGGAGCAGAACCACCCGCCGCCGTGCCATTTCCACCAGATGCATCCGCAGGCTTCGTCATCGAAGCCAGCATCTTAGCCATCGTGTCGGGCAGCTTGCGCATCTGCGCATCCGGCCCAACATGAACGGTGACCATCTGCTTGGTGGCCAGGTCTTTCAACGTCAGCGTCATCGCCGTAGGATTGATCTGGCTGATGATGCCGGAGATGTTGCGGAAGCTGCCTGAAACCACCTCGACCGTGGCAACTTCCGTTCCATCGGCATTTTTGGTGCCGCGCGCGCGCAGCTGATCCCCGACCTGAATCGTTTCGATCGGCGCAGGCTTCGCTTGATCGAAGTTCACAGAGTCGGGCGCATATCGGCGCAGTACGGTAGCCGGAGTCGTATGCAGCGTAATGGTCTTCTGCGTCGGCCCGGCGCCCGAGGTAATCACAATATTGCCAGTCCCGGCATCGACGCTCTTCACCAATCCGCCCACGCCGTTGCGCTGCCAGTCTTCGCGGTCCTGCTGCTGCTTTTGCGCCAGATCAGCCTGCGGAATAGCAACAATCGAGATCGCTGTAACCGGGTCCGTCGCAGGATCGGGCGCAATCCGCACCAGCACGCGATCGCCCACGGCAAGGTCACTGAAAGCGATCGTTGCCGCATTGCTCAGATCTTTCGCGCCGGGCGCAATCCGCTGCAGACGAATGCCGTCCGGAACCGTCACCTTGCGCTCGGTGCCGGCATCGGTTTTGACCGTCAGCAGGCCGGGGGCAACTGCGGTGATCGTACCCACAAATCGCGTGGCGGCCGCAGGCGCAGCTGCCGGGGCTTGCGCTAAAGCAGAGGCGCCGCCAAAGACGGGTCCACAAAGGCTCAGCACCAGGAATGTATGGCCGTAGAAACGGCGAAAACGGGATTTGTTCGAATTCAATTGCATATCTCCTCCGTACAACGGGCAAACTTGCTTAGCCCAGAGCTAACCTGGTCGGAGCCAAAAGCGGGGAACGCAAGGGACCTGCCTTGTTTCTTTCTGGTAGACGCTGGGGCATCTGGGAAAGTTTATCCTCCATATGTAACGAATTGTTGCGCCATTTGTAACGGATCATTACATTTGCAGCCGGGCGCTAAAGCAAAATCAGAGCCACAATACCCAGCGGGCTAACCGTTAGACTGCATTTTTCATCAAGAAAAATGCTACCTGGCCGCACTTTCCGGGCACACCTAATCTGATTTTGCTTTAATCAGGAAACCATAGTTGCCCGAGGGGCTGATCGTGATGTCCGTCAGCCGCCGGGTATGCACAATCACCGAATCCGGATACCACAAGTTAACCGCCGGCAGATCCCGAGCCAGTATCTGCTGCGCCAGCGCGTAGTCTGCCTTGCGCCGGACTTGATCCGTAGCCTGCGCCGCATCGTCTAGCAGCGCATCAAAAGCCGGATTATGATATCGGCTGCGGTTAGGCCCCTTGGGTGGAATACGCGCAGTGCTCAAGGTCGTGAAGATATCCGGCTGCTCATTACCCCCCACCCAGCGCAGACCATATATCTGAAACGATCCCCGGCTCAGATCCTGAATAAACGTCGCGGACTCATAACTGCGAATATCCAGCGCAATCCCCACCTGTCCCAACTGCTGCTGCAGCGTGGCCGCCAGCAGCCGGGTAAAGTCATCGGTGCTGGTCTTCATCGTCAGGTGCAGACGAACCCCCTGCCCATCTGGCCGGTAACCAGCCTCATCCAGCAATTGCCGCGCTCGCGCAGGGTCGTATCCGTAGCGCGGAACATCGCCCGAATAAGCCCAATGCTCCTGCGGAAGCAAACTGTAAGCCGGTCGCGCCCGCCCCGAAAGCAGAGTCTTGATAATCAGTTCGCGGTCGATTGCAAAAGCAATCGCCTGCCGCACTCGAACATTCCGCAGAATCGGGTCGATGGTGTTGAAAGCCAAATACTGCACCTGCGTGCCGCCGGTGCTTTCGACCACCAGATTCTTGTCAGCCGCAAGGATCGGCAGCATATCCGGCAATAAAGTATTGCTCGCAATGTCCGCTGAGCCCTTGCGCAGCTCCAAAGCCCGGGTAATAGCATCTGGCACCACGGCAAACCGCACCCGCTGGATGTTGCCCCTACCCGGATCAGGCTCCCAACTCGCCGGGTTGCGTTCGATCACCACTTCCTTATCCACTTCCTGGCTAACAAAGCGGAACGGCCCCGACCCGATAGGATGCTTCCAGAAATCGCGCCCACTGCCATCCGGCACAATCCCCATCGCCCCCGTCGCCAGATTCAGCAGCAGAAAATTGTCCGGCTCCTTCAGCCGCAGAATCAGCGTTTCCGGGTTCGGTGCTTCGACCGACCTGACAGAAGCGTAGCTAGTAGCCTTGGGCGTAATGACAGAGCCGTTGCGTACTGAATTGATAGTCCACATCACGTCGCGGGAAGTAAGCAGCCGGCCATCGTGAAAATGAACATTCGAGCGCAGGTGAAAAATCAGCGTCAGTGGATCGGGCTGCTCCCACCGCTCCGCCAGCCCCGGAGCAACGCGATAATTGGCATCCCGCACCACCAGCCCGTCAAACATCAGCCCATCAATGCGCTCCGACTGCGGATCAATCCCAATCCGCGGATCAAGATTGGTAGGGCTTACATCGATCAGAAAAACCAGGGTGCCCTTATCATGCCGCGAACTCCGGCATGAAGTGCAAATCCCTAGCGCAGCCATCACCACCAGAATCAAGCCCCTACGCGCTAAATTACCCATACGACACTTGACCCAGAATGGCCGGCCGGCCAGCCCCCGTAGCCGACGGCACATTACCCGGCAGACGGTGCCAGGTCTGCCACGCAAGCAGAGCAAAAGCCGCAGCCTCCTTGGCCTCCGCAGGCATTCCAAAGCTGTCAATCTCAGCAACCTTGCAGCGATACTTTCGTAAATGATCCGTAAGTTGTTGCATCAAAAATAAATTACGCGCTCCGCCACCCGAGACAATGTAATCCACCGGCGTGTCGTCCATCGCACCGCCCATGAGCGGCGCAACAAAGCGCTGGTACGCCTCAGTAATCGAAATTGCCGTCAGCGCCGTCGCCGACGCGATTGCATCCTGCTGGCGTTTGCTCACCTTGCGGCATTCCGCCAGAAAGGCCGCGGCGTACTCACGTCCAAACTCTTCTCGGCCTGCAGCCTTAGGCGGCAACTTTAAGAAATAGGAACGCCTAAGCTCTTTTTGCAGAACAGCTTGAAGCACGTTTCCTGAAGCAGCAATATCTCCATTCCTGTCCATCGGTTTGCGATAAAGCGCCAGCATCAGCGCATCGATCAGCATGTTCCCGGGCCCGGAATCGAAGGCCAGCACCTGGTCTGCCGCCGCTCCAGCCGGAAGCGCGGTCAGGTTGGCGATGCCGCCGATGTTTTGCAGCACGCGCCCGCGCTTGGGATGGCGAAAGAGCACAAAGTCCAGTAGCGGCACCAGTGGCGCTCCCTGTCCTCCAGCCACCATATCCGCAGGACGGAAGTTTGAAACCACAGGAACTCCAAGTTCGCCCGCTAGGATAGCCGCCTCGCCCGCCTGCCAGGTGCATGCAAACCGCTTGCCTGCGTAAACCAGCGGCGCGGCCTGGTGATAGAGAGTCTGTCCGTGACAGCCGACCAACTCGATCTTGCAAGGATGGCTTTTCAGCGTCAACCTCACAGCTTCGGCATACGCCAGTGCCAGGCGCCAATTCAGCCGAGCCAGCTCAGCCGTCGAAGTAGCCTTGGCGTTCATCGCCCCGAGGACGGCTTTCCGCAGAGATGCGGTGTAGGGAAACGCTTCGTGCGCCAGCAACCGAAGTTTAGGATAGCCCTCCTTACTGGCGCGAATCTGGACCAAAGCGACGTCGATCCCATCCGCCGAAGTTCCACTCATGATGCCGGCCACGATCATCGACCGCCTCCAACGCGCACATTGCACATTGTCGAACGCCGATTGCACTGCGTTTGACACGCTGAAGTAGGTTCTTGCAGACGATTAGAAGAAATCATCGCAGCTGCCCTCCAGCAACTCTGGTCGCAAATCGGCCGATCTTCCCGCGAAGCGCTTCAAGTTGCACAGTCGAAAGCGGCCGGCTAAGCGGCAGGGAAAACCGGGCTCGCCGCAGCCGCTGCGAGGTCTGCGCCCGATCGAGCAGCATTTTCCTGAAGGCAGTCGAGCGTTCCGCCTCCTGAATCAGCGATTCATAGCAGCGCAAAATCAGCTCCGGGCTGTGACAAATCTCCATCAGATGAATGCCGGCAAGCACAGCTGCGATTGCAGCCTCCTCCATCGGAAGAAATTTGAGAATCCCACCCATCTCCATATCATCCGAAAAAATAAGCCCCCGATACCCCATACGCTTCTGCAGAATCGTCGTGATCCAGTACGGAGAAGCTGTCGCCGGACGCTCGCCGCCGCGCGTCTGCGGATAGGTGGCATGATTCACCATCACCATCGGCAATTCTGTGGCAAGCTGCTGATAAGGGACAAGATCGCTCCGCCATAATTCAGCCCAGGATCGCTCGATCGCTGGAGTTTCCAGGTGCGAATCCAGGCCGCCGCCGCCCAAGCCAGGGAAATGCTTGCCGCATCCGATCACTCCATGGGACGCGAGGCCCGCCAGGAATGCCCGCGCATATCGAACCACTCCCGCCGGATCAGCCGAAGCAGTTCGCGTGCCCATTACACTTGCCGAGGCCGGTAGAGACAGATCCAGCACTGGAGCCAGCGTCGTGTTGAAGCCAAAGGCCAGCGTCTCCTTCGCGATCAGTTCGCCGTGCTGCCGCATCAGGGTCTCGTTGCCGGTTTGCGCCACAGCCTGTGCTGAAGGCATAGGCGCGACAGCATCCCGCAGCCGGTCCACGGTTCCACCCTCGATATCCACGCAGCGAAGGTTGAAGGAATCGCTGTAACTGGTTGATTCCGCGAGCAATGCGCGTGTCTGCCTAGCATCCGCGATGTTCCGTCTGAAGAGGATAATTCCAGCTGGACGAATCAGCTTGAGCCACGCACGCTCCAGGCCTGTCAGCTCCGTTCCGCTCAGGCCTACCACCAGCAAGCTGCCAGCCGAATGACGAATCGTCTTCATCGCACGCCCCGCAAAGTTGGAGCAGCTGTCTCGCCAAGCTCCTGCTTCAGCTCTTCGAGCAGATTGAGCGCCTGCAGCGGCGTGAGTGAATTGATGTCAGTTTCAGCAATGCGATCCACAATGCGCTGCGAGAGCGGAGTGAAGATGGTCATCTGCACCGGCTCAGCCGTCTCCACCTGAACAGACCTTCGCTCCTGTTTCTCGTGCTGGCGCAGAATATGCCGGGCGCGTTCGAGCACGACCTTGGGCAGTCCAGCCAGCTTGGCGACTTCAATGCCGTAGCTCTTCGACGCAGCGCCGGGCTCGATGGAATGAAGAAAGACGATGCCAGACGAGGTTTCCTTGACGGCTACGCGCAGGTTGAGCACGTGGGGCAGCTTCTCAGCAAGCAGTGTGAGTTCGTGATAGTGCGTGGCAAACAGGGTGCGAGCGCCGATCTCCGCATGCAGGTATTCGACCGTCGCCCAAGCCAACGAGAGCCCGTCAAAGGTGGCCGTGCCACGGCCCATCTCGTCCAGCAGCACCAGAGACTTGTCGGTCGCTGTATTGAGGATGGTAGCCGTCTCGGTCATCTCAACCATAAAGGTGGAGCGGCCACGAGCCACGTTATCGCTGGCGCCGATGCGAGTGTAAATGCGATCCACCAGTCCGTAGCGCATCTTCCCTGCGGGAACATAGCAGCCCATCTGCGCCATCAGCACCAGCATCGCGGCCTGGCGAAGGTAGGTGCTCTTGCCGCCCATGTTCGGCCCGGTAATCAGCAGCAGACTCGGCTCCGCGTTGTTGCCGTCGCTGCCGTGGAGATAGAGACTGTTGGGAATGAAGCGGCTGCTCCCGCTCTCGCTCATCCAATGCTCAATCACCGGATGCCGTGCGGCGACTGCCTCCAACACCGGCTCGTCGACCAGCTCTGGACGGACGTAGCCGCGCACGGATGCCAGATGCGCAAAGCCAGCCAGCATATCGGCCTCGGCGACGATCGATGAGGCACGGCGAATGCGGCTCGCGGCCTCCAGCACGCTGCGGCGCAACTGGGTGAAGAGCTGCTTCTCGATCTCGATGGACCGGTCATGTGCGGTCAAGACTCGAGTCTCGTAATCCTTCAATTCTGGCGTGGTGAAGCGCTCGGCGTTCACCAGCGTCTGTTTACGCTCATAGTCGGCGGGTGCGTTGGCCAGATTCGATTTGCTGATCTCGATGTAATAGCCAAAGACCGAGTTATAGCGGACTTTGAGCGAGGCTATGCCTGTCCGCGCGCGTTCCCGCTCTTCGATGGTCGCGATGGATTGGCGCCCGGTGCGGCTGATGGAGCGCAGTTCGTCGAGTTCTGTGGAGACGCCTCCGGCGATCGCGCCCCCGTCGACAAGCGTCAGAGGCGGCTCGGCGGTGAGAGTCTTTGAGACCAATGCGGCGATGTCTATCAGCGTGTCGAGGCGCGTTGTCAGGTCTTGCCAGAGAGGCGCTTTGAAAGCTGTCAGCGCGTTGTGCAGTCCTGGCAGTCTGGCGAGGCTTGCGGCCAGTGCGGCAACGTCGCGTGGGCCTGCGCTGTCAAGCGAAAGGCGAGCGAGTAGGCGCTCCAAGTCGAGGATGCCGTTGAAACTTCGGCGAAGTTCTTCTCGGCGCACGAGATCGCCATGGGTTTCGGCTACGGCTTCGTAGCGCCGGTTGATGGCCTCCGCGTCATAGAGCGGTCTGAGGATCGTGGCTCGCAGCAGGCGTTTGCCCATTGGCGTCTGGCTGCAATCGAGCGTGTGAAAAAGTGTAGAGCGCGAGTCTTGCCCAGAAACCAGCGGCTCGACCAGCTCAAGATTGCGCACGGTTACTGGGTCGAGTTGCAGCTCGTTCGAACGCTCGACGAAGCGCAGGGAATCGAGATGCAAAGCGTCGAGCTTCTGCGTCGATTGGACGTAATGCAGAACAACGCCTGCCGCGATGGCTGCGCACGGATGCCCGGAAAGCCCGAAGCCTTCCAGCGACTTGACGCCTAGCTTGCGTTCGACCAGAGGAACGGCGTATTCGCGGCTCCAGACCCAGTCGTCGATGCGGGTTTTTGCGGCGATTCGGTCGCCATTCCGGTCGATTTCTGCGCCAAGTTCAGATGGGGCCGAGACGGGCAGCAGCAGTTCGCTGGGCTTGGCTTTGAGCAGTTCGTCGAGGGCGTGCTGGTGCGCGGATGGGCCTGAAAATTCGGCTGTGCGAAAGTCGCCGGTGGATAGGTCGAGCAGTGCGATGGCGGCGGTTGCGCCGTCTTCATGAAGCGCGGCGAGGAAGTTGTTTTGTTCCTGGCTGAGCGAGTTGTCGATGGCCGTGCCGGGGGTCAGGACGCGGGTGACTTCACGGCGGACTATTTTCTTCGTCAGCTTGGGATCTTCCATCTGTTCGCAGATCGCGATGCGGAAGCCTTTGCGCAGCAGGCGTTGCAAATACCCTTCGGCTGCGTGATACGGCACGCCGCACATCGGGATGGCGCGTTCACGGTCGCGGGCGGTGAGGGTGATTTGCAGCTCGCGGGCGGCGATGATGGCGTCGTCGTAGAAGAGCTCGTAAAAATCGCCCATGCGGAAGAAGAGCAGGGTATCCGGGTGCTCCTGCTTGGCCACGGTCCACTGGCGCATGAAGGGGGTGAGCGAGTCGGCACCGGATGTGGGCGCTGCGAGCGGAGGAGTGGACGGTGATTCGATGTTGTCTGCTGGATGGGCCACGGCTTCTGTTCAGAGTAAATTGAAGGGCTGGCTACGTCCTAGCTGTTTGGTCTGGGCTGGGCCTCTTATGGGCCACGGTGCGGAAGTGGGCGCGGTTAGTTGGACCGAAGAGACGATGAGTCAGGCTTTAGGGATGGGGTGTGCATTTTCTGGCGTAAAGTATTGCAATTGCTTGAGTTGTGTCCTCAAGGGTGCATTGAAATGGCAGCTGGAAGGGCAGAAGCATATTCCTTCACTTGGCAGCGGCTCGATGATTCTATGGATCGCCGGGCTTTTGGTCTCAGCTGTTACTGCGCAAGGCCTTGCGTCTTTGCGGTCAAGATTTGCCAGAGTATACTTGGAGCTAAACGAGCCCGGTGCCACTCTTGGGATGTGCGGAAGGTGTCATCCGAATTGAGGTTCGGCGAACGTCCGGTGATGCTGCGCTGGACTTGTTGTGGACCTTGTCATGAAGAAAATTCTGGTCATTGCCGCTGTCTTTTTATTCATTGTGGTGCTTACGAACCTGGCGAATCGAGTGCCGGCTGATGGTGCTCCCGGCACTTCATTTAGCCTGAAGGCGCAGAAGGTTGTGGCCTGCTCAGCGAATGAGATTGTGCTGGTGGATCCGCACCAGAAGGCTACGCGGCTGGATAAAGACGAGAGCTGGCCGGAATGTGCGTCTTTCCAAGGGAATCAGGTGCAGGACTTTTATCTTTCGCGGGGCGCGAAGACGCATTTTCTGGGATTTGAGAAGACGGCCTGGTGGCGGAAGGCGATGTAGGTTTGTTCGGCGGTGGTTCTCTAAACGAATATTTAGCGCTGGTCCCTATGCCGTTTTGAAAAGTCATAAACGAGCAACAGCAAAGACAACCGCAGGTCCTTCGGCTTTGCTCAGGATGACGGATTCTGCGGTGGCTAGCAGGACTAACAGCCGTTTTTGCAGCGGGCCATGATGGCGGCGTGGATACGCTCCCGGACTGACGTAGGCAGCTCGTACACTTCGTGGGAGCGGTAGATTTCAATGGTTTTGCGGGTGGTGCTAAGCGTGACTTCGCAGTGCTCGCACCCGCTCAGGTGCTCTTGCAGTTGGGAACGGGTTTGCGCAGAGACATCGTCGTCAATCAGTTCGTCGAGCAGGGCCAGAAACTCTGTGCAGGTCACTTCTCACCAGCCTTCTTCTTACGGAAGTAGCGGCTCAGGCGCTCGCGGAGTTGAAGCCGTGCGCGCAATAACCGCGATTTCACTGCGGGAATGCTCAAACCGAGCGTTTCCGCCGTTTCTTCCGTGGAAAGTCCATCCACGTCCCGCAACACAAACACGATCCGGAACCCGTGCGGCAAGCCCTGGATAGTCTTACGCAAAATTTCGGCTAGTTCTGCCTGGCCGTAGTTCTGCTCAGGATTGGGACTCCAGTCGGCGAGGTCGCGAGGGACGCTGCCTTCTTCTGTCTCAATATCGTCATCAATGGAGACCATCTTCCCGGTGCGGCGCTTGCGCAGCCGCATCAGGGACTCGTTCACCGCGATGCGGACCAGCCAGGTGTAAAACTTGCTATTGCCCTGGAACTGCTCCAGCTTCTCGTAAGCCTTGAGAAAAGCGTCCTGCACTACGTCCTGCGCGTCTTCGCGGTTTTGCGTGATGTGCTGCGCAATCCGAAAGATCTGCCGGTCGTACTTGTTGACGAGCGTCTCAAAGGCCTGAACGTCCCCGGTGCGAGCACTGGCAACCAGCGCTACATCGGGATGTTGCTCGTTCTCCCCTGTTATTTGGATGGTAGCCATGCGGGTTGGATGCGAAAAAATCCGCTGCCTTTCCTTGGAGGGTCGCCAACCCACCTTCGAAACTCTAGTGTAACGGAGGCGCATGGCATATCCCAAGTGGGAAGGGAGAAGTTGGAACCAGGTTACGCCAGTGGTACGCCGGGAAAAGTGGTTGTGCGCGAGTTTTGAAATCCGCTTACAGTATTGTTATGGGGCAGCTTTACTTGAATCCCGCGCGCCGGGGGCTTTCAGCGATTTCGTGCTGGGCAACGGGCGTTGGCCGAAGGGTTCCGGGGCTCTGCCGGGTTTGCCTGTTGCAACTGGCTCCCGTTCTTGTGTTGAGCGCTTTGGCAGCGGCGCCGGAGGCGCGGGCGCAGTCGGCTGATGCTCAGGGTGCGGCGAAGCATCCTGCCAAGGGCGGCCATACAAAGGCTGGGGCTGCTGCCAAGGCTAGGTCGGCCAAGTCCAGTTCAGTCAAGCCCAGTTCAGTCAAGTCCAGCTCGGTGAAGGCGCGGACGAGCGCTCATGCGACGGCGGGGGCGGGAACGAAGACGGGCGCCAAAATCGGGGCCAAGTCGGGGGCTCGGTCGGGCGGAGGTGCTCGCGGGCGCGTCCGAATGTCGAAGGCTGCGCGGGCTGCTGCTGCGGCCAAGTTGAAGCGGGCGTTTGTGGCTTCGACGGAGTTGCGGCCTATGGCGCAACAGCTGGCGGCTATCCGAACGGTCGCGGCGTATGCAGGAGTGGCGGCCTATGCGCGACAGCACCAAGGTGAGGCGGCTGCGGCAGCGTATCTGGCGCTGGGCCATGCTTATCTGCTGGACAATCGCTATAGTGAGGCGGCGACGAATCTGCGCCAGGCGAGGGTGGCAGGCGACGCAGTAGCCGACTATGCTGAATTCCTTGGTGCGAAGGCGGAGCACGACGGTGGCAACGAGGCTGCGGCTGAAGCTTTGCTCAAGGGCTTTGCGGAGCGCAATCCTGAAAGTATTTTTGTAGTTCAGGTGCCGGAGCTGGAAGCGCAGGTGTTGCTTGGGATGAAGGACGCAGCTGGCGCGCAGCGGGTGCTGGCTGACGCGCCGGAGGCTGCGGGCAGGGCGGGATACCAGTTGGCTCTGGCTGAGGTGAACCAGGCGCAGGGTGAAACTGCGGAGGCCGGACGAATCTACAAGCATGTGCTGCTGACCTGGCCGCTGACGTTTGAGGCGCAGACTTCGCGGACAAGGCTGACAGCGTTGGGGATGGAATCGACGTTGACGCCGGCGGAATTGCGCAGCCTGGGCGATGCGTACTACAACGCCGGACGCTATTCGGAGGCGGCGGAGCAATATCATGCGCTGGCGCGGGAAAGCGGTACAGATCCGATGCAGCGGAATGGGTTTGCAGTGGCTGCGGCTGCCTGCGATCTGAAACTGAAGCGGCTTACGCGCGAAGAGGCGGAATCTCTGGCTGCGACCAATGACGAAAACGGCGCTCGCCGCCTATATCTGCTGATGGAAGTGGCACGCAGCCGGGACGATGTGACCGGACAGGCTGCTTATGTGGATGAGCTACGGACGAGTTTTCCGCATAGCCAGTGGCTGGCCGAGGCGCTCTTTTCCAGCGGCAATATGTACCTGCTGCGCAAGGATTATCCAAAAGCAGTGACGTATTACACGGAGCTGGCCGAGCATTTTCCGCAGAGCACGAATGCCGCAGCCGCGCACTGGCGCGCGGGCTGGTGGTCGTATCGGCAGGGGCTCTACGCGCAGGCTGCGCAGATATTTGAGGAGCAGATTAAGCAATATCCGGGCGCCAAGGAGACGGTGAGCGCTCTCTACTGGCGCGCACGGCTTTATGAGCAGCAGGACCATGAGCCGGGAATGGCAGCGGCTCACTACAGGACGCTGATCTCAGCCTATTCGCACTACTTTTATGCGCAGATGGCTCGGGAGCGGCTGGTGGCGCTAGGCGATGCTGCTCCGGTTTCAGTGCCAGCTCTGGACAAGTATGTGCCGGCGATTGTGCCTAAGCTGGATGCGACCTTTCCGGCCACCGATCCGCACTTGGTGAAGGCGCATCTGTTGGTGAATGCAGGATTGAGCGAGTATGTTCCGCAGGAGATTGCGGCGGCACCGGGGAGTTCATCGTGGAGCGGCATAGCCGAGGCTCAGATCTATGCCTCGTATGGAGACACTTTCCGCGCGATGCGGGTGCTGAAGCGCGCGCTGCCTTATGCCGCTTCGGCGCAGATCAAGTCGATTCCACTGGCGTACTGGCGCATTCTGTTTCCGGAAGATCACTGGGACACGATCGTAGCTGAATCGGCGAAGAATGGGCTGGACCCTTACCTAGTCGCTTCTTTGATTCGGCAGGAGTCGGAGTTCAACCCTTCGGCTATTTCTCATGCCAACGCGTATGGGTTGATGCAGTTGCTGCCTTCCGTGGGCAAGCAGATGGCGCGTGAGGAAGGCATTGGGCCGATTGAGCCTCGACAGCTGCTGGACCCAGTGTTGAATATTCGCCTGGGAACGCGTTATCTGCGCGAGACGATGGAGAAGTTTGGCCGCGTGCCGGAGTATGCGCTGGCTGCTTACAATGCGGGAGACAACCGAGTGGATGATTGGCAGGCTGCTGGT
>Ga0302326_10007692_pt1 | contig 23890 bp, 17 predicted proteins | sample Palsa_T0_3_FD_202264 | JGI IMG/M metagenome (GOLD analysis project Ga0302326, IMG submission 202264) | Peat permafrost microbial communities from Stordalen Mire near Abisko, Sweden - Palsa_T0_3 | ecosystem: Environmental > Terrestrial > Soil > Palsa > Peat permafrost | place: Sweden: Abisko... | reverse complement strand
GCAAAGCTCAACAAGGCGTTGGTGATTATTACCGAGATGGCGACCGTAGGTAAGAAGCTGACGAACCAAACCGCGAGGACTCTGTTTATGAGACGTCGCCGCCGTCTGGCTGAACGTCACTCGACCGGGAAAAAGAATCGGCACGCTTCCCTGTAATGGGAAACATTGTTCACAAGGCTCGCAGATTAAACCGGCTTCAACCGGGTGTAGAGAGTGATGACAATTCGGACATCCCAGAAAGGGATATCTCTTCAAAATGCTGGAAACGACGTTCGAATGGTCCATCTCGACGTGGCTCTTACCCTGGGAGCGCCTGCAAAAGGCGCGATACGGCTCCGGGAATCTCCGATGTCTGTTTAACGGTTAAAGCGGAGAATGACTGTTTCTCAGCTATTCCGGCATTCGACGCACCGTTCTCCGGGCGAACAAAAACGGAGGGACAATGCAGCGCGCGAGCCGCTTGCAAATCGCTGGCTGAGTCGCCGATAAAAACCGATCGAGTCAGGTCGATTTTCCATTCGAGTGCCGCCGCTTCAATCAAGCCAGACCGCGGCTTTCGACAGTTGCAGCCTTGCTCGGACGTATGCGGGCAATAGTACACGGCGTCGATTTGAACTCCAGATTCTCTGAACTCCTCAACAAACCGTCTAGTGATGTCTTCCAGATCTCCGGGAGACACCAGGCGCTTTTCGACGCAGGCCTGGTTTGAAATAACTACGATCGGCAGATCGAGGCCTTCCAGACTCGCCATCGCCTGTTTAATGCCTTCGCGGAACTTAAATTCTTTCCAGTCGGTCACGTAGCCACCGACAACGCGTTCGTTAATCACGCCATCTCGGTCAAGCAGAATAGCTGAGCGAGTCCCGGAAGAAGGCGGTTCGGAAAAGAAAAATTTCAGGTAGGAATCTGTCACAGCTTGCACATCTTTTACCCCCAGCTCCAATTCGATTCGGGCCTTCAAATACTGGGAAAGGATATGGTCCAGCGTGAGATGAACATCCTCTACCTGGCCATAATTCCGGCTGGATATGGAGACATCGACATCGACAAGATCTTTTAACTTCCCGCCGCCAAACCCGATCAGACCAATTGTTATTGCTCCCCGCTTTCTGGCGAATTCAACGGCGCGCAGTACGTTGGGAGAGTTGCCTGAAGCGGAAATAGCCACAACTACATCCGAGGGCTCCAGTAGATTCTCGAGCTGCTCCTTAAAAATAGATTCGTAGCTTGCATCATTTGACCATGCGGTAATTAAGCCTACGTTATCGGTTAAGCTTACGGCCCGGAAGCGGGGGCGCCCAGCGACAGCGGTGCCCTTACCGAAATCTACTGCCATGTGGGAGGCCGTAGTAGCACTGCCGCCGTTCCCCAAGAAGAAGATGCGCCGATCCTCCCGACGGGCACGCATTAGAATGTCTGCGACGCGTTCCACTTTCTCTAGAGGAATTTCAGCATAGCATTCGTCTAATTGCTTCCGATACGCGGCTACAAAATCTCGGAACATCATCAGCCCCCAACGTATATGATCTTACTTCCCTCGGGTTCGTAGGAGAAACTAATTTCACGAAGGTCGGATAAACACTGGCGCACGGCATCTTTCGTCCGGTCCTCGCAAAACAATAAAAGAAAACCGCTTTCCCCAGCGCCTAACAACTTGCCTCCCAACGCACCAGCTTGCCGAGCCCGTTCGTAATATTCATCAATCCTAGTGTTCGAAATGGCCTGCGCAAGTTGTTTTTTGCACTCCCACCCCTCATGAAACATTTCTCCGAGCTGACGAAGATCGCGTCCTTGGGTAAGTACATCCCAAAAACAGCCGACCAAATCGCGAAGCCGGCGCAAGTAGTCCATTTTCTCGGATGTCTGATTGCTCTGCTGCCGGAGAATTTGTGAAGCACTTCGACTCCCTCCCAGATAGAAAAGCATGAGGTGATCATAGAATCTGGCACGGGTTTCCGGGGGGCAGATAACGGGGTCCACAAACACAGTGCCGTCAGAATTAAAGACATAGCGGCGGAGTCCGCCAAAGGCCGCTGCATATTGATCTTGTTTTCCAATAGGTTCCTTCAAAATCTCCATTTCCAGGCAGCATGCTTGTTGAGCGAGCTGAGCCGCAGTTTGGAACCGGCCCGTATACGCATGCAAGGCGTTGAAGAGCCCGACGGTGAAACTACTGGACGAACCGAGCCCCGTCCCCGAAGGAACATCAGCAATCGAAGTTATCTCGACACCGGAATCCACGCCAATTGCCCGCATCGTTTCGCGGAAGAGAGGGTGCTGAACTTCCGAAGCGGCATTGACAATTTCGGTGTGAGAGTAGCTGACTCGGACCGTGTGATCGAAGCGCTGGTTAACCGTTATATAGACATACTTGTTAATTGAAGTGCTGATAACTGATCCGGACTCGCGCATATAGAATGCAGGCAAATCGGTGCCGCCCCCGACAAAGCTCATCCGAAATGGAGTACGGGAAATGATCATTGCTGCCCAATAAACTCCTCAAGGCGCGCCGGAGTTCCAATGTCGAAAAATCGCTGCTTTGTAACGAAGGCACGGATCTGGCGGGCAGCAATCAGGTCTCCGTATAAGTCATGCTCTAGTGAAACCTGTCGAGATGGACCCAAGCCTGCAAACACATTCCGGCTGAAACATAGCGCACCGGCCTCAACGTACTCCAAATCGGAAGCCGAGCTGCCCTTTTGATATCGTCGGACGGTTCCAGCCGAGTCGATAGCTATATTGTTCGAGACGCCTGTATCGCCGTGACGGTTGTCGTACACCACCATCAAACATTGGGTAGGCACAGCATAAAAAGACTGAATTACCTCTGGATAATCGATCGGAAGATAAGAGTCTCCATACAGCAACAAAAAATTAGCATCCAATTTATCGAAGGCATTCCGAATGGCTCCCCCCGTACCCAGGGGACTGCTCTCTGTTGCGTAATCTATTGAAACCCCCCATTTCGTACCGTCTCCGAAATAGTCTTTTATTTGCTCCCCCAAATAGCCAAGCAGGATAAGGATGCGATCCAGTCCCTGAATGGACACATGGCGTACGATGTATTCTAGGAAGGGTCGGCCAGCAACTTCAACCATCGGCTTCGGGACACGCTCGGTAACGGGCCGCAGCCTTGTCCCTAACCCCCCGGCCAACACTACGACTTGCATGACACCTCTGATGCCAACTCTTGTGTCGCCAGCTTAACCGCATCGTCGGAAGACATCCTGGCCTTCCAGCCCAAATTCTCAAACTTCCGGCAATCGAGCCGCACCTGAGGTACGTCTCCGACCCAACCTCGCTCGCCCCCCGTATAGGCCAACTCGACACCACTGAGGCCCATAGTTTCGAGCAACATTTCAGCGATCCGCGTCACGCTCGTAGCGCCGGGGGAACCCAGATTGAAGTAATTTAGTTGCGCCGGGGACTTCCGCCAACCAAAAAGCATACCGTCAACACAATCAGCCACATGCAGGTAAGGTTTGGCCTGCTTTCCATTCCCCAGTATTTCCAGGCGGCTGCGGTCCTTTTGAAGTTTCCGGATAAAATCGAGAATAACGCCGTGTGTTCCGTGGCGACCGCAAATATTCGCAAACCGAAATACCCACGCGTGAAATAAGAAGTTGTGACAATACGCGCTGACCAGCCCCTCGCAAGCCAGCTTGCTGGCACCATAGAGAGATATCGGAAATAGCGGCCCGTAATCTTCCGGAGTCGGAGAAACGGAAGACTCGCCGTAGACCACGGAGCTTGAAGAGAAAATAATCTGACGCACTCCAGTCCGCCGCATTGCTTCGAGCACGTTGTATGTGGCGATCGTGCCTTGGCGCAAATCGAGGTCGGTTTCCAGGCGACTTTGAGTGATATCAGAGTTCGCTGCCAGATGAAACACCGCCTGCGCACCTGCCATGGCGTCTTGCAGGGCGGGAAGCTCAAGGAGGTCGCCACGGACGAACCGAAAATCATTCTTATCGCGCAAATGGTGCAGAAAATCGAGCGAGCCGGCACTCAGATTGTCGAAGGCTGTCACGGCATGCCCTTCCTCGACTAGCCGGGCGATCAAATTGCTGCCGATAAAACCCGCTCCACCCGTAACAAACACTCGCATATCTTCGAGATCTTCCTTTCGTGCGGCTCGTCCAATTATGGCGCCGAAAACTCCTCAGGAGCTGACAAGCATGATGCGCGATTCACATCGATGAATGGCGACGATCTTCACTCGAAAGCCATACCCGGCCGCGGCCTAGAGCTGAGACTGGACGCCAAGTTCAGCCAAGTCACTTTCAACCATGATCCTAACTAATCCCGAAAAGTCCAATTCCGGCACCCAACCTAGCTCCACTCGAGCCAACCGCGCGTCAGCCCGTAAATCATCAATCTCGTTAGCCCGGACCATGCGTTGATCTACTTCAATGAAGTCCTCGACTGGAGCATTGAAGCGACTCGAATCGCAGCACCGCTGGAGTTCCTTCAAGACTAGTGTAATAAATTCGTAAACGCTATGTGACCGCCCCGTTCCAATGACGTAATCTTTCGCCTCTTTCTGCTGCAACATCAAATGCATGGTCTTCACATAATCGCCGGCAAAGCCCCAATCGCGCCGAGCTTGCAGATTCCCGAGCTTCAATTTAGTTCGATCACCTCCAGCCCAACCGGCAGCGGCTTTGGTAATCTTTCTCGTGACCATTTCCGGCCCGCGCCTAGGTGACTCATGGTTGAAGAGAATTCCTGCAACGGCAAAAATGCCCTTCTGCCTGTAGATTCGCACCATTTGATGCGCGGCTGTCTTAGATACTCCGTAGGGAGAAAGCGGGTTGAAAGGCGTTTGTTCCCCGCAGCAGCCATTTACGTTCCCATACATTTCCGAACTTGAAGCTTGGTACAGGCGCGTATCCGGCTTCTGTCGCTCGATGATTTGGAGCAACCGCACTAGCCCTCCAACATTAATGTCAAAAGTTTCGGAGGGTAACTCCCAGCTCGAGGGCACAAAGACTTGTCCTGCCAGGTTGTAAACCTCATCTGGCCAAGCTTTGCGAAAAGCCGCTTCAAGAGAAACGGCGTCCCTAAGGTCACCGTATGCGAACTCGATGCGCTCACACGTTTGCCTCAGCCAGCGACTGGAACCAGGATCCCGCCGCACTAACCCATACACCTGATAGCCGAGGCTTAGTAGATGCTCAGCGAGGTACGTACCGTCTTGCCCGGCTATCCCGGTAACGAGCGCCTTCATATGCCATCTCCCGCGAGGTACTCGGATTTCACATACAAGAAAAACAGTGACGACAACCCACAACTATAGCCTTATCGAAATCGCCGCTCGGGACGACATCATTTGGCGCGCGTAGGGTTTGAAACCATTTCTAGACAAAACAGTCGAAGGACGTACCAAGGCTCGATTAGGTAACGTCTCCAGAGGTGCCTCGGCTCGCTTATCAGCCGACAAAACCACTCGAGGCCGAGCCGACCAGCCCAGCGGGGAGGGGATATAGCAGCTCCAGCCACATAATCCATCGCTGCGCCACATGGCAAAACAACGGTTGCGGAAATATTGCTCAGGTTATCGAATATCCAATGTTCCTGTCGTGGCTGTCCCAAACCCACGAATAAAATATGCGGCTGACAATCGTTAATCTTCTTCAGAACTTCTTTGCGAAGCGCTCCTTCAGGCACGTTCTCAATATCCCAGTGAGCAGTTTCGAATTCGAGGCCTGGACAATTTTGGGCAACAGCCGCTTGCGCCTGGGCACAGATGCTTCCTCTCATTCCGACATAAAAAACACGCCACTTTTGGGAGCGAGCCTGCTCTAGAAGAGGAGTCAGCCAATCCAAATATGTCACTCTATGCTGCCGTCTGAGAGGATGACCCAGCAAACATCCAAGAAGTACAATCCCCATTCCGTCGATGTGGACATAATCTGCCCGGTCATGGAACGATCGCATCTTTGCATCGTGGTGAAAAATGTAAAGGCTGTGCAAGTTATGGCAAGCAATCACAGTCTGTGCGCTGCCCCGTACCGCTCTCGCAACGATCTCATTCAGTTCAGGAACCGTAAGGGTGTTTACGCGAATTCCTAAGAATCGAAAGGCAGAAGCGCTGGCCATAGTATCCGTTTCAACCACGATTTCTCCCCATGGTTAGTGCATAGAAAAAAGCACATCAGCCAACAAAACTTATTACAAATCCAACATTTTCTCCGCTCTCGCGTAGGAGCGCTTCCCAACTCTTCATCACTTTTCTGCGGGGTTGCGAACAAGCTCCCTATAGACCTCCGACACTCGATCGCCCGCCTGCTCCCATGTAAACGAACGCGCTCGGACCAAGCCTCGCGAAATGAGGACGTCACACAAAACCTTGTCGTCCAACAAACGCCTCGTCGCCGAGGCTATAGCAGACGGGTCATTCGGGTCCACCAGCAGAGCTGCGTCACCCGTCACTTCGGGAAGTGATGATGCATTGGAAACGACCAAAGGACGTCCTGAAGCCATCGCCTCTACTGCGGGAAGTCCGAACCCCTCGTATGACGACGGGTACACAACGACCGAGCAAGCCCCGTAAAGAAAAGGCATCTGATCAACATCAACGTACCCAGTGAGTATGACGGAATCTTTTAGCCCCAGAGCGCTACTTTGCCTCACGATATCGCGGCGCTCACTCTCGCTTCCATATCCCGTCAAGACAAGCGAAATGTCCGGATGAGACAGTTTCAACTGCGAGAACGCCGCGACAAGATTAACAATATTCTTGTTGCGAGACAATCCGCCGGGTGCCAGGAGATAATGTGAATCGATGTGGTAGGCACGGCGCACCCTCTCTTTACATGTAGCCCGGTCAAGTAAGCGGAATCGCTTATCAACACCCGCGAAAGTGACGGTAACCTTCTCCTTCGGAACTCTTAGAAGAACATTCAAGTCCTCCTTGGAGTTCTCCGATAGTGTCAGGACGCGATCTGCTACTTTGGCAGCAGAATAATTAATCAGCCAGCGATACTTAGTTCTGAAGAACCCATATTTCCGTAACCGCAAGTCTGCCAAATCGTGTATCGACACAACTGTTGGAACAACCTTCCGGAAAAATGGCAAGGTGTTCGGTAAATGATACACATCCACCTTCTCCCGCAAGAGTACGTCTTCAATCTGCTTATGGTAAAACGCCTGCCAGTAAGATCGAGACGCAGGGATCGGCACTTCGTATGCCTTGGAACGTAAATCATCGGGAAGAGATTGGGTCGCACCTCGGCCAACAAGGAGAAGCAAATCAATCCCTTCAGATCGGGCCAATATTCGAGACAATTCGATTAGATAGACGTAGGATCCATATTTCGATGTCAGGTCGCTGATGGCATTAATAGCGACGCGTACCCTGCGACACGGTGCTTTAACTTTTTCAAGTTTTATAGCCACGCGTGTGGGCCGGACTTGTTCAGACGTTTCCGTGTTCAACGCGATTCCTCTGCGAGTTGCGTCGCGAAGCCATCTCGTAGCCCTTTATAAAGGGCGCGGACACGATCGCGCTCAGCGCGAAGCGAATATCCCGCCGTCCGGTAACCCAACAACAACGCAAGGCAAATCAAGAATGACGGCCAATGATATGCACGGGCATGCTTGCGAGCAATAAGGATACTATTCCTAACGTTATAATAGTCGCGGAATGCCTTTCCCGCATTCCTCTTCGTATCGTAGGATTCCTTGTGCCATATAACTGCATCCGGAACGTACACTGCTTTATAGCCAAGGCGGCGCACCCTAATGGACCAGTCCGTATCTTCATAGGTGTAAAACAGCTGATCATCCAGTAATCCCACTCGGTGAAGGATCGGCGCCTTTATTAAAAAGGCGCATCCGGTAATAAAACTTACTTCTCTTGTGGTATCGAACAAGGCCTTATCGAGTTGACGGTGCCCACGGTGGGATGCGAGGCCCTTCCACATACTAAACGAGCCCCCCGCGTACCAGATTCTCTTCGGTTGGTCAAAGTAATATATCTTAGGATTAAGAATTGCAATGCAGTCATCAGCTTCCGCCACTTCAATAAGCTTCGAAAGAAAATCTGGCTTGACGGTAGTATCGTTGTTCAGGAGAAGAACATATTCGGTTCCACCTTCCAATGCTCTTCTCATCCCAATGTTATTGCCTCCTGTAAATCCACAATTCCGATCATTGCAAATTGTGGTGATCCATGGATATTCACGCGCAAGTTTCTCCGCTGACCCATCCGTCGATCCATTATCCACAAGCACGACTTCATAATTCGGATAGTCCACTTTGGAAATGGATGTCAGGCAGTCTTTCGTGACTTCGTAACCGTTCCAATTTAGGACAATGATGCTAACCTTTGGACCGGCTTTGAGCGAGCTTTCGGATTTCGAGTTACTCAGTTCTCTCACCAGCGGCACGAATATCTCCTCACTTTCTAATCAAGCGCAGGGCCGATACCAACAAATTCCGGGCGTTTCTTCAAGCGGGCCATCCAGGCGGCGCCCCACCCCATAACGAACGCCATGAGCAGGGAGGGCCTGATAGTGTCGGATACGGGATCGAACATGTCGTTCACCAGAATGGAGATTACCACGGCTCCTAAAGCCATCCATACCGCTCGGTCTCGATGATTCCCAAGGAGGTTTCGGATTCCAAACCAACCCTTGAAAAAAGCCACAAAAATAAGAAAATACGCACAGAATCCCACAAGACCAGATTTAAAGAGCACAAACAGAAATCCGTTGTGCGAGGCGTTGCTTACGCGATCCATGAACTCCATAATCTGGGGCGACTGCGACCCATAGAGCAAATCGTACCGACCGCCGACACCGATTCCCAAAATTGGATGCCTTATGAAACTACTCAGCGCATTGAGAGCATCCAATATTCTGAACACATTGCTAGGATTTCCCGTGACATCGAAGATCGAATTAAAGCGAGCGAGGACAAAAGCCAGGCCGTTGTTCCGTATGGCGGGGATAGCAGCAATGGCACCCACAATCAGCGCAGCGGGCAGGAACAAGCGCTGAATTACAAAACGCCGGAAATTCGCGTGCCCCGCATGAAGCACAACCAGGAATGCAAGACCTGCAATGAAAGCCAGCCAGGAACCACGACGATAAGAGAATAAAAACGAAAACAACATGGGCACAGTTAGAACCGCAGTGACTACTCTGTTTGACTTTATCGCGATGCCACCGATGGCGAAACTGGCTATAATCAGCATCGCCGTGTACATCAAAACGCTATCAGCCAAATCGTAGTAAACGATGTGCGCACCGGCTAGTTCCTGTCCGAGACCCAGCATATAGCGAACGATTCCATACGCGCCAACGACAGCCGCACTCCCAACTATGAACTCCAAGAATCGGCGCATTCGCAACCGATTCTGGCAGACTGTAACGACCATTAAATATGCCAGGACGAAGTACGCTCCGACACGGAACTCGCGCAAGGCGTAATACGTTTCGTTTCTGCGAGCGAGGCCGTAGGCCAAACTAAACGTCCAAACAGATAAAAAGAACAACATAGGCTTTGCGAATGGCGCCTTCAGAATTTGGCGAGGCGCCGGAATAACGTACCGCCACAGCCAGCCGAGGACAATCGCCGCAAAAAGGTAATCGAATAAACTCGCTGTGACTCCAGGAATGGGACGATAATTATAGAGGCTCGCAAACTCGTCAGCTGAATATACTTCGAAGTCGCTTTGAGAGAATTCCGGGAACCAAGATACAAGCGCGAAGATCATTAGCAAGTAAAACTCAAGACCCGGTTGAAATATGCTTATAAGAGACAGACCGATCAATGTTACGGGAACGAAAATCCATCCGGCACCATGTGGGCTGGCCACGAGAACAACATACAGAAGCAACGACGGCGCAACGAGTCCCCAGGGAAAGGGGCTTGCGGGCACAAAGCGACCATCTCCGAAGGCGGAAGCCAAAGCTATGAATGGGTTATTGCGAAATCCCCAAAAGGAGTCGCCACGTTTTTCCATATCGCCTTCACTACCGCCAGATATGCACAAACACCGATCAAGACCCGCACGGCAAGCTCGCTTTCGTTTCCCAAAGGAACAGGAGTAAATCTCACGAAGACATACATAACACAAGCAGCAATAACGAGCATTCCGATCCTTTTGAAGTTCGGCCATGCTCCGATGCACAGAGCCACCACCGTCCATGATAACAATGCGGTGCATAAAGTACTTACTGCGAGGACAGCAGCCGCGGCATGTGCGTGCCAGCGCGGGATAAAGCACAGATTTCCGAATGTGCCCGCACTCACCTCGAACAGTAAGATATAGAAGCACAGTTGCGGCTTTCCGATTGCAAAGAGAACAGCGCCCACATTCATCTGTAAAAGAAAGAAGATTCCGTATATAGCAAGCCAGAGAAACAGACTGGCCGCAGCCAAATAGGAAGGGCCCAGGATCGTCTTCACGAGGAGCGGACCAAGTGCCGCAATCCCCAATACACACGGCAATCCCAAATATGCAAGAACGTCGGTCGACGTAACATACTGTCGTGCAACGTCAGCGATGTCGTTGCGGCCGTGGGCCTCCGCCATTCGAGGATAAATTACTGTTCCCACGCTTGCGGCCACAAGAGCGGCTACGCCCATAAACATGTAAGCTCCGCTGTAGATGCCTACATCGTGAGGCCCCGATAAGCCTTCCAACATCAACACGTCGAGCCTTTGCCATACCGATTCTAGAAGTGCAACCAAAAATAGCCACTTTCCAAAGCCCCACAGCCGTTCGTAGGTCGAAGGCGCAGTAAACGAAGCCAGGTCCCGCAAAGTGAGGCCCGTCCAAGGCACTAGCCAAACCAACAAAAGCGGACTGAACACATAAATGTACAGAAGACGCTGCATCGTGACGCTATGCAAAGAACAAAGAACCAAAACCGCGAACAGCCGAATCGGGTCGATTAGAAACGCGCAGAAGTACTCACGAAACCTACCTTGAACCTGGAACATCGAAGCTACAAAGGGAGAAAAGCTCGTTAATAGCCCAGTGACAAGAGCGACAGTCATCAGTGGAAAATCCGATAAATGCCGCACTTCATACAGTAAAACAAGCCCGAGCAGAAGAATCGCAATCGACAATGCCATCTTCACTTTCAAGATGGCGCCCGAGTACTCTCGCGCCAAAGCAAATTCCGATCTACCTCTAGCCGAACCGGCAAAGCGGACTAAGGTTCTGCCCAAACCAAGTTCTGTTACGTTCCCTATAACGAGCGACAAGCCCACAAAAAAGGAAAACCTTCCAAACGAGTCCGGAGGTAACGTCCTGGCGACAAGCAAAAGGATTGAGAAACGTCCAGTCGCCGTAAACAGCTGCGACGCACTAACCCAACCCAATTCTCCTAAGACACGGGTCAACCCCGAAGCTTTGAACAAAACGTCAACCTTTACGCCTGAAGTGCCAAAACTAAGACGACCGCTTTAGACGAGGCCTTCGTCTTACCGCACGCCCAAACCGATTCCGGCGGAGCCTCTAAGCAACCGCACCGTGCTACGTTGAACACCGCGCCGACTGCTTCGCGAACGACAATCACTGCAGCTAGGCCCCATCACCTTTCAGAACGGTAAAGAATGTTCGTATCATGATTTTTACGTCCAACATGAGATCCCACGATTCAATGTATTCCAAATCCAGTCGCATGTTGGTTTCAAAACAGGGATCTCGGCGCGCGGTGACCTGCCACAGGCCCGTGATGCCAGGTTTCACTTCCAAGCGGCTCAGGTGAGCTAAATCGTATTGCTCATAGTCATCCATGGGGTGAGGGCGAGGACCCACCAAACTCATATCTCCCTTTATGACATTCCACAATTGAGGCAATTCATCCAGGCTATACTTGCGCAGAAAGCTTCCCGGGGCTGTAATACGTGGATCGGCGCTTATCTTGAAAAATGGGCCTTCTCGCTCGTTGCGATGACGAAGAGCCCCTTTCAGTTCATCTGCGTTGGCCACCATCGTTCGCAGCTTGTAACACCTGAAGACTCGTCCCTTCTTGCCCACCCGCGGCGAGGAATAAATCACAGGGCCTGGCGAGTCCGATTTAATCCAAATAGCCGCTATGATTAGCAGTGGAGCGGTCAAAATCAAGGCACACAGCGACGCAACGACGTCTATTACGCGTTTCACCAGAAGCCCTAAGCTGGGAATGGGCTTCCAGTGTAAGTCGAGAACGGGAAAATCGCCGATGTGACCAAGCGTGGCATTCCAAGCCAACCCATCATACAAATCGGGAACAATCTTAACATCCAAGCGATGCTGCGGGGCTTCCAGCACGATCCGCTTCACCAAGTCACGCGCCGACGGAATCGTTATCAGAACCTCATCGAGAAATTCTACCCGAGCTATTCTTGAAAGATCCTCGATCTTGCCTAATAAACTGGGATCGCCCGAATGATTTTCATCCAAGAAACCCTTGAACCGATAGCCCAACAGCTTATCCGCTTCGATCCGACGTTTCAAAGCTTGCCCCACTCGTCCGGCACCGATGATTACCACGTTACGAGCCCCGATACCGCGTTCCGCCCTCCTTATGACAAGTTGCCGCTTCGCATAACGCCACATCGTCAAGATGAAAACATTTAAAAACAGACTGATCAGTACGACCAATCGGGAAACAATGCTAACTCCCGATAGATAAATAAATGCAGTAAGTATTAATGTAGCCAGGAAAACCGCCTGGACGGTCGCGACAAACTCGCCGTCAGCGGTGCGCGTTCTGGGGGTGCGATAGAGATCCCTCGACTGGCAGAAAAGAACAATCAGCGCCGCATATAGCAGCAAAAAGGCCCCGTAACGATTCAATGGCTGGTACACTGAAGAGAGAGTTTCTACCGCAAGAATATGGTGGAAGTCGATTCGAGAAAAGCGCAACGAAAATGCAATCGCTCCATTGAGAAATACGCAGCAAATATCAATCAGCACGTAGGCGATCTGGATACTCATTCCTCGAACAACACGTCTGGGATTGCTACCGCCTTGGTTCGCTCCCGGGCCCGCTTCCTTCAACCATTCGCGATTTCCCTCAATCCGTAATGGACCCATGGGAGGCGTCGACTTTCGTCGAACTCCGATGGGGCTGGTTGAGAATGATAGCCAACTCAAAGTACTGCCTATGAGCGAAATGGCAAAACCTCCTTTTTAGCTTCTTCCGGAACATCACATCTAAAACGTCTTTTCGGTTGGCTTACTTAAGGCTTGCTCTCATCCGGCACCTTTTTCGTATGAGCGCCACCCTCGTTTAAAAGCTCGCTAGAAGCCCGCCAATTATCGTTCCGATGCGCAGGGCTAGATCCATTCGAACTTATTCGGGCAAACTGTTGGCGCACATCTGACAGAACTTCCTGTGCCAATATTCTTCCAGGAGTTCGCGGGTCGGATTCCTCCCATCGGTTTCGAACCAAAATCCAAGCGGCGCAGAGGAACAAATCTGAAAGGCCGCCTAGCAAAGCGATAAGGAAGCGAGGCGGGAACGCTTTTCTTTCAGGAACATCCGGTGAATCAAGAACTTTAACGCTGGGGAGATCCTTCACCTCCTGTACCTTGGCAATTTCATATTCCTGGGTCAGCGTTTCAAACACCGTCTCTTGAACCTTCGCAGTTCTGAGGAGATCCGCATAGGCCACACCCAAAAGAGGCAACCGCCGAATTGAGGGGTAAATAGATCCGGTATCCTCGGCGTCCTGAGCTTCGGCGTTGTCCGCCGTACCGGGGTTTCCCCCCAATTTCCGAAGCTGACTTCGGAGTTCGTCGATTCTCGCTTGAGTGGATCGAACCCTGACATTATTGTCCGTGTAAATCTGTCTCAAGCCTTGAAGCCCCGTTTCGGCTGCGATGAGTTCTCCTTCCAGGCTTGCCGTTGCTTCTACCATCGCTTTCCCCTGCGCGGGAACATCAAGCGCGACGTTCTTGCTGGCGAATTCCCCGAAATTCTTCTCGGCCGTCTCTAAGTCTATTTTCACCTGCCTTAACCGGCCTTCCAGAAATAGACGTTCACGATGTGCCCGGGATGTATCTGCTTGCTCCAGAACGATGTTCAATTGTGCAATATACTCTCTGTTCATGGCAGCCGCCCGCTCGCGGTTCCGATCTGTAACTTTAAGCGTAATAATGCCACTCTTTCTGTCGGTAGAGATTTCCGTTTTTCGCGTCAGATCCTTTCGTGCATCCTCCAAATCGTGATCCCAATAAACCTTCCGAAGATTGAATTTATTAATAAGATCGTCTTGGACTGTCCGGCTCTCAAGCACGCCCACGAAAAGGTCGCCTGTGGTCTTTGCTCCCAAAAGATCTCCTGCATCTCCTTCCAACGAAGCACCGGCACCACCTGCGACCTTTCCCGAGAGAGCGGCCAGCATTCCCAGGCCGAGACCTGACTGCTGGTCTGGCGGCATCAATTTGGCGGATGATTCATATTGTGAGGGGATTAAGAAGGCGACCACCAGGGAGAGAACAAAACCAAAAACAGCCCCCCTCAGCAAAAAAGGCCGTTCCAGCCATAAGAGTCGCAGATACGTGACGTTCCGCGGATGGCGAATACCCTCTTCACTTTCCGCGGACAATATCCCTTCTGGTTCTCCGGAGGCGAGATCGATCTCCGCTCGCATCTTTGCAGGTGGTGGTATGGAATGGGTTTCGCCGCTCATGGCATTCCTAGTCCAACATACGAGTAGTGTCGCTAAAATTGTTGATCAGATGCGTCCGATGCTTTTTCACGTGCAGTCAATGATAGTTTCCGATTCCAGGCCAATATGTGAAACTCAGCGTGCTGCTCACGTTCGTCTTGCTCGTTGCAGAAATTATTGGGAAGTTCCAAAGTTCATACTGCGCCGAAGCAGAAACGCTCAAGCTTTGGTTAACCAAAAACTCCGCTTTAACACCAGCGTCCGTTAATGTGCCGCCGTAGGGAACAAATTGTTTACTGGCTTTTTGGTGCCGATAGCTGAATTGCAGGAAGCTCCGTGGCCCAAAGTGGTAGTTCGCCCACGCTTGAGCGCCTTGATCTTGCCTGCCAATCCAACTCCCGATCAAATTCCCGGAATTTGTGTAGCCATTCAGATAGCGAACATTGAAGTAAAAGAAGCCATGACTGACGTTCCCTCCGATCGGCAGATCCGTGTAAACGCCTTCCACTCGTAAATCAAGTTTGGGAATATGCGGAATTTGTGGAAAGTAAAGTCCACTCACCCAGGCAGAGCGATCCCAATAAGCAACTGGTGTAGTTTGATCGTCCGTGAACCCATCAGCATAGAAAGTCATCCACTTGCGAACCCAGGGAAGCCTATAAGTCAAATCAAAGCCTGACCTGCGGTCACCAGGATCGCCAGGCGTACCCGGAGCGGTGTTAGCCAAAGAGAAAATGCTCTGGATCAACTTGTGCGGAGTGAAAGGCGTTAGTTCGCCCGAAAAGATGGTTGTTCTGGTGAAGCCGAACTCCACGTTGGGAGTCGGCTTGAAACTAAACGCTTGTCCATTGATAAATGGCTGGGGACTGAGTGGCGTTGAGAATGAGCCGAACGGACCGGTGGCTGCCGTATTCTCAAAGTGATGCCCTGACAGTTGGCCCACAAAGAATTCTACTCGTATCGGCCCCAGCCAGCCAAGCAGACTGGGGAGCTTAAAAGGAGTGACGCGATTAATGCGGAACATGTTAATCGGCTCTGCGTTGTCGCTAAACATCATGGGTCCGCCTTGGTCCGGTCCCCACCAGTCACTCTGTTTTCCGTAAGTAATCTGCCAATTGCTTAGCGTCACGCCGGCATAACCCTCGAGGAGGTCCACCTGACTGACCGAGGGAAAGGGAGTACTTGGCGGCTCCGCAGTGAAAAAATCCATTTTTTGTATGGCTTCGCGAGCGGCGGCAGGAAGCGCTGGAGCGGAGGGCGCTCCCTGATACTCAACTCGTGCATAACCTACCAGAGGGCCGGCGCTCGCCCAAGCGTCGGTCCCCGCGATCTCGTTACCTCCTTCCGCAGAGGGACGCCCATAATCATTGATGCTGGTTTGGGCGAAGTCATATCCGTCGCGGAGGGGTTCTCCGGAGATGTTCGTATAGCGCGCATAGATTGAGTTGATGTTTACGTGGACGTCACCGCCGGTGGGGGAGCTCTCCGGCGCAAATTCCTTTTGTAATGCTGCGATGAGGCGGTCGACTTCAGGCGCGGGTCTGTCGGTCGCGATGCTTCGATCGACAGCCTCCTGGAGCAGGCGGGCGCACTCGCGTCGCGTCCATGGGCGCAAGCCCAGGATAGCGTCGTCGATATAGCCAAGCGCTACTAGGCGCACAAGGGCCGGGTAGACCCAGCTATCCAGTGCGACGTAGGGCGAACCCACATTGCTCGACAGGCGATTCGGGCCTCTCTCGTGAGATTCGGCGTACGATTCCCAATCTCCACCGCCGAGGGTTGGATCATGGTGATGCCGGTAAACTTCCTGCCCGATGAACCATCCCAGCGCGCTTCCCACCAAAACATCGGAAGGAAAATGATCTTTGCCGGTTACTCTCGCGGAACTCACCGCCGCCGCAAGGCCGTACGCCACCACCGAGGTAACGGGACCGGGGTATTCATGCGCGATCACGCTGGCGATGGACCAAGCAGCACTGGCGTGTTCCGATGGAAAGCCGTCCCCTCCATGCCAGAACTGGCCTTGATAATTGTCTTGCAAAGGGCGTTCGCGGCGAAGAGCGTATTTCAGCGCATACGTATCGCCAAAGGCATTCGCGGCTGCTTCGATCGCCAGAAAGCCCGTCTCGCGCATGTGGTCGTTATGGGTAAAGTGTCCCCAAACGTACATTCCACCGGCGGCTGCGCCCAGGGCCGCAATGCCATAGTTCGACAGGCTGTTGCTCGTCGAGATCCGGCTGGGCGAATTGGAAAGGTGCTTGCTCACTTCCGTGTCGGTTGCAAACATCGCTGCCGCGGCCCCTCCCAGAGGAACCAGCCACTCGGCGTCTACAAGATGTATGTGCCGGGGACTCGTCCATATCGCCTTCTGATCCTCGGCGAAGTCCCTGAAAACGTGCTTCCCCAGCGTATTCTGGTGGTCCCGCGGGTCAGGCTGCGGAGCCGAAGCAGAGCTCTCGTCGGTTGAACCCGGGTTCTGTTCCGAAGTTTCGGTCGCGCCAGCATTTTCAGAAGACGCCGCCCCAGACTGTTGCGGAAGCGGACCTGCCAAACATACTTGGTTCAACCCGCCCAAAATGACCAGAACGCAGCCCACAAAGACAAATTCGAAGACCCTTCGATCCACCCGCGTCACCCTCCCTAGTAGTGCGTCGCGATAAAGACCGTGCTTACGATGGACGAAGCCACCTGCGCGGAGGTGAATAGCACATTCCAGTTCGGGCCGCCCCCAATCGCCTTCTCCGGCACGACCACGGTGTCTCCCGGCAAGAGCACCGAACTGAATGACTCGCCCACCAGGAAACTGTCTTTCGCGCCGATAACCGATCCATCCGCCCGAATCACGAAGATCGCTCTCTTGTTGGCCAGCTGCGTCGGGCCGCCCGATTGGGTCAGATACCATTTGGCATTTTTGCCAGGGCGGTACGAAATGGCCGTTGGATTGAATACCTGCCCGCTGACCATCACGTAGCTGGGCTTCTTGGGGATCACCAGAACGTCTCCAGTACGCACCTCGAGGTCCGCCGAAGTGTTTTTCCAGTGATCGATGTTCGCCGTGATCCGGATCGCAACCCTTCCCGGAGGCGGATTCGAGCTCAGTTGCAGCAGAGTCGTCTGATACTGCTGCAGTGTCATCTCCCGAGCCTGCTGCTGCTGTGGAGTCGTGGCAGGTGTCAACTCCAGATTGCTCTGAGCCTCTTTGACTCTCAGAATCATTTCGTCGCGTTGCTGCGATTCCAGTTCCCGGACCTGCGCTCTCTCAAGCACTGCGCCATACGGATACGCCTCCGGCTGGAACGAGCCCGCGCGCTGGAGAATGGAGCTCAACTTTTCTCCGGGCCTGATTCCATAAGTCCCCGGGTGTTTTACCTCGCCCTTCACGACAATCGAAGCACCCAGGTCATTCCAGCCCGGGAGCTGCCCGATGGTCAAGACGTCGCCATTGTGGAGAGGCACGTTTGACTTGGGGTCGCCCGCGAGCGCCGCCGCCACATTCACCACCTCGGTCTTCCCACTTAGCCGGTTTTGATTCACCCAGTCGTAGTGAGTCACATCACCGGTTTGCGTATTGGCGCTGGGCTCCAGGCCCCCGCTTACCCGGATCAAATCCGCAACCGTCATGTTCGTGGTCAGCGGATAGCGGCCGGGCTTGCCGACCTCTCCTGCGATGTTGACCGTGCCCGGCTGAACGGCGTCCGGACTCTTGTGAATCAACAGCCGGTCGCGCGGCTGCAGAATGATGTTTTCGGTCGGATCGCCCGAAAGTGCCGATCCCAAGTTCACGCTGAAAATCTTCGATTTGCCGTCAGACAAGTAGCGAAAGACCTGCACGTCTTCCGTTTGGGCATCCGGGGAAAGACCGCCCGCCAGATGAACCGCGTCCGCAACGTGGATCTCTCCCGATGTTCTGTAGATTCCCGGCGCCCGGACGTCGCCCAGCACGGAAACCGATGGGGGGTTCTCAAAATCGAACCGGCTAAAGATTCGCACCGTATCCATGGGGTGCAGGATCGGAGCCTGGGATGGATTCGCCAGCGCGTCGGCAAGATCGAAGTTTTCCACGCTGGGATGGAAATCCGGCTGATTCAGGCGGATAATTTCAGCATATGTTGACGCCGGCTCGGGCAGCAGGTCTTTAAAGGAACTGATCACGTCCGTCACCCGCATGTCCGCATGGTACGAATACCGCCCAGGCCGCACTACATGGCCTTCCAGGTAAACCGCCTCTTCGTTTCCGGACGCGATGGGAAATATTCGGATCCGGTCCCCGTCCTGAATCGGGAACGACTGAAGTTTCTTCGTTACTTCTGTCGTATCGCCCGCATTGGGGATATTTAGGCTGAGCATCGTCTGTTTTTCGTGGGCCACAAGCCTTTGCACTTCGATCTGGCGAAGCGCTGCAGTCGGCAACAGACCTCCGGCCAATTCCAGCACGCTTGCCAGATCCTTCTCATCTTTCAATTCGTAAATGGCGGGACGCCGCACCATGCCCTCGACCGTCACCTGCGGTCCGAGGGGTGGAACCAAAATCGTGTCCCCGTTGTCTAGACGCTCCATGCCCGTCCGCACGCCGTGCAACAGGAGATCGTACATGTCAACCGTCTCAACCAGTTGGTTGTTACGATAATGTCTTACAATCCTAAGCGACCCCTGCGGAGACGGGCCGCCGGCCACGAAAAGCGCGTTCAGCGGCGTGGAAAGAGAGCTGATGTCGTAGGCGCCCGGATTCGCTACATCCCCGACTTCATACACACGGATGGTGCGGAGGCGCGCCAGTGAAACATCGGCCGACTCATCCCGAAACTGCGTGCGCACCATCTGCTGCAGATTCTGCTGCACCTCCGCCAAGCTCTTGCCGCTCACCATCAAAGGACCAACTTCAGGAATGCTCACCCGGCCTTCGCGATCGACCGTCCGGTACAGTTTGCGCGAAACCCCGCCCCACAGATCGATCGCCAGGCCGTCTCCCGGTCCAACCACATAATCGGGCCCGGCGGGCAGGTCCATCGGAATCAAGCCGGGGTCTTGCAGGGAGTTCTCGAAAACGTCCATTCCGAATCGCTTCGGATTTGCTGGCCTGGGAGTGGCTTGCAGGTACATGTCATACAGCGATGGGATATCTTGGTAGGGATTGGCGGCGCGCACCATCTGGGGCGCTTGCGATTTCAGATATTGCTGCTCCCGGCGATTGAGCAGCGCTTGCATTTCCGCCCTCGACGCAGGCGAATAGCGCGATACGCCGGACTGAGTTGTCGCAAAAGGATTCACGTCGTTTTGATCGAGATTCCCGGCCAGATCCGAACCGCCCAGCAAGAGGCTGGCGGCCGCTCCCTGGAGACTCGAACTCAAGCCGCCCGGCGAAGCGGAAGACTGCCCTCCGCCATTTTGCTGGCTCTGCAGTCGCTGCAACATATTCTGCGAAACTCCGCCGCTCTCGCCTGTTCCAGAATCTTGCAGAAAATCGAACGAACCCGCCGTCCCGAGTTCTGAAAAATCCGTTCCCATTCCACTACCGCCGGTCTCCATCAGCTGTGCGCGTTCCAGCGGATTCGTCCCTTGACCGGGAAAAGGGTAATTAGGATTGGATGGTGTCGTGGGATTCGAGGGAAATGGCTGTTGAGGCTGTCCCTCTTGCAGTTGCTGTTGCAGATCTCTTTGGAGACCTTGAGCCGGTAAATTTCGCAACGACTCCGGCCCGCAGTCCGCCTGGGTGCCCCTTGCGCAAGCGCGCTCTTTCTGCAAAGCTTGGGCGAGTTCCTGGTGCTGCTGCTGCCGTGCCTCCTCCTCTTCCTGAGTAATCCATTTGATGCGTTCCTGCAGCAGCAACTGTTGCTCTCTTCCAGCCTCCGAATTCGGGTTCACCTCCGGAACCAGGTAGCCATATTTTTGCAGCAGCAGAGTGGCGATGGCGCGGAACTCTACGTCGTTCTCCAATCGATAAAAGATGGCGTCATTCGTGAGGTCCGCGTCGGTAATGATCTGGCCGTGGTCGGTGGCGTCTTTCGCGACCCAGCGTTTCAGCTCCACCATGAGGCCGCTGTCTTTGAGCAGCAACGGCTTGATTTCCCCGGCGGAAGCTGCCACTCGGCTCAAGTTTTCTTTGGCCAAATCCGAAGATTGCAATGGCCGGGAGTTTTGATTCTGGGCTCTCGCGGGAGTTTCGCTAAGGATCGCTGTACCCGCGCCCATGGCCAGACACAACATGATCGCGAGTCTGCGCTTGGCTTCCCCTACGAGAGTTCGTTTCATTCTCATCCTGCACGTCCTCGGATTGCACCTCTCCGCGTGACACGATGAACAGTCGCCGTTGGCAGAGCGATTCATTGTGTCCTAATAAAGCCGTCTGCGAGGGCGGTGCAACGGCAAATTCAATTCAGATGCGGTTATTCTTCAAAAAGGATGCGGCTCGGGTGGTCGTCCGTTCGGGCGCTGCGGGGCCTCATCAGAAATTTTGACAACACAACCCCGCCTCTTGGAACACCCTTCCGGTATTCGCTTTGTCGATAAATCGAAATTGCCGAGTCTTGAGCACCCGAACATAGTAAAATTCTGACTTGGCATCCGGCGCTGGAGGATGCCGCGTAAAGAATAGTTGAGGATATCGACAGGCGTCAATAATAGTCAATCAATATCGCTCTCAAAGGATACCTATTAAACCTCTCATCTCTAGGGAGTTTCGGGGATTTCCTGCTGCGCTGGAGCGCCCATGCTCCAGCAAGCCCGGTTTGCGACTCAGGTGCTCCGGACTAGCCTGAAGAGGCTGTCGACAGGCTTGATCAAGATTGGGGTTCCAATGCTGATGACTCGTGGCCCTTCAAGAACGCGCCGTCATCTCTCAAAATCGCGATGGATACTGCTCCTCTCCTACTGCGCCATCCTTCTGGCACTTGGAGTCGGCGTGGCCCTCTTAATTCGGTACTGGCGGTTCAATCAGGTGGATATCATCGAAACGCTGCAGGAAACGGTTCCCGGTACCAAGGTAACGATCGCTCGGTTTCACAGCACTTACTTCCTGCATCCCGGATGTGTCGCCTAAGGAGTGCTGTTCGTCCGCGAGGCTAGTCCGCCCGGGTCGCCCACTTTGGTCATCGATCAGAAATTTCTCATTCAAGCTTATTATGTGGATCTTTTTCTCCGGCCTGGCTACGTTTCGCGAATTGTCATCAGCGGCTTGCACATCCAGGTGGCGCCCCGTGGATCGAGCGTTGCCTCTCAAAGTTCTTCCCGCTGCCGCAAGGACACGAATTGTTCCTACCGATTTTGCCGCTCCCAAATGAAGGCATGATCCCCACACGTTATCGTTTGTCATGGAGGGAGACAAAGGAGCAAATCGATCCCGCCTCGGGCTTAAGTTGCCCAAGGTTGGTAATAGCTCAAGTTACTGAACTACTTGGTAGCGGATTCTGCCCTAATCGCTGCTGCCGGTCAGGTAGAAATATCCGACTCTGTTGTTCGGGTTGGTGCCATACCACATGCGCCCTTGGTCGTCGCGGAAGAATTCCCGCATGGCCATTTCCGAATGGGGAAAGGGATATTCAATGATCTTCCCGGTTTTGGTATCGAAGCGCGCTAGCACGTCCATGCGATGCGAGTTGTACCAAAGATAGCCCTGGGCATCGAAACCCATCGCGTAGGGAGTGGGATCGGGGCCGGGCAACGGGTACTCTTTGAAGGTCTGGGTGGCAGGATCGAAGCGCGCCATCTTCCCCCCGTTGAATTCGCCGACCCAGATCATTCCATCGGGAGCTATCTCCATGCGGCGCGGCGCACTCTTGTCCGTCGGCAGAGTCCACTCGGAGACCTTCATGGTTTTGCCGTCGACCTTGCCGATCTGGTTCTCCTTCGAGAGCGTCTCGGCAGAACTTTTTCCCGGATCTCTTCCGTACCTGGCGTTTGCGCCGAAAGTCGTAAACCAAACATCGCCGTTCTTATCCGGCTTGACGTCGTAGGCGAAGATGACATCCTCAAAACGAGTGTATTTTCTTGTTTCGGGATCGAATTTTGTCAGTGGAGCGCCGCTGCCCCACACATTTCCGCTGGGATCCAGCCGGACCGTGTGCTTCGATCCGCCCTCTCCGATCCCTTCCTTCCCGGGAATATAGGTGTCGTGGTACTCAGTGATTTTCTGCGTGGTGGGATCCCATCTGGCGATCGTGTTCAAACCCGACTCGGCCAGCCAAACTGCGCCGTCCGGGCCCGGCACCGCCGAATGAATGGCAGCGGTTCCTCCGCTGGGAACCGCGAAGTCCTGCATCTCGCCGGTTTTGGGATCGAGCCGCGTAATCATATTGGCAAGCCCGAAGTTTGGGATCCACAGATAGCCGTCCTTGTCCGGAGCGGCACTGAAGGGCATGCGATTCGGCGCCGGCATCTCATACTCCACGTACACGATGTTGAGGGCCTCGCTGCTGAAGGGCCGCACTGTGTCTTGGTAGCCCGGCATGTCGGCGGGAGACTTGGGAAGCACGGATTCGGGGCCGAACAGGCTCGTCAAATAAGAGGCCACGTCGGACGCGTCCTGGTCGGTCATACTCGCCAGGGAAAAGTGCATGGTTGTCCGCATGAACTCGACGCGGTCTCTCCAGCCATCCGCGTCGCGTGTTACGGCAGCCATGCGGCTTTGAAACCCATGGCAAGTCGAACAATTTCTGAAGATGATGTCCTTTCCCTTAGCCGGAGGCCAAAGCTGCTTTGCCTGAGACAAGGAGATGTCGCCCCAGCGGACCACGCCCTTCTGCAATGCGAAGTCGCAGGAAGCGTTCTGGTCCGCCGCGAGTTTCACGCCCGGTTTGGGATCGGTGCGGAAGCCGACGGCGCGGATCGTCAAGCGGTAATCTCCCGCCGGCAGGTCAGGTATCCGATAGCGCCCATGGCTGTCGGACAGCACAATCGTCGTGATCCTGGTTTTCGCGTTTTGAGCCTCGACAAACGCGCCCTGACACGGCGAGCCTTCGGTGCCTTTCACGGTACCGGTAATCGTCGCAGCGGAACCCACGGAGCAGAAGAAAGCCATGAAGCTGAGTAACGCAGGGAACCTAGTCTTTAACCGCATGGGGTCTCCGGTTCAGTCGGTATGTGGGAGGATTCTATCGCCATCAGGGCCTTTCTTGCCAGCAACTCGAATCCAGCCGGGGAGCCGATCTTCTGCTTCGCTTGATGTCATAACAACGCCGGCTCCTGCGGCGCGAGTAGACTTGGGTTGTGCGATACCAAGGCTCGGAGGAAGGAGCCGACGATGAGGTTCATTATAGGCTGTGATTTTCATCCG
>Ga0302326_10007689_pt1 | contig 23897 bp, 25 predicted proteins | sample Palsa_T0_3_FD_202264 | JGI IMG/M metagenome (GOLD analysis project Ga0302326, IMG submission 202264) | Peat permafrost microbial communities from Stordalen Mire near Abisko, Sweden - Palsa_T0_3 | ecosystem: Environmental > Terrestrial > Soil > Palsa > Peat permafrost | place: Sweden: Abisko... | reverse complement strand
TCCCTGAAGAGTACACGGAACGTTCTGTGTACGAATGAATTCGCTTGACTCGTTTGATCAAATGCACTACAAATTTCGCCATCGTGACATTGTGTGCCCGGCGCCCGGCAACGAGCGCCGGGTTTTTTATTGATCGGCAAGTCGGCATTGGCCTCCAGCAGGGGGAACGTGGAAGGTTGTGCGATCGGCAGCGCGCGAGCGCCGCGTTTCCGGGCTTGGAACCCGCTCCTGTTATTCCCTGTTAAATTTATTCCCTGTTAAATTCCCTGTTAGCAGGGAATTCGATCTCGGAAAGTTCCACCGCGAAATTCCCTGTTCGGAGTCCCCCAGCGGCGCACTGCTATTCCTTCTGTTCCGCGGGAATGACCGCCTGCGCGACCGGCGGCGGCAGGAGCGCGCGGGCACGCACCCAGGTGTGGGCGCTCTGCGCCGCGAGCAGCGACGCCGTAAACATGAGGCCCGCGTCCGTCCAATGGACGAAGCTCGTCGCGGCCGCGAGGCCGGTGTTGTGGAACAGGTCCTTGAGGCCCCAGCGCGCGGCGAACAGGCCCACGAACAACACGGCACTGAGCGGCGTGCCCTTGGTGTGGACCGCGCCCGTTTCGGGATCGGTGCTGAATTCCAGCGTGTGGACCCGGAACCAGCCGAGCGCGCCGCCCGCCCCGGCGGCCAGAATGAAAAACAGGAGCGCAACAATTCCGGGAAACGACGAGAACAGCGTGCCGAGCGCGACGAGGACCATGATCGCCGGCATGAGCCAGAGCCGCCAGAAACGCACGGGGCGCGCCTTCTGCGTTTTGATCATCCGCCGCAGAACCAGGGCCGCGAGAACGAGCGGCACGATATAGGGACCTATCCACGACATCGCGGCATCCGTCGAACGAAGGCTTTTACCCGGTGGCTTTCCTAAGCTCGCGCTCCGGCGCTGGCAAGGCGGCAATGAGTTCCGCGACCGGTCGCCGGGATACGGGATGGCGCCAGTGCGGCGCGATGTCGGCGAGCGGTACGAGGACGAAGCCGCGCATGCCCATGCGGGGGTGCGGCAGCTCGGGGGGTCCGGCCTCGATCCGGCCCTCATAGTCCAGAATGTCGAGATCCAGCGTGCGAGGGGCATTCGGTCCGTCGCGCCTGCGCCCGAATAAAGTTTCGACGGTCTGAAGCACGCGCAACAATTGCGCCGGTTCGAGCGTTGTCACGATCTGGGCGACGGCATTGACGAAATCGGGATCTCCGGGATCTGGCCACGCCGCGGTGACGTAGAACGGCGAGATCGCAACGGATGCAATCTGATGTTGAGACAATTCCGCCAGCGCCGCGCGCAACGTCGTTTCCGGCGCGCCGGCAGGCGACGGCAGGTTGGCGCCCAGTGCGATCAAAATCATGCGATGCCATATGAAAACATTTGCAGCGAGTGGCGAATATCCTAGAACGTTTTCGGGCGTCGAAGGGATTATCGAAATGCCCTTATTGTTTACAGGAGAATTGCGATGCTGTTCTACCCACAGGAAAAGCTTGCTTTGTTCATAGACGGCGCCAATCTCTACGGCGCGGCGAAAGGGCTCCAATTCGACATCGACTACAAGCGCCTGCTTGAGCTGTTCGCGCGCAAGGGCGTACTCGTACGGGCGTTTTACTACACGGCCGTCGCGGAGGATCAGGAATTCTCTCCCTTGCGTCCGCTCGTCGATTGGCTCGACTACAATGGTTTTTCGGTGGTGACCAAACCGCTCAAGGAATTCACGGACAGCCAGGGACGCCGCCGCATCAAGGGCAACATGGACGTGGAGCTCGCCATCGACGTGATGGAGATGGCCGATATGGTTGACCATATTGTCATCTTTTCCGGAGATGGAGATTTTCGCCGCCTGGTGGAAGCGGTGCAAAAAAGAGGCCGGCGGGTGAGCGTGGTTTCAACCGTCCGCACCCAACCGCCGATGATCGCCGACGAATTGCGCCGCCAGGCCGACAATTTCATCGAGCTGGAGGAACTGAAATCCGTGATCATGCGCGAAGGCGGTCCGCGTACCGGCCAACCTGCGCCACAGCAGGTCAATCAGTTCGCGCAACCGGCGTGAAGGCTGAAGGTCGGCTCTGCGATAGCAGGACATTCCTTTTGCGCAGCGCATCGGAACCGCCGCACGATTGCGGGCTTTGTCCGCGGCTGGCGGAATTCCGCGCCGCCAATCGCGCGACCTATCCGGACTACTTCAACGCGCCCGTACCTTCCTTCGGCAGGATTGACGCGCGGCTCCTCATCGTTGGCCTGGCGCCCGGCCTGCATGGTGCGAACCGCACCGGCCGCCCGTTCACCGGCGACTATGCGGGCGATCTGCTCTACGCGACCTTGCTCAGGCACGGACTGGCATGCGGAACCTATGCGGCGCGCGCCGACGACGGATTGGAACTTGTCGATTGCAGGATCGCCAACGCCGTAAGCTGCGTGCCGCCGGCGAACAAACCCCTGCCGACCGAGATCAAGACCTGCCGCCGATTTCTCCAGGGGCAGATCGCGGAGATGCCGCAACTCAAAGCGGTCCTGACGCTCGGGCAGATCGCCCATGACAGCGTGCGCTCGGCCCTGGGCATCGCCAGAAACGCGCACCCTTTCGCGCATAGCGCCAGACATCAAACGGAAAAGCTGACACTCATCGCCAGCTATCATTGCTCGCGTTACAACACGAATACGGGCGTTCTCACGGCGGAGATGTTCGACCGCGTCGTGGCGATGGCAAAGGCGGCTGCGCTCGCCTAGCCTCGCGCTCGCAGCAACCGCGCTTTGGAACGCTCCCAGTCGCGCGACTTCTCGCTCTCGCGCTTGTCGTGAAGTTTCTTGCCGCGCGCCACGCCGAGCTCGAGTTTCGCAATTCCCCTGGACGTGAAATAAAGCCTCAGCGGGATCAACGTCATACCTTCGCGCTGGATGGCCGCGGCGAGCTTGCGCACCTCCGTCTTGCGCACCAGCACTTTCCGCGGCCGGCGCGGCTCGTGATTGAACCGGTTGGCCATCGTGTATTCGGGGATGTAGGAATTGATGAGAAAAATCTCGCCATCTTTTGCCTGGGCGTAGGATTCCGCGATCGTGGCCTTGCCGCTCCTGAGCGCCTTGACCTCGGATCCCATAAGCACCAGCCCCGCTTCCAGCGTGGATTCGATGGCGTAGGCATGGCGCGCTTTTCGGTTGTCGGCGACAACGCGCCGCTCCGGTTCTTCTTTCTTTTTTGCCACTCTCTATCCTTCGCCGATGCCCGCGATATCCATTGCCTCGCGGATGCGGGCGCGAGCCGAAGCGGTCGCCGGAACGATGGGCAGCCGCACCTCGTCGGTGCAATGGCCCAACAGCGACACCGCATATTTTACGGGCGCGGGGCTCGCTTCGCAGAACATCGCGTCGTGCAGGGGCATGAGCCGATCCTGCATCGCCAACGCTGCATCGAAAGCACCTTGCAAACATGCTTCCTGGAATTTCGCACACAGGCTCGGTGCGACATTTGCCGTCACCGAAATGCAGCCATGCCCGCCATGCGCCATGTAACCCAAAGCCGTCCCATCTTCGCCCGACAGCAGCCGGAATGTCTTGCCGCAGGCGGCGCGTTCCCGGCTCGGCCGGGCGAGATTGGCGGTCGCGTCCTTGACGCCGACGATGTTGGCGATCGACGCCAGCCGCTCCATGGTTTCGACGGAAATCTCCACCACGCTGCGGCCGGGGATATTGTAGATGACGATGGGAATGTCCACGGCCTCCGCTATCGCCGCGAAATGCCGGAATATTCCCTCTTGCGTGGGCTTGTTATAATAGGGCGCAACGGAGAGTACGGCGTCGGCCCCCACTTCTTTGGCAAACCGCGTGAGCGCGATCGCCTCGGCGGTGGAATTGGAACCGGCGCCGGCGATGACGGGAATCCGCCCGCCAGCCTCGTCCACGCAGATTTCCACAACCCGCATGTGCTCCTCGTGGCTGAGGGTAGCAGATTCACCTGTGGTGCCCGCGGGGACAAGCCCGTGCGAGCCCTGTCCAATCTGCCAGGACACGAGGCGACGAAAAGCGGCTTCGTCCACATCGCCGTTCCTGAACGGCGTGATGAGGGCGGGCATGGAACCTTTGAGACGTTCGCGCATGTCGCGCATGATAAAATCCGTGCAATGATTTACGCAAAATAGCCCCTGTGTGACGATGCGGGCAAGGCGCAATGGCTGGCTAACAGTCGAGGCAGCCGGTATGTTGGGATTCGTCCGATAAGGACGCGCCAATTCTCGAACAGGTCTTGAACAGATGCAGGCGTTGCGCGCCTTTCTGATCGCATCGGCCGCGCTCGGCGTCATGGCTGCGGGCACGGCGGCGCAGACGGGCGCGCCGGCATCTGGCAACGACCTGCCGCCCGGACTGGTCCGGCAGAATGGCGTCATCATGATGCAGCCGGTTTCCGATTCCGGCGAGGGCGGATCCGGCGCAACATCCTTCGGTGGAGAGCGCAGACAGAGCCTTGTTCATGTTCTGAGCGCCGCCGACCACGATCTCTATTCGCGTGCGTTCGATGCCGCGGAGCGCGGCGATTGGACCGCGGCGCGTGCGATGGCCGAGCAGGGCCAGGATCCGACGGCACGCCAGCTCATCGAATGGCGCTACCTGCTCGACAAGAACAGTGGCGCCTCGTTCGGCCAGATCGCGGCATTCCTGAAAAACAACCCCGACTGGCCCAAGCGCGACACGCTTTTCTCGCGCGCCGAGGAGGCGATGGACCCCGCGATGGATCCGCATGCGGTCATTGCCTGGTTCGGCGACCGCACGCCCGTGTCGGGTATGGGGAAAATTCGGCTGGGCGAGGCGTTGATCTCCACCGGTTCCGCCGAGCGGGGACGGGACCTCGTCCGTCAGGCATGGATCACGTGCAGCTTCGATCCGACCCAGGAATTCATGGTGCTGCAACGCCATGGCGATATCCTGACGCCCGAAGTGGATGGCGCACGTCTGGAGCAACTCCTGGCGCGAGGCGATCTTGCCGCCGCGCGACGCGAAATGTCGCGCGTGACGCCGGAGATGCAGCGGCTCGCCGCCGTACGGCTCGCATTGCGCACAAACCCCGCCAGCGGCGAACGAGAGATCGATACGTTACCGGATTCGCAACGCAACGACCCCGGCCTGATCTTCGACCAGGTGCATATGCTCCGGCAACGCGATGACGTCGATGCGATTCCCGCTCTCCTTGTCCGGGCGCCGACGCGCGAGATCGCGAAAATCAATCCCACCCGTTGGTGGACCGACCTCAATCTTGCAACCCGCGAAACGTTGAAGAACAGCGACTATCGCAATGCCTACGCGATGGCGGCGAATACCGGGCTGGCATCGGACGCCACCGAATACTCCGAATCGGAATTCCTGGCGGGGTGGGTCGCGTTGCGTCATCTGGACGAGCCGCGCCGCGCGCTGGAGCATTTTCGCAGTCTGGCCGAGACCGTCTCGCGACCGATCAGCCGCGCCCGCGCGCATTACTGGGAAGGCCGGGCCTATGAGGCAGCCGGCGACGTCGCGAATGCACGACAGCAGTTCCGCATCGCGTCGGCGTTTCCGGAAACGTTTTACGGGCAGATCGCGCTGGCCCGCCTTGACCGGTCACCCGAACTCGAAGTGCCGGAAAGCGCGATCGACGCCGAGACCTCGCGCGCGAGCTATGAGGGCAACGACCTGACCCGCGCCATCCGCGTACTCGCCGATCTCGGATATGAAAGCCTGTTGCGCGAATTCTCGGTGCATAGCGCCGACCTCTACCCCAACGCACGCCATAGAGCGCTGTTGGCGGAGGACCTCACACGAATGGGGTTCAAGGAAATCGCCCTGCGCGTCGCAAAGGAAGCAAGCTATGACGGGGTGACCATGCTGGAATATTCGCATCCCGTTATTTCAATGCCGCCCTATAGCGGCAACGCTCCCGCCCCCGAAGCGGCTTTCGTGCTCGGAATTATTCGCCAGGAGACGGAGTTCGATCCGGATTCCGTCAGTTCGGCGGGCGCACGAGGCATCATGCAGATCATGCCCTCCACTGCCAGACGAACGGCCGAACTTGCGGGCCTGGATTATCGTCCGAGCGCTCTTACCGGCGACGTCACTTATAATATGCAGCTGGGCATGACCGAGCTTGCGGGAGAGCTTGCGGATTGGGGCGGCTCCTATGTTCTGGCCGCCGCCGCATACAATGCCGGACCCAGCAATGTGCGCAAATGGATCGCAACCTATGGCGATCCGCGAGATTCCAGGGTCGATCCCGTGGACTGGATCGAACAGATCCCCTTTAGCGAGACGCGCAATTATGTGCAGCGCGTCATCGAGAATATGGAAGTCTACCGTTACCGGCTGGCTGGCCGCGCCACACCGTTGCGCATCCTGACCGACCTCTACCGTCCGAACGCGCCTCAGATCGGACCGCTTCCGGAAGCGTCGCAATCGCCATCGTGAGGCGGCAACGCGCCCTTACCAGGCTCTCGTGACGCCTGGCCGGCGCGAGCCTCGAAACTCAGTGAAAAGTCGAGAGCCACTCGCGTGCGAGACGCTGGGCCTCGGCGATCTGGCCGAAATCCATCTCGCGCGATATCTGGGCCCGCCAGGCTTTGGCAAGCTCGCTCCCGCGCAGCGCCGCCAGATTGAACCATTTGTGCGCCACGATGTAATCGACATCCACGCCTTGCCCCGTGGAGTAAGCCAGTCCCAGATTGTAGAGCGCATCCGCACGCCCCTGCTTTGCAGCGCATTCAAATTCCGACAGTGAATCGACATCAATGCACGCCATGGAATTTCCCCTTCGACACGGGCCGACACGCGGCCTCGCTTCCACCCAAAGTGCAAGATCGCCCCTGCACGAGGTAAACATTCGCGCTGAACTGACTAAAGAGCCGTTAACGTTGATGGGCATCGTTCGTTAACGGAAAACCAACAAATCCGGCATGGGCGGTCCCATTCGGCCGAGGCAAGAAGGCGGTGCACACCGGGGAATGGCACGCAACGCCGAGGATTCCTGGAAAAGAAACGGCGCGCCAAGCGCGCCGGTGAGACTTATGTCTTCTTGTTCGTGGGCCTGACCGCGGCTGCCTTGCACGTGGGCTGTCGCCCATATCCGGCAACCGCGGTCTTAGCCTTGACCATCAGGCGCTCTAGACCGGTGCCGGTGCCGGAGCAGCCTTCTTCACACGTTTTTTAGCTTTTGGTTTGGCTTTGGCCTTCTTCTTCGCAACTTTGCGTTTCGTTTTCTTGGCGGCCTTTTTAACGGTGCGCTTGGCCTTCTTCTTCGTCTTCTTGGCTTTCTTCTTCGCAGTAATTGGCATGTGAAACGACTCCTCTGCTGTTTTCGGGCTGTGCGACTCGCACTCCCAAAACGCCAGAAATATGAGGGGGTTGCGCGACCGACGCAATAGTCCCCGCTTTCCCGCACCATGTGTTGGCGCGCGGAATTTCATGAACCCCTTTGTTTTATTCGGTTTTAGGCAATCGTCAGTATAGAGACTGATTTGCCTGTCCCATCCGGCGCTTCGCGTCAATGGCTTGCAAATGTGCGAATCACCCCTCCTCGGGCAATTCGAGTCGCGCTTTCAGGAGGGCGTTGACGACCTGCGGATTTGCTTTTCCGCCGGTCTGTTTCATCACCTGACCTACAAACCAGCCGGCGAGTTTGGGTTTCGCTTTCGCCTCTTCGACCTTTTCGGGATTGGCTGCGATGACCGCGTCGACGGCGTGTTCGATGGCGCCCATATCCGTGACCTGCCGGAGCCCGCGCTGCTCGACGATCGCGTGCGGGTCGCCGCCTTCGGTCCACACGATGTCGAGCACGTCCTTCGCGATCTTGCCCGAGATGGTTTCGTCGGCGACCATCCTGAGGATAGCGTTGTTTGCCGCCGCAGAAACCGGACACTCGCCGATGGTGCGCCCGTCGCGGTTCAGCCGTCCGAGAATTTCATTGTTCAGCCAATTGACCGCAAGCTTGGCGTCGGCGCCCCTCGCCAGCGCCTCATAATAATCGGCAAGCTCCCGCTCGGTGACGAGGACGCCCGCGTCGTAAGCGGAAATCCCGTAATCGCGCAAGAACCGTGCCTTCTTCTCGTCGGGTAGTTCGGGCAGGGATGCCGCGATCCCGTCGATCCAGTTTTGCTCCAGTTCAAGCGGCAGCAGGTCGGGATCGGGGAAATAGCGATAGTCGTGCGCCTCTTCCTTCGAGCGCATCGGACGGGTCTCGCCCGCTTTGGAATCGAACAGCCGCGTCTCCTGCGCGATCGTCCCGCCGCGCTCGATAACGTCGATCTGCCGGCGCGCCTCATATTCCACAGCCTGAACGACGAAACGCATGGAGTTGACGTTCTTGATCTCGCACCGCGTACCCAGCGGGCCACCCGGCTTGCGGACCGAGACGTTCACGTCGGCCCGCATGGAGCCCTCGTCCATATTGCCGTCGCAGGTGCCCAGATAGCGGACGATCGCGCGCAGCTTCTTCAGAAACGCCGCCGCCTCCTCGCTCGAACGCATATCCGGTTTGGATACGATCTCCATCAGAGCGACGCCGGCGCGGTTGAGATCGACGTAGGAATAGTCCGGGTGCTGGTCGTGCAGGCTTTTGCCGGCATCCTGCTCCAGGTGCAGCCTCTCGATCCCCACCCGCACGGTTTCGCCGTGGGGCAGGTCGATGAACACTTCGCCCTCGCCCACGATCGGGTTTTTGTACTGCGATATCTGATAGCCGGCGGGCAGATCCGGATAGAAATAGTTCTTCCGGTCGAACACCGAAACGGGATTGATCCTAGCCTTGAGACCGAGACCGGTGCGTACCGCCTGCTCCACGCAATAGCGGTTGATTACCGGCAACATGCCGGGCATCGCCGCGTCGACGAAACTCACCTGGGTGTTCGGCTCCGCACCGAACACGGTCGCCGCGCCCGAGAACAGCTTCGCATGCGACAAAACCTGGGCATGGACTTCCAGACCTATAACCACTTCCCAGGCGCCGCGCGCGCCTTCGATAAGCCTGGCGCTCCGCTCCGTCGCGCTCATGCCGCCCTCCACCACGCATCGGGCTTCGCAGCAAAATCCGCCGCCCACTCCACGGCGCGGCCCGCACGCAACACCGTCGTCTCGTCGAAGGCCTTGCCAATGATCTGCAGGCCCAACGGCAATCGATTCGCCGTCAGTCCCGCCGGAACGACGAGGCCCGGCAGACCGGCGAGGTTGACGGTCACAGTGAACACGTCGTTCAGATACATCGAGACGGGATCATCGGTCTTTGCGCCCAATGCGAAGGCCGGACCCGGCGTCGCGGGTGTCAGCAATACGTCGCAGCGCGTGAAGGCTTCGGTGAAATCCCTGGCAATGAGCGTGCGCAGCTTTTGCGCCCGCGCATAATAGGCGTCGTAATAACCTGCCGACAGCACATAGGTTCCAACGAGAATGCGCCGGCGCACTTCGGCGCCAAAGCCCTCGGCACGACTCTTCTCATAGAGTTCGACGATGTCTTTGGCGTCGCTAGTGCGATGACCGTAGCGCACGCCGTCATAGCGCGCGAGGTTCGACGACGCTTCGGCGGGCGCGACGATGTAATAGGCCGGCAAAGCATATTTCGTGTGTGGCAAGCTCACATCCACGATTTCGGCGCCTTGCGCTCGCAGCCACTCCGCGCCTTTCGCCCACAGCACGTCGATCTCTGACGGCGCGCCGTCGATGCGATATTCCCTGGGGATGCCGACCTTCAGCCCCTTCACGCCGCTTTCCAGGCCCGTTTCATAGTCCGGCACGGGCATGGCGACGCTGGTCGAGTCCTTTGCGTCCACGCTCGCCATCGTCGTGAGCAGAATTGCGGCGTCGCGCACCGTGCGCGTCATGGGGCCGGCCTGATCGAGCGAAGACGCGAAGGCGACGATTCCCCAGCGCGAGCAGCGCCCATAGGTCGGCTTCAGGCCGACGGTTCCCGTCAGTGCAGCCGGTTGACGGATCGAACCGCCCGTGTCGGTGCCGGTGGCGGCAAGACACAGCTTGCCGGCAACGGATGCCGCCGACCCGCCGGACGAGCCGCCGGGTACAAGATTTTGGTTGGAGTCGCGCGCGCGCCAGGGGTTAAGCACCGGTTTGAAATAGCTGGTCTCGTTCGACGACCCCATGGCGAACTCGTCCATATTGGTCTTGCCGAGCAGCACCGCGCCGGCGTCCCACAAATTCTGCGTAACCGTCGACTCATAGGGTGGAATGAAATTGGACAGAATCCGGCTGCCTGCCGTGGTTCGCACGCCCTTGGTGCAGAACAAATCCTTGACGGCGAGCGGCAAGCCTTCGAGCGGGCGCGCTTCGCCCTGTGCCAGACGCGCATCCGATGCATCGGCCATTTCCAGGGCACGGTCCGGCGTCTCGGTCACGAACGCGTTGAGGACCCGCGCGCCTTCAATGGCCGTGACGAAGGCTTCCGTCAGTTCGCGTGACGAGATCTTTTTCGTGCGCACCGCGTCGCGTGCGTCCGCCAGGCTGAAATCGGTCGGGCTCGAAGGCAACGACATTGTATTTACTCCACGACCTTCGGCACGACGAAGAAATGATCCTCGGCCAGGGGCGCATTTGCCATCAACGCGGCGGCGGTATTGCCCTCCGTGACCACATCGTCGCGCATCTTGAGTCGCTGTTCGACCACGCTGGTAAGGCCGGGCACGCCGGTAATATCGACTTCCTCGAGTTGTTGGACCCAGGCCAGGATATTGTTGAGCTCGTTCATCATGGGCTCGACCCGCTCCTCGTCGAGGGCAAGCCTGGCGAGCTTTGCGATACGCCGGACGGTTTCCTTGTTCACGGACATGGGTCAGTTCATGTGCTAAAATGCGCGCCTTGCTAGCAACCGGGAGCCACCCTTGCAAGCGAGTGGGACCATCTTGGAGAAGACATGAGTCTGGGCATCAGCAGCATCGATCACGTCCAGATCGCGGTGCCGCGCGCCTTGGAAGCCGAATGCGTTGCGTTCTACCGCGACGTGCTCGGCCTGGACGAAATTCCCAAGCCTGCGGAATTGAGAGCCCGCGGCGGCGCTTGGTTCCAGCTGGCAAATCTGCAATTTCACGTCGGCGTCGATCCGGAGTCTTCACCCCGGAGCAAACGTCATGTCTGCTTCCTGGTATCCGACCTTTCGACGGCGCGCGCCCACCTCGTCGCGGCAGGTGTCGCCATCGAGGAAGAAAGCGTCGCCGAAGGATTGAAGCGCCTTTTTGTCCGTGATCCGGCCGGAAACCGCATCGAGATCGGCGAACGCTAGACGTGGTTGTCGATCTCACCGGCATGACGGAACGCCTCGGTCAGGGACTGCGGCTGATCGGTCTCGATCTGGGCGAAAAAACGATCGGCGCAGCCCTCTCGGACACGCTGCTCACGATCGCTTCGCCCCTTGAAACCCTAAAGCGCGGCAAGTTCAAAACGGATCTCGCCACCTTGAGCAAGTTGCTCGCGCGGCATGGCGCTGGCGGCCTGGTCATCGGACTGCCGCTCAACATGGACGGGAGCGAAGGTCCCGCGCCAGTCTCGACATCCCCGTTCTTCTTTGGGACGAGCGCCTGTCGACGGCAGCGGTGACCCGCACGCTCCTTGACGCAGATGCCTCCCGCAAGCGGCGGGCCGAACTCGTCGACAAAATGGCGGCGGCCTATATCCTCCAGGGCGCGCTCGACGCGATGAGGTATATGAAGTCCCGGTAGTCGGGATTTTCTCGCCGCTGCCGCTTGCCCACCCCGGCCGCCCCCCCTATAAACCGGTCTTCAAATGCGCGGTGCGGGCGGACCAATTCTCAAGACCAGCCATCTACTTGGCATCGAAACGCTTTCCATTGGCGAAATCACCGCACTCCTTGACCTTGCTGACGAATATGTAGGGCTGTCGCGCGTCGCGGAGAAAAAATCTGCGATTCTCAAGGGACGCACGCTCATAAATCTGTTTTTTGAGGCATCGACCCGAACGCAAAGCTCCTTCGAGCTGGCGGGCAAGCGCCTCGGCGCCGATGTGCTCAACATGTCGGTCAGGTCTTCGTCCGTATCGAAAGGCGAAACGCTGATCGACACCGCCACCACTCTCAACGCCATGCGGCCCGACATTCTGGTCGTGCGCCACCAGGATTCGGGCGCGGCCGAACTTCTGTCCCGCAAGCTCGATTGCTGCGTGGTGAATGCCGGCGACGGCAGCCACGAGCATCCCACCCAGGCCCTGCTCGATGCGCTCACCATTCGCCGACGCCGGGGCGATTTCGCCGGACTCGTCGTTGCGATCTGCGGCGACATTCTGCACAGCCGGGTGGCGCGCTCAAACATCCTTCTGCTCTCGAAGATGGGCGCACGCGTGCGGTTGGCGGCACCCCGCACGCTGCTGCCCGCGGAAGCCGACCGCCTGGGCGTCGAAATCTACACGGACATGCGAGACGCGCTTTCCGGCGCCGACATCGTAATGATGCTGCGACTGCAGCTTGAGCGGATGGCCGGCGCCTTCGTGCCGTCGACGCGGGAATATTTCCGCTTCTATGGCCTCGATCGCGACAAGCTGCGTCACGCCAAGCCGAACGTGCTGGTCATGCATCCCGGGCCCATGAACCGCGGAGTCGAGATCGATTCCGCGGTGGCGGACGATGTCGAAGTGAGCGTCATCCAGGAACAGGTCGAAATGGGCGTCGCCACACGCATGGCCGTCCTCGACGCGCTGGCGCGCGGCCTCGCGCGCGAAGGGCGGAACGCGCCATGAGCGGTGCGCGAATCGCGTTCCTCAATGCGCGGCTGCTCGATCCGAAATCGGGCCTTGATGCGCCGGGCGCACTACTCGTCGAGAACGGGACCATCCGCGATTTCGGCCCGCGCCTCTTTCATGATGGGGCACCAGCCGGCGCCGCGATTGTTGATTGTCGCTCGCTGGCACTGGCGCCGGGTCTCATCGACATGCGCGTCTTCACCGGCGAACCCGGCAGCGAACATCGCGAGACGTTGGAATCGGTTAGCCGGGCTGCGGCTGCCGGCGGCGTCACCGCCATTGTCGTGATGCCCAACACCGAGCCCGTCATCGACGAGCCCTCGCTGGTCGATTTCATCAAGCGGCGCGCCGCAGCGACAGCCTTCGTTCGCGTGCTGCCAATGGCTGCCCTCACCCATCGCCTCGCCGGCGAAGCAATGACCGAGATCGGGCTGTTGTTGGAAGCCGGCGCCATTGCCTTCACTGACGGCGACCGCACGGTCGCGAATGCGCGGATCATGCGCCGCGCGCTCGCCTATGCCTCGACCTTTGGCGCGCTGGTCGTGGGCCACGCCGAAGATCCCGACCTCGCCGAGAGCGCAGCAATGAATGAGGGCGAATTCGCCACAAGGCTGGGCATTCCCGCGGTACCACCCGCGGCGGAAACCATCATCGTCGAGCGCGATATCCGCCTCGTGGAACTGACCGGCGCGCGCTACCATTTCGGACAAATTTCGACACGCGGAGCACTCGAAGCGATCACGGCGGCGAAAGCGCGCGGGTTGCCCATCACATGCGGCGTCTCCGCCCACCATCTTTCGCTCAACGAGCTGGATGTCGGCGCGTATTACACATTCCGCAAGGTGAAGCCGCCGCTGCGTTCGGAAGCCGACCGCATGGCCATGGTGGAGGGTGTCGCCGCGGGCGAGATCGATGTCGTCGTGTCGAGCCACGATCCGCAAGCAGCCGATACGAAGCGCCAGACCTTCGCGCAGGCCGCCTTCGGCGCCATCGGCCTCGAAACGCTTTTGCCAGCCGCACTTACGCTGCATCACAACGGCTTCGCCAGCCTCCTGCGCGTACTGGAAACAATGACTTCGGCACCCGCCGGCGTGCTCGGTCTGGAGAGCGGCGCCCTGGTGAAAGGCGCCGCCGCCGATCTCGTCCTGTTCGATCCCGATGAACCCTTCGCTGTCGACCCCGCGCGCTTGCATTCGCGGGCGCGCAACACCCCGTTCGAGGGACGCACGTTCCAGGGTCGCGTGCATAGAACCTATGTCGCCGGCGTTTGCGTTTTCGATGGCGCCGACGACGTAGGCGCGCGCTGATGTTCGCCTTTCCCGAGACGATCGATTGGGCGGCCCAAGCGCCCTGGCTCGCGGTCGCATTGGTCTTCGGTTACCTGCTCGGCTCCATACCGTTCGGCCTGCTGTTTTCCTGGGCCGCCGGCGCGGGCGACGTGCGCAAAATCGGCTCGGGAAATATCGGCGCAACCAATGTGCTCAGGACGGGCAAACGCTGGGCGGCGTTGGCGACACTTCTCTGCGACGCCGGAAAGGGTGCTCTGGCGGTTGTCATTGCCGACAGGCTGCAAAGCGATGCAGTGGCGGTGTTCGCGGGACTGGGCGCATTTCTGGGTCATGTCTTTCCGGTGTGGCTGCGTTTTCGCGGCGGCAAAGGCGTTGCGACTTTTCTGGGCGTGACTCTGGCGCTGCAATGGCCGGTGGGTCTGCTTGCGCTCGCGACCTGGCTCGCCGCCGCAGCCATCTGGCGCATTTCGTCGCTCTCCGCGCTCATCGCCGCCGCGCTCGTCCCTTTGTATATGCTGCTCTTTCGGCAGCCGCTCTATGCCGCGCTCGAATTATTGCTTGCCTGCCTCATCTTCGTGATGCATCGCGAAAACATCCGGCGCATTCTGAGCGGGCAGGAGCCGCGCATAGGCAGCGCGAAGGCTGACAGCGGCGCCTGATATCGAGGAACCTCATGGTAATGGCGCCCCTCTCCGAAACCGAGCGCCGCGCCTGGCTCAGGCTGGCGCGGGCGCAGAATGTCGGGCCGGTCACCTTCGCGGCGCTGATCGAACGCTATCGTTTGGCATCGGCGGCGCTTGAAGCATTGCCGCGACTGGCGCGCCGCGGCGGCGCCGCAGGCGACCTCAGAATTCCAAGCGAAAGCGACGCGCGACGCGAGATCGAAGCCCTGGATCGCATCGGCGGCCGGTTGATCGCGTCCGGCGAACCCGAATTTCCGCCAGGTCTGGCGGCCCTTGAGGCGCCGCCGCCTTTGCTTTGCGTGTTGGGAAATCCGGCACTCCTCGCGCGCGAGATGATTTCGATCGTGGGCGCGCGAAATGCGTCCGCGCTGGGCCGCAAATTCGCGACCCAGCTCGCGACGGAACTTGGCCGCGCGGGACTCCTTGTCGTTTCCGGACTGGCACGCGGCATCGACACCGCGGCCCATGAAGGTTCTCTCGCGACGGGCACATGCGCAGTCCTGGCAGGTGGCGTCGATGACATCTATCCGCCGGAAAACGCGGGCCTCTATGCGCGGATCAGGGCGCAAGGCGTCATCGTTTCGGAAATGCCCGTGGGTCAGAAGCCCCAGGCCAAACATTTCCCGCGGCGCAATCGTATTATTTCCGGCCTGGCGCGTGGTGTCGTCGTGGTCGAGGCCGCCGAAGGATCGGGCTCTCTCATCACGGCCAACTATGCGCTTGAGCAGGGACGCGAAGTGTTCGCCGTGCCGGGCTCGCCGCTCGATCCGCGCGCCAAGGGCACCAACCGTCTCATCCGCGATGGCGCAGCTCTCGTCGAGACGGCAGAAGATGTGCTCGACGTGCTGCGTCCCCTTGCCGGCCGCGCGTTCCGCGAACCGGAAATATTGCCGTCCCTGGCCGAAGGCGGCGATGCTGTCTCCGAAGCGGAGGCGGACCGCGCGCGCGGGATTGTCGAAGAATTGCTGGGACCATCGCCCGTCGAAATCGATGAGCTGGTCCGCCAATGCGGTGCGCCGGTGCCGGTCGTGCTGACGATCCTTTTCGAGCTGGAACTTGCCGGCCGGCTGCACCGGCAGGCGGGGAATATGGTCAGCCTGGTTCATGAGGGCACCTGACAACATATTTCAACAATTTTATCTCGTAAATATACACCTATAAATTGTATTTATAGCACGTTACCCTATTTATTCAACCAGTAGTAATGGCGACGATGCCAACCTCCGTTGACATGGCCGGGATGCGCCCATATGTCCGCCGGTCACAAACCGCAGCTAAAGGTTTGACAGCCAGGGCCGGGATCGCCCCCGCCCCGAGAGAAAGCAGCTTCCCAAGCGCATGAACGTCCTCATTGTCGAGTCACCGGGCAAGGTTAAGGCGATCAATAAGTATCTCGGCCCCGGCTACCGGGTGCTCGCGAGCTTCGGTCATATCCGCGATCTGCCGCCCAAGGACGGCTCGGTCAAACCCGACGAAGATTTCGCCATGCTCTGGGAGGTTGATGACCGTGCCCAGAAGCGGGTGAAGGAAATCGCCGATGCGGTCAAAAAAGCCGACAAGCTGATCCTGGCCACCGACCCCGATCGTGAAGGCGAAGCGATCTCCTGGCATGTGCTCGAGGTCCTCAAGCAGAAACATGCGCTGGGCCACGCCCGGGTGGAGCGGGTGGTGTTCAACGCGGTAACGCGGGCGGCCGTACTCGATGCCATCGCGCATCCCCGCGAGATCAACGCAGAACTCGTCGACGCCTATCTGGCGCGCCGGGCGCTGGACTATCTCGTCGGCTTCACGCTGTCCCCCGTGCTGTGGCGCAAGCTTCCGGGCGCGCGGTCTGCCGGCCGCGTACAGTCGGTCGCGCTCAGGCTCGTCTGCGAACGCGAGAGCGAGATCGAGGCGTTCCGGCCGCAGGAATATTGGACCATCGACGCCGATCTGCTCGCGTCTGCCGGTCCCTTCACGGCGCGGCTCACCCATCTCGACGGCAAGAAGCTCGACAAATACGGCCTGCCGAACGAAGCCGATGCCAGACGCGCGGTCGCAGCGATCGACGCCAGGCGCTTTGCCGTGGCGGAGGTCGAGACCAAGCCCGTCAAGCGGCATCCCTCGCCGCCCTTCATCACCTCCACGCTGCAGCAGGAAGCCGCCCGCAAGCTCGGCTTTGCCGCCAAGCGCACGATGCAGATCGCGCAGCAACTTTATGAAGGCGCCGAGGTGGACGGCGACACGGTCGGACTCATTACTTATATGCGCACCGACGGCGTGCAGATGGCGGGCGAAGCGGTCGGCGAAGCCCGCCGCGTGATCGGCGAACGCTACGGCGCGCGTTATGTACCGAGCGTACCGCGGGCCTATACGAGCCGCGCCAAGAACGCGCAGGAAGCCCATGAAGCGATCCGCCCCACGAGCTTCGCGAGGCTGCCCGAAAAGATCGCCAAAAACCTCGATGCGGACCAGGCGAAGCTCTATGAACTGATCTGGAAACGCGCCGTCGCCAGCCAGATGGAAAGCGCCGAACAGGAACGCACCACCATCGACGTGCTGTCGGACGACCAGAAGATCACCCTGCGGGCGACCGGAACGGTGACGTTGTTCGACGGGTTCCTTACGCTCTATCAGGAAGGCAAGGACGACGAAACAGACGAAGACGGCGCGAAGCTGCCAAAGCTCGCGCGCGGCGATGCGCTGGCCGTCGAGAAAGTCACACCGGCGCAGCACTTCACAGAGCCGCCGCCGCGCTATTCCGAGGCAAGCCTCGTGCGCAGGCTGGAGGAACTCGGCATCGGCCGGCCTTCAACCTACGCTTCGATCCTCTCGGTGCTGCGCGACCGCGCCTATGTGCGCATGGATCGCAATCGCTTCGTTCCCGAAGACAAGGGCCGCATCGTCACGAGCTTCCTCAAAAGCTTCTTCGGCCGCTATGTCGAATATGATTTCACGGCCGATCTCGAGGAAAAGCTCGACGAGGTTTCCGCCGGCGAACTCGACTGGAAGCAATTGCTGCGCGATTTCTGGAAAGATTTCTCCGCCGCCATCGGCGAAACGAAAGAGCTGCGGGTCTCGGACGTCATCACGGAACTCAATGAAACGCTCGGCGCCCACATTTTCCCGCCGGGGCCGGATGGTAGCGATCCGCGCAAATGCCCGAGCTGCGAGGCGGGCACGCTGAGCCTCAAGCTCGGCCGCTTCGGTTCGTTCGTCGGCTGTTCGAACTATCCCGAATGCCGCTACACGCGCCAGCTCGGGCAGACGAATGGCGACGCCGCCGACGGTCAGCCCCGTGTGCTGGGCGAAGATCCCGAGACGGGCGAACCGGTGACGCTGCGCAGCGGACGCTTCGGACCCTATGTGCAACTGGGCGAAGGCGCCAAACCGCAACGCGCCGGAATTCCCAAAGGAATGGGCGCGAGCGATATCGATTTCGAATATGCACTCCGGCTTTTGTCGCTGCCCCGCGAAGTGGGCAAGCATCCCGAAACGGGCAATCCCATCACTGCTAATTTCGGACGTTATGGGCCTTACGTCGCCCATGACGGTCAGTACGCTTCGCTCGATAGCGCCGAAGAAGTGTTCGATGTCGGTCTCAACCGCGCCGTCGTGCTGCTCGCGGAAAAAAAGGCGAAGTCGCGCGGTCCCCGCGGATCGGAGCCGCTGAAGGAGCTTGGCGCGCATCCCGAGACAGGCGCTGTGGTCAAGGTGATGCGCGGACGTTTTGGTCCCTATGTATCCGACGGCGAAACCAACGCGACCATCCCGCGCGACAGCGATCCGCTGGGCGTCACGCTCGACCAGGCGGTCGCCCTGATCGCCGAACGGATCGCGAAGGGCGGCGGCAAAAAACCCAAGGCGCGCGCGAAGGCAAAAGCAGCAAAGCCGAACGGCAATGGCGCCGGGGCAAACTCCGCGCCGGCAAAAAAGAAAAGCAAAGCTGCCCCCGCGAAAACAGCGAGCACGTCCAAACCGAAGCGCAAGCCCGCGAGCGCAGAAAGCGGGTGACGCATTGGCCCGCAAGCGACCGGATGCCGGACCGCTCGACAAAGCGCGGGTGCTTGAGGCGTTCGCAAGAGAGCCGCAGGGCACCAAGCGCGATATCGCCCGCACGCTAGGACTGAAAGGCGCCGAGCGCATCGCGCTTAAACGCATCCTCAAGGAACTCGAAACCGAAGGCGCTGTCGCGCGCGGCCCCAAGCGCAGCTACGCGAAACCCGGCGAATTGCCCGAAGTGACGGTGCTGGAAATCTCCGGCCAGGACAATGACGGCGAATTGCTCGCGCGCCCGCAGCGCTGGGACAGCGCGGAACAGCCGCCCCACATCATCGTTCTGCCGGGACGCGAAGGCGAGATGCAGCCGGCGCTCGGCGTGGGCGAGCGCATCCTGGCGCGGCTGTCGCGCACCCGCGTAGGCTATGAAGCGCGCGTGATCAAACGTGTCGGCGCCAGCGTCCATCGCGTCCTCGGCGTCTATCGCGAGGGCGCAGGCCAGGGCCGCATCGCGCCCATCGATCGTAAATCGCGCCATGAATTCGTGGTCGAAGCCCGCGACCGCGCGGGCGCCGTTCCGAACGAACTCGTGCTCGCCGAGCCGCTTGCGGGGCGGCAATCCGGACTGCCGCGCGCCCGCATCGTGGAGCGGCTGGGCAGCATGAGCGAACCCAGGGCGATCAGCCTCATCGCCATTCACGAACACGGCATCCCGACGGAATTTCCGCAGGACGCCATCGTGGAAGCCGAACAGGCAAAACCCGCGGACCCGCGCGGTCGCACGGATCTGCGCAGCATCCCGCTCGTCACGATCGACCCCGAGGACGCGCGCGATCACGACGACGCGGTGTGGGCCGAACCGGACAACGATCCCGCCAACAGAGGCGGTCACTGCGTCATCGTCGCCATCGCCGACGTGGCCTATTACGTGCGCCCGGGTTCGGCGCTCGACATGGAAGCTTTGAAGCGCGGCAACTCCGCCTATTTTCCCGACCGCGTCGTGCCGATGCTGCCGGAGCGGCTCTCTGCCGATCTGTGCTCCCTGCGCGAACAGGAAGACCGGCCGTGTCTCGCGGTGCGCATGGTGTTCGACGCGGACGGCAACAAACGGCGGCATGAATTCTTGCGCGGCACGATGCGGTCGGCGGCGCGGCTCACGTATCAGGATGCGCAACGCGCTTTCGACGGCGCGCCCGATTCGCGCCATCGGGAAATCGCCACGCGCGTGCTTGCGCCGCTGTGGAATGCCTATCAGTCGCTTGCGAAAGCGCGCGACCGCCGCGAGCCGCTCAATCTCGATCTGCCGGAGCGGCGCGTTACGATCGGCGAGGACGGGAAGGTCAAATCCATCGCGTTCCGCGAACGTCTTGAGTCCATGCGGCTGATCGAAGAGTTCATGATCCAGGCCAATGTCGCCGCGGCGGAAACACTCGAGAAGGCGCGCTCACCCCTGCTCTATCGGATTCACGAGCAGCCTTCCGCCGAAAAGCTGCAGGCCTTCGCGGATTATCTGCGCACCATCGGGATGAATTTCGCGAAGGGCCAGGTGCCGAAGCCCGGCCTTTTCAATCGCGTCCTCGCGCAGGCGAAAGGCGGCGCACATGCGGAGGTCATGAACGACGTCGTGCTGCGCTCGCAGGCGCAGGCCGTCTACGCGCCGGAGAATCTGGGACATTTCGGACTCAACCTGCAGCACTATGCGCATTTCACTTCGCCCATCCGCCGCTACGCCGATCTCATCGTCCATCGCGCGCTCATTCGCGGGCTGAAACTAGGTTCCGACGGGCTCACCGAAAACGAAGCGGCGAAAATGGGCGAGATCGCCGATCACATCTCGATGTGCGAGCGGCGCGCCATGGCGGCCGAGCGCGACTCGAACGACCGCTACATCGCGGCGTTCATGGAGGACCGCGTCGGCGCCGTCTTCCAGGCGCGCATCACCGGCGTGACACGGTTCGGACTGTTCGTTCGCCTCATCGAGACCGGCGCCGAAGGCCTCATCCCCATGCGCACGCTCGGCACAGACTATTTCCGCCATGACGAACGCCGCCATGCGCTGATCGGCGATCGCACCGGCGTGAGCTACAGTCTCGGCGACCGCCTCGCCGTGCGCCTGCTGGAAGCGGTGCCGCTGACAGGTGGCCTTCGGTTCGAACTTGTCGAGGGCGGCAGCACGGCACCGCGGACGAAAAAAAATACAGCCGGACGACCTGCGCGGCCTGCGCGCCGGAAACGCTGACATGTCGATGTTCGATCGCGACGAGAAAATCATTCCCGGCCGTACCGTCGCGCCGAAGGATGCCGCCACGCTCATCATCGTGCGCAACGACAGCGCCGGCCCGCGCGTGCTGATGGGTCAGCGCCACGGCAATATGGCGTTCCAGCCCAACAAATATGTCTTTCCCGGCGGCAGGCTCGATCCCGGCGACCAGCGCGTGACAGCCGGCGGAAATCTGCTGCCGCATGTCCTGGAGAAAGCGGCGTTCGGCACGACGGCAGCGCGCGCCCGCGGCCTGGCGCTCGCCGCCATTCGCGAGACCTTCGAAGAAGCGGGCGTGCTGGTGGGCGAACGCACAGCGAAGCCACCGCGCACGCGGGCGCCCGCCTGGTCGCGTTTCTTCGCCCACGGCGTCGTGCCCCGGCTCGACCGGCTGGAAATGATCGCCCGCGCGGTCACACCGCCCGGACGCGTGCGCCGGTTCGATGCGCGCTTCTTCATGGTCGGCGCCGACTCCATCGCCCACGAACTCGACGGCGCGGGCAGCGACGAACTGCTCACGCCCGCCTGGCTCACGCTTTCCGAAGCACGCGCGCTCGACCTGCCCAGCATCACGCGGCGCATCCTTGACGAGGTGGAAGCGCGCGTCTCGGATGGCTCGGACTCCACGCGCCCCATCCCGTTCTTCCGTTACACGCGAGGCAGTCCCGGCCTCATTTATCTGTGAGCGCGATCACGCCAGGCGCGCGAAGTGCGAGCCTGGCCGCGATCCTCACGACCTGCGTCTCCTACGGCATCGGCATGGGTCTTACTTTGCCGCTGCTGTCGCTCATCCTGGAGCGCATGGGCGTGCCGGGCAGCGTCAACGGCCTCAACCTCACCACGGCTGGATTGGCGTCGTTCGTCGTCACGCCGTTCGTGCCGCGCTGGATCGCGCGTTTCGGCGCGGCGCAATTTCTCTGCGGTTGTCTCATTCTCGCAGCGGTTTCCCTCCTCGCGATCTATGCGGCGCCCAATCTGTGGATCTGGTTCCCGATCCGCTTCGTGCTGTCGAGCGCACTCAACGGGCTTTTTGTCGTCTCCGAATTCTGGATCAACCGTCTGGCCGACGAAACCAATCGCGGCCGCTATGTCGCGCTCTATTCCATTGCCATCGCCGGCAGCTTCGGCATTGGTCCCGCGCTGCTGCAACTGATCGGCACGCATGGCGTGGCACCCTTCGCCACCGGCGCGGCCATGCTGCTCGCGGCGCTCATCCCCGTTCTGCTCGCGCGCGGCAACGCACCGCGCATCGAAGGCAAGACGACGACATCGGTTTACAGCGTCGTCGCCATGGCCCCCATGGCGTTCGCCGCGGCGGCCGTGTTCGGCGCCATCGACGCCGGCATGATGGGGCTGTTCCCCGTCTTCGCCGTGCGCCTCGGCTACAGCGAGGCTCACGCCGCGCTTGCTGTCACAGCGATGGCCGTGGGCAGCGTCGCGTTTCAATATCCGATCGGTTACCTCACCGACCGCATGGACCGCCGGCATTTGCTGGCGCTCTGCGCCGCCAGCGGCATCGCCGCGCCGCTCTGCATCCCCTTCGCGATGGGCACGCCGCTTCTCATGTATTTCATCCTGTTCCTGTGGGGTGGGCTGGGCCTCGGCCTCTATAGCATCGGCCTCACGCTGCTCGGCGAGCGTTTCAAGGGCCCCGAACTCGCCAATGCGAACGCGGCCTTCGTCATGCTTTACTGCGCGGGCCTGTTCGCGGGTCCGGCCGTTGAGGGCGCGGCCCTCGATCTGTGGAATCCCTATGGGCTTCTCGCGGTCTTTGCTGTCATCAGTGCGGTTTACGCCGGCGTGGTGTTGCGGCCCATTCGATAGAAGCGGATGGGAATTTGCGATATCGTAAGGGCAACGGTGCAAGTAGGACGAAAGCGATGAGCGACAACAAACGATTCGAACATCAGCGCATGGACGAGGCGGTGTTCCTCGATTGCTATGCGTCGCGGTCGCAGTTCGAGAATATCGACCTCTCGGAGTCTGCTTTCTCGAACGTCAATCTCGCGCGCGCCAAATTCACCAATGTGAACCTGGCCGGGGTCAGGATCGACGACGCCAATATCGACGGGCTGACGATCTTCGGACACGATATCCAGGCCCTGATCCGGGCGGAAATAAAGCGCAACAAACCAGGCTGATCGGAAGCGCAAATGGCTTTGATCGATATAAGCAAATTGCCGGTCATCGAACGCCTGCCCGGCTGGCACGGTCGCTATTTCGATTCGCCCAGCATGACATTTGCCCATTACGATTTCGAAGTGGGCGCCACCATCCACGAACATTCGCATCCCGAGGAAGAAGTCTACGAAGTGATCGAGGGCGAGCTTGAGATCGTTGTCGCCGGCGTTGCGGAACGCGCGCGGCCGGGCGTCGTCAGCATCGTGCCCGCGAACACGCGCCATTACGTGCGTGCGATCACGGAAGGGAGGGCGATCGTGATCGACTATCCGTTGCGGCGGATGGCATGACGCAGTTTGACCCCGACCACTTTCCTACCGTGCCGATGCCGATCACCGTTGGGCTAAGTCACGCTTTGTCTGAGACGTTCGGCAAAGGTTTCCGCGACGGCTTCAGCTTCGAAGCGCGTTCCATAACGGTGACCGACCCAGACGACATTATCGTCGTCCGGCCCCTTGATAACGATCTTCGCCGCATCGAGCTTATCGAACCCAATGGTGAAAACAGTTCTCATTTCGATAAACTTTGCCCCCACAACAAAAATTGTGGCTGCGTAAACAGCCTGATCCGCCAGATATCTGAAGTCTATGATCCAGGTCGACAACATCTCCCATCGTCCCTGATATTCGGATAAAGCTTGGCGAAGAATACCCCTTGAAATTCCGTCGAACAGCGCGAGCAAGACGGATGCGATAACAGAGCCTATCAGGACGCGAATGCCGATTTCGCTCCAGGCTCTTTTGGGCTTCTCGATTGTGAACATGTTCCCCTCGTTCCAT
>Ga0302326_10007687_pt1 | contig 23902 bp, 17 predicted proteins | sample Palsa_T0_3_FD_202264 | JGI IMG/M metagenome (GOLD analysis project Ga0302326, IMG submission 202264) | Peat permafrost microbial communities from Stordalen Mire near Abisko, Sweden - Palsa_T0_3 | ecosystem: Environmental > Terrestrial > Soil > Palsa > Peat permafrost | place: Sweden: Abisko... | reverse complement strand
CCCGGAGCGCGGGCATCCGCAAACAAAAAGAAACCTCTTGTCCATCTACCAAGCTCTCGGTTTCGACCGGCAACGCTTCAGGTTCCCGAAAAGCGGCCGTTCGGGAATATTACCGGGACGACGGCCTTCGTCTATCGACAGAACGATCAACTCCCGTACCGCTGGGGACGGGCGTGCTGGTACACGAGAGCCCAATCCCTCCGGCCGTAGACATCGATTTTCGCCAGAGCTTCCTGGAACAATTCGACACCTTCGGCGAAGGAAAACCTTGTCTGGGCGAGATGTAGCGAGTTCGCGCCGATCCGCTCCCACAGCTTCTTGTCCGTGTAGAGGGACACGACTGCGTCGGCCCATTCCTGGGCGGTCCGAGCCACCAGGCAGTCGTTTCCGTTGGTCAGGCCGCTGCCCTCGACGGCAACGGGGGACAGGACCGACGGAACGCCGCGCGATATCGCCTCCAGCACCTTGCCTTTCAGGCCCGCGCCCGCCAGCAGAGGTGCCACGAAAATTCTGTTGGACGCAAACGCGTCGTCCAGGTCGGGCAGGTAGCCCATGATCCGCACGGAATCGGATTCGAGAGCCTTGATGGACTCCGGCGCGTTGCTTCCAACCACGTTGAAGCAGGCATCCGGGATGCGGTCGCGCACAAGCGGCAATACGTCCTTGACGAAAAATTTGACCGCCTGCTCATTGGGCGGGTGACCGAAGCCCCCCAGGAACAGAATGTCCTTCGTCTTTTCGAATGTGCGCGGCAGGGTCTTCGTCTCCACAATCCACGGCATGCGCGCGGTGATGGCCCCTGAGCTGATGTGACTTTCAATCACAGCCAGTTCGATGTCGGAATAGCTGAAGGTCAGATCGCTGGAGCGCACGACGGCGAGCTCGGCGTCCCGGGTCGCCTCGGCCTGCTCGATCGAATAGTTTGCGTTCCCGGCGGCGGCTTCCCGAAGCTCGCGCAGGAAATGGAGATCTGCGATATTCAGCACGATCTTTGTCTTCGGCGCGACCGATCTGATCGCAGGAATGACTTGTTCGCCGATCTTGTACCGCGTGATGTAGATGACGTCGTAATCGGCGGCGTGATCCTGGATATAGCCCGCAAAATCCATCACGAAGGGCGCATAAAGGCACTCCACGCCGATCCGCTGCAGCGCGAGCGTGTGGCGGTCCATCCAGGCGAGGTTCCGGGGCAGGAACGTAACTTTGGCGCCCTGACTCTGGAACAGCCTGATTTCCTGGAACGCCGCATAGCTGCCGGCGTCGTTGTCGACAAAAGGCACGTGCTGGTCGACGAAGAGTGCCCGAAACGCGACGTTGCGGTCCTTCTCGCGATCCGGACGCACGCCCTCGGTACCGTGGTTTCCGTAGGCCCGCACCCATTTGCGCTTGAATTTCGGGCGGTTCACTTCCTGAAAGCGCTTCATGCCGGATGCAACGCTGGTTCCGGCCGATTGCCCCTCGAAGTGATAAACGGTCGAAGCCGGAACATAGGCGACGGTGTGGCCCGCCGCGCGGACCTTCATGGCAAGGTCGGTGTCCTCGAAATAGGCCGGGGCAAACTCCGCGCTGAATCCGCCCAGCTGCTTCCAGAGTTCCATCGGAAGCATGATGGCCGCGCCGGAAACATAGTCCGTCTGGCGTAGATAGTTGAACGAGGGATCGGCCGCATTGGCATTGCGCCCGACATTCCAGGGATTGCCGGAATTCCAGACAATGCCGCCCGCTTCCTGCAAATGCCCGTCCGGGTAGAGGAGCTTTGAACCCGCGAGACCGACATTGTTGAAGTTGCGAAACACCGAAACCAGCTCATCGAGCCAGCGTGTGGTGACCTCGGTGTCGTTGTTGAGCATCATCACGAACTCGCCGCGGGCGAGCGCCGCGCCGTCGTTGCAGGACGTCACAAAACCGAGCGCGGTCTTGTGCCGGACAACTTGGATTCCCTCGACAAAGTCATCGATGTCGGCGGTTTGGTCCGTCGAGCCGTCGTCGACGACGATGACTTCGAAGGTCGTATCGTTGAAGGCGAATTGCAGCGCGCACAGGCAGAAATACGTAATCTCGAATTTGTTGTGCACCGGAATGACAATTGAAACCGTGGGCTTTGCGACGGCCGCGAACGACAGGCGCGGATATGTCTTGCGCTTGCGAAACCCTCCGAGCAATTCGTCGTACACGGGTGGAATTCGCACCGATGGATCGGCTTGAATCTTTTCAAACCAGGCTTGGAATGAGCGCAAGTGATGGCGCGCCGCAGGCGCCAGCGTCCCGTCGAGGGGAGCTCCCGCATAAACCTGCACCGCGGACCAGGGCGTAATATGCATCGGCAGAATTTCGTAGGTGCTTGCAAGCGCCAGCATCTGCGGCATCTGGCGAAGCTCGATGAGATGCGCTCCGCCGTCCAGATGCTTGCTGCTGATGGACGCGGCACCCGAAAAGGTCTGCCCGTCCGTCTCGACGACGCTCGCACCGCTGAGATCGCCATCCACGAATACGCTTAGCGTCAACTGGTCGGGCTCATACCCTTTGAACCGTCCGGTGAATTCCACCCGGCTCGCATCGACCGACAGCTTCAGGATATCCAGATCGGACTTGTTGCTCAGGACGATGTTAGGGATTGTGGACATCTCGTCGCCCATTTCGACGCACAAATCGACTTTCGCGACGTTGTCTTCGAACAATTCGGCCGGCGCCTGCAACCGAACCTGAGAGACTTCCAGGCCGTTGCCGGAGCGTGCTTGCTCAAGAAGCTTCGGCGGCAGCGTAATCGGGTCCTTCGCGGGCGCGGCGCGCGCATCCCGCAGCGAGGGGTTCGCAAAAAAAAGATAACTCGTGTTTTTTTGCTCCGTCGGACCCTTGTCGAGCTGCACGCGAAGAAACCGCGCATTGGCGGGCGCGAGGAATTGCATTTCGATATGGTCGTAATCGAAGGGCGCGACACCGGCCTTCGCGCTACGTTCGACTTTGCGCGCGGGTCCGTCGATTGTTTCGCCGTTTACCGACTTGAATGAGAGCCGAAGAGTGGCCGCGCAACGGTGTGTCGCCGCGAATATGTCGAACCGGTAACGCGTCAGCGCCGTTATGGGGATATCGCCCAGACTGACCGGATCCAGAAATGTGACCGTGGCGATATCGTCGGATTGGCTGGCCGCGGATTCCGAAACCACATAATAAGTATCGTGCTGGTCGAGTATCAAATCGGGCTTGAGATTCTTGCCCATGCGCGTGTTGGCCGGAGAAGACGTCAGAGCCCATTGCTCGCGTTCCTGATCCGAACCGATCAGATTGACGTCGTAGAGGCGGGCGGCTTTGATCTCCGACGGTTTGACGATATGCGCGTTGCCGAAGCGGTCGCGCAGCGAAAATACCGGCGCGACGCCTGCCTCCGTTGCGAAGGACAGGGCGATCCCTCCGATTTCCTTGCTGTAGTCGAAAAGGCGGGTCGCGTTGTGGGCAGACTTCGCCTTGTGGGGGGCCTGAGCGTGTTCCCCGTCGGACGTTTCGCCGCCGAGAGGGTCCCGGGCGGCGGACGAGCCGGCTTCGATGTCGCCGCCGTCGGCGTCCGTGAGCGATACGGTCCGGGAGGGCTCGGAGACGATGGTCCCGGCTTCCGCGTCTTCGAACTTTGCCTTCTTTGAACTGCTCACATTGGCCCCTTCATCCCGAATGAAGTGCATCGAGCGATGCTCGAATTCGGATTTCGTCAGTGTTGCACAAGAAATACGATATTGGCATGTCGATGCGTCTGCTGGAATGCGTCTGAACCGTCACGCGACCTGCGGATCGGAAACCTCGGACCGGGTTCCCACGAAATTCGCTTTGGCCGACGCCCACTTGCCGGGTTAGTCGGGCACCGGATTTTTCCTTGGAAAGGCGTGCAAAAAGCTCGATCCCAACATGCCCCAGTCCTTGCCGACGCGACGCCCGGTTTCTTACAATTACCGGAGGCCAGTATCTTATGAATACGCGCCCGCTGGCAACATCGCTGCCGAAATCGCGACTCGGCACCGGCAGGGCCGCCGGCCCGCGTTAACGATTGCGCAGGACGGTCTAAAGGGGCTCAAGCCGGATCGGCAGGGACTCGAATTCGTACCAATCCCGCGAATTCCCCAGGCGCGCCTCGCCGGCGGGAGTCATGGCATAATCCTGGAGCAGCCGGTCGATAAGAACCTTGGCCTCCAGTCGCGCCAGCGCGACGCCGACACAGGCATGCGCACCGGCGCTGAAGGCGAGATTGGGCGGTCCGCTCCTGGTCGGGTCGAATTGTCCGGGATCGGGATAGGCGTCCGGGTCATGATGCGCGCTTTCGACATCGAAAATTAGGAACGCATCTCGCGGGATCTCCACCCCGGATAGCGTTATGTCTCGCACTGTCCTGTGGCCGTAAATGCGTCTTGCCGGCGGGCAGCATCGCAGTGTTTCGTTGACGAAACCATTCACCAGGGCCGGTTCTTCGCGCAAGCGATTCTGGAGCGTGCGATCTTGCGACAAGATGTAGATAGCGCTGCCCAACAGGCCGGTCGTCGTGTCGACGCCGGCGAGCGTCAGAAATGCCATGCCGGCAAATTCCGCTCTTCGGTCGCCGCCGAATTTCGTTGTCAGAAGTTGCACCAGCGCGGCCGCACTTTTTTCCAGAGCGAACAGATCGCGCAGCGCGTGCACTTCACGGGACCAAATGGTGGAGAGTTCCCGCGTCAGCTCGCCGCACCGATAGAACTCCGGCAACTGCAATCCCAGCGCATCGGCAATAATCGTGGCCGGAATTGGCTTTGCCAGAATCTGAATGGCGTCGAGGCAGTCGCCCTCACCGGCCGAAGCGAGAAGTTCAACCACGAGGTCGCCCACTTTGTCGGCGGTCCAACGTCGCAAAATATCGCCCACAAGATCCTTTAGCTCTGCACGTATAGGATTATGAGTCGGAAGGTTTTGGACCGGATGGGAATTGCCGAACAGGAGAATCGTATTGGAGAAGGCTCCATTCATGCGGTCTGAAAGCTTTTTGAGTTTCTTCACGACGTCTATGATCGAAATATCGTCGCTCTTGAGCAGGCGCGTGGCATCGGCGTACCGCGTGATCAGCCAGGCGCGTCTGTCGCTTTGCCAGCGTGGCGGCTGTGCAGGTTCTCGACAATGGAACGCAACGCTCACCTGGCAATTCCCTTTCAATTAATCGGCACGCAGATATAGAATTCCGCTTCGGGGCATCGATGCCGGAGCACAGTTTGGAATTCGAGAATTTTCAATCGATCGTGCAGCTCATCTCGGTTCACGCGCGCCACCACGGCTCGCGGGATGCTATCATTTTTCTGGAACGGGGCGAATTGGAGTCCGAACGGATTTCCTACCGCGACCTGGACGCTCAGACCGATCGTATCGCGGCAGGCTTGCTTGAGGCCGGTCTCGCCGGCAAGCCGATCATGATCGCGTTGCCGGCAGGATCTGCATTCATCGCGGCGTTTCTGGGATGTCTGCGGGTCGGCGCCGTCGCGATCCCGGCGCCGATCCCCGACACGGACCGGAGCATCGGCCGGATTGCGGCAATTCTCTCGGATGCGCAGCCCGCGGCGATCCTGACCGACGAAGCGTCGGCGCTGCGGCTGGCAAAAATCGACGCTCCGGCAAGGATCGTCGTATTCGATGAACTGAGCGCTTCCGTGGCCGCGGGGGCGATGCCCGCAGCCGACCCCGGACGCCATGCCTTTGTGCAATACACATCCGGTTCAACGCGCGCGCCCAAAGGCATCGTCATCACGCATGGCAATCTGATCGCCAATCAGGAAATGATCAGGGCCGCATTCGAGCAGGACAGCGGAATCGTCTGCGTGAGCTGGCTACCGCATTTTCACGATATGGGATTGTTCGGGTCGATCCTCCAGCCGTTGTTCAATGGCGGCACCGCCGTCATCATGTCGCCTAGGGCTTTCATTCAAAAGCCGCTTCGCTGGTTGCGGGCAATCGATAAATATCACGGGACGATCGCCGGAGGCCCCAGTTTCGGTTACGAGTTGTGCACGCGAATGATTTCCCCTGAAGAGGCGCCCGCGCTCGATCTTTCGTCGTGGCGGGTCGCCTTTTGCGGCGCGGAGCCCGTTCGAGCGGCCGTCCTGGCCAAGTTCGCCGAGAGATTTCGACCCGCGAAGTTTCGCCACACCTCTCTCGTTCCCTGCTACGGGCTGGCGGAAACCACGCTGATCGCGTCGTCTGTTGCGCCGGGCACGGGAGTTTCCCAAAAGGACGTGGTCGTCCGGGGCGCGAACGCGTCGCGTCGCAGTTTCGTGTCGTGCGGTTGGGCTGTCGCGGGAAGCTCGATCGTTCTTCGCGACGAAAACGGCGGGGTGCACGAATCCGGCGAAGCAATAGGTGAAATATGCATCGGCGGCCCGCATGTCTCGCCGGGCCATTGGGATGCGTCACACCGCTCGGTATCGCCCTTCGAAAACGTGTTCTTGAATGCGGGGAAGCAATACCTGCCGACCGGCGATATCGGTGCATTTGTCGATGGCGAGCTTTTCCCCATCGATCGGATCAGCGACATCATCATCCTGTTTGGTGCGAATATCCACGCGACGGATATCGAAGCCACGGTCCTGGACGATTCGGGATCAACCGATATTCGGTCGGCGGTTGCGTTTGCGGTGGATGACGGCAATCGCGAAAAACTGGTCGTGCTGTGCGAACTCGACCGACAGGCGTTTCGAGCATCCGATCAAGGGGCCATGGCCGAACGTCTGCGCAAGCGTATCGCCGAAGTGCACGGCGTTGTGCCGCTTGTCGGCTTCGTCCTCTACGGCGCATTGCCGCGTACGTCGAGCGGGAAAATCCAGCGTTCCGCCAGCAAGAGAATGCTCTTGTCCGACCAAGCCCCAATGATTAAGGTCGATGCCGAAACAGAAATCGCAATTTCGAAATTGCGTTCGATTGCAGAATCCGATGCAACCCACCCAGCACAATATTGCTCCTGAGGTTCTGCGGGCCTGGATGGTTAAATATATCTGCGGCGTGCTGGGGCTGGATGCTGCGACCTTCTCCACGAGCGATCGCTTCGACGTCTATGGGCTCGATTCCGTCGAGGCCGTCATCATGGCGGGTGTGATGGAAGAGGAATTCCAGGTGCTGGTCGATCCCAACCAGTTCTTCGAATACCCCAGCGTCGACGAGTTCGTGAACGCGTTCACGTCTCAGGCTTCCGTCGGCTGAATGTGGCGGGCGGGTTGGGCGGTCCCATGACGCCGCAGGTTTCGCTGATCGTCATTTCCTACGAGATGAAGCGGGAGTTGCCGCGAACGCTCCTGTCGCTGTCACCGCGATATCAGAACTGCGCGGCGGAAGATTGCGAAATCATCGTCGTCGACAACAATTCGCGCGAGCGGCCCGATGCCGCGTCTTTCGCCGGATTGAACGCCAATTTGCAAGTTCTGAGTTGTTCACAGCCTTCGCAATCTCCCGCCCGTGCGATCAACGAAGGTCTGGTGCGCGCGCGCGCGTCCCTGATTGGCGTCTGGATCGACGGCGCGAGAATGGCCTCGCCGGGCTTGATCAAGACGTGCCTGGCTGCCTCTCGTTTGCATGAGCGGCCCGTCGTCGCCACGCTCAATTACCAGCTTGGACCGAACCTCCAGAGGATCAGCTGCGAGCAGGGCTACAACCAGGCAACCGAGGATGGGCTGCTCGATTCGATCGATTGGCCGAAAGACGGTTACCGCCTGTTCGAAATTTCGACGCCGGAAATGAAAGGCGGGCCCACGGGAGCGATGCTCGAAAGCAATGCGCTGTTTCTACCGAGACCGTTGTGGGAGGAACTCGGCGGCTATGACGAGCAATTCTCGGAACCCGGCGGCAGTGTCGTGAACCCGGACACGCTCATCCGGGCGGTTGCATTGCCGGGCGTGCAGCTCATCCGCGTCGTGGGCGAGGGGACTTTCCACCAGGTTCACGGCGGAATGAGCACGAGCTCGCAGAAGAGCGCGATCAACGTCGTGATGGAGGGCAACCGGACCTATATGCGTCTGCGGGGAAAGCCTCTAACGCAGGTGCGCCAGCACGGATGGATCTTCGATTCGCGCACAGGAGAGGTCATCCGTTAGCGGCGCCGCGCCCGAAGGATGCGGTATTCCCAGTCGCCGGCGCGCATCTTTTCGTAGACGTCGGAGCCCGGCGTGGCGAGAAAATTGTCGAGCTGTGCGTCCCGCTGACCATAGGCTTTTGCATGCCTTGCGGCGACGGCATCGCATGAGGCCAGCACGTTCGGTGTGATATTCCGGTCGCCGAACAGTTCCAGACCCAACGCTGCGAACTCCGTGCGAGTCTTTGCCCAGATATGCGTCGGCAGAAGTCCCGTGTAGAGGAACACACCGCTTGCCTTCAGCACGCGGCGCACCTCGGTATAGAACCCCGGCAGGTTCGGGTAAATGTGCGACGACTCAATGTTCGTCACGATGTCGAATGACTCGGATTCCGCAGGCAGATTCTCCGCGTCGCCGACTTCGAAATGGACATTGGGACGCTGGTGCTTGCGGCGGCAGAACGAGATCGCCTCCGGAGCAAGATCGACTCCCGTCACGTCGGCGCCGAACTGCTCTGCGAGCAACGCTGCCGTGCCTCCGCGACCGCAACCCACGTCAAGCACGCGTTGCCCACGAAGATCGACGGGTCCTACCAACTCAAATGCGAGACGGATCGACGTAGGGTCCAAATATCGTCCGGCAGGATCTACTTGCGACTCGTCGCCCGAACCGAGGCTCACATAGCCGTAGTTGAGAAAGATCACCGCGTTCCCGACCCGCGATTGCTCAAGGCGCCGCGAGATATCGTCATAGAATTCGCGGATGTGCGCCTTGACGGGCGGACCCGGCTTGTCGCTCTCCGGCGCGCTTGCTTTATTCGGTGCTCCGGAATTGGGCGGTTCCGTTTTAGGCATCGACAAGCTCCTCGAGGAGCGCGTCGAAGGACCCGTCGCCGATCATATGATCGACGACAAAGTGATCGCTCACGCCGGCAACCGGCATGAGCGTTACGCCCGGCAAACCCCCTATGCGTTGCGCCTGTTTGGCGTCTGCGGCTGCATTTTCTCCGTATATTTGGAGAAACTTCGTCCGCGAAGGCTGCGAGAGCACCGGCACGAGATCGAACGGCAATTCTCCCTCGCGCTGCATCAATATTTTCTTGAAGAAATCGGGATTCCAGATGGACGTTTTGGTATTGTCGTATGCGGTGGCGGTCGCGGTGGGTCCGGAAAACGAAACGGCGGCATCCGCACCCATCAGCGCGCCGTATCGAAGCGCGGTGAACCCGCAGCCGGAAGAGCCCATGAAAATCGTGCGCTTTGCACCCAACTCGGCCGTCAGCTTTGCGAGGCCCGCCAGAGTCGCTTCTTCGGTGCCGCCGAGGGCCGAGATGCCGCGCACAAATTGCCGCTTTCCGAAATCGCGCAGATAAATCGCGTTGAACCCATGTTCGGCGAACAGTGAATCCATCAATGCCAGCGGCAGAAATCCGAACTGGTAGGTCGCCGGAACGACGATCGTCGCCCGCGCATCCTTGGCTCTTACGATCTGAACCTCCTGCGTCCGATCATCGACCAGGCGGGAGTTCGCAATCCAATCTCGCGCAGACCGTGCGCCGAGCGCCTTCATGACCAACCCCGCCGTCGTCGCCGTCGGCTCCTCGAACGGGCCCTTCAGATGCTGGATTCCCCGTTCCACCTGACCGACATGCAGGCAGGCAAGACCGAAATGGAACCGGAAACGATCGTTCTTATTTGCGATGTCGCCGCTTGCGCTTGCGACGATGTCGAATATCTGCGCCTGTCGGTGGGGTTTGACGGGCAAGCGGTTGAAGCGGAAAACGAGCATCCAATCGTGCGGCCAGCGCCCGAAGGCACTTTCGAACACGTCTCCCGCCCGCGTGAAGTCGCCAGCCCACTGAAGCAAATTCGTCAACCGGCGATAAACATCCGGCTGATCGGGATGCTCGAGCAGCAATTTTTCCAGCAAAGCGATGGCGTCGGGCAGCCGCGAACAGACCCCGTATGACTCGGCGAGCAAAAACGTGCTCTGGACGGAATGGCGTCCTTGCCCGCGGGCTGCCTCGAGAAGCCCGATCGCCGTCTCCAGGTCGCCGGCTTCAGCTCGGGCGACCGCCAATTTCCACTCATATCTGAAAATGCCGGCGCCGCGGCCGGCAATCTCGAGAAGACGCTCGCGCTCGAAAGCAGACTCGCGTTCGATCAGCCGATCCAGGATTCGTTCCTTGAGCTTGGCCTCGATCTGGGCGTTGCACACGCGGGGGGCGACGACAACTGCGTCGTCGATCGGGAGAGCCTTTTCGCCAAGAAGGGTAAAGAGATGCCCGGCCGCCCATTGCGCGACGTTGGGCGCGTTAAGCAATTCCGCATAGTGCAGCGCTGCCTGGGATTGGCCTACAGTCCGCGCCAGTATCTCACCCTTCAGCAGACGTAACTTCGTGCTCTTCGGCCAGCGCTTGAGAGCATGATCGAACAGGCCTGCGGCCTCTTCGATCTTACCCTCCTGTAGCATCCGGGTGACGGCCGTGCTGGTATCCTGGATCGAATCCAGCACCGGCACAGGAAGCTCCCGATTCATATGAATTCGCCCCGAGACATGCCGAATGCTTTTCTCCGGCGTATGAAAGTGTAGCGCGATGTCTGCCGAGAGACAAAGCAATTTGCCGCACCGCGCGCTCATCACCGGCATGTTCGACATGCGGAATTTCGGTGATCTGATGTTTCCGCTGATCGCGCAACACAGGTTAAGCCGCATCGGCATCGATGTCGTGCCGGTTTCGCCGACCGGTTTGCCGACGGGATTGGCCGACGCGATGCATTCGATCGGCATTCGGGACATGCTTGCGGGCGAACCCGTTGCGCGCGGCATACTCATCGGCGGCGGTTACATCATTCACACCCACACGATGTCTTTCCTCGAACGTTACAGGGTCGAAGGGGTGGAAAGTTTCATCGGTCCCGGGCTGTGGCTGGGCGCGACATTGGCGGCAGGTATAGGAAATATTCCGGTGATCTGGAATGCGCCCGGCGTGCCCCATCCGCTTGTACAAAACCAGCGCGGCCTGATCGAGGCAGCCCTTCGCGCTGCAGACTATGTGTCGCTGCGCGACAGCGGCGCTGTAGAATTGCTCGCCGCACCCGACGACGTGAAGGTCGAAATTGTTCCGGATACCGTAGTGGAAATCCCCCATATCTGGAGCCGGCAATCGCTCGAGACACCGTTCAAGTCTCTCATTGCACGAAAAGGCGGCGATTCGGGAGCGAGATATTGCGCGCTTCATTTCCGCGACCGTTCGATTGCAAATCTGGGACCTGACGGTGCGGCCGCGCTGATCGATCGTTTTGCAAAGGCCCACCGAGTAGTTCCCATTCTCATTGCGATCGGACAGGCGCATGACGACGACGCCGTCGCTCGTAACATCGTTCGCCATCTCAAATCAGCTCACATCCTCCTCGACGATCCTTCGGGCCTCATCGAGATCGCAGCCGCCATTGCACAGAGCAGTTTCTATGTCGGCGCATCGTTGCACGGCTACATCGTTGCCGCGGCGTATGGCGTTCCCGGGGTGCTCGTCGCGCGCCCGTCCTATCGCAAATTCCAGGGATTTCTCGACCACACCGGGCGGCACGAAGACCTTGCGCGCGATTGGCCTCAGGCGTTCGACAAGGCTGCGCAGGCCGCGAAAGAAGGCGTATCGGTTCGCGTTCCGGATTCCGTTTTCGAGAAACTCGACCTGCATTGGAACGGCATCGGCGAAGCTCTGTCGTCGCCAGACCAAAAGTCCGTCCAACGGCAGGGTTTTGTGCGCGCGTGGTTTCAGGCCGGAGTTGCTGCCGGGGGACCGACTTGGGCGCACGATCCGTTTGTCGGTCGCAAGGCGGCGCGCTATACAACAGACGAGCCGTAGGATGATGGAGCGATGTTGAAACGGCTGGACCAGCGCGCGGTCGAAAAATTCGGGCACGACGGCGTTTTGACTCCCGTGCGTGCGTTGGAGGCGACCGAGGCTGCAGAGGCGTTTGCGAAGCTCGAACGCATCGAGGCTGCCAGGGCAGGGCGGCTGCCGCCGGCGAGCAACACCAAGCCGCATCTCTTGATCCCCTGGCTGTGGGACATCGTTCACGATCCGCGTATTCTCGATCCGATTGAGGATTTGCTCGGTCCCGATCTTCTCTGCCTTGCGTCGAGTTTCATCATCAAGAACGCGGACGATGAGCGCTACGTCGCCTGGCATCAGGACGCGACCTATTGGGGCCTGTCGGCGCCCAAAGCGGTGACCGCCTGGGTCGCTTTGACACCCAGCTCTGCCGACAATGGCTGTGTGCGGTTCATACCCGGCTCGCATCGCACGCCGCTCGCGCATGGCAACACGCGCGATCCGAAGAACCTTCTGGGGCGAAGGGAACGCCTGATCGGAGAGGTCGACGAAACAAGCGCAATCAGCGCCGTGCTCGAACCGGGAGAGATGTCGCTGCACGATGTGCTGATTGTCCACGGGTCGGATCCCAATCGGTCGCGCGACCGACGCGTGGGATTCTCAATTCGCTATATTCCGGCGGACATCCGCAACGTCGGAAGCGACCGGAATTCGGCCACGCTCGTGCGGGGGCGGGACTTCGGGCATTTCGAACTCGAGCAGCGCCCCGAAGGCGAGTTTCATCCGGCGGCGATGGCCCGGCATTCCGTTGTGCTCCGGCGCACCATGTCGACGATTTTCGCGACCGGCGAGCGGCCGGCAGGCAACCTGCGCGGCCAGTCCGATCGAAAAGGTGCCTGATCATATGCCCTGGCGATTGAGCAGCGATGAAATCGGACGTTTCCATGAAAACGGCATTGTCTTTCCGGTTCCTGTTTTCGATGCCGAAGAAATCGGCGAGCGATATGCGGCTCTGCAGGCAATCGAAGGCGCGCGCGCGGGCAGGCTGCCGCCGCTGCTGAATTTCAAGCCTCATCTGCTGGTGCCGTGGCTCTGGGACATGATCCACGACCCGCGGATTTTGGATACGGTCGAGGATCTGCTGGGCCCCGACATCCTGTGCTGGGGCTCGAGCTTCTTCAACAAGCAGCCCGACGATCCGTCGCACGTCGGATGGCATCAGGACGCGACCTATTGGGGTTTGTCGTCGAATGAGGGCCTCACGGCGTGGGTAGCGTTCACGCCCAGCGTTCCGGCCAACGGCTGCATGCGCGTGGTGCCGGGGAGCCACCGCGAAGTCGTTCCTCACGGCGATACGCATGACCGTACGAGCATGCTGCCTGGCCGCGAGAAGGTTATGGTGGGCGTGAAGGAAAGTCGGGCCGTCGATGTTGTTCTTGCGCCAGGCGAAATGTCGCTGCACGACCGCCTCATCGTGCACGGCTCCGAACCCAACCGTTCGGGCGACAGGCGCGTCGGATTCGCAATCCGCTACATTCCAGGTGAGCTGCGCCAACGTGGGGACGGCCGCGGTACGGCGGCCCTCGTTCGCGGGCGCGATCACGGAACCTTCGATTTGGAGCAGCGGCCGGAAGCTGAACTCGGCGCGGCTGCGCGCGCCCGGCACCCCGACCTATTGCGCCGTTGGACGAAGATCGTTTCGGCCGAGATGAAAAAGGGCAACGACGCGCCATTGTGACCGCGGCCGAGGCTCCGTGAATTATCCGCTTCAAACTGCTTGGGCGTTCTATATTCTGACATGACGCGGCAAGGAGCGGCTGTTCATGAAAATCTCGACCCTGGATACGACGCTGACGGTGCCGGTAGGGCCAGTTGCGCCGAAGCTTATCGTTCAGTCTGCCGCGCGCCACAATATTTTCCGCTTTTTGCTTTCCGGCGTGGCGAAACCGGGCGCCCATGTCGTCGATCTGGCCGCCGGCCATTGCCTTTTCGCAATGATCGCGCGCGATGAAGGATGCGTCGTCACCGCCGTCGATGCCCGCGTCGAGCGCAAGCCGGCGGATGACGAATTGGAGTCTATTCGGTTTATCCAATCGGATATCCGCAGTTTCGATCTGGCGGGATTCGACGTCATCGTGTGTCTCGGCATGCTGTACCATTTCGACATGGAAGATCAGCTGCCGTTTCTGGAAAAATGCGCGCAATCAGGCGCGCCGATGATCTTGGAAACGCAGATACATGTCCAGTCTCTGGTTCCCGTCGCAGAAACCGGGGTATGGGCGCGAAAGATCGTTCGCCGGGGAAAATACGAGGGTGTCGTCTTTACGGAACAAAACAACCCCCAGGCCTCGGTGGGCAATCCCGAATCGTTTTGGCCCACCGAAGCTTCGCTCATGCAAATGTTCGAAGATGTCGGGTTTAAGCATGCCGCGATCGTTGCCCCGATATATCAATCGAAATACGGCGCTCGCCGCTATTTCCTGCTCAATTGCGAAAACTTCGTCGCGAACCCGGATATCGTCGCAAATATTGCGCTCGGCGTCGAACGCGAAAAATTCGCCAACCTTATCAACCGGGGTCGTTTCGACGACGCGCGTGCATTCCAGGAGCGCTTACCTCCGTTGCCGGAGAACGTCGAGGACTGGGTCTACAGACTGGCGGTCGCAAGAATGCAATTGCATTTCGGCAAACCTGAAAGAGCAATTCTGGAAATCAGGAAAATTCGCGACAGCGCCTTGGGCGGGGGCGATCGGCGGAGTGCGCTACTGTTGCGTTGCGCAGAATTGTTCGAGGAGGCCGGGGATTCTCTCGAAGCGGAAAAGACGCAGGCGACAGTATATGATCGCGTTCGCAATCCCGATCAGATCAAAGCGCTGATTCGAAAATTGACAAACTGGGGAGCGGTCAGCATCACGCGCAAATTGCTGGTACAAGTGGAAGAACGATATGCAGGCAACATCGAATTGCTCCGACTGGCGATGAACACCTATCATTCATTGAAGGACGTCGAAGCCGAAGAGCGCGTCTGTCGCGCCGCTCTGGTATTGGAGCCCAGGGATATCAAGGTGCACCTGCGCCTCGCAAATTCGCGGATGCGTCGGGGCGACAACGCGGAAGCCGCCGCCTGCCTGGAGCGCGCGCTGGCGTCAAATCCGGAAAACCCCGAAATCCTCGACAAGCTGGCCTCGATCCATCTTGAATTGAAAAATAAGGAACAGGCCGAACGATTTGCGCGCATGCTCGTCAATGTTACGCCGCTTAGTCCTAAGGCCCATTTCCATCTGGCGCGGGCGCTTCGCGGCGGCAAACGCAACGCCGCGGAAGCTCTGCAACACGCAAGACGCGCTGCCGAACTCGATCCGGGCAACAATCGGTTCGACGAATATGTCAAGATGCTTTCGAGCGCGTCCGGCGAAACGCCGGTCGAACCGCACTAGGAAATTCGCTCCCGAAGCGTGCGTTCTCGCGCGCGCTGTGCGAAACGCTCACAGGTCGTGTCTTCCGTTGCGGCGCGTGTCGCCGCTCAGGGGCTCGAACAGCCATGAAGCGCCTCTGGTTTCGGCGCCATATTTCACATAGTGGCGCAGGAAACGCGTGCGTTTCGTCATGAGCGCGGCCGGCTTGGCGATCACGGCGCGAATCCGGTCCCAATGCGCATCCAGCAACCCGAACAATGCGTCCGGAACGATGCGCTGCGGCGGCTCGGCGAAGCGAACGGCGCCCTGTTCGAACGCTGCCCGCCAATCACTCGCCAGATCTTGCGGGCGTTCGATATGTGCGAGGAACCCGGCATGTTTCGCGAGCGGCGGCCTTGCGACGATGACACCCGGCACATCGAAGGCCGCGCCGGTGATATAGCCGTGAAGGGAAGAGCCGAGATAGAGCGTGGAATGGGCGATTGCGGCGGCAATTTCGGTGAGACCGATCGGGTCTTCCAGCAAAACATGCCCGATCTGCAAATGGCGGGCGATCTGCCGCGCGGTGATGTGGTCGTCGTGAACCAGGCCGATCGCAATGAGCAGGGGCACGAGCCCGCGATGTACGGCAAATTGCTCGATCTGGGCCGCAATCTCGGCGTAGCTGAGGTCGAGCGAGCGTTCTTTGACGTGAATAGCGAGAAATCTTGAATCGGGCGAGGCGGCCTTTCGCTCGATCAATGTCTTGAAAGCGGGGGCGAGTGCAGCGCGCGGCCACATGCGCGCCAGATCGATCGCTGTGTCCGGCACAATTCCGACCTCGAGACCTCCCTCCTGCCCGAGAAAGTCGGCGCTGGCCCGATCGCGAACCGAAACATAGTCCGCAGCAAGAAGCGCCAACGAGGCGCCCGCCGCTTCGAGTTCGGGCGTTATCGCCACCGGAACTCCGGGTGCGTTCCAGACCACCGCAATATTGCGCATTGCACCGACAAGCGTCGCGCCCAGCCACAGACTTGCATAGGCCCGGTCGAACAGACCGGCGAGTTCGTAATCGCGCAGATTCGCCGGTCCGGCATGGACGATATTGCCCCCGCCCAACATCACGGCGTCGACCGCGTCTTCGTCGGTCAGCATATTCCTGAAGGGAAGCGACGATAACGCGTCGCTCCAGCCGGTATCGGACCCTGTCGGCGAAATCGGCTGGACGGCGATGTTCCACGGCTTCAGGCGAAATTCGGCGATCAGAGGAAATAACAGGTCGCCATAGTTTCTTACGTCGAACGTACCCGTCTGAAATATGCGCTTGGCTTCGAACATGAATCCCCGATTTGGTCACGGCGTTTGACCAACATTGCCGGAAACGACGCCTGACCGGCAGGATATTCGGATGGTCGGCAGGCCGAGGGAGCGGGTCAAGCGGAATCACGAAAGGCCGCCACGGCTGCGACCAAGACAACTTCGCTTTCGAGGCGGTGGGCAAACGATCTTTTTGGGACGTCGGATATGTGTCCTTCACAACCGCGGTTCGCCTTGGCATAATCCCCGGCGGAGCAGCCCAAATGCACGCCCGCGCTGCACTTTCGTGACGCCCAGAAACATCATTCCACAGATCGTTGAGCCATGCCGCCAGTTTCCAAAATTAACCTGGGTTTAAAGGCCCTGCGTCGCGACAATCCGTGGCCGGAATTCGGCTATGGCGAGATCGAGCCCTTCTATCTGCCGCTCGACGGCGGCGGCCGCAGCGGCCGGGAAATCATCATGGAGGTGATCAAGGCCCGTAACATCGAAATGATGTTCGAAGTCGGCTGCTTTCTCTGCGGCTCGACGCTGCAATGGCTTCGCGCGTCGGAAACCTTGGAGATCGTCGGAGTCGACCCCTGGGACAGCAACTGGGCGTCCTATATCGAACGGATTGCGATCGACCCGGTACGCGCGCGAACGGTGTATCACCTGAACGACAAGCAAATTGAGACCATCGTTCAAAATTTGCGCCGGTACGGAAACTTCTGCGTCGCCCTGAACAATGTGCGGCTCTACAAGCAACGCTTCTTCCCCGTGCGGCGGAAGGCTCCGGAAGCGTTCCATTATCTTCGCGATCGCGAAATTATCCCGGGCCTGATCTATATCGACGCCGACAAAAAGCGGGAAGACCTCGATACAGTGCATGAGCTGTTTCCGGACGCGGTTTTGTGCGGCGACGATTGGCTATGGCCCGACGAAACGGGTGTCATGAGGATGCAGGAGCATGTGAAGGCATTCGCCAAGCAACACGGCTGTGAAATCCGCAGCGCGCGCCAAACCTGGCTGCTTATTCCGGGCGAAAGCAGCAAGCTTCAATCGGAATCCGCCCCCAAGGCCTGAGGTCTTTCCTTTTTGTTCTCCGGCCTGGCAAGCGCTTCGGAGATCGCGCGCAAGAGGTCGATAACCTCGCCGAAGTCCCAATGAAAAAACAAAGCGTCGTCGATTCCGCTGGTGTCGCGGAGAAGCCAATCGCGATCCATCGAGAGAGTCTCGGCAAGATATCCGGCCTCTTTTTCGAATTTGGGCCGCATTCGCGTCAGCACGCTGTCCGGAATGTGAAATTCCGGTCCCTCGATTTCGAGAAGTATCCCTCGCAGGCGCTTTGAGCGTTCGGGGTCTTCGTTCTTCGCAGCCTCGTTAAGAGCGAGGAGCGCCTTGGCGGCGACAAGGCTGATTGAGCGATTGAGGATGCGTTCAGGCCGGTTTGAAGCTTCGATTTCGATGCCGATAGTGCCAAGCCAGTTGTGGAGGTGCGTCACCACGTCCGAATCGAATTGCTGCGTGACGACCCGGTCCCGCCCGAAATTCGCGATCCATGCATCGAGCCTCTGGTATTCGATGGCGATCTTTCGATGGAAGCGAATCCCAAAATCGCCGATCGACAGTGTCGACCGGCAGAGTTGCTGCGTAGATGTCCTCATGAATTCCGCCGGCGGGCGAACCCAGCACAGGACGACCACCTGGACCTGCCGCTCCTTGAGATAGTCGGCCAGGTTGCTCACATCGTCGGGGCCGAATGTCCACAGTGCTTCGGCCGAAACGTACCCGACACGGTCACCAAGACCCGACAGAAACCGATCGAACGATTCCCGGCTCGTTTGTGAGTCGAGCTTCGAAGTCGCTGCGGTCCGCTGGAACCACATAGTCCCCTTTTCGACGCGCTTCTGCGAGGCGAAGGCCATGAAGGCTGCTTCGGAATGATTTTCGGCGATCGACCAATAATCCAGCCCGGCCTTCAAGGCCTTGTCCCTGTTGGTCGCCAGCCAATGCTGAATCGACGTCGTGCCGGTTTTGGGCATGCCGATATGAAGGACGAGCTTGGGACCGGGACCCGCAAAGGCCGCAGCGGCGTTGCGCGCCGCACTTTTGCGGGATTCGTCGGTCGTGGCTTGAGGCGGTGTCTCGGCCTTGCGCGCACTGCCGTTCGCGCCACGCAACCGCGGACGAACATGATGGAATATCGTGTGTCCGGAAATCCCCGTCCACGCCTCCTTGAGAATTGCCGCCTGCTCGAGTGTTTCGGGGGCAAAATACTCAAGCGGTTCGAGGTGGTGTTTCTCCTGTGCGCCCCAAACCCGGTCGAGCATTTCGGGAAGGCTTCGCCGCCCGAAGAGACGGTAATGATCCGCCTGACCGAACTGCTTCAATCTGTCGGCCAGCGGCAAGTCGTCCGACAGATCCTCGCGCGTTTCGTCTCCGCGAACTGGAACAGACATGTAATGGTGCCCGCCGGGCGCCAGGAGCCTCTCGAACTCCCGCAATACGGATTCGACGTCGCAGCGCACATGCTCCAGAACGTGATTGTGGATGATCACATCGAAGCTGCAACTGGGCAGCTTCACCAGGTCGCTTGTGAGGTCGAGAGGCCTGACGGTCGTAAATTTGCTTTCATATCGGGTCGGGTCGATGTCGCAGGCATAGTACCGATCACTCAGCAACTCCGAAAATCGCTTGATCAGGGGAAGTTCCGGCGCGACGTGCATGACACGAAGCCCGGGCCTGAACATTCCGTGCTTTTCCAACACGAGCCACAGAAGCCGTGTCCGTTCCATGGCCTGGCAGTTGGCGCAACGCGCATTTTCGCGGCCGTTGAATGCCAGAAACTTGTCGGCCTTGCAGATCGGGCAAATGAAATTCGTGCCGGCCTGCGCGGATTCTTTGTCAACGAGTGTGTCGGACACAGCGTGCGCCATTGCCTGTTTGCCGCAATAGCGGGGAGCATAACACGGATCGAAAGGCGATACTCACGCCGCAATGCCTTCGCCGGTAGACATATGACGGGCGTGAAACACGTCGTCCATGTGGGCGAGAATCCCGGCTGCCCGGCTTTCCCAGGAATAAGCCTGCATCAATTCGGGAGGAGGGTAGGCGCGGCCGCGGCTGCGTCTTTCGGCGATCGCATCCTCTAATTGGGAAATGAACTGGTCGGGCGTATCGGCAATCCGAATATCGCCGGCCAGATCGTCGAGATTGGCCACGGCGCTGGATACGACAGGCACACCGAGACCCCGGTAAACATAAAGCTTCAGAGGGTTCATGTTTTCGGACATGGAGTTGTGTGCATGGGGAATCATCGCGACATCGAAATGCGCGATGTAACGCAGTGCCGTTTCGTATGGGATTGCACCCAAGGGGTGAACATTCGGCCGGGCGGCGACCTGGCGGTATGGCCCCCTGGCCGGGGGCTCTCCGATAATGACGAATGACCAGTCCGGCCGCGCGACCGCGAGCTTGTCCATCAACTCCCAATCGATGCGGTGCGAAAGGTTCCCGGCATAGCCGACGATGGGCCCGTTCAAATGTTGCAACTCTGCAGGCGTTTCCCACGTGTCCACATCGCGACGGATGTCCATGCCGTTGGGAACGACAAACGTCTTCAGGCCTTCACCTTCCAGCCATTCGGAAACCGGCCGGCAATTGGCGAAGGTCATGTCCGTATGCGCAAACGTTTCGCGATAATTGGTTGCGATCTGGGTGCGCCACTCCAAGCGCATCGGCCATTGGCGTTGATCGTCGATGACATCGGCTACGACAAACGAAAATCCGAGACGCTTTTGAACTTCGGGAAACCCCGGCACGACCGGGCAAACCCATGCGAGAAGGTTGTCCGTCATATCGAGGTCGCGCAACCAGCCTTCAACGGCGTTCGGAAACGATTGCATGTCCGGCAACTCGCGGCCGAGAAATGTCGTTTCCTTCCCGCGATAGATGAACGCGCGGCGATGGACCTTGTCGTCGTCGCTCGTTCGCAGATGCCGCGCGATCGTGTTGGTCGCGACCAGCCCGCCATGGTTGATGCCGCGCCCTCCGTTCGCGCCGACGATTGCGTTGAGTTGGTCGATCGACATGGGCGCATCGATGTGCAGGATTTTGCCGATGTGAGGCATGCGGGCAAACTGCTTCAGCAGCATGTCCTGGCGCCGCCCATAAATCCCGGAATCGTTTTGCTTCCAGAAGATGACGAGATTCAGGTTCTCGTTGAGATTTTGCAGCTTTCCGACGCGTGGGCTACTCTGCAGCATCCCCTTTGTTGCGTCTGTGCAAGCACGCGGCAATTGGCCCGGCATCGATTCATCGATGTGTTCCAGCAGACGGAAAATCTCTGCCGGCACCGGCCCCTTTTTGCCGACGGCTTCCCGGATTGCATCCCGAACGCGGCCGGCATTGGCGTCAGTCGCAAGCTCCGCCCGAAAAAATGCGCGTCGCTCGGCCGCCGCTTCGGCGCTGCCGAAGCTTCCGGATATCGCAAGGCGAAGCGCGTCCAGGAGGCCTTCGCGTTGAACGGGGACGATGCGTCCCGGCCCCATCAAATCGGCCAGGGGCGGGACGGGCGTCGCAAGCACGACCGTTCCCGCTGCCAGCGCATCGGTGAGTTTTGCCGGCGTCTGATACGTCGTGATAGCGTTGGTGGGATCCTGCAGAATGCAGACAAAATCCGCCATCGCGTTCAATTCGGCGACGCGTGAAAAAGGCTGGTCCGGGTGCATCACGATCCGGGTCGAGCGCAACGCCTCCAATTCGGTCTTGAGTTGGGGGTCGGTGATCGTGCCGATGATGCACAATACCGTACTCGGATCGGCGAGCGCCCCAAGAGCATGGGCAATCTCCAGTACGCCCTTATGCCGTCGGGGTGTGCCCAGAAACAGCACGACCTTGTCGGACTCCGAAAATCCGAATTCCGCCCTTAAAGCGCTGCGATTCGCGAACGCCTCCTCGAACGGCCGAGGGTTTCGGGCGTGGCGGACCAGGGTCCCGCCGAATTTCTCCTGCAGAACGGGGTTGCAAACCGTGACCCCGTCGGCGTAGCCGACCAGCGAGCCCGCGAGTTGTGTCCAGCGTTTGGCAAACGGCTCTCTCCAGTCCGAAGGTGCACATTTCGCGAGAAACGCATCGAGCGAGAGAGGTTCGTCGGCGCCGACAAAAGCCAATTCGTCGTCATCGATATCGAGCAATATGCTCGCGCCGTGAATGATCTTGTACAGGAATCCGATCAAAAGGCTCGGGAGGCGAGGCTTCGACACCCACACGATATCGCAGGGCTTTTCCGTAACGAGCCGGATCGCGCCTTCCATGAACGAGTAAAACGAATGAGCGTGAAAACCGCGGATGCCGAAAGCGCGGGAACTTTCGCGAAGCGGAGCCCAGAGGTCGTCGCCGTATTTCGAGAACATCGGCCCGACGATTTCGCAATCGGCGTTGTGCAACGCCACTTCGGCCAATGCGAGCGCGCGGCCGACGGGATTGTGCGTCAAATCCCAGGCCACGATAGCCACTCGCGGCCGCGGACTCTCGACTCCGTCACTTGCTTCTTTGGGAATATCCGCGGGCCAATGGACGATCTGAATGCCTTTGACCCGCTCGATTTCCGTCTGCTGCTTTTTTCGTATCGACGGAATACGCTCTTGCGCAAAGGTCAGCGAAGGGTCCAGCGACAAGGCAACTTCGAGCGCGGCGATGGCTGCATCGAATTCGCCGGAAGCTTCCAAAATCTCGGACAGGCCTACATGCGCCCAGGGAAAACCAGGGTTGACCGCGAGGGCCAGATCGTACCGGGTCCGCGCGTCTGCGGTGCGGCCCAATTCTGCGGCAATTCCGCCAAGCTTGCAAAGCAGAGGAGCGTTGTTGGGTTCTTGATCGAGAAGATCACGATAGATCGTTTCGGCCTCCACCAACTGGTAGTTCGCCATCAGCCGATTGGCTTCTTCGAAGAGCCTTAGAAACTCCGCGTGCGGCAGCGTCGGTTTTGCCTTCTGCCGCGCTCTGGCCATGGCATCGGTGAGCGCGCCAATCCGGTTGGCTGCCACGGCCAGGCCGGGAGACAGATCCAGCGCGCGCTTGTAGTGCCCGATCGCAGTCTCCGGTGCGCCCGATTCCTCCGAAATCTTGGCCAGACCGACATGTCCCCAGGGCAGCTTCGGGTTGATCGCAATCGCGCGCGAGAAGTAATCCTGCGCGCCGGCCCGGTCTCCCGAAAGAAGCCGGATGTCTCCAAGCCGTGACGCCGCAGCAGACGAAAACGGGTCTTCTTTCAGAAGCTCAAGATAAGCTTGTTCGGCCTCCTGCAATCGGCCTTCGGCCCATAGGGTATTGGCGCTTTCAAAGCGCTCGCGAAACGACGGTGGAGAAGCAATGCTTTGCGACAAACGCGAAAATCCGCTCGGGAATTCGGGCCGCTCCATGGGCCCTCAATGAGGCTATAGGTCCCTCCGGAGCGCATCAACAATAAATCCTACGAGATTCCATTCGCGGGTGCCCCGAAATTGGGAAAACTTGCTTAAGGGGCTTCGTCCCATTGCGATGCCCAGGCGCGACTGTCCAATGTCCGGCCGCACGCTACACGACATCATTCGTTTCGCTCCTGCCGGTGCGGCCCCAACACATCTCTTGGATTTGCCTGTCAAATCCTTTATTTTCCAGGGGCGTCGGAGGTGCGAGGCGCGTCGACCATTTTGCCGCGCTATCGCTTTTTCGGAGGCAAAGACAAAATGAACAACGTTCGCAACCGATATATCCTGCTTGCGCTCGTGGTCGGCGCGACATGTTTGGTGATGTATCTGATCGGGATTTTCTATCAGAAATTCCTGAACAGCCCCTATGATCTGATCGCTCTTATCTTTATCGTCGCATTTTACGCGGCAACTCTCTATTTCCACCTTCAACGCCCCGGGAGCGAGAGCTGACCGACGCGGTACGAGCACCGGAAACGATCCGCTTGTCGCAAGTTAAGAACGGCGTCCTGCCGAAGTCTGCGCCGCAGACCGATCCCGAAGAGCGAGCCCCCGAACGCCTTGCGCGCCGCAGCCCGCGCAGGAGAGTTCATGCCGTTATGGAGGCCGGTCGCGGCTCCGGTCCCGTCGGCCTGGCATTCGAGATTTTTCTCATCGTCCTGATCATCTCCAATGCAATGGCGGTGACCATCGAGAGTATTCCCGAAATCGGAGATGCCTACAGCGCTCTGTTCAATGCATTCGAGGTCGTTTCGGTCGTGATTTTCTCGGTCGAATACGTCCTGCGCATCTGGACCGCGCCGGAAGACCCGCGCTATTCCGGCAACACCGTGACGGGCC
>Ga0302326_10007683_pt1 | contig 23912 bp, 15 predicted proteins | sample Palsa_T0_3_FD_202264 | JGI IMG/M metagenome (GOLD analysis project Ga0302326, IMG submission 202264) | Peat permafrost microbial communities from Stordalen Mire near Abisko, Sweden - Palsa_T0_3 | ecosystem: Environmental > Terrestrial > Soil > Palsa > Peat permafrost | place: Sweden: Abisko... | reverse complement strand
GTGGCGAACGTGACCCAGGACGAAGTCTTGGGCATGATCATTGCCGGCATTTGCCCGCCGGCGGCGATCCCGGGGCCGGGTGCGATGGCTGCCGCTAGAGGTGACGCTTCGACGGCGTTCGAAGCCCAAAAATAAAGACCGGCCCTCAGCTTGGGCCGGCCTGGCAACTTTGGCTCACACTACACCGTATGTGCGGGGATCGGCACAGTCGACAGCTTCAAACCCTCGGCGTTGCGTACCTCGATCCACCAACCCACCCATTCGCCGTTCAAAGTGAACTGCAAATTTTCGGCGATCACTGCCGCGTGTTCTACGGCGGCATCGACATCGCGGAATTCATCACCTCTATAATCGTGCAGTAACTGACCTTTGGTTGCGTAATCAAAAAAGAAACGCATCATGTGGAATCATCCCTCGAAAACTTAGCCCGCGGCTCTGGTACCCGGCAGCAAGCTAAGCTCGTTTTACCCAAATATTTAAAGATCGACAGATTAGTAGTTGCTTCAGTGCATTTGGCGTCAAAAGCGAATGGATGATCGCCTTCCGACGCGAAGTGCCGGCACCCTCTGCCTACGTTGAAAAGTATTCATCCCTTTCGGGATAAACGACGTGGCCGCGCAGGATGACAAGCGCGTCGCGCACGCTCGCCAAATGACAGCCGGCCTCGCGCGCCGTCTTGAGCGCAAAGGCGAAAAGATCCGGCGTGACACCGAAACGGCTTGGTTCGGCGGCGACGTCGTGGCAAGCGAAAATGAGCCAGCCGTTGGAACGCACCGCTTCGGCAATGATCTCGGTAACGGCGCGCCGGCCGGTCGAGGCATTCTGCAACTCGCAGGATTTGAGCGCGCCGAGATCGACGCTACCGGCATTCACTCCGGGCCGCAGCGACCGGCAGGAGTCGAACTTGCCTTGCAGATAAAGCTTCGTGCCAAAAGAAAATTCGCCGTAAGGATAGGCGAAATTGTAAGGCGCGCGGGCATATTGAATACCCTGCAGGAACGCGCCGTTGTGTGCGAGTTCGGCGGCGAGCTTTTGCCGTCCGACGCGGGCGACGGCGACATGCGAATAGGTGTGGCAACCGATCTCGTGGCCTTTCGCGGCCAGCGATTGCAAAACTTCCGTGCTCGCCAGGCGGCCGCAATAGCCGACGGCGCCGCAGCCGCCGCCGGAAATGTAATAAGTGCCGCGCGCCCGGTGCTCTTCGAGCAGCGCGGCGCCGGTCGTGCAGGCCGATTCCGGCGCATCATCGAAGCTGAAACTGACCAGTGGCCGCGCATTGGCCATCGGCAATTTTTTGCTGACGATCCTTCGCGCCAGAAACCGTGACAGCTTGCCAAGCGCGCGCGTCGGCAGCGCCTGTTCGGCGCGCGGAAGGGCGAATTGCGGAGCAAAATCGTGCGACAACGTCAAAAGACAAACCCCTGCAACGGCGCGCGCCACGCTTTAGCGCTAGTGGAGCGGATTTGGCATTCGCTACCCACCAAAGCGCGAGTTCGTAAAAGCGAATGTCAAATCCAAAGCTCCCCTAGCATTGATATTTGCTAGTGGTCCTTTGATTCTAACATTCGCGCGAGAGCGTGCCGAGACGGGATGCGAATGTTAGAATCGGACCACTAGACCGGCAAGTTCTTGAAGAAAGCGGGCGCGCGGGCAACGCATTTGTCGCGTTGTGCTTAAGCGCAAAGCCGGAAGCCTTCGCCGTTAACCGTTAATTCCCCGCAGCGCCGCTTTTAAGGATTGGCCAAAACGCCGCCGGTAAGCGGCTCGCCGACTCCGGTAGTGCCGGGAAAAGTGATGGGCAGATGACGTAGGCTGCGCACCGCGAGATAGGCGAAGGCCTGCGCTTCGAGAGAATCAACGGACCAACCCGCCGCGTGCGCGCCTTCGACCCGCGCCGGCGCCAATCGCTCGCCAAGCATGCGCATCAGCGTCGGATTGCGCGCGCCGCCGCCGGAAACGATCCAGGTCTTTGGCGGCCGCGGCAAAAGCGGCACGACCCGGGCGACGGTGGCCGCGGTCAACGCCGTTAGCGTCGCCGCGCCGGCTTCGATGCCAGGATTATTGTTGAGCACGGCGCCTGCCGCGCGGCGAAATTCATTGCGGTCGAGCGATTTCGGCGGCGGCTTGGTAAAGTACGGGTGGGCCAGAAATTGCGCGATGGCATTTTCGTCCGGTGTTCCCGCAGCCGCGATCCGGCCCTCATTGTCGAGTAGCTGCCCGGTGCGCACGCGTACGAAATCGTCGAGCAGTGCATTGCCGGGGCCGGTATCGCAGGCGATCAAATCGTCGCCGTCGATATAAGTGACGTTAGCGACGCCGCCGATATTGAGCACGGCCAAGGGCAATTCGTGGCCGAGCGCCGCCGCCAGCGCGCGGTGAAAGATCGGCGCCAGCGGCGCCCCCTCCCCGCCGGCGGCGACGTCCGCGCCGTGAAAGTCGTACACCACCGGAATGCCGAGGCGCGTCGCGAGCGCCGCTCCGTCGCCAAGCTGAACTGTGAGGCGCTGCTGCGGCCGGTGCAGCACGGTTTGGCCGTGGAAGCCGACGACGGTCACTTCGGCGGGCTTTATTCCATTGCCGGCCAGGAACGTTTCAACCGCTTCGGCATGCGCGGCGTTCACGACGGCCTCGGCCGCCGCAAGCGCAGCAGGCCGCGCGGTGCGGTCGGTGACGTTAGCCGCCGCGGCGGTCGCGCTGCGCAGTAGCGCGCGCTCCTTTTTCGAGTAGGTCCGGTAGGCCGTCGGCCCGAAACGGGCAATAACTTCGCCGTCGGTTTCAATCAGCGCGACGTCGACCCCGTCCTGCGACGTTCCGCTCATCAATCCGATGGCCAAAGCGGGCACCGACGTCGCGGCCGATCTTGAATCTGGCGGCAATGGCAAATCCGGCGGCATGCTTTAAGGTCTACGGTTGAAACGGTTATCGAACCTGTTACACCAGCGCCGCCGATTGTTGGCACCGTGCTAAGGCGGCCTGATGGCACGCGGCGACGGAACAAACTCGCTGGAAGGCGATGAGCACGTATAAGTCGGATTTTTTGCGCGTTCTTTCCGAACGCGGCTTCATTCATCAGGTTTCCGAACCTGAGGCGCTCGATGCGCTGGCGCGTTCGTCGGCGATCACCGCCTATATCGGTTTCGACTGCACCGCGGCATCGCTGCATGTCGGCTCGCTGTTGCCGATCATGTTGCTGTACTGGCTGCAGCAGACCGGCCACCGGCCGATTGCGCTGATGGGCGGCGGCACCACCCGCGTCGGCGATCCGTCCGGCAAGGACGAAAGCCGCAAAATCCTTACCGACGCGGCCATCGAGGACAACCTCAAGGGCATTCGCGCCATCTTCGCGAGTTTTCTGAAATTCCCCGACGCCGGCGGCAACGCGATCATGGCCAACAATGCCGACTGGCTCAATACGCTCAACTATATCGACTTCCTGCGCGACGTCGGCCGGCACTTTTCCATCAACCGCATGCTCGCGTTCGATTCGGTCAAGCTGCGGCTCGAGCGCCAGCAGGAGATGTCGTTTCTCGAATTCAATTACATGATCCTGCAAGCCTACGATTTCGTCGAGCTTCACCGGCGTTACGGCTGCGTGCTGCAAATGGGCGGCTCCGATCAATGGGGCAATATTGTCAGCGGCATCGATCTTGGCCGCAGATTGAACAACGCGCAGCTTTTCGCGCTCACCGCGCCGCTGATCACCACCTCGTCCGGCGCCAAGATGGGCAAGACCGCGGCCGGCGCGGTCTGGCTCAACGCCAATTTGGTGAGCCCCTACGAGTATTGGCAATATTGGCGCAACACCGAAGATGCCGACGTGGCCCGCTTCCTTAAACTGTTCACGGTGCTGCCGATCGACGAAATTGAGCGGCTTTCGGCGCTCAAGGGCGCCGAGATCAACGAGGCGAAAAAAGTGCTCGCCACCGAAGCGAGCGCGCTGGTGCACGGCCGCCAGGCCGCCGAGCTTGCCGCTGCGACCGCGCGCACGACCTTCGAACAGGGGGGAATAGGCGACGATTTGCCGACGCTTAATGTGGAGGTCGGCGAAAGTCTCATTTCAGCCAACACTCGTATCGGATTCACAAGCTCTAACGCGCAGTCTCGTGGATTTATCACGAGCGGTGCCGTCTATCTCAACGATGTGAAGCTAACGGATCTGACCTACAAACTTCGGCTCGATGACTTCGGGCCGGATGGTCGCGCACTCCTCCGACTAGGAAAAAAACGCGGGATTCTTAGGCGCGGATCGAAATAAACTGCTGTCGCTTGAGCGCGTTCAGTGGACGCGCTCGATGGTCGTCGTGCTTTCCCCGCTATCATGGGCGGGAAATTCGAACACCTTGCGCAACAATCCCGGTGCCAGCGCTGAAATCGGGTTGATGCGCATGACAGGTGCGGTTGGCCGGCCGACTACTTCATAGGTGATGCCGACCAGCCCTTCCTTCTCGCCGCCGAGAAACAGCCCGAGCAGCGGCAACTGTCCCAACAGGTTGTTGGGGCCGTAGAGCGGGACCAGCGTCCCGCGCAAATGGACCTCGTCATGGGCGTAATCGACCACCCCGTCGATGGTGCCACCGAGAAGCGGACCGCGCACGACACCTTCGCGCAGCGCGACGCGGCCGGGCATGCGGGTGAATTCGACGCGCATGTTGGAGAAATCGATGGCGCTGCGGCGGGTGTCTTTGCCACCGGTGCTAGCCGCGCGCTCCAATTGCGCCTCGTCGTGCACGGCGAAATTGTGCACGTTGAGAGTGCCTTGCTGCGCGGGATTGTCGCCCGATTGGGTCTCCATCGCCAGCGCCACCTGCCCGCCGGTCATGCGCGAATATACGTCGGTGAAGCGGAAGAATGCGCCGGCGTCCGTGCTTTCGAGATAGATGACTGGCCGCCCCGTCGAGCGTCCGCGCAGATCGCCAGTCAACGTCGCGTCGCGGCCGATTTTGGCGTTCAGCCCGAAGCTGCGCACCTCACCGGCGCGGCGCGACATCTTAAGATCAACACCGCGCAAAGCTTCGCCGTTGAAGCCGACGACGGCGGCGACCTTCATTTCAAGGTCGACATCGACGACACGGCGTTTGCTGTTGGGGTTCGACGACGCCGCGCCGGCCGTCGTTTTGATGAAGCCGCGCCCGTCATACACGTCGCCGCGCATGGTCACGCGCAGCGCTCCGTCAGTCGCGCGTTCGATTCGAAGATTGGCGCGATCGCCGTCGGCAAAACCGTAATTCGGAAAGTACGCTGATTGTACCGCGCCCGAGCCGTCGAAATCGATCGTGCCCTTGACCCCGCCGCCCGAACCCTCGATCACCAAATCCTCGATCCGGCTCCCCTGCGCTTTGGTGGTCAGCGCGAACGTGGCGCGCGCGGGCTTACCGGTTGCCTTGGCCCAGCCCGGCAGCAGCCCGTCGATCTGCGTCGGCGTAAGATCGGCCTCGATATTGAAGCGCCCTTCCCGATCCGCTGTAGCGGCGACGTGGCCGGAAATGCGGATCGGAATCGAGCCGCTTAGCGTGTCTCCCAGATCGAAGCCGAGGTTGGCGCGTGCGGCGTCGTCGAGCACGGCGTTCAGATGAATCTCGGCGTCGGCGTCGCCGTGCGCTTTGCGGTATTCGAGATTGGCCGGCGTACCGCCGATCTTGACGTCGCCCTTGAGCTGAAAGCCTTGCGGGGTGGCGCTCGCCTTCAAGAGCGCGGCGTCGACTTTCTGCCCCATGATCATGTGATCGGCGGAGAAGTTGTTCGCCTCCACATTGATGGCAAAAGTGGTTGAGCCCGGCGGCGGATCGGCGCGCAGCGGCATGCCGAGACTGACGGTTGCGCTCAAGTTGCCGCGCATGACCGCCGGGTCGAACGGCCCGTCGGCAAAGTCGCGCAGTCGATCCATGTGCAGAAGCTCGGCGGCGGCCGGCACCGGCCCGTCGAGCTTGAAATGAACGTGCGAGGGCGGCGCCTGCGGAGCGGTGTCAGGAACCTCGAAGACACCTGTGGAGACCGAAAGCTTGCGGCCCGAGGGCAAATCGGCGACCGCTCTGCCGATCGACACCACCGCGTCGCGGCCAACGATATGCACGTTAAGGTCGGCGTCGCGCAGTGCCGGCAGCCCGTCTACGGGACGGATCACGCAGCCCGTCGCCAGAGCGTCAATGGACAATCCGTCGTCCGGCACCGGCGGTCCATCGGGCTTCAAATTCTCCACCGGCGAATTCACGGCAATGACAATGCGCTCGACCGAGCCGCTCAGAAGATGTTCGTTGAACCAATCGCGCACTTTGGGAACTAGGAAGACCGGCCAAATCCGTTTGAGCGATTCCACGGGCATGCGGGTTCCGGCAAACCCGGCGGTGAGCCGGGGCGCGCCCGCCGCCCAATCGAGCGTGCCGGACCAGGCGACGCCCATATTGGTGTTGCCCATATCGCCTTCGTCGACGACCAGGCGCTCTCTCGCCGCGTCGTAGCGGCCGCTCACGGCGATCCGGTTGAGCACCAGCGGTTCGCTTGTTGCGCCGGAGCCGCCGAGAACAATGGCGCCGCCGCCGATGCTGAAAGACCAGACCCCCGAGGGCTGCTGCGGCGCCTCGACGCGCGCTATCAACGTGATGCGGTCGGTGCCGGAGAGAATTTGTAACGGCATCGACAACAGGCGGGTGCCGGCGTCCCAATTGAACTTGAATTCAGCGCGATCGATGGTCACGCCCGAATCGGCGTCGCCCAGCGAACCCGCATCGGCGACGATCCGGCCGGACAACACTTGCGGCAACCCGTCGGGACCAATCTCACCACTGACGCTCGCCGATAGTGGCGTGTCGATTTTCGGGCCCCCGTCGTCGAGACGCGACGCCAGCAGAAGATCGTTGATGGAAACTTTCCGGGCTTCGAGTTGAAACTTGCGAAAGCCTTGGCGTGTCGGTGTCACCGCCGCGGTCAAAGTCCACGGCCGGGCCGGATTGTCGGAGCCGACCGCTACCTCAACGCCGCCGCCATTCACCCGCTTAGCGCTGAGATTGATATCGCGGAAAGCCCAATGTTTGCCGGTTCGCTCGTCATCGACCGTCAGGTTGCCGTTCTTAAGCCCGAGCCCGCCGAGATCGTGACCGTCGAGGCCGGTCTCACCGATACCGTCGATCCATGACAGCAACGCCGCAAACACGTCGCGCACGCGGTGCGATGGCGCTTGCTGGGCCGGCGTTTGCGCATTCGGCAGCGCGGGAGCCGCGGCAGTTGCCGGTGGTGGTTCCGCGCGGTCGTTTTTTTGCGCTGAGCGAAGCAGCGCCGCGGCCGCCGATGCCGGTACCGCGGCGGTCGCTATCGGGCGCTTGTCGGCGCCGGCGAAGATGGTCACTTGCCCGTCGCGCTCGATGCGCACTGCCATTTCCGCACCGACCAGGCTTAGACTTTCCGCACGCATGTGGCCGCTGAGCAGGCTCATTCCCGAGACGCGAACTTCCGCTTTCGGCGCGCTCGCCACCACGGTGCCGTCGGCATCGCGCACGACAATGTCGCGAATCCGCACCGCCGTGCCGCCGTTCTCGGTCCGCTCAATCTGCGTGCCGCCGACTTCGACGTGGTGGCCGCTGCCGAAATTCTCTTCGATGGCCGAAGCGAGCCACGGCGTCATCACGTCAAGTTGGATAGGCCCGCTTGTCAGCCGCCACCATAGCGCCAGGCATCCGACAATCACGACTGCGGCGAATGCGCCCAGGCCAATCGCGGTGCGGCGGAACAACGTCGCGTGGCGCGCTACAAACGCCCAAAGCCGGGACAGGCGCCGAGCCTCGCCGGGACGGCGCGGTCCTTCAACTGCCGGCAAACGCACCGCGCGCCGCAGCCGGACGACCGACCGCCAGCGCGGTGATGAGGCACGCTGCCTGAACTGGTTAGTCATCCCCCGTCAGATGTCCCCTCGCCCCGGCGCTTTAACGGTCGCCCAAAGGCCATCGACCGGCTTATGCCGCGCACCTATTGTGCAGGGCGAGAATGGCCCTTTGAAAGCGTCGAAAGGAAGGCGCATGGCGCGCGAGCTCGAGCCGGGCACGAAGGCTCCGAACTTCAAACTGCCGCGGGACGGCGGCGATACAACGTCGCTTTCCGACTATGCCGGGCGCAAGCTCGTTCTCTATTTTTATCCGAAAGCCGATACACCCGGCTGCACCACGGAAGCGATCGAGTTCTCGCGGCTTAAGGGCGTCTTTGCCAAAGCCAAAACCGACATTCTCGGTGTCTCCGCCGATTCGGTGCCCGCACAAGACAAGTTCAAAGCCAAACACCGGCTGTCCATTGCGCTCGCTTCCGACGAAACCCACCGCATGCTGGAGGCCTATGGCGTCTGGCGCGAAAAATCGATGTACGGCCGGAAGTTTCTCGGAATCGTGCGCACGACTGTCCTGATCGGACCGGACCAGCGCATTCTCCGGGTGTGGCCCAAGGTTTCGGTTACCGGCCACGCCGCCGACGTGCTCGCCACGGCCGAATCGCTCTGAATCCTGCCGCGCGATCTCGCAAAATCAGACCGGCTTTGGTCTCGGCAACCGCCGTAAAACTCCACGGCAGCGTCGATTTTCCTGAAAATTAACCATACGGCCCTCAAATGCGGTTCCGGTCGAGTATCGACCTCGGGGAGGTCAATGGGGTCGACAGCGTCGCAGCCGCGGTGGAACGCCCGCCATGCCGGGTATGCCCACGAGCCGCAGGAAATAACCCGCAGCGCCGGAATTACCATCGCGCATGCGGGCCGGCTGATCAGGCTCGGGCCGGTCGCGTTTTGGATTGCGGTCGGCACCGTCGTCATGATGGCCGGCTGGTCGGTCACTACCGCAACTTATTTTGCTTTCCGCGACGATGTGCTCAAGGAGCTGATGGCGCGGCAGGCGGAGCAACAATATGCCTACGAGGACCGTATCGCCGAATTGCGCGCACGCATCGACCGTACCACGAGCCGCCAGCTCCTCGACCAGGAACAATTCGAGCAAAAACTCGAGGATCTTTTGCGCCGCGAGTCCACTCTGGAATCGCGCACCACCACGCTCGGCGGCCTTTCCGATCCAGGAGCGACCGGGTCGGTGCGGCCGGGCGGCCGCAACGCACAGGATTTTTCCGTGAGCGCCCCGCCGGGCCGCGACCGGCGCTCCTCGCTCGATCACGATTCGGCGGCCGCAAGCCGCAAGAGCGCCAAAGACATCACCATCGCCGCCCGGCTTGCGCGTGTCGCCTCCTCGCTCGATCACGTCGAGCAACGCCAGCAGCTTGCGCTCGCCCACATGCAGGAGCGTTACGAGGACAAAGCACGCAAATTACGCGGCGTGCTCGCCGATCTCGGACTTCGCCTCGAGGATCGTCCGGCGACCGGCGGGCCGTTCGTGCCGGTACGGATGCCGGGCGAGAGCAACGGCTTCGAGCGTATGCTGACCCGCATCAACGTTGCCCGCGCCGAAGCCGAACAGCTCAGCCGCAGCCTCGCCACCATCCCGATCCGCAAGCCGATTGCCGGCGAGATCGATATCACTTCGACCTTCGGCGCGCGTACCGATCCGTTCTTGCGCATTCCCGCCATGCACACCGGCATCGATTTTCGCGGCGAGACCGGCGATCCGATCTATGCGACGGCCGCGGGCATGGTCAGCATCGCAGGCTGGAGCGGCGGCTATGGCAGAATGGTGGAAGTCGATCACGGCAACGGACTTGCCACCCGCTACGGGCATCTCTCGCAGATTACAGTTGCGGCCGGCGAACGCGTGAAAGTCGGCCAGGAAGTCGGGCGGATGGGTTCGACCGGCCGATCGACCGGCCCGCATGTACATTATGAAACCCGCATCGATGGCGAAGCCGTCGATCCGCAAAAATTCCTCGACGCCGGCGCGCGGCTGTACGCGAACAAAGACTAGCGAATAGTCCGTCGCTATTTGCTGCGCGTCACGCTACGATCTGCCGACAGGTAGTCGCAGCATCATGATCCGCGTCCATCATCTCAACAATTCACGCAGCCAGCGCGTGCTGTGGCTGCTGGAAGAAATCGGCACGCCCTACGAAATCATCCGCTATCAGCGCAAGCGGAACATGCTGGCGCCGAGCGAACTCAAGCGCGTGCATCCGCTCGGTAAATCGCCGGTGATCGAAGATCACGGCAAAAAGTTCGCCGAGACCGGGTTGGTCGTCGAATATCTGGTCGAGAGCTACGGGCCGGATTTGGCGCCGCCGCGGCAGTCGGATCTCTACTGGCGCTATAAATATTGGCTGCATTATGCGGAAGGATCGCTGATGCCGCCGCTCTTGCTTAAGCTCATCATTGGCAGACTGGGATTACTGGGGCTGCCGGCAAGAAAGTTCGTCAATGCCCAAATCAAGCTTCATCTTGATTTTCTGGAAAGCGAGCTCGGCGCGTCGCCGTGGTTTCTTGGCGATCAGTTCTCGGCCGCCGACATCATCATGAGCTTTCCGCTTGAAGCCGCGACCGCGCGCGGCGGCCTTAATGAGACACGACCCAAGCTTTTTGATTTTCTGCGGCGCATCCACGCGCGACCGGCCTACCAGCGCGCTTTGGAAAAGGGCGGCGCTTACCGTTACGCCTCCTAAACCTAGCGAGTGTATACTTATGCGCGCCGCAACCGATGTCCGATTTCGCGCCGACCGCTACTCGCCGATAATTTCGCCGAACGGCACCCATCGCTTGCCGTCAAATTTCTCGAGCTGCAACTGGTTGAAAGCCCGATAATTGCTCGGGCTGGTATTCACCTTGACGCCCGGCAACAACAGGGGAAACTCCGCGTTCTGCATGTGTGTGGCTTGATACATCACATTGTCGCGGGTGAGATTGTCCCCACATCGTTCGAGGACATACAACATGAGTTGCGCCAGATTGTATCCGCCGGAAATGAGCAAGTCGCTGGGATCCTTATCTGGAATGTAGCCTTTCATGAATGCCAGATAGTCTTGCATGCCCTTGTCACTTGCCCACGTCGGATCGCCGGGATCTTTGTTCGAAGAGGCGGAAATAATGCCGATTGACTTCTCTACACCGGCAGGCACGAGCGCCGCGGGAATGGAATTCCCCGTGAGTGAAAGAAACTGCGTGGGCCGCCAATCCAGCTCAAAAGCCTTACGAATAGCCTGGGCAGCAAACTTTGGGGAGCTGGCGTCGAACAAGACGTTAGCGCCAGCGGCTTTTAACGAAATAATCTGTGAATCTATGGTGGGATCGGTCAACTCATAGGAAGTTGCCTTGACGATCGTGCTCTCCGCTTGGTCGCCGAGGCCTTCCCGTAGGCCCTTGTAATAGTCCTTACCGAGATCGTCGTTCTGGTAGAGGACGGCGATCTTCGGGTCCTTGACGTTACGCAGGATGTACTTGGCGTAGATGCGCCCTTCGGTCTCATAGCTTGCGATGACCCCCATCGACCATGGATAGCGCGCGGGATCGTTGAATCTGCTCGCGCCTGAAACGGCGAAATGCGGAATGTGTTGTTCGTTGAGATACTCTTGGATTGCGGCGTTTGGTGCCGTTCCGAGACTATCAAAGATGCCCAACACATTGTCTTGTTCCACGAGTCTGCGGGTCTGCTCGATCGTCTTGGGTGGGCTATAGCCGTCGTCGAGAGAAATTAGCGTGACCTTGCGCCCATTGATGCCTCCGCGCTCGTTGATCATGCGGACGTAGAGGACTTGCGTCTTGCTGAGCAAATTGCCGTAGGCCGACGCCGGTCCGCTATACGCGGTGGTTTGTCCGATCTTGATCTCGGTGTCGCTAACGCCGGGACCGTATTGTTTGTCCCCAGCGAACGATCCGGTTGTCATTCCTGACGCGAGCGCCAGCATCAGCAACGCCGCAAACGGCATCCTGGAAAACCATCGCATACTCCCCTCCCAATTCGGCTCACTCCCGCTTGCCCCGCACAGGCGACGCCGGACGGCATTCGTTTGTGCTTGGGTAGAAGACCAGAGATTTTAGGTCAGAGAGATGCCCACCGATGGCATGCGCGCTGCCTTTACGCCATGACTGGGTTTCGGCGACCCTGCTTAGGCAGCTCGATGCAAATCTAGCCAAGTTTTTTGATAATGGAAAGTCGCGCCACTCGCCGACTTCCATTACGCCTTTAATTCCAAAGCTTGAGTCGATTGATCGGCCCAGCGGCCCGAAACAGGAGCGCTACTCCACGTCCTCGACTTTTTCCGGCTCGCCGCCGAACGCTTTCTGCGCCAAGGCCGCTTCCATGAAGCGGTCGATATCGCCATCGAGCACGGCGCCGGTATTCGAGGTCGAGGTGCCGGTGCGCAAATCCTTCACCATCTGATACGGCTGCAACACGTAGGAGCGGATTTGATGGCCCCAGCCGATGTCGGTCTTGGCGGCCTGATCGGCGGCGGCTTTCTGCTCGCGCTTTTTCAGCTCGGCCTCGTAGAGCTTGGCGCGCAGCATCTGCCAAGCCTGCGAGCGGTTGCGATGCTGCGAGCGGTCGTTCTGGCAGACGACGACGATATTGGTCGGGATGTGAGTGAGGCGAACCGCGGATTCGGTCTTGTTGACATGCTGCCCGCCGGCGCCGCCGGCGCGCATAGTGTCGACGCGAACGTCGGACTCCTTGATGTCGATGTGGATGCGGTCGTCGACCACAGGATAGACCGTCACGCTGGCGAATGACGTGTGCCGCCGCGCGTTGGCATCGAACGGCGAGATACGAACCAGGCGATGCACCCCGTTCTCGGTCTTGAGCCAGCCATAGGCGTTGCGGCCCTTGACCTCGATGGTGGCGGATTTGATGCCGGCGCCCTCGCCTTCGGTCTCCTCGAAATACTCGACCTTATACCCGTGCTGCTCCGCCCAGCGCACATACATGCGCGCGAGCATGCTGGCCCAATCCTGGCTTTCGGTGCCGCCGGCGCCGGCATGAACTTCGAGATAGGCGTCATTGGCGTCGGCTTCGCCCGACAGCAGCGCCTCGAGCTGGCGGCGCGCGACATCGGCTTGCAGCCGGTGCAAGGCCGCTTCGGCTTCGGCGACGACTTTTTGGTCCTTTTCGGCCTCGCCGAGTTCGATCAGCATCTGCTGATCGTCAAGCTCCTGCTCGATCCGGGCAATCGCTCCGAGTGCATCGTCGAGCGACGTGCGCTCCTGCATCAAGCGGCTGGCGCGCTGCGGGTCGTTCCATAGATTGGGATCTTCGGCTTGGCGGTTGAGCTCGGCTAGCCGCGCGCGCGCCTTGTCGACGTCAAAGATGCCTCCTCAGCAGCCCGACCGACTGCCTGATCTCGGCGACAATGTTTTCGATTTCCGCGCCCATGGTGGGAAGGGATTTAATCGGTCCGGCGTCTCGAAGCAACGTGGGGCTCGGGAGCGCGCCTTAATAAAGCCCGCCGGTGCCGCTGGAGCGGACGGCGCGCTCGGCATCCGGAGATACCGGGAGCGCCATGCTGCCGCCCGCGGAGTCAGCGCCAACCACCGCATAATTGTCTGGCGGTGAGGTTCCCGGCTTGAACGCCTCGAGAATAGCGTGCGGGTCGCCGGGGCCCGCGCGTATGCCGGTCTTGGCGTCGACGCGAATGAGCTTGATACCGGGCGGCACGCGGAACGGTATCGGCGGCTTGTCGGCGAGCGCGACTTTGAGAAAGTCGCGCACCACCGGCGCGGCGAGGTGCCCACCGGTGGCGAGCCGCGCGATATGACGTGGCTTGTCGTAGCCCATATAAACGCCGCAGACGATGTCCGGCGAATAGCCGATGAACCAAACGTCTTTTTCCTCGTTGGTGGTGCCGGTCTTGCCGGCGATCGGCTTGCCGACATCACGCAGCACGGTCGCGGTGCCGCGTTGCACGACGCCTTCCATCATCTCGGTGATCTGATAAGCGGTCATCGGATCGATCACCTGCTGGCGGCGGTCAACCAGCGTCGGTTCGGACTGGTTGTCCCATTTGTCCGCTTCGCAGCCTTGGCATTCGCGCTGATCGTGCTTGTAAATGGTGTGGCCGTAACGATCCTGGATGCGGTCGATCAGCGTCGGCTTCACCCGGCGGCCGCCGTTGTCGAGCATCGAGTAAGCGGTGACCATGCGCAGCACCGTGGTTTCGCCGGCGCCGAGCGCGTAGGACAGATAAGGCGGCAGATCGTCATAGACGCCAAACCGCTTGGCGTATTCGGCAATCATCGGCATGCCGATGTCTTGGGCGAGCCGCACCGTCATCACGTTGCGCGATTGTTCGAGGCCGAAGCGTAACGTCGAAGGCCCGAAGAACTTGCCGCCGTAGTTTTCCGGTTTCCAGATGGCGCCGCCGGCGCCGGTATCGACTTCGATCGGAGCGTCGAGCACGACGCTCGAGGGCGTGTAGCCGTTGTCGATGGCGGCGGCATAAACCAGCGGCTTGAACGACGAGCCGGGCTGACGCAGCGCCTGGGTGGCGCGGTTGAACTGGCTCTGATCGTAGGAAAAGCCGCCGACCATGGCCAGCACGCGGCCGGTACGCGGATCCATCACCACCATGGCCCCGGAGATTTCCGGCACTTGGCGCAGCCGGAACTGGCCTTGTTCCGGGAGCGGATCGACATAGACCACGTCGCCGGGCGAAAGGATTTGGCTCACGCGGGCGGTTTGCTTCGGCGGCGAATTCGCAGGCTTCGCCCACTTGACGCCGTCGAGCGGAATGATGCCGACCGGACGATCCTTCGCGACCGCGCCGCCGGGATCGCGCGCCGGCTGCAAGCCGATCCGCGCCGATTGGTCGTTGACCTCAAGCACGACGGCGAGCCGCCACGGATCGATGTCCGACAGCGATTTTACTTCAGCAAGCTTCAAGCCCCAATCGGCATCGACCGGAATCTTGGTCACCGGCCCGCGCCAACCTTGCGTCTCGTCGAAATTGACGAGCCCGTTGATCATGGTCTTGCGCGCCAGCACCTGCATTTTCGGATCGAGCGTGGTGCGCACCGACAGCCCACCCTCGTAGAGTTTCTTCTCTCCGTAATTTTCGAAAATGTAGCGTCGCACCTCCTCAGCAAAATACTCGGCGGCGAAGGTATGCGCGCCGGTCGGACGCACGGCGACGGCGAGCGGCTCCTTCTTGGCTTTCTCGGCGGCGTCGGCGGCGATGTAGCCGTCTTCGGTCATGCGATCGATGACGTAATTACGCCGCGCAATCGCCTCGTCGCGGCGACGGAACGGATTGTAATTGTTCGGTCCCTTTGGCAAAGCCGCGAGGTAAGCGGCCTCGGCAATTGTCAGTTCGTGCACCGACTTGTCGAAATAGAGCAGCGAAGCGGCGGCCACGCCGTAAGCGCCAAGCCCCAGATAAATCTGGTTGAGATAGAGCTCGAGGATCTTGTCCTTCGAGTAAGTGCGCTCCATGCGCAGCGCCAACAGTGCTTCCTTGATCTTGCGCGCGACCGACACTTCGTTGGTGAGGAGGAAATTCTTCGCGACCTGCTGGGTGATGGTCGAGGCGCCCTGCGGCCGGCGGCCGCGGCCGAAATTCTGCGCGTAAAGCAAAGCAGCGCGCGCAATGCCGGTCACGTCGACGCCGGGATGCGCGTAGAAGCTCTTATCCTCCGCAGCGATAAAGGCGTTGGTCACCAGCTTCGGAATCGCTTGAATAGGCAAATAGAGCCGGCGTTCGTTGGCGTATTCGGCAAGCAGCGAGCCATCGGCGGCGTGAACCCGCGTCATCACCGGCGGCTCGTAATTCTGAAGTTGAGAATAATCCGGCAAGTCTTTGGAGTAATGCCACAAAACGCCTGTCACCGCGCAGATCACTGCGAGAAAGACAATGGTTCCGGCAGTGAACAGGAAGCCGAGGAAACGGACCAAAAATTTCATCGCCGGCGCCCCGCCACCATGACGCCCTGCCCCGGTCGCGTCATGGCCCGCCCAAATGCGAACGCGCGCTGTCGCGCGTTCGGCTTGAATCCCCCGCAACCCCTCGTCCGCATTGCGTTTCGTCGCCCGGTTTTTTGTTCAAACTGAGGCCGTTATTGGCTTACCACGCCACTCGACTAGTGGGGCGGATTTGGACATTCGCACACTACCAAACCGCAAGTTCGCGAAGCGAATGTCAAATCCGAAGCTCCACTAGGGCTAATACTTGCTAGTGGTCTTTCGATTCTAACATTCGCATGAGAACGCACTGAAACGGGGGGCGAATGTTAGAATCGGACCACTAGTAGTGTTAATTTGCGCCGGCCCGGGCGCCTGCCACATGCGTCGCGAAATAAGAATCGATCGCCTGCGCGATCGAGTCCGCGGTCCGGTTTTGCCAGGCATCGGAAAGCAGCGACTGCAAGTCGGAATGGTTCGAGACATAGCCGAGCTCGATCAGCACCGAGGGTATGTCGGGGGCGCGAAGCACGCGAAATCCGGCCGATTTCAGCGGCTCTTTATGCAGCCGCGTTGCCGTCTTCAGGTCGGCCAAAACTTTGCGCGCGAACTGCAAGGAAAAACCCTTGGTCTCGCGCTCGGCCAGATCGAGCAAGATTCCGGCGACATCCTCGGGCTCGGTCTTAAGGTTGACGCCGGCAATGATATCGGCCCGGTTTTCCTGCTCGGCGAGCCGCGCCGCCTCTGAATCGGAGGCGGTATCGGACAGCGTGTAGACGCTGGCGCCCTGGGCATCGCCTTCGCGGCGCGGTAGCGCGTCGGCGTGAATCGAAACAAACAGCGCGGCGCTTGCACGGCGCGCGAAACGCACCCGGTCGGCTAGCGGTACGAAAGTGTCGTCGGTGCGGGTCATGAGGACGCGGTACTTGCCGGCTTTCTCGATGCGCTGGCGCAGCCGTTCGGCCACTTTGAGCACGATGTCCTTTTCGGTCTCGCCATTCGGACCCTTGGTGCCGGTATCGATACCACCATGGCCTGGATCGAGAACCACCAGCGACCGCGTATCGCCCGAGGCGGCGGCAGGAACCGGCGGTGCGGCATCGGCCCGCGCCGGACGGGTGTCGAGTTCGGCGCGGCGCAAGAAACTCTCGCGATCCGTACTGGTAAGTTCGAGCGACATGCGCGCCGGTCCGCCCGGCGCCGTTTCGGTAACGGACGCTGCTTCGATGCGGGCGGGCTTGGTCAAATCGAAAACAATTCGCGAGCCGCCGGCCATTACGAGGCCGAAGCGAAACGCCTTGATGAGGCCACGTCCCACGTCGCCCGTTTTTGGCGGCAGGCTAAACGTCACCTGTGGCAAATCGATCACCACGCGATAAGGATCGGCAAGCGTGAACGCGCGCAACTCGGTCTTGCGGCTAACTTCCAAGACGAAGCGGGTCTGCGAATCGTCGCCGCCGAGACGGGCGTCCGTGGCCACCGGAAACGAATCGGCCGGGACTGCGGCACCTTCCGGCGGCGTTTCGGCGGCCGTGGCGGCTGCGACAAAAAGGAACGATAAGGCGGCCCACTTCGCGGCCCGAAAACGCATCGGTCCCACCCCTTTGCGCCCCCTCTTACTTCATTAGGCACGCGTGGTTAACCCAAACTTACATACCCATATGAAGGATGTGGACCATGGTGACGGCCGGTGGGCCTATCCATAAATCCCACAGGCGGCTTGCCAATTCCGCAGGCACGGCCTTATGAAGGGATGCTGACGGTCATGGTTCCGGTTGTACCCCGTCAGGCATCTGGTGTGGCACCCCCGCAACAATCCCGCGCAGCAGCGGGAGCGGTGGGGCTGCTCGCAATCCGCTCCGGCGCGCCAAATGTGGCGCTGGCCGTTTCGGATGATAGCGCCAGGTGCCGAAAGGAAGAGGTTAGCCGGATCCGGCGCGGCGTGTGCAAGCAGCAGAGGCTGCCCCAGCGAGCCGCCGAAAGCCGACAGCTTGGAGCCATCGCGGCGGCGAAAGCGCCGCCGTCCACGACGGGCCTGGAGTTCATGTTAGAGACGCGACACGTTCGATCGGAAGGGCACGGCGACGCCGCTACGGCGTGCGCCGGGACGCTTGAGCCTTTCGGTTCGTCGCGCCCGGTGTCCCCCATCCGTTTTCATCAACAAACGCGCGGATCGCGCGACCTTCTCGCCCCAGCGGCGCGAAGCGCACGGTCAGCCTTTCTTCACGAGATTTGCAATGGCCAACAAAATGCTCATCGACGCCGCCCATCCGGAGGAGACCCGGGTGGTCGTGCTGCGTGGCACCCGGGTCGAAGAATTCGACTTCGAATCCGCAAACCGTAAGCAACTACGAGGCAATATCTATCTAGCCAAGGTGACGCGCGTCGAGCCGTCGCTGCAGGCGGCCTTTGTCGATTATGGCGGCAACCGCCATGGGTTCCTCGCCTTCAGCGAAATCCATCCCGATTATTATCAGATCCCCGTCGCCGATCGGCAGGCGCTGATCGACGAAGAGGGCCGTGCGCAACGCGCCGCGGAAGACGAGGCCGACCGGCGTTCGCGGCGGCATCGCGGCAATCGCCGCTCCGTTGCCGCCGACCGTAACGGTGACGCGGTTCGCGGTGAGGCAGCGGCAACCGACGAACACGATGCGGCGGCCGATGAACACGGCGAAGCGCATAGCGATGCGCTGGCGGCCGACGAGACGATCGAGGATGAAGCCGGCATCGAAGCCGAGGACACGGAAGGACCGACTGTTCCCGAGTCGGTCGGCGAAATCGAGCACGAGCACAGCCTGGCTTCTGAGCATCAGCCGGATCACGCAGGCGCTGCTACTGGCGAAGGCGAATCCGAACCCGGCGCGCTGCCGATCGCGCAAGCGCCGGATGGCGCCGAAGCGGGCGACATCGCCGCTCCCCTCGCGCCGGCAGCGGAGAGCGACGAAGTTTCCGGCGGCGCTGCCGACGCCGGCGGCATTGCCGAGGTTTCCGAGCACAACGGCGGCGGCGAGGACGGCAACGGCGCCCACGAAGACGTGGGTGAAGCGGACGAAGTCGTCGAATCGGTCGGCGGCGCCGACGCGCTCGAGGAAGTGCCGGATCGCGCCCCGCGCTACCGCCGCCAATATAAAATCCAGGAAGTGATCAAGCGCCGGCAAGTCATGCTGGTGCAGGTGGTCAAGGAGGAACGCGGCACCAAGGGCGCGGCCCTGACGACTTATCTGTCGCTCGCCGGACGCTACTCGGTATTGATGCCGAACACCGCGCGCGGCGGCGGCATCAGCCGCAAGATCACGAGTGGCGAAGATCGCTCGCGGCTCAAGGAAATCGCGCAAGAGCTTGAAGTTCCCGAAGGCATGGGCGTGATTGTGCGCACCGCCGGTGCGGCCCGCAGCAAAATCGAGATCAAGCGCGACTTCGAATATCTGCTGCGGCTGTGGGAAACCGTCCGCGATCTCACCCTGAAATCGACCGCGCCCAAACTCGTCTACGAGGAGGGCTCGCTGGTCAAACGCTCGATCCGCGACCTCTATTCCAAAGATATCGACGAAGTGATCGTGGCAGGATCGGAGGCCTACGAGGAGGCCAAGGATTTTATGCGCATGCTCATGCCGAGCCATGCCAAGAACGTGAAGCTTTACGCGGACGGGTCGCCGCTGTTGTCCCGCTACGGCGTCGAGAACCAGCTCGACGGCATGTTCTCGCCCACCGTGCAATTACGCTCCGGCGGTTACATCGTGCTCAACCAGGCCGAGGCGCTGGTCGCAATCGACGTCAATTCCGGCCGCGCGACGCGCGAACATCACATCGAGGACACCGCGCTCAAAACCAATTTGGAGGCCGCCGACGAAATCGCGCGCCAGTTGCGCTTGCGCGATCTCGCCGGCCTGATCGTCATCGATTTCATCGATATGGACGAAAAGCGCAATAACCGCAGCGTCGAGCGCCGGCTCAAGGACTGCCTCAAGCAGGACCGGGCGCGGATCCAGGTCGGGCGCATTTCGCATTTCGGCCTGTTGGAAATGTCGCGCCAGCGCATTCGCACCAGCGTGCTCGAGAGCTCGACGGAGAAATGTCCGTCTTGCGGCGGCAGCGGCCATGTCCGTTCGGTGTCCTCGCTGGCGCTGCAAGTGCTCCGCGCGCTGGAGGAGCAGCTGATCAAGGGCGCCACGCATAATCTCATCGCGCGCACCCGTCGCGACGTCGCGCTCTACGTTCTCAATCACAAGCGCGCGCATTTGCGGGCGCTGGAAGAGCGTTTTGCTATTGTCATCACCGTCAACGCCGACGATACGCTCGTCGCGCCGCAAGCCTTTGTCATCGACCGCGGCGAGCAGGTGCACACCCTTGAGGCGGCAAAGGCGCTGGCCGATCGGGCGGAAAGCCAAGCGGTCCCGCTCGAAGAGGAAGACGAACTCGACGATCCCGAAACGGTTGAAGCGATCGACAGCGAGGGCGATGAAAGTCCGCTTGCCGCCGAACCAGCCGAAGGCGTCCGGCGGCGGCGGGGGCGACGGCGGCGGCGCGGCGGGCGCAACGGCGGCGAGGCCGGCGCGCATGACCAACCCCTACACCACGATGATGTTGCGGCACCGGCCGAGCCGGAAGCCGGCAGCTTCGCCGATTCGTCCGCGGGCGATGTCAACGAGGAAGCGGGTGAAAGCGGCGCGGGACAGGGCGAATCGCAGCGCGACGGCGGCCGCCGGCGCAGGCGCGGTCGGCGCGGCGGAAGACGCAACCGAATGGACCGCGATCAAGCAACACCGGCTTCGCAGGAGCACGACGCGCACGAACCGCAACACGCACAAAATACCGCCGAAGATTTTTCCGCGCCGGCTTCGGTCGAGCCGAACTTGACGGAAGCGGTCGCCGATCTGGAAGGCTCTGTGCCGCCCGCCTCCTCTGCGCCCGAGTTTTCGCGGCCGCACGCGGCGGAACCGCAAGCGGCCTCCTCGATCGCTCCAGCCGAGGAGCCTGTGCCGCGCCGCCGCTCGACGGTGCGCGAGCCGGCGCCGAGCGCCGGCAATGCGGAAACCTCGCCGTCACCGGCGACACCATCGCCCGCCGCCGCGCCGCAACCCGTCATCACCGAAGTCGGCGATGACGAGAATGCGGACCAGCCGCGCCGCAGGGGCTGGTGGTCACGCCGCTTCGCCGGCGGCTGAGCATACCGCCATGAAGAGCGGCTGGGTCGAGGGTGACGCCGAGGCGCTGATTGCGCGCGGCGGCAAATCCGGCATCGGACGCGACCTGGCATTACTGGTCTACGCGACGCGGCTCCTTGGCCGCGACCGCAAGCTCGTTTTGCACGGCGGCGGCAACACCTCGCTGAAGGCGAAGGCACGCGACCTGCTCGGCGAGGAAGCCGAGGTCATTTACGTCAAGGCAAGCGGCGCCGACATGGCCGAGATCGAGCCGGCCGGCCTGCCGGCGGTACGGCTTGCCCCGCTTCGGGCGCTGCGTGCCCGCAATGCCATGGCCGACCCGGAGCTGGTCGCCTTCGAGCGCGCCAATCTGATCGATCCCACGGCGCCAAATCCGTCCGTCGAAATTATGCTGCACGCATTCCTGCCGCAGAAATTTGTGGCGCACACGCACGCGCGCGCGGTCTTAAGCATCATCGATCAGCCGGACGGCGAACAAAAGTGTGCGAAAGTTTTCGGCAAACGTCTCGCCTTTGTCCCCTACCTCATGCCGGGTTTCGGGCTTGCCAAAAAAGCGATCGAAGTCTTCGAACAAGCAAAGCCGAGCGACGGGCTCATCTTAAGCAAGCACGGCATCGTCACCTTCGGCGCCGATGCGCGCGAGGCTTACGAGCGCATGATCGAGATGGTGACGCTGGCCGAAGATTTTCTCCCGCGTGACCGTAAGGCCCCGGCTACCGCGAAGCAGGATGTGGAGCGCCTCGCCGCGATCGCGCCCATCGTTCGCGGCGCGTGCAGCCAAAAGGACGACAAGGTCGAAGGCGCCTGGCGGCGTTTGATTGTGGAATTTCGCAACGGACCGGCGGTGCGCAACGCGCTTGCCGCTGACGTCGCGCGATTGAGCGAAGGCGGCGTGGTAACGCCAGATCATACCATCCGCACTAAAAACTGGCCGCTGGTGTTGCCGGACGCCGAGCGCGGCAAATTAGCCGAGTTTGAAAAAGCAACGCGGAAAGCCGCGGAAAAGTTTGTCGCGCATTATCGCGAATACTTTGCGCGGCACAATAAGCGCGTTGCCGGGGGCAAAATCGAGCTCGATCCCCTGCCCCGTGTCGTGCTGGTGCCCGGCGTCGGCGTATTCGGTCTCGGCCGCACCAAGCAAGACGCGGTGATCGCCGCGGACATCGCCGAGGAGTGGATAGCGGTCGTCAGTGACGCCGAACGCACCGGGCGTTTCGAATCCATCTCCGAGGCCGACATGTTCGACATGGAATATTGGCCGCTCGAACAGGCAAAACTCGGCGCTCGCGCCGAGCCGCCGCTTGCCGGCCAGATCGCCGTTGTCACCGGCGCCGGCGGCGCCATCGGGCGCGCCACCGCGAAGGCGCTCGCCGGCGCGGGCGCCGAAGTCGCGGCTCTCGATATCGATCTCGCCGCGGCCGTTGAAACGGCCAAAGCGATCGGCCCGCATGCGGCGGCAATCGAATGTGATGTGACTGCCGCCTCGTCGGTGCAAGCGGCGTTCGATCGGGTGGCCGAAACTTTCGGCGGACTCGATATTCTCGTCGCCAATGCCGGCGCCGCCTGGCAGGGCCGCATCGGCGAGGTCGACGAAGATATTCTGCGCCGGAGCTTTGAATTGAATTTCTACGGCCAGCAACGCGCCGCGCAGGCGGCGATCAAAATCATGCTGGCGCAGAAAACCGGCGGATGTCTTCTCTTCAACGTCTCCAAACAGGCGGTCAACCCGGGGACAAATTTCGGCCCCTACGGCATTCCCAAGGCGGCGCTGATGGCGCTGATGCGCCAGTACGCGCTCGATTACGGCGGAGACGGCATCCGCGCCAACGCCGTCAACGCCGACCGCGTCCGTTCCGGCTTGTTGACCGAAGACTTCATCAAGGAGCGCGCCAAGGCGCGCGGCGTGTCAGAGCAGGATTATATGAACGGCAACCTGCTCGGCCGCGAGGTGACCGCCGATGACGTGGCGCAAGCGTTTGTGCACTTGGCGCTGGAGCTCAAAACCACCGCCAACGTCACTACCGTCGACGGCGGCAACATCGCCGCCGCCCTTCGCTGAGAGCGTCAGGTCCGCTTGCGCTTCTTCAGTTCGAACGACAGGCCGACCAGCATGCAGCCAAAAAACACCGCATACCAAGCGATGGTCCAGACCACCGCAAGCGCTCCGGTACCGGGCCACGCTATGAGCACGACGCCGAAGGCGATCGAGATCAGGCCGCTCAGGATCAGCCACCACTCGTTGTTGACGACGTCGCGCATCCGGACGGCGGCAAAAAGCTGAAGCACGCCGATGATGATGGCCCATACCGCGATGAACGTCAGCAGCACTAGAGCGGTCATTCCGGTGTAAGCGAACGCGATGATACCGGCGAGAATACCGACGACACCGCTGATGCCAAGCCACCAGCGCGGACTGGCATCGACGCCGCGAGCGCCGAGAGCCGCTGCCAGCGCGATAATCCCATCGGCAAGCGCGTAAGCGCCCCACAGGTAGGTCAGCGCCACCAGCGTGATCGCCGGCCATAAGAAGGCGATCACGCCAAAGGCAATAGCGGCGAGACCGCGCAGCAACAACAGCCACCAATTCTCCATCAAAGTGCCGAGGATGGCACCTCCGAGCGGCATTTGCCCCGCTTGGATATTTGACATTGTTTGCTCCCCTTGTTTGGTGATCTTGCTGTTCGCGCGGCCGCCGGTCGGCACGTTGCCGCGACGTGCGGCGCGCGCGCCTATTCTCCGGTATTTTCCAGGGCCTGGGCAATCTCCCAGCTCACGGGCAACTCAACGTCGCCGTTGATGCGGATGTTGACGATCACCGGGCCGTCCGTGACCGCCAGCGCTTTATCGATTTCGCCGAAATCGTCGGGCCGATTGACTCTAAAGCCTTTGGCGCCGAAGCCGACCGCCAACTTTTCGAAGTCCGGCTGGGCAATTTCCGCGTATTTAGTTGGGAAGCCTT
>Ga0302326_10007682_pt1 | contig 23915 bp, 22 predicted proteins | sample Palsa_T0_3_FD_202264 | JGI IMG/M metagenome (GOLD analysis project Ga0302326, IMG submission 202264) | Peat permafrost microbial communities from Stordalen Mire near Abisko, Sweden - Palsa_T0_3 | ecosystem: Environmental > Terrestrial > Soil > Palsa > Peat permafrost | place: Sweden: Abisko... | reverse complement strand
CGTTTGTGAGGCAGCGGGCGCGGGTGGCGTTCGTGGACATTAAGGACGATGCTGCAACAGACCTGGTTGTGCGTATGGAGAAGGCCGGGTTGCGTGCGCCGGTGTATTTTCACTGCGACGTGACGAGTTTTGCTGAGCTGCAACGGGCGGTGGATCAGGTGGTGGACGGGTGCGGGCGGGTGGATGTGCTGGTGAACAATGTTGGCAACGATGCGCGGCATTCTGTGGAGTCGGTGACACCGGAGACCTGGGATGAGGTTGTGGCGGTTAACTTGAAGCAGCAGTTTTTTATGGCGCAGGCGGTGGCGCCGTCGATGCGACAAGCGAGGCGGGGATCCATCATCAATATGGGGTCGATCGCGTGGGTGATTCCGTCGAAGAATGTTCCGGTGTATGTGACGGCGAAGTCGGCAATTGTTGGGCTGACGCGGGCGCTGGCGCACGAGTTTGGTGAGGACGAGGTACGGGTGAATTGCGTGATGCCGGGGGCGATCCTCACTGAGCGTCAGAAGCAATTGTGGCTGACTGAGGATTATGTGCGACAGGTGCTGGCGCACCAATCGTTGAAGCGGATGATTCTGCCGGAGGAAGTCGCGCGGCTAGTGTTATTTCTTGCGGCGGATGATAGCTCTGCGATTACGAACCAGAGTTACGTGGTGGATGGGGGTTGGGTCTGAGGTAAGACAACGCATGAAAAGGCACGGCCACCTAGGGTGGCCGGGCTTTCATCTTGCAAGTTCAATGCAGACGTTACTTGGTATTGCGTGCGTGCGCGTGGAAGAGTTGGTTGACGGTACGAACGAAGTGTACGGCGCCCGGAGGTGTGGGAACGCCACCGGAGAGGATTTTCTCGTAGGAGACATCCTGGCCGTAATAGGTTTGGGTGTCGTTGAGGTTTTGGTTGACCACGTCGCCATTGAGGTCGACGCCGGCGAAGAGGCCCTTGTTACGGGAGTAGGTGAGGAAGCCTGCGTTGGCGAGTTCGGTGGTGGACGCCTGGGAGTCACGACCGACGGGGCCGGCAGCTACGGAGACATCCGCACCCAGCTTGATCTTGTCATGCAGGAGACGCTGTGCACCCGCGTGCGTGACCGCTACGAGGACGAGGTCGGTAGCCTGGCCGCCAGCCTGGAAGCCGAAGCTGGCGCCCGTCAGTTGGACGAAGGCGGGAGCGCTCCAGCCGTGGCCGGTGCGGCAACTGACGACGCCCTGGCCGTACTCAGCGCCAACGACGAAGGCACCCTTTTTGAAGCTGGGAACAACGACGATGCAGGTAGCATGCGAGGCTACGCTGTCGGGAAGGCCGTGATCGGGGGTGTCCATGAGTTCGTGAAGAACTGCATGGGCTGCGTCAATGCGCGCATCGAGTTTGGCTTGGTCGGCGGCGTAGGCGTTGGAGCTGATGAAGGCGGAAAGCAGGACTAAAGGCAGCAGTTTTCTCATGTCGATCCTCTTGAGACAGTGTGTGGCGTATATAGCAACACAGACTGCGATGCCTCTCAAGGGAGGTGAGTTGTTCCGCTATTAAGGTTGCCTCGCTCTGATTGAAAAAGCTACCAGCCGCGGGTCTGCATGAGGTCTTTCTCTTCGATGGCCGCGGCGGCGAGACCCTTCATGCTGCCGATGATGGCCTCGGAGGCTTCGGAGACGATCTTGGGGTCGTCGTAGTGCAGGGTGGCGAGGACGATGGCGCGGGCGCGAGAGATGGCTTCGGCGCGCTCGTCCGCGTTGTCTTCGATGTCGAGCGGGATGGCGCCTTCCTTCATAAAGATGCCGGAGCCGACGAAGATGGTTTCTGCGCCGAGCTGCATCATGAGGGAGGCGTCGGCCGGTGTGGCGATGCCTCCGGCGGAGAAGTTGGGGACGGGAAGCTTGCCGGCCTTGGCGACCATGCGGATGAGCTCGTAGGGCGCGCCGTGGACCTTGGCTGCGTTGTAGAGTTCTTCGTCACCGAGGACGGTGAGGGCTTTGATCTCGCGGGTGATCTGGCGCATGTGCTGAACGGCGTGCACAACGTCGCCGGTACCGGGCTCGCCCTTGGTGCGGATCATGGCTGCGCCTTCCGCGATGCGGCGGAGAGCTTCGCCGAGATTGCGCGCACCGCAGACAAAGGGGGTGGTGAAGGCGTGCTTGTCGATGTGGTAGACCTCATCGGCGGGGGTGAGGACTTCGGACTCGTCGATGAAGTCGACGCCGAGAGACTGGAGAACCTGGGCTTCAGCGAAGTGGCCGATGCGGGCCTTGGCCATGACCGGGATGGTGGAGGCGGCCATGATCTCTTTGATGAGCCTGGGGGAGGCCATGCGGGCGACGCCGCCCTGGGCACGAATCATGGCGGGAACGCGCTCGAGGGCCATGACGGCGACGGCACCGGCTTCTTCGGCGATGCGAGCCTGCGCGACGCTCATGACGTCCATGATGACGCCACCTTTGAGCATCTCGGCCAGACCCGTCTTGAGTCGTAGTCCTGCGCCGTTGCCGTTGTGCGTGCCGCTTCCGTGGTTGGTTGCCATGATGTACTCCTTTGGCGTGGGAGTTTGGCCACGCCGCTACTGCTCAAGTTTAGCAGTTTGGGGCGCAGGCCACGCAGTTTGAGCCTAGCGTCACTCCGGGTTAGAGGCCGGATTGCTCCTTGGACAGGATGCTTTCGGCATCTTCCGCCGGAGTGCTTTCGGGGGCGGCGGATTTGTCGCGACTGTACTGTTTATCCGGCGTGCGTGAGATCTCCATGAGGGACTGCTGGGCGCTGAGAGCCGGGACGGACTTGGGGGCGCGCTCGTAGGAGCCGTCGGGGTTCATGAGGCGCGCCTTGAGATTGTCGTGGAGATAGGAGTCGAGGATCTCCTCGCGCAGGCGGCGTTTCAGGGCTGCATCGACGACCGGGAAGACGACCTCACAGCGCTCATAGAGATTGCGGGTCATCCAGTCGGCGCTGCCGCAGAAGATTTCGGATTGCGGGCCGTCGGCGGGACCGCCATTGGCGAAGAAAAAGATGCGGCTGTGTTCGAGGAAACGGCCGATGATGGAGCGCACGCGGATGCGATCACTGAAGCCGGGGATGCCGGGGCGGAGGGCGCACATGCCGCGGACGATGAGGTCGATTTGCACGCCGGCTTGAGATGCGGCGTAAAGTGCATCGATGGTGGGGACGTCGAGCAGGCCGTTAACTTTGGCGATGATGCGCGCGGGCTTTCCTGCTCTGGCGTGGGCGGTTTCGCGGGCAATGAGGGCGAGAACGTCGGCGGCGAGGGTGACGGGCGCTACGAGCAGGGGACGGTAGGCGTTAGGGCCGGCGTTCCAGTCGGCGGTGAGATAGCGAAAGACGCGGAGGACGGCGTCGGTGAGTTCAGGGCGGGCGGTGAGAAGACTGATGTCGGTGTAGAAGCGCGCGGTGACGGGGTTGTAGTTGCCGGTGCCGAGATGTGCGTAGCTGCGGACGATGCCGTCCGAGTCGCGGCGCACGATGAGCGCGAGTTTGCAGTGGGTCTTGAAGCCAAAGATGCCGTGAAAGACCTGCACGCCGGCATCTTCGAGCTCGCGCGCCCAGCGGATGTTGGAGGCCTCGTCGAAGCGCGCCATGAGTTCGACAACGACGGTGACGTCCTTCGTTTCGGCGGCGGCTTTGAGGGCGCTGAAGATGGTGGAGTCGGCGCTGGTGCGATAGAGGGTCTGCTTGATGGAGATGACATTGTCGTCCGCGGCGGCGGAGGCGATGAGGTCTTCGACGGTGCTGTAGCTGTCGAAGGGATGATGCAGGAGGATGTCTTCCTTGCGAAGGACGGCGAAGATGTTGGTGGGCGGCTTAGTGGACTGGTCGAGGTGGAGGCGGCGGCCATGGAACTCGGTGAACTTGAGCGCGGGTAACTTGGCTGCGCTGTAGAGGCTCATGAGGCGAGAGAGGTTGACGGGCGCGGAGGTGCGAAAGACCTGCCAGGGCTCGAGCTCGAAGTTGATGCGGAGGCGTTCGGCTATCTCTTCGGAGGCAAAAGCGTCAATCTCCATGCGGACGGCGTCGCCTTTGCGGCGATTGTGCAGCTCCTCGGCGACGGTTTCGAGCAGAGAGCGCGCCTCTTCCTCCTGCATGTAGAGATTGCTGTTGCGGGTGACGCGGAAGGCGGTGCGGTTGAGGATGCTGTAGCCGCGGAACATCGTTTCGATGTGGGCTTCAATGAGTTCTTCGAGCAGCAGAAAGTTGCGCTGGCCTTTGCGCTCGGGGAGCGCGATGAGGGAAGGAAGGGAACGCGGGATGGTGATGACGCCAAGAATCTTTGGGCTGGTGCCGGACTTGAGTTTGCGCTTGTGGCGCAGCAGGACGGCGAGGCAGAGAGCTTTGTTCAGGACCCGCGGAAAGGGGTGAGAGGGGTCGAGGGTTACGGGGGTGAGGAGGGGGTCGACCTGGTCCTGGAAGAATTTGATTGCGAACTCGCGATCCTCCTTGCGGAGCTGCTTCCAGTTGAGGAGCGAGATGCCGGCGCGCTTGAGTTCAGGGACAAGGCGGTCGTTCCAGCAGGAGGTTTGATCATTGTTGTAGCTGTGCAGTTGGGCACGGAGGCGCTCGAGTCGCTCATGCTGGGTGAGTCCGCCAGCGTCAACATGATGGGGAAGATTGAGGCCTTCTTCGAGGCGCTGCATGACACCGGCGACGCGAATCTCGACGAACTCATCGAGGTTGCTGGCCGTGATGGCAAGAAATTTGACGCGCTCGAGCAGGGGGTTGGAGGGGTCGTCGGCTTCTTCGAGGACGCGGCGGTTGAACTGGAGCCAGCTCTCGTCGCGATCGATGAGTCGGCCACCTGGTGGTGCTGCGGCAGCTTTGGCGGAGCGGCGTGGCGCGGTAAGGGAAGGCGGCTTCGTCGGTGCGGTTTGTTTCCGGGCAGCCATGCGTCTTACGAGACTAAATCAGGGTTGTGCAGGAAGAATGTAAATTTCCGGCACAACCCTGATTATGAGCTGGTTACGGCTTGGCTCAAGCGTGCTGATGCATCTTCCAGCCGAGGTAGTTGGAGGCGGCCTCGTATACCGGGCTTGCGACGGTGGCGAAGTTGGCTGCCACGTGATGCTCGAAGCCGTTCTCGCAGATGTAGCGAAGGAGCTTTTGCATGTTGGGGATTTCGACGACGCCGGCGCCGCCAAAGGTGTTGAGGGGATCGTCGGTGAAGGCGCCTTGGCCGACATAGCCGGTGATCTTGCCGGTGAAGTCGTCGGTGGAGAAGCGAGCAAAGCTCATGTCGCCGGCTTTGACTGTGCCGTCGAGCGTGCCGTGCGTGTTCTCCTTGCCTACCGTGCCGGCGATGATGAGCTGGTAGTCCATCTTTACGCCTTCGCGGAAGAAGTGCTTGGGCAGGTTGGAGCAGTGGAAGCAGACAGCCTTGTTAGGGTTGTCGCCGTAGTTGTTATTCCAGTCGAGGAGGGCGGAGGGCGTTTCGCTGGCCAGGGTGAGGGCGTACATGGAGAGGGTGCCGAGGACGTCGACTTCGCAGGCGGAAGGGATGAGCTGCTCACTCATCATCGACATGACGGTGCAGGGAACGATGCCGAGGTACTCTTCGATGGAGGTCCAACACTGGACGGCGGAGACGGTGAGTTCCGATGCTGCCATCCAGCCGTCGATGACGGCGCCGAGCTTGGCCATCTTCATGAGTGCGGCTTCTGGCGTGTCGCCGATGGGGATGTATTTCTTGATGGCGGCAAGCTTGGCCTGCACCGCGTCGTCGTTGTCTTTGGACTTTTCGATGCGGCCCATGACTTCGCTGAGGTCGAGGGTTTCGACGGTTATGCCGGAACGCTCGAGGAGTTTCTCAGAGTAGCGGACGGTGTTGAAGGCCGTAGGACGCGCGCCGATGGCGCCGAAGCGAACATTGCGGAGGCCCCGTACGATGCGGCAAACAGAGGCAAACCACTGGAGATCGGCTTTGAACTCGTTGGAGTCGGGGGCCTCGGTGTGCAGGGTGGTGAGGGAGTAGGGGATTCCATATTGCTTGAGGTTGTTGCAGATGGACATCTTGCCGCAGAAGGAGTCGCGGCGGAAAGCGATGCCCATCTTGCCGGGTGTGTCCGGGGTGGCCTGGATGAGCACGGGGATATTGAGGTTGGCGAGACGGAGTGCATCGGCGAGGCCGCGCTCTTCGCCGAAGTTGGGGAGGGTGATGATGATGCCGTCGATTTCCTTTGCGTGCCGCTTGAAGAGTTCGGCGCACTTCTTGGCATCTTCGTAAGTTTCGACAGCCCCGTGCGCGGTTTCCTCGGGGGTGAGCACGATAGGTTTGATCCCCACTGCTTCAAGCGCTGCAATCATTTCCAAACGTCCGCTGGTGGCAAGGTGGCTGGGAAAGAATCCACGATTGCCTACGACGACGCCCATTGTCATTTGACGACCCATTTCGTTCTCCTCTTTGTTACTAAGCTTGCTCGTGTTTTATGGCTGATGGTTTTGTTGATGTCATCCGGACGTGGCCGGTAACGGGTGTTATAGAACGGTGGAAGCGAAGGCTAGGCTTTCGCTACTTCGATGTGGGATTGGATTTCGCCGGGATGGATTTTGTAGCCCTGCCATCCGTAATAGGCGATGAAGAAGTAGCACAGGAGCGGCATCAGAAGCGAATGGTGGATTCCGTAATGGTCGGCGAGGTAGCCCATCAACATGGGAAACACTGCACCACCAACGATCGCCTGCACGAGTAACCCTGAGCCACGTCCGGTGAGCGGACCGAGTTCTGCGACAGCCAGCGTAAAGATGGTGGGGAACATGATGGAGTTGAAAAGTCCGACGGCCAGGATGGTGACAGCTGCAAAATGACCATGGCCGAGCAATGATCCGCCAACCAGGATGGCTGCACCGAAGCCGGCCCACATCAGGATTTTGTTCGCAGCGATTCTGCGCATGGCTGCCGAACCGATGAATCGGCCAACCATCATCCCGCCCCAGTAGAGGGTAACGAGCTTTGCACCGTTTTCCAGCGAAATGCCCAGGATATTTGGATCCGCGAAGTACTTTACGAGGAAGCTGCCGATGGAGACTTCGGCGCCGACGTAGATGAAGATCGCAATCGCGCCAAGATAAAGGTGAGGGTGATTCCAGATACTGTCCTTCTCGAGGTCTAAGCCGCCGGGCCGGAAATCCTGCGTCACTTCGAGACGGGGAAACTTGTAGAGCGCGATGGCCAAGGCGAGAATCAACGTGGCGCTCGCAATCGCGAGGAAGGGAAGTTTGATGCTGGATGCCTGCTGGGTGCGGTAGGCCTGCAGTGCTGCTCCCTGAAGTTGTCCAGCGTGGGGTAGCGTTGCAATCTTCCCGAGGATGAAAGCGCCGCCGATATAGGGTGCAACCGTGTCTCCAAGCGTATTGAAGGCTTGGGTGAGGTTGAGGCGACTCGACGCTGTCTCGGGAGGACCGAGAATAGTGACGTAAGGATTGGCCGCGACCTGCAACAGGGTGACGCCTGCAGCGAGGACCACTTCTGCTGCGAGGAAGAAAGAATAGGTAGCGGCTGAGGCCGCCGGAACGAACAGAAGCGCACCGGCGCACATCAGGCCGAGACCGATGACCATGGTGGATTTGTATCCGACCTTCTCGACCAGCTTGCCGGCAGGAAGCGCGAAGATGAAGTAGGAGCTGAAAAAAGCTAGCTGGATCAATGAGGCTTGGAGATAGCTCAATTCGAAGATGGATTGAAGGTGCGGAATGACCGCATCGTTGAGCACGGTGCAGAAGCCCCAGGTGAAGAAAAGAGTGGTCACCATGGCCATGGCGCTGTAGTTGGTGGATCCTGGAAGTGCGCTCGAGGACCGCAGGTTTGTCGTTGCCGTATTTAGCGCCATGCTCTTTTCTTTCTCCTAAACCCGCTGCAACGCGACGAAGTTTGGACTGCAGGGGTGTTTCCCGAGTGTTGCGATCCAGAAAGCGTTTACTGTAAGTCGGGGTTCATCATACAACAACGCCATAAGAATCTACCATCTGGCGAGGATGATTGGGAAGAGCATGGATTAAAGCGAATTAATATTGTTATGCGGGGTGAGGTTCTGTCGGGGCAAGGCTGCTTGGCGCGAAAGTTCACCCTTCAAGGGGTTTGTGCGCATCCTATTTATAGTGCGCATCCTATTTATAGATTGCTGCAGCATATGGAGATAGACCGATGAAGAATCTGATTGTTTCAGGAATGGCGCTGGCGGGATTGCTTTCGCTGGGGGCTGCACAGGCGCAAACCGTTGGTCAGGATATGAAAGACGCCGGTCACGATACGGCCCATGCCAGCAAGACGGTCGCTCATAAGACCGTTCATGGGACCAAGGTCGCCGCTCATAAGACGGAGTACGGGACGAAGGTCGCGGCTCATGACACGGAGCACGGGACCAAGGTGGCGGCGCACGATACGGAACACGGGACCAAGGTTGCGGCGCACAAGACGGCGGACGTGGGCAAAGAGGGTTACCACAAGACGGCGAATGGCACCAAGCACGTGGTGCACAAGATCGACGGAAAGCCGTCTACGACGTAGCAGGAGAGGTGGCGTGCGCGGGTGCGAGGATGGCTGCGCAGGCTGCCACGAGGGCGATCCAGTAGAGGTCCGCGCCCAGGAGGTGAAGCACCTGCAACCAGGTGGGTGCGAGCAGAAGCACGTCGGCTGCGCCCAGCAGGAGTTGCAGGCCGACGAGGCCGACGACCAGCTGGCCGAGCTTGTTGCGAATTTGCAGGGCAATCCAGATAGCGCAGCTTAGAGCGATGACGGCGGTCACGGGGTGCAGCCAGCGCATGCGAACCAAGAGGGGTGAGTGCGCGGCGAAGTCCTGCAAGAAGGCGGCTTGCAGCGAGGTGGGCGGAAAGAGCGTGTCGGCGAGCGCGGCTACGGAGCCGGTGGCGCCCACGAAGAGAGTGGCGACGAGGGATGTCCAGGCGACCATGCGGGCCTGGGGGCGGAGACCGGTGGAGGCCTGGGGGCGGTCGCGCAGCCACCACCACGTGAGGGTGATGGCGGCGAGCAGTAGCATCGTATTCGTGAAGTGGATGCACTGCATGACGACGCGCATGTCCGAGGCGTTGCTTTCGACGTAGCCGCCCTTGACTAGAAGGGCGCCGAGGAGCGCTTCGGTGATCAGGAGGATGCCGGACCAGACGACGGCGCGGCGGGCGCGGTCGCCGCGAGGGCGAGCGAGGAAAGTCCAGGCGATGAGGATGGCGACCAGCGTGGTGCAGAAGCCGGTCATGGAACGGTGGGTGTATTCGATTACGGTGGCGAGGCGGGGATGGTGGGGGAAGAAGTCTCCGTTGCAGAGGGGCCAGTGGTTGCCACAGCCGGCGCCCGATCCGGTGGCGCGGACGACTGCACCTTCAAGGATGACCAGCACCATGAACCCGACGACGGCTGCGGCATACAGCGGAAGGGCGCGGGAACGGCTGCTGCGGGTCGAGATAGGAACCACTGTGCTGCTCATGGGATCGATTGTACGAGCGAACGGCTGCGGCGTTGTGCGGTATGCGAGCTGACGGCTAGCTGCGGGCGAGCTCGCGGGCGCGCTCCGTGGCTCGCTTGACGGCCTTGATGAGCGTCACGCGCAGGCCACCTTCTTCGAGCTCGAGAATGCCTTCCACGGTACAGCCGGCGGGGGTGGTGACTTCGTCCTTGAGCAATGCGGGATGAGAGCCGGTTTCGAGCACCATCTTGGCGGCGCCGTAGGTAGTTTGCGCGGCGAGCAGTGTGGCGATGTCGCGGGGCAGACCAACGTTGACGCCGGCTTCGGCGAGGGCTTCGATGATGATGTAGAGGAAGGCGGGGCCGGAGCCGGAGAGGCCGGTGACGGCGTCCATATGTTTCTCGTCGACGATGACGGTGCGGCCAACAGTGGCGAAGATCTGTTCGGCGAGTGCAAGCTGCTGATCGGTGACGAAGGTGCCGCGGCTGATAGCGGTGATGCCGGCGCCGACCATGGCAGGAGTGTTCGGCATGGCGCGAATGACGGAGATGTTGCAGCTGGCCGCTTCTTCGATGGCGCTGGTCTTGACCGACGCAGCGAAGGAGATCAGCAGCTTGCCGGGACGAAGAGCCGGAGCGATTCCGGTGACGACGTCTTGCATCTGCTGTGGCTTGACGCCGAGGAGGATGATGTCCGCTTGCCTGGCGGCCGCGAGGTTGTCCGTGGTGACCGGGATGCCAAACTGTTTGCTGAGGGCAGTGGCGCGCGACTCGTGGGCAACGGTGGCGGCAACATGTTCGCGAGGGAAGAGGCCGGAGCGCAGAAATGCCTGCACCAGGATGCCACCCATCTTGCCGGCGCCGAGGACGGCGATGCGGAGGTTTGCAGCCGACTCCGATGTTTCCTTTGAGGTCATGCAGCAAGGCTATCAAAGCCTGGATGCGGGGAGCTTGGCAAATGTAAAGGGGACACCTTCGGGGACAACAGACGTTCGCTGGAGGTCAGCCTGCCATCTGGAGATTAGGCGAGTCGAGAGATTGGGAGCGGGAGGATTGCGAGTAGGAGTGGGTGGGAATGTCGAGCATGCGGTAGAGGGTGGAGCGGCTGATGCCGAGGACTTCAGCGGTGCGGAGCTTGTTTCCGTTGCAGGCGAAGAGAACCGAGCGAATGTGCTCCTGGATGACGTCGTCGAGGCGAATCATTCGGATTTCGTGGTGATGGGAGGAAGTTGGTTCGGAGATTGAGTCAAGGACAGCGTCCAGATCCGAAGCATGGAGGATATGCCGGTTCGCGTGCTCCACCAGTCCCTTGGTTGCCGCGTACAACTGGGGGAGATTGCCGTGCCAGGGGAGTGTGCGCGCGGCATCCATGAGATCCGGGGCAAGCTGAGGGAGCGGTGCGCCTGACTGGCTGGCGATCCGTTGCATCAGGTGGGAAAGCAGTTGCGGAATATCTTCACTGCGGTCGCATAGTGGGGGAATGGCGATTCGAAGGGACCCAAGGAAGTCTGCCAGCTCTGGGGAGAATCCGTTCGCGCTCACGAGTGGTCGAAGGCCGCGCTGCGTGAAGGCGACGATGCGCGGAGCTTGTGGTCCGTATCTGCGCACCATGCGAAGCAATGCGGTTTGAGCGACGGGAGGAAGGCGGTCTGGGCGGGAGATGTAGAACATGCCGATGGAGGCAAGGGCGTCGTCTGAGCGAGCGCTTTCGAAGAGCGAGAGGGCTTCGGCCGACTCAAGGTTGACGAACGGGCGCTGGTTTAGAGGCGAGAGTTGGTGGAGGATATGGGCGGCAGCCTCTTCGCCACAGCCGGGTTCTCCAACAAACAAGGCTGTCCGGAAATAGGGGGCGACCCGTCGAATCTGACCTCGCAGCTGTGTCATTGCTGGGCTGGAGCCCGAGAGCCAGAGATCCGGAGACGGAGATTTCGAATTCACCTCGGTCGCTGCCGGGATGGCTGGCGAGGAGAAGTTCGAAACCCGATTCAGTTCTGACATGCCTAATGTATCGGCAGGTAGAGGCGGTTTGTTTAGAAGAACGAACGAGGAAATTGCCGGCTGCCGGAGGGAGCTGAATGCAAGCAAGAGAGGATGGCAAGTGCCATCCTCTCTTGTGGTTCCTTTTGGGAATGAATGTCAGGGTTGCAGTAGCGTTAGGCGACCGACTTTGCACAGTAGGTGTCGAAGGCGCGAGTGAGTTCCTGAGCGATGGCGGGGGCTGTGGAGTTTTCGATGGCGGAGCGCTGCAGGAGATAGATCAGCTGACCATCGCGGAGGATGGCGACGGCGGGGGAGGTGGGGGGATGGCCCTGGAAGTAGCTGCGGGCGCGCTCGGTGGCTTCGCGGTCCTGGCCGGCGAAGACGGTAACGGTCTGGTCGGGCTTGGTGGTGTGCTGGAGGGCGAGACGGACGCCGGGGCGCATCTTGCCGGCAGCGCAGCCGCAGACGGAGTTCACGATGAGCATGGTGGTTCCGGGGGTCGCCAGTGCGGCATCCACCTCGGCACTGGTACGGGCCTCGAGGACACCGGCTTTGGTCAACTCTTCGCGCATCGGAATGAGCATCAACTCTGGGTACATCGTGTTGCCTCCTGATCGTGTAAAACGAACTTTCGTTATTTGATTGTACGTGGCCGGGATCGGTCGCGCCAAAGGGTGATTTTTGTTCTCAGCGGCCTGATGTAGTCTCGAAGCGTGCCGACTGGCTTGCAGATTCGGAAAGAGATACCTCTGGCGCCGTTTACGACGTTCGGGATTGGGGGAGCGGCGCGCTATTTTGCCGTGGCCGCGACCGAGGAAGAGGTGGTGGAGGCGGTTTTCTGGGCGAAGGAGCGGGGTGTGCCGCTGTTCGTGCTGGGCGGGGGAAGCAATCTGCTGGTACGGGATGCTGGCTTTGTGGGGCTGGTGTTGAAGGTTGCGGTGATGGGGATCGAGGAATGTGGGGGGGATTTGTTTGATGTGGGGGCGGGGGAGGTATGGGACAGTTTTGTCGCAAGGATGACGTCGCTGGGGATGGCGGGGGTGGAGTGCCTGGCGGGGATTCCGGGTTCGGTGGGAGGGACGCCGGTGCAGAATGTGGGGGCGTATGGGCAGGAGGTCGCGGAGACGATCGAGTCGGTGAGGGCGTTCGATCGCGAAAAGCTGGAATGGGTTGAGCTGGACAAGGCGGCTTGCAGATTTCGGTATCGGGAGAGCTTGTTCAATACAGATGAGCCGGGACGCTACATTGTGACGCGGGTGAGATTTCGGCTGCGGGAAAAGGGGGAACCGAACCTGCGCTATGCGGACTTGCTGAGGCGCTTTGCGGGGAAGGGTGGCGTGACGCTGATGGAGGTGGCGACGGCGGTGCGGGAGATTCGGCGGTCGAAGGGAATGCTGCTGGTGGAGGGGGATCCGGACTGCCGGAGCGCGGGATCGTTCTTCAAGAATCCGATTGTGGGGGTGGAGAGGCTGGCGGGGATTGCGGTCGCCGCTGGAGTGGAGGAGAGCAAGGTTCCGCACTGGCCGGCGGGCGAGGGAAAGATGAAAGTTCCGGCGGCCTGGTTGTTGGAGCGGGCTGGGTTTGTTAAGGGCTATGGGGAGGGGCCCGCGGGAATTTCGACTCGGCACACGCTGGCACTGACGAATCGGGGTGGGGCGACGTTCGCGGATGTTGAACGGCTGCAGAACGAGATTGTGCGCGGGGTGCGAGAGCGGTTTGGGATTACGCTGGAGCGCGAACCGGTACTGGTGGGCTAGGCGTTCAGGAGATTCAGCATGCGGGCGCGCTCTTCGGCGAGGACTTGCGATGCGGGGCCTTGGTCGATGATGGTGCCGTGTTCCAGGCGAAAGACTTCGGCGTTGAGGATCAGGGCTTCTTCGATGTCGTGGGTGACGGAGAGGACAGGGATGCCTTGTTGCGTGACGAACTGCTGCATGAGGGGAAGCAGGACGTCGCGCAGAGAGCGATCGACTCCGGTGAAGGGCTCATCGAGGAGGATGAGGTGAGGGGCGGGGACGGCGAAGGCACGGGCGAGATTGACGCGCTGGCGCTCTCCGCCGGAGAGATCGCGAGGGAGGCGGTGGGCGAGCGGGGTGAGTTGAAAGAGCTCGAGGGCTGCGTCGGCTGAAGCCGCATGAGGCTGGTGGCGAATGTCGGTGGCGAAGGAGACGTTCTGGCGGACGGTGAGGTGGGGGAAGAGGACGGCACCTTGCGGGGCGTAAGCGAGGTTGCGGCGATAGGCCGGGATGCGGTCGAGGGATTGTGGCTCGGGCAGGGGCTGGGTGAATTGCACGTCGGCAGAGGGGATGAGACCGCAGGCGGCGCGGAGGATGGAGCTCTTGCCGCTGCCGGACGGACCAAAGAGGATGGTCCAGGGCGCGGATAGCGTCATCTTTGCGGAGATGTGCAACGGTCCCAGGTTCGTACGGACGCGAAGAAGGTGGTGAGGTTCAGGCAAGCTCAGACCTCCGGTTGCCGCGGGCGTAGACGATCAGCAGGGCGAGGAATGAGAGTGCGACGAGCGCGGCGGCGGTGAGGTTGGCGGCGGAGTAGTTGAGTTCCTGGACCTGGTCGTAGATGGAGATGGAGAGGGTGCGGGTGACGCCGGGGATGTCGCCGCCGATCATGAGGACTACTCCGAATTCGCCGACGGTGTGGGCGAAGGTGAGGACGGCGGCGGTGAGGAAAGAGGCGCGGGAGAGTGGCAGGGTGATGCGGCGGAAGACGGTCCAGGGGGAGGCTCCGAGGACGCGGGCTACTTCGATGGTTGGGGGATCGACGGAGGCGAAGGCTACGATCAGCGGTTGGACGGCGAAGGGCAGGCTGTAGATCATCGAGCCGATGAGGAGGCCCCAGAAGGTGAAGGCGAGAGGATGGCCGAGGAGGGTGATGAGGGTTCGTCCTAGCGCTGTTGCGGGGCCTAGGCCGATGAGGAGATAGAAGCCGAGGACGGTGGGGGGAAGGACCAGGGGGAGCGCGACGGCGGCTTGCGCGATGCGTCGGGGGAGGGTGTGGCCGGTGGCGATCCACGCAGCTAGAGGCGTTGCCAGCAGGAGCAGGCAGAGGGTGGTGAGGCTGGCTAGACGGAGGGTCAGGCCGAGGGCGGCGAAGTCCATGAACAAGACAGTAGAAGGTGGAAGGTAGAGAGTAAAGGCGCAGGTCGCTTCGGAAGGAGGTCGAAAGTGAAAGCCCCAGCACTGGCCGGGGCTTTCGGTGGGAGCGTTTTACTGGGTTAGCGCAGACGGCGGCGAATGGCAGCGCCAAAGACGAGGAGGCCGGTTCCGAGCAGAGCGAGGCTGGAGGGCTCGGGAGTGGGTGCGGTGTCCACCGTAGCCGTGAAGGTGGAAGGGGCGGCCTCGACGCCTGTGTAGCTGCTGGGTTCTAAGACAGTGAATCCGTCGGAGGTATAAAAGCCTACCCCGGGGTAGGGGGAGACGGGTCCGGAGAGCGGACCAATGCTGGTGGTGCCGGTGTACGAACTGAATGCGGCATTCTCTGTAGCGAGGATGATGTCGCCGCTGCCGCCGCTGCCGGATGTGGAGATGCCCGCAATGGAGGTGACCTGGTTATCGAAGAACTCGATCGGGCCGTCAATTGTGAAAGTGCCCAGGCTTCCGATCTGAATGGTCGCCGTGCCCAGGATGTAGTAGAGCGGATCCCCGTAGACCGGGGTCCCGCGTCCCACGGTCCCGATGTACCCGGTGGAGTTGTAGATGAGGTCTGAGGTATCGCCGGTAAAGGTGACCGTGACGTCCGGAACGAAGATGCCGGTGAGAGGCGTTACATTATAGACGCCAACCCATGCGCTGTCGGTGACGGTGACCGTAATGGGGTCGGCCTTCGCTGCGACGCCGCTGGCAAGCAGGGCGAACAGGACTACAAGGATACGCAGGGGCATGAAATCGATCTCCTCAAGGTGCGATCTATCTTGAGGCAATTTTGTGCCCATATTCTGGAGCGCGTTTTATCAGCCTTTACCCCGAATTGGCACGCATTTCCACAGGTCGTGTGCATGGAATTGCATAGGTATTGCGATTTATCTGGTTTGACTGCGACTTGATTTCGCTACTGCACGGGGTCCAGGCCGAAACTCTTCAGGCTCTGCTGGATCTTGCTGCTGGTGAGCCAGTGCAGAAACTTCTCGGCCTCAGCTTGATTCTTTGAGGACTTGAGGATCACGGCACACTGACGGATCTCGGGGTAGCTGTGCGGCGGGAAGAGAACGAAGGTGCCCAGGTCGCGATAGTGGGGCGAGCTCGCGATGGTGAGAGAGATGAGAGCTACCTGGGCGTTGCCGGACTCGGCGAACTGAGCCGTTTGGCCGATGTTTTCGGCGACGACGAGTTTGTTGGCGACTTTGTCCGAGAGGCCAAGGCTTGCGAGGGCTTTGTCGGCGGCAAAGCCGTAGGGTGCGTGCTGGCCGTTGGCTACGGCGATCTTCTGAACCTTGGGGCTGGTGAGACTGTCGAGGGTGAGGGGCTGGGCTGGCGAATCCTTGCGGGCCCAGAGGACGAGGACGCCACGAGCGTAGGGGACTGGGGTATGGCTGATGGTAAGGTTTGCCGCGACTAGTTGCTCGGGATGCATGTAGTCGGCGGAGAGGAAGAGGTCCTGGGGATCGCCGTTGGTAATTTGCTGGGCGAGGGTTGCCGAGGAGCCGAAGGAAGGAATGATCTTGACGCCTGTGGCCTGCTCGTATTGGGCTGCGAGGGTGGGAAGGACGGGTTGAAGGTCTGCGGCGGCGGCGATGTGGAGCTCTTTGGGGGATTGCGCAACCGCGGCGAGCGGTCCTGCGAAAATCGCGATAAGAAATAAGGACGAGAGGGCAGACACAGCGCTGGCCGAGAGCGCTTTACGGTACCCTAGGGAAAAGCATGAATTCTTCATCACATGTTCTTCGATGCACGGGATGCGGCGAAAGGATCGCGGCCCAGGATGCGAAAAGCAACTTTCGATGCCGCGCGTGCGACGACCTGTTCGAGGTGGAGTATCCGTGGAGCGCGGGTGCGCCGGAGTGTGGGGGTGTGGAAGCGATCTACTCGGCGAGCCGGCCTGTGCCGAAGAATCGTCCAAATCCGAGTGCGCTGCGGTACCTGTGGCAGGAGCGGCGGACCTCGACGATGGGGATTGACCAGAGCGGTGTGTGGAGATTCCGCGATCTGCTGCCGATTGTTGCGTACGACCGTGTGGTGACGCTTCGCGAGGGCAACACGCCGCTGTACGAGATGCCGAAGTCGGCTGCGGCGCTGGGGCTGAATTGGCTGCTGGCCAAGCACCAGGGGATGAATCCAACAGGGTCGTTCAAGGATACGGGGATGACGGCGGCGCTGTCGGTTGCAGTGGCGAGCGGGTTTGAGTGGGTGGCCTGTGCTTCGACGGGGAATACTTCGGCGGCGATGGCGGCCTATGCAGCGCGGGCTGGTTTGCGCAGCATGGTGCTGATTCCCGAGGGAAAGATTGCGTGGGGAAAGCTGTCGCAGGCGATGGATTATGGGTCAACGACGGTGCAGTTGCGAACCGACTTTGATGGCTGCGTGCGGGTGCTGAGCGAGATTGTGCAGCGGGCTCCGGTTTACTTGTTGAACTCGGTGAATCCGTATCGGCTGGAGGGGCAGAAGACGCCGGCGTTCGAGATCCTGGAGCAGTGTGAGTGGCAGGTGCCGCATCACGTCATCGTGCCGGGAGGGAATCTGGCGAACTGCTCGGCGCTGGGTAAAGGGTTTGCGGAGATGATGCATCTTGGGTTCATCCATCGGGTGCCGAAGATCAGTGTGATCCAGGCGGAGGGCGCGAATCCGCTGTATCAAAGCATGCAGGCGAACGGTGGCGCATCGCTGGAGCCGGTCACGGCCAATACGCGCGCGTCGGCGATTCAGATTGGCAATCCGGCGTCGTGGAAGAAAGCGGTGCGCGTTCTGGTGTCGACTGGCGGATGGTGCGAGCAGGTGAGTGAGCGGGAGATTGCGCTGGCCAAGGCTGAGATCGGTGCGGAGGGCATTGGATGCGAGCCGGCGTCGGCGGTGACGTTGGCGGGGCTGAAGAAGCTGGTTGCCGATGGGCGGGTTGGGAAGGAAGAGACGGCCGTTCTTCTGCTCACGGGACATACGCTGAAGGATTCCGAGTACACGATCAAGTACCATCTCGGCGAGTTATTGACGGAGGCTGAGATGGGAAACGCAGAAGAACGTGCACAGCTCAGCGGGTTGCGGCACGCGCCGATTGTTCTTGATGCTGATGCCGATGCGGTGTTGCGGGCGATTGAGTCGCAGGCTAGATCGGCTACACCGGCGTGAGCACGGAGAAAGAGATTCGCGGGCTTCGGTTGAGCCTGCCGGCGACGTCGGCGAACCTGGGGCCGGGTTTCGACGCGGTTGGGCTGTCGCTTTCGATGCGATTGACGATCGAGGCCAGCGCGTCGGCGGCGTTTCAGATCGAGGCAACGGGGCGGGATGCGGCACTGTGTCGGGCGCTGGAGCACAATCTCATTTTGGATACTTATCGGGATGTGTTGGCGCAGGTGGGCGGCAAAGAAGTGCCGTTGCACCTGAAGCTGCACAATGAGATTCCTCTGGGCATGGGGTGCGGATCGAGCGCGGCGGCGCTGCTCGCGGGTGTGGCGTTGGCAGACCACTTTGGCGGCCTTCACCTGGGCGACGAGGCGATTGTCGCTGAAGCTTGTCGTCGGGAAGGGCATCCCGACAATGTGGCGGCTTGCTGGCATGGCGGCTTCACGGTGTCTGCGCAGGATGGCGAGGCAGTGAAGATTGCTAGCTTTGGGGGTGACGAGGACACGGCGGCTTGGGAGATGCTGCTGGCCGTTCAACCGACGAGTCTCGCGACCACGCAGGCGAGGGCATTGCTGCCGGAAAGCTATTCCAAAGCGGACGCGATCTTCAATGTGCAGAGAGCTGCTTTGCTGGTCGCGGCGTTTGCGCAGGGACGGCTGGATCTACTGAAGACAGCGATGCAGGACAGGATGCATCAGCCGTATCGGGAAGAGGCGTGTCCGCTGCTGGGGAGACTGCTTCCGCTGATGGGCGAGGCGGAGATTGCGGGTGTTGCGCTAAGCGGTGCTGGACCGTCGGTGCTGGTGTTTCTGGCCGAGGGAACGACGGTGCTGGAGGCGGAGACACGTATCCAGGGGCTGGTTGGTCCCGATGTGGAACTATTGCCGTTGCGCATCGGTGTGGGCGTTGAACGAACCACTCTGTAGACGCGACGCATCGTTTTCCACTGTCGGGCATCTATGATGGAGTGGGTTTGACAGACGGCAAATAGTGTGGACAAGCCGAAAGACGAGTAAACCCAGGGAGATGAGTGATATGGCAGGTCAGTTTGTGTCTGAGGTAACCGACGCGGAGTTCGAGCAGAAGGTTTTGCAGTCGGATACACCGGTTCTGGTAGATTTCTGGGCAGCCTGGTGCGGACCCTGTCGCGCGCTCGGCCCGGTGGTCGATGAAGTTGCCACGGATTATCAAGGCAAGCTGAAGGTCATGAAGATGGACGTCGACAAGAACAACATGACACCTGGCCGTTATGGCATTCGCGGCATTCCGGCGTTGCTGGTGTTCAAGGGCGGCAAGGTTGCCGAACAGATTGTCGGGTTCGTCCCGAGGAACACGATCGACGAGACGCTGAAGCGCGTTCTTGCCTAATCGTTTTTGAAGTTAGCAGTGCGTGCGGCCCGCTGAGAGACTAGATGCAGCGGGCCGTTGCTGCGTCCGGTGTAGACTTTAGGCCAACGATGCTGGAGTGGAGTCTTGTTCACGGAAGCCTGATCGCCTTCTTCATCCTGGCGAACAGCTTCTTTGTGGCTGCGGAGTTTGCGCTGGTCAGCGTGCGGGAGACGCGGATAGAGCAACTGATCGCGCAGAATCGTCCCGGCGCGCGAACGGCGCTGCGGCTCAAACAGAATCTCAACGAATTCTTGCCGGCAGTGCAGTTTGGCGTGACGCTGGCTAGTCTGGCGCTGGGCGGTCTGGGTGAGCCTGCGCTGGCCGATGCGATCCTCCACGGATTGAGGCATGTGGGTTTTCTGAGCGGGATGTCGGGAGTGCAGATGCATGCCCTGCTGTACGCGCATTCCGTTGCGGTGGTGCTGGCGTTCGCGATCATTACATACTTCGAGGTGTTGCTGGGAGAGCTGGTGCCGAAGTCGCTGGCGCTGCAACGGGCGGAGCGGATTGCGCTGGCAGTTGCGGGGCCGATGGATGTGTTCATACGGATGACGCGGCCAGCGGTGGAGCTGATGAATGTGTCGGCGACCGTGGTGTTGCGAATGTTTCATGCTCCGCTGAGTGGAGAGAGCTCGGTGCACTCGCCGGAAGAGCTGAAGATGCTGGCTACGGCGACGCGGCGGATGGGGCTGTTGCCGCCGTTCCAGGAGCAGATGATTCATCGGGCGATCGAGCTCAACCAGGTGGTGGTGAGTGAGATCATGACGCCGCGAGGGAAGATCTTCTCGCTGCCGGCGGATATGACACTGGAGCAGGCGAGCGCGCGGATCGTGGATGAGCAGCACTCGCGCATTCCGGTGTATGACCCGGAGAAGGGGCGAGATCACATCATCGGTGTCGCGTATTCGAAGGACGTTGCGCGGCTGATTCACTTTCGCAGCATTGCGCAGGGGTTAGGCAATCGTGGGGAGTCCGGGATTACGCTGCGGAATGTGATGCGGGATGTGCTGGTGGTTCCTGAGACCAAACTGGCGGTGGAGTTGTTGCAGGAGTTCAAGGATCGGCGGCGGCAGATTGCGATTGTGGTGGATGAGTTTGGATCGACGCTTGGTTTGATCACGGCTGAGGATGTGCTGGAGCAGGTTGTTGGCGAGTTGGAGGACGAGTTCGATACAGGACGAAACCTGCCGCTGCCGGCTGCTGGCGGTGGTTTGCTGCTGGATGGCAGCGCGAGTTTGAGAGATCTTGTGACACAGCTGCACTGGAAGTTTCCGCGTGAATATGGGGTTGAGACGCTGGCGGGTTTCCTGCTGGTGCAGCTGGGACATATTCCGGTTGAGGGCGAGTCGGTGGAGTTCAACGCGCGGCGATTTGAGGTAGTGAAGATGGATGGACAGCGCATTGCGCAGGTGCGTGTGGATCCGATTATTGAGACCGAGGAGATGCGCAGGGCGGCCGCGGAGCTGGATCAGGCTTCGGCGGAGACGCGCTTATGAATGCGGTGCGCCGGATTTTGCTTCGGGTGGTGACGACGCTGCCTGTGTTGTGGGTCGTGGTGACCGTGGTGTTTCTGATGATTCACCTCGTTCCGGGTGATCCGATTGTGCAGATGCTGGGTGACGGTGCTACGGCTGGAGACATTGCCGGGTTGCGCCATGCCTATGGTCTCGATGTGCCGCTGGGTACGCAGTATGTGCGGTACTGGAGCGGGTTGCTGCATGGAAACCTGGGGCAGTCGCTGCGGCTGCATGATTCGGTGCTGCACCTGATTCTGTCGCGGTATCCGTATACGCTTGCGTTGACTGTGGCGGCGATGGCGATTGGTGTGGGGCTGGCGATTCCGGCGGGTGTTGCGTCGGCGCGGCGGGCGAATCGGTGGCCGGATCGGGCGATTGGGTTTGCTAGTTTGGTGGGTCTTTCCTTTCCTAACTTTGCGTTGGGGCCGATTTTGATTTTGGTGTTCGCGATCGATCTGGCGTTGCTGCCGGTGTCGGGCGCGGGCGTTGGCGCGGGTGACTTTGTGAGGCATCTGGTGCTGCCGGCGATCACGCTGGGGTCGGGGTTGGCGGCGATCCTTACGCGGATGGTGAGGACGTCGATGCTGGAGGAGTTGGGGCAGGACTACATACGGACTGCCCGGGCGAAGGGGTTGAGCGAGAACGTGGTTGTGTATCGGCATGCGCTGCGCAATGCGCTGAACCCGGTGCTGACGGTGATTGGGTTGCAGTTTGGGTCGCTGCTCGCCGGGGCGATTGTTACGGAGACGATCTTTGGCTGGCCGGGAATTGGGCGGCTGACGCTGTCGGCTATTTCGAATCGCGATTATGCGCTGGTGCAGGGGTGCATCCTGGCGATTGGGCTGTCGTATGTATTGGTGAATCTGTTGACGGACTCGGTGTATGCGTTGGCTGATCCGAGGATGCGGCGGTAAATCCTGCGCGGATCGCGACGGTAGGTACCCCCCTCCCCTGCTTTCACTTTTGCTTAGCGAAGTCGTGTGGAATGTGCGAGTTAGTGGGTGAAAGCTAGTTTCAAACGGCTCATTCTAAATGGGTTACGGCTATCTATTTCTTTCTATTGGAGTTAGCGGCTTAAATGTGAAAGCTGCAGCGGCGGTTGCCGGTGCAGCGTGTGGTTCTGATCTCTACCTCCAGTGTAGCAAGTTGGGTAGGGTAACTATGCCAGGTTTTGGAAAGATTTATCGCCAGTGTTGACGGGGGTTTTGGTGATTTTGGAGGGTTTGGGGGGCTTGACAGGTTTGGGCGGACGGCGCGAGGGTACGCGATTTGGGGTTGGCGGGGTGGGTGGGAGCGAAAGGTACTTCTTCGGGACCGTGCAAAAAAGTGCGACGTTCGAGCGGGAGTCTGCCGCTAAGCCTAAATAATCCAGAGATTTAGCGATTCGGGTTTGGCATGCTGCATGCTGCCTTGTCCGGTATAGCAAGGATTTGGCTAGTAGCCAACGGGCCCAAACCTCACCACCAACGCATTCGTGTGGTTCGCAGGACGTGCCGTAGCTTTTCTCTGAGTATCCGTTCTGGTAGCGCACCGGCCCCGGTATTTATCCGGCATTTCAAGCCCTCGGAGACTGAAGTTATGCAAAGAAAGTCATTTTTTAGCCGTAAGTATCTTGTGGCAGCAACACTAGCTGCCACTTCGTTCGCCCTGGCGTTGCCCGCCGTTGCGGACACCTTCTCGGTCCAATACTTCAAAGCGGTAACGGGCAGCCCGGACTTCTACAACGGGGTTAATGTTCCGATAGGGGTGTCGAACAACTATGTAACCTCGGCCCTGGGTCCGGATGGATTGCCCGTATTTAACCCGTCCTTTACCGCCACTTCCGGGAGCGTTCTGGCTCCAAACAGCGCTTACATCAACGGCGCAAACGAACTGCTTTATTGGACGCCTGGATCAGGGCCAGCCGGCCAAACCATTCAGTCGGATGGAACTGGATCGGTCGCGCTCAGCTCCACGCCTGTCACGATGTTTCCACCTCCATCCAGCAACGACTCGAACTTTGAGGAGACTGCCATCCTGACGGGTTTCTTCACAGTTATGGCGGGTCAAACCGATACGGTCACGTTCAATGTCGGCGCGGATGATACGGCGTTCGTCTATGTGGATCAGAGTCTTGTTGAGTCGCTTGGTGGTATTCATGGCGACACGCCAGCTCCCAGTGACACCGTGACGTACGGCGCCGGCATTCACGAAATTCAGATCTTCTATGCGGACCGCGATGTTACGCAGGCTGCCCTGAGTTTTACGGATGATGGCAACTTTACGGTCGTACCGACCACTACGCCGGAACCGGGTTCGCTCTTTTTGCTGGGTAGCGGACTTTTAGGGATCGCCGGAGCTGCTCGCCGTAAATTCAGGAGCTGACGAAGAGACCTCTGGGGTAGTTTTGCCGAGGCTGCCCAATCGGCAATCGAGCGATTGCCGATAACCTCCTCCCTTGCTCCTGCTCATCGACGAACTCTGACAATTCCTTCAGGGGAACAAGAGAGTTGTGGTCGGGAGCCGGTGGGTTAGGGGAGGAGGGGGAGGATTTCGGCTAGGGGGTGGGCGTTTGTGATGCGGAGGAGGGCGCAGGTGATGGGGAGGTTGAAGCGGCGGGGGCCGGAGCTGCCGGGGTTGAGGTAGAGGACTCCTCGGTGGTGCTCGATGGAGGGCTTGTGGGAGTGTCCGTAGATGACTGCGGCGATGCCGGCGGCGTGGGGGTTGAGGTCGAGGTCTTCGCGGGCGTGGACGAGGTAGAGGAGGCAGCCGGCTAGCTCGATGGCCTCGGTGGCGGGGAGGAGGGAGTTGGGACCGTGGGTGTCGATGTTGCCGCGGATGGCGGTGACGGGGGCGATGCGGGAGAGGGCGGTGAGGATGGCGGGGTCGCCTATGTCGCCGGCGTGGAGGATGTGGTCGACGTTGGCGAGGGCGGTGAGGAGCTCGGGGCGGAGGAGGCCGTGGGTGTCGGAGAGTACGCCTACGAGGGTGGTGGTTGGCTTAGCCGGGGGCGTCATGACGAGGTCTCCAAAGAATGACGGCAGCAAATGCTTTGACGCAAAGGGCGCAAAGTTTGCCACGTTTCGCTACGTAAGACGTGTGGCGGCTGAGGGAGTGCAATGCAAGAAGCAGTTTCCCAAAGGGGAGAACAGAAAGAAAGACAACGGCAAGAACAAAAGCAACAGCCAATGCGGGCGTCCTTCGCTGCGCTCAGGATGACGGCGAAAAACAGGCAACGGCAAGCGCAGAGACGAGACTCAGCTAGAGGCCTTGGCGGAGGCGGGTGCGGGGGTCGAGGTAGTCGCGGAGGCCGTCGCCGATTAGGTTGAAGGAGAAGACGCAGAGGGCCAGGGCGA
>Ga0302326_10007681_pt1 | contig 23916 bp, 18 predicted proteins | sample Palsa_T0_3_FD_202264 | JGI IMG/M metagenome (GOLD analysis project Ga0302326, IMG submission 202264) | Peat permafrost microbial communities from Stordalen Mire near Abisko, Sweden - Palsa_T0_3 | ecosystem: Environmental > Terrestrial > Soil > Palsa > Peat permafrost | place: Sweden: Abisko... | reverse complement strand
CCCAATTGTCCCATCAAGCTTCACACCACCCGGCCCCGCAGCCAATGCGAGGTTCGCCAATAAATGTAAAGAACATATAGAGGCACTGCGCTTCATTCTTGTGCCAGGGTGACTCATCTGCCCTCAGTTCCAATCGCCTGTCAGGACAAACGGTGCCCAGTAAAACGGGTGTGAAAAACGGGACGAATGAATGAACATTCGCTGTGCTCGAGTGAGTGCCTCGGCTTTGCCGTATTGCGACAAGCTTGTGTAGAAGCCTTTCATGAATTCTTGCGTCGCCGTGTCGCTGACCGCCCATAGCGTTCCAATGACGCTCCTAGCCCGGGCTTTGATTGCAGCGCCGGCAAATCCCAGTGGGGCACGATCGTCTCCGGTCGCGGTGTCGCACGCTGAAAGAGTAAGCAAATCGATGCCCGCAATTTGATTGCCGTGGGCCGCCATCAAGCGCTGTAAGTCGTCGAGTTTGATGATGTTGTCGTAAGCGAGGAGAAACGACTGATCGGAATTGCGGCCAAAAAACCCGTGCGATGCAACGTGTACTACTTGATAGTTGCCGCTCTGTATCTCACGTGTGAAGCGCTCCACCGTGAATTCACCGTCAAGCAGGGAGCGGCTTCGCGCCAGAGGAGTGAGATCATGGATTTCGGTGCGCACTCCTGGTAATGCGAGTTCGGTTCGCAGGCTCATCGCCTGCGAAACCGCCTCGCCACCAGGCACGGAGTGATCGGTTGGATCGAGCAACCCTCGCGATGTGGCGTTTGCCGTGAGTTCCGTGCTGCCTTTAAAGCCCATTGCCATCAGCCTGTCGACCACCGGTCCCGGATTCGAGAGGCCTGCCAGGAGCGACATAGGTCTTTTGCCTCTTGGAGCACTGGGCTCGGTCATGGTGAGCCCGGTCACTGTTGAGATCAAATAGCGCTCGGCCATGAACTGATTGCCGTCGTGGAGGGCGGCGACGGGGATCAACCGCAGGTAGCCGTCGGGAACGATGATGAGTTCCTGGACATTCGCGTTGGCCAGCTCCTGCTCGAAGGGCTCCAGCAGCCATCCATAAAGCTTGCGCGACGATCTCAGAAAATCGCGCGAGCCGGCGTCCAACAACTCGCTGCGAAGATTCTGAATCTCATTGCCGAGAACGGCCGCCGTGACCGGCGCGGCATGGTGCAGCAAACCATTGTGGGTTCTGACGATTACCTCCAGGCGGTCCCTCAGCACCACGGGATACACGACTGCCATTGCGGGCGCGACCGAACCGATTGTGGCCTGACTCACTGAGTCTACCGAACAGCGATCGCCCAAGTAGTCCTGCAATTCGGCTTGATGTGTCTGCTCGATCACATCCAAGGCGCTCGCCAATCGTGCTTGCTGTTGGTCCGCGGAAACTGAATCGACATTCTTGAGCGTAAGATCGGCAAGCCCCACGAACAGGGGACGCTGCAGCGTTTGATACGTCGATTTGCCGCTTGCATCTTCGATGGGCAAATCCTGTCGAATCGACCCAAGATGGCCGGCAGCTCGCAGATAACTTGCCAGCGCACTTGAGTCATCGCCGCGACGGTGCTGTAAGCGAGCGGCGCGCCATTCGAGCCTGACCTGTGCAAACTCAACTTGACCCAGCGTCAAACCTGCCGTGGATTGAAGAGCCCGCCGATTGATTTCAGCGGCCTCGGTGAAGCGCCCTTCTGATTCGTACAATTGAGCAAGTGAATCCAATGCATCCACTGCGAGCAGCCCATCGCCGGACTGCTCCGCGAGTTGCTGCGCCTTGGCGAAGCCCGAATAGGACAACTCCAAAAGACGGTCGTAATTTTTCGGACGCAAAATTTGGGTATCCGCAGTTGCGGGTCCCATCGGGTTCAGGTTGCCCAGCGGCAGACGCATGGACGCCAGCGCCTCGTCCGCCTGTGCTGCCATCCCATAAAAGGCCCGTGCCCGGCGATCGCTATTCTTGATGTCCTCGAGTCGGGGAACCAATTGCTCAAGTAAGGGAAGTCTCTCGCTTGCCGGGCGTAGCCCGATTAAATTGAGTTCCGCCGCAATTCTTGCGTCTCCGGCAAGGTCGCCGCCACCTGTGGAGCTTATGACCTCCTGATAGTATCCTGCCGCGCGGTCGCGATCGTGTGCTCGGGAGGCCACATTGCCAAGCGCCAAGGCAATCGAATAGCGGGTCTGTTCCGTTGCTTGGCGGTAAGCGCTCTGTAGGATCGACTCTGCATCTGCGAGCCGGCCTGCCTGCGTCAGGGTGAGCCCGAGTTGCGTGAGCGCTCGGGTCCGACTCTGGGAGTCGGGCGCCCCTTTGACCGCTGCCTCAAGAGCCCATATGGAATCGTAGGTCGCGCCGACTTCTCGCGCGTGCATCCCCGCATTGAGTTCCCGTTGCCAAGTTTCGGAGCCAGCGCCGAGCGTAAAAACCAAAAGGCAAGTCAGCAGGCAGAGCCGCTGAAGCCAAATCGGCGGCTCGCCCTCAGTGGCCAAGCTGTAGATGCGTTTGACCACACTGCTAGCGAAATCTTTTGCCATTGTCGCGCGATGATCCCGTACGCCTCATAGGCGTCTCTTCAGTCCCGAATTCCTTCCCTTTCTGCGGCGGCTCCCAAAAAATAAACCTTTTTGAACCTCAAAGTTTCGAAATCGGACCATGCCTTAACAAATGTTTAAATATGTTAATGCTTCGTCTCCGCACAGTCGGTATTTGCGTCACGGAGGCACTTCAAAATCAACGAGAGTTCCTTTTTTATAATGAATCGTAACATATCGATTTATAACGATAAAGTGAGTCAGACACCACCATCTGTCGCGGTCCTCGCACGCGCGAATATCGCCCATTCCGTCCGCCTCCCCTCATTCGAGCAGCCTCCTCTATTACGCTAACTGTGGTTGTGGTACTAGTCCGCATCCAACTCTGCCTATTTTTCGAAACATTTCGTGAAGTTAAACATCAGGACCGATGCCATGAGATTCCTCGTGCCGCCAATGTTATTGCCGCCAATGTTATTGTTGATATCAGCGCTCTCGGTTAGCCCTGTCCGAGCCGAAACAGACTGCGCGCTCGGAGAGCGCTATATCGAACTGGCCCGTGCACGGCAGGAGGCTGCAGACTTGGACGAGGCAGTACAATTTCTGCGTCAAGCGATTGATGCATGCCCGAACTACGAGGCTCACCAAAGCTTCGGAGATTTAGAATCACAATCACCACAACGTGACGATAGGGCGCGTGCTGTGGACGCCTTTGTCGCCGCGTACGAGTTGGCTGCAACAGATGCAGAACGCGCGCGAACGCTGTTTAGTTACTCGCGTCTTCTGAATAAAGAAGGCGATCCAACCAATGCTTACCCCCTCATAAAGAGTGCCCACGATCTGGACCCGACCGACGCGGACATAAAACGGCTCTCCGATCAGATCGAGGTGCGGGTCAACAATCCAACAAAGGACTCCATCACCAGGGGTCTTTGGGATTCTTTGTACAAGCCGTTAAGGCTGGCCTCCGCCACCACCGCGCATGGGAAAGCTACTTCGGGCAGTTTGACGAATGCATCAGGGAATGCTCTTAATAGTACTCAGCAGCCTGCTGTCATTATTCCTATTAATTTCGAGACGGGAACGACGATTGTCGACGAGCCGACCCGGGCCAATATAGCCATTCTGGCGCATACTCTGGCCGCTCCAGATCACCCGAATCAACTGTTTATATTCGTAGGACATGCGGATGTTCGGGGGGTTGAACGGAATAACCTACCGTTATCCAAACGCAGAGCAGAGGCGATTTATCAGGCGGTCACGTTGCTCGAACCCTCGCTCCGTGGACGCATCGAAGTAATAGGTAAGGGCTCGTCCGAGCCAATTGATTTCGGCGAAAACGAGCAAGCTTACCGGGCCAACCGACGGTTGCAGGTTTTGTTGAGATAAAGCAATTGCGACTTCTGATGTCTGGCAGACGCTGGAGCCGAGATACAAAGGTAGTTACCTCCGGAGTCACCAATGATCAAGAATGCCAGGCACAGCAATTTGCTGGTGCATGGAACCCTCCTGACGACGCTGCTGTTTACGGCCGGCGCGAATGGCGCGAGCCCCGCAGGTGTGAAGCTCGATGGATCAATCGGGGGCGCCGCGCAGGTTTTACCGGGGCCCACGTACAACATCACGCAGAGTCTCGGCAAGGTTGCGGGCAGCAACCTCTTCTACAGCTTTCAGTATTTCAACATTGCTACCGGGGAAACCGCACTCTTCACGACCACCAGCGCCGGAATCGACAACGTCATTAGCCGCGTGACGGGTGGCTACACATCCACCATCGACGGCACGATCCGGTTGACGGCGGCCTCGGGTACACCCAACTTTTTTCTGATCAACCCCAACGGGGTGACATTCACGGCCAATGCAGTGGTCGATGTGCCCGCGGCCTTCTATGTCACCACCGCAAATTATCTGAAGTTCCCAGACGGCAACTTCTACGCCGATCCGGGCAAGATGAGCACCCTATCGGCTTCGGCGCCGGAAGCGTTCGGTTTTTTGGGTACGACACGAGCTCCCGTAAATGTCCTCGGGGCGAATCTGAGCGCGGGTCTCAACGGGGCGGGAACTTTTCAAATTGCCGCGGGTGATGTGACCATCGACGGTCAAGGCGGACAGACGAATAACGGTACGCTTGAGCCTTTGGGTATCGCAAATACAACCGGCGACATTCGAGTGACGGCGGTTGGCGGTGCTTCAGGCGAAGTGCCGCTATCAGGGCCTTTTGCCGCAACCGACGGTACAGTTACGATCAGGAATGGCGGAGCGCTCATTACGCAAGGCAGCGGTGCTTCTCAGGGCGGCAACATCGACGTCAATACGGGTAGCCTTCTGATCGACGGTCTTGGGTTGCCTTTCGTCGGGAATTTCTACGCGGGCATAACCACCTCGACGGACGTCCTCGGGTTAGGTTTGGACGCAGCGGGATCAGTCACGATCAACGTCGCTAATGACGCTACGATTGTTGACGGCGGTACGATCGGCTCGCAGTCCTTCGGTGCTGGAAGATCCGGCAATGTTTCCCTGGTCGCGAAGAGCTTGTCCGTAGATGGCGAGAATTCGCCTAATTATACCGGGCTATTCACTTACCTAGGATCTTCAGGCTCCGCGGGCACTATTGCCGTTCAAGTCGCGGGCAATGTATCGGTGGTCAATGGCGGAAATATTGGGTGTAATACATCTGCCTCTGGGAATTGCGGAAGTGTTTCATTGAATGCGAATAGCTTATCGCTGGTCAACGGCGGAAATATTGCATGTGAAACAGCTGCCTCTGGGAATTGCGGAAGTGTTTCATTGAACGCGAATAGCTTGGCGATCGACGCTGAGGCTACTGCGGTGAGTGCAGCCTCGACGGGTATCTATGATCAAGCCGCCCCGGGCTCGTCCGGTTCGGCGGGCGACGTCGTAATGAATGTCAAAGGCGCCACGTCGATAGTAAACGGCGGTGAAATAAACACTAATACTTTAGGCGCGGGAAATGCCGGTCCAGTCACGCTTAACTCGGGATCTCTGACGATTAATGGCGGACCGGGGCTATATGTGAGCGGAATTTTTGCGGGCAATGAACCTTTATCTCCCACTGTCGGAATGGGAGCCAACATCAACATCAACGTTAGCGGCGCGATATCAATCCTCAACGACGGCGTAATTTTTTCAGGGACCTATGGATCGGCAAATGCCGGCAACATCTCCTTGACCGGTGCGAGTCTGACTCTGGCAGCTTCGGTTCCCGCAAATTACAATCTCGCCTACAACTATTTATCCGTTCCCGACACTGAAATCAGTACCAATACGCACGCTTCTGGAAATGCGGGTAACATTTATTTAAACGTGGGCTCGCTCACCATCACTGGCGGAGATCCGAATTATTTTGTCGGGGTAACGAGTGCTGATGCCAACCCAATCTTCGGAATTTACGGCAGCCCTGCGGGAGCTGGAGCCTCAGGTTCAATCATCGCAAAAGTAAATGGGCCAGTAACGCTGCAAGACGGTGGGCAGATCACGACGGGGACGTACGGATCAGGCTCCGCCGGCAGTGTAGGCCTCACGGCGAAGAGCTTGACGATCGGCGGAGGCAGCAACGCCTCAGGTATTTTTAGCCAGGCTAGTGTGGGTTCCAGTGGGCAGACCGGTCAGATCACGATCGATACCGGGTCGCTGGCCGTGTCATCGAATGGGTTCATCGACATTTCAAATGCTGCAACGGTAACGAATTCGAATCTAGTCATTCCGACACAGATCAAGATAGACGCCCGAGATATTCACCTGGACGGAGGTGACATCACTGCCGAGTCCACGGGCAACGTCACCGCTAGCGAAATAAACATCAACTACAGCGGCGGGTTGCGCATGGATTCGGGCACGATCGCGACCTCGGCTGTCGACGGCAACGGTGGGGCGATCTCGATCAGCGGCCAAGGTCCAATTTGGCTCAATCGATCCAACATCACGACTTCAGTCTTAGGTTCCAGTGGCAACGGCGGCAACATCTCTGTTTCGGTGCCGATCATCGTTATGAACACCGCGGCGATTCAAGCTAACACGGCTGCGATACACGCCTCGGGCGGCAGCGTCGATATCGACGCCGCGACTATCCTCCCGAGCTTTCAATCCATGCTCCTTGGGGGCACCCTAGAGAACTTTGACCCCAATTTGCCGGGCTCCAACTTCATTCAGGCGGCAGCTCCGGACGGGATCGGCGGGGTTCTGAATGTGGCGATCCCGACGCTCGACATCGGTAGTTCACTCCTTGCATTGACACAAAGACCTGCCGCGCCCGCGGCGCTGGGCAGAAGCTTGTGCGATTTCAGCAAGGGGAGTTCGCTCTCGGTTACGGGGCGTGGCGGGTCCCCAAGTTCCGCATCTGAACCTATTTGGTTTGATTGGGAGGACGACAGCGAGGCTGCTGCCGGGAAGCCCAATCAGCCGCCCTCCGCCGTCTCGTTCCTCGCAGGCCTTTCCGCCTGCCGACGGTAGCGTGTGTAGACCTTCCTTGACCCGCAATGGGGCGCTTAGCCCGCAGTCACTCGATGTTGCGAAGCAACTCGTTGATCGAGGTCTTGGCGCGCGTCTTCGCATCCACGCGTTTGACGATCACCGCGCAGGACAGGGCGTACTTGCCGTTCGCCGCCGGCAGGGTCCCAGGAACCACGACCGCGCCTTCGGGCACGCGCCCGTAGAGGATTTCATCACGTTCGCGATCGTAGATGCGCGTGCTTTGCCCGATGAAAACTCCCATCGAAATTACCGCGCCCGTCTCGACGATGACGCCTTCGACGATCTCCGAGCGCGCCCCGATGAAGCAGCCGTCCTCGATGATGGTGGGCGCGGCCTGCAAGGGCTCGAGCACACCGCCTATGCCTGCCCCGCCGGACAAGTGCACGTTCTTGCCGATCTGCGCGCAGGAACCCACCGTCGCCCACGTGTCGACCATGGTGCCCGAGTCCACGTAGGCGCCGATATTCACATAGCTCGGCATCAGTACGACGTTCGAGGCCACATAGGCGCCGCGGCGCACCGTGGCGGGTGGAACGACGCGCACGCCGGCCGCGGCGAAACGCGCGCCATCCCAGCCGGTGTACTTCAGCGGCACCTTGTCGTAGAAATTCAGCGCGCCGCCGGCCACGCCCACGTTGTCGTTGATGCGAAACGACAGCAGCACCGCCTTCTTCAGCCATTCATTGACGCGCCAGCCGTGCGCGTCGCGCTGCGCGACGCGCAACGCACCCGAATCGAGCAGTTCGATGGTCTCCTCGACGGCGCGCCGCAATTCGAGGGATGTGCTCTTCGGCGTGAGCTGCGCGCGCGACTCGTAGCCGGCCTCAATGGCGGCGCGCAGCGCCGTATGCGCATCGCCCATCAGGTCCTCGATACATCGCGCCGATCGAGCGCAAGCACCAGCGCGTCGGCGACGCGGCGGCAGGTTTCCTGCGGCAGCAAGCCGCCGTCCGCGCCGGTGATGTAGAACACGTCCTCGGCGCGCTCGCCGACGGTCATGATTTTCGCGCCGTTGATGGCGACCCGCTCGGCGCGAAACACCTTGCCGACCTCCGACAACAGGCCGGGCCGGTCGGCCGCGATCAACTCCAGGATCGTGCGCTCGCTGCGGCTGTCGACGCTGAAGTTCACCTGCGTGGGGGTGGTGAACATGCGCACCTGGCGCGGGGCGCGGCGCGTCACGGTGAGCGGCAGGTCTGCCGCGGAGCGCAGGGCGCGCCACAGGCCGCGCTCGATCTCCTGAATGCGTGCAGGGTCGGTGATCACGGTGCCGTTGTCCTCGAGCACCACATAGGTCTCCAGACTGAAGCCGTTGGCGCTCGAGATGAGGCGCGCATCGACGACGTTGAGGCCCATTTGATCGAGTACCGCGGTGCTGCGCGCGAAGCTGCGCAGGCGCCGCGGCGTATACGTGAGCACGGCGGTGCCGCCGCGATCCGTCAGCTGCCGAATGGCCACCAGCAAGGCATCGTCCTGCGGGTGGCGCGGCGCCAGCAACGTGGTGTGCCAGGCGATTTCCTCGGGCGTATAGCGCAGAAAATAAGTCTCGGTCCATTGCGCCCAGACCTGATCGACGAGGGCATCGGGCACGTCGGGCATCTTGGCGCGCGCCTGGGCCTGGGTCTCGCGAATCAGCTCCTCTTGATCGATGGGCGTTTCGAGTCCGCGGCGCAGCGCGCGCTTGGTGCGCTCGTAGAACTCCTCGAACAGCCGCGCTTTCCATGCGTTCCACAATTTCGGATTGGTACCGCGCACGTCGGCCACGGTCAGCACGTACAAGTAATCCAAGTGCGTCTGATCGCCGACGCGCCGCGCGAAATCGTGGATGATGTCCGGATCGCTGATGTCCTTCTTCTGCGAGGTGATCGACAGGATCAGATGGTTCTTGACCAGCCAGGCGACCAGGCGCGCCTCGTAGCGGCCCAACCCCTGTTCCAGGCAGAACGCTTCGGCATCCACCGCGCCCAGTTCCGAATGATCGCCGCCGCGCCCCTTGGCGATGTCGTGGAACAGCGCGGCCAGATAGGCGAGCTCCTGACGCGGCAGCGATTGCATGATCTGGCTCAACGCCGGCAATTCATCGTTGAACTTGGGCATGGCCATGCGCCGCAGATTGCTGACCACGAACAGGGTGTGCGCGTCGACGGTGTAGGCGTGAAACAGATCGTACTGCATGCGTCCGACCACCCGGCCGAACGAAGGGATGTAGCGTCCCAGCACGCCGTACAGGTTCATGCGGCGCAGCTCGTGCGTCACGCCGACCGGCGCGCAGAGAATTTCCATGAAGAGCCGGTGATGACGCGGGTTCTGGCGAAATTCCTCGTCGATCAACCAGACGTGCGTGCCGATCAGCCGGATCGTTTCCGCGCGCACTCCGTGCAGTTCGGGGTGCTGCTGCAGCAGCACGAACATTTCCAACAGCGCGGACGGATAACGGGCGAAGACCTCCGGATGCGTGACCTCCAGATAGTCGTTGCGAATCTGGAAGCGGGCGTTGATCGGCAGCGGCGGGGCGCTTTGCGTGAGGATGGCCTCGCGAAACAGCTGCAGCAGCATTTCGTTGAGGAGGCTGATATCCATCACGGTGCGGTAGTACTTTTGCATCAGCTGCTCGACGGCGAGCGTGAAGCTCGCATCCTCGTAGCCGAACAGCTTCGCCAGCTTGATCTGATAATCGAACAGCAGCCGGTCCTCGCGCCGGCCGGTCAGCACGTGCAGACCAAAACGCACCTTCCAAAGGAAGGATTGGCCGGCTTTGAGGTTGCGCAATTCCTCCCGCGTCAGGAAGCCGTGCGCCACCAGTTCATCGAGCGTATCGGTGCCGAAGTGGCGCTTCGCAACCCAGCCGATGGTCTGTATGTCGCGCAGGCCGCCGGGGCTGGATTTGACGTTGGGTTCGAGGTTGTACGCCGTGTCGAAATAGCGATGATGGCGCTCGGTCTGCTCCCGCACCTTGGCTTCGAAGAAGTCCTGGGAGGACCAGAGCCGATCGGGGGCCAGCGCGCGGCGCATGCCCGCGAACAGCGACTCGGGTCCGGCCAGGAGGCGCGCTTCGAACAGGGTGGTCGCGACGCTGATGTCGGCGAGGCTCTCGCGCTGGCAGTCGTCGATGGAGCGCACGCTATGCCCGACCTCGAGGCCGATGTCCCACAAGAAGGTCAGGAAGCGCTCGATGTCCGGCTGCCAGTCCGCCGAATCGCTCTTCGGCAACAGCACCATGATGTCGATGTCGGAACTCGGATGCAGCTCGCCGCGCCCGTAGCCGCCGACCGCCACCAGCGCCAGATCGTCCGCGAACTTGCCGGCATGGCGCACCCAGGCGGCGCGCAGCGCCACATCGACCAGCTGCGCGCGATCGCGCACCAGGTATTCGATCGCTTCATCCGCGACGAAGCGGTCCTTCAGCAGCTCGGAACCGCGATCCAAGACCTGGCGGAACACCAGAGGAGAGAACTGGCCGTCGCTCAAGGCCTGCGGAACGGCCTCCAAATAGGTCCAGTCGACGTTTTGATCGAGAAACTTGCCGTGCGCGTTCAAGAGGCTGCCGCGGCGGACACCGTCGCGCTCGCGCTTAGGGTCAAAACCTCGAACCCTGAGTCGGTGACCAGGATGGTGTGTTCCCATTGCGCGGACAGCGATTGATCCTTCGTCACGACCGTCCAGCCATCGGGCAGCAGCCTCACGTCGCGCCGCCCTGCATTGATCATCGGTTCGATGGTGAAGGTCATGCCGGTCAGCAACTCCATCCCCGTGCCGGGCTTGCCGTAGTGCAGCACCTGAGGATCCTCATGGTAGATACGGCCGATGCCATGGCCGCAGTACTCGCGCACCACCGAGAAGTTGTTGCTCTCGGCGAAACTCTGGATGGCATGGCCGATATCGCCCAAGCGGGCGCCCGGTTTGACGATGCGGATGCCGCGCCACATGGCCTCATGGCAGATTTGCGTGAGCCGCCGCGCCAGCACGGCGGTCTGGCCGACGAAGTACATGCGGCTGGTATCGCCATGGAAGCCGTCGCGGATCACCGTAACGTCGATGTTGACGATATCGCCATTTTTGAGCCGCTTATCGCCGGGGATGCCGTGACATACCACATGGTTGACGGAGGTGCAGATCGTCTTCGGAAAGCCGCGGTAGTTCAGGTTGGCCGGAATCGACTGGAGCTCCTCGACGATGAAGTCATGGCAGCGTTTGTCGAGCTCGTCGGTGGTGGTGCCCGGCACCACGAAGGGCTCGATCATGTCCAGCACACTGGCCGCAAGCCGGCCGGCGGCCCGCATTTTCTGCTGCTCCTCGGCGGTTTTGATGGTCACGGTCATTGAAACGTCAGACTTTGTTTCCTACAGGCCTTCATGGTATAAAGCGCGGCTATTTTTAACAACCCCGCACGCGTATCGTCACAGGCGGTCAGGTGCCCGGCAAACCCGGGTTGCCGTTTGGGATACGCGGAGGCTCAACCTGACCAGGAGCATTTTATGACCAGCGTGTCCATGCGACAGATGCTGGAAGCGGGCGTCCATTTTGGACACCAAACCCGCTTCTGGAACCCGAAGATGGCTCCCTTCATCTTCGGCGAGCGCAACAAGATCCATATCATCAATCTGGAGAAGACCCAGCCGCTGTACAGCCAAGCTGCGACCTTCATCAAGAGCGTCGCCGCGGAAGGCGGCAAAGTGCTGTTCGTCGGCACCAAGCGCTCCGCGCGCGATGCCGTGCAGAAGGAGGCCGCCCGCTGCTCCATGCCCTACGTCAACCAGCGTTGGTTGGGGGGCATGCTCACCAATTTCAAGACCATTCGCCAGTCCATCAAGCGGCTGAACGAACTTGACGAGATGGCGCAGAGCGGCGCGCTCGACCGGCGCGGCAAGAAAGAGGCCCAGATGCTGCGGCGGGAGATGGACAAGCTGCTGCGCAGTCTCGGCGGAATTCGCGACATGACCGCGCTGCCCGATGCGCTTTTCGTCATCGACGTGGGGCATGAGCAGATCGCGGTCCACGAGGCCAAAAAGCTCGGCATTCCAGTGGTGGCGGTGGTCGACACCAACTGCTCTCCGGACGGGATCGACTATGTCATACCCGGCAACGATGATGCCATGCGCGCCATTCTGTTGTACGCGGGCGGCGTTGCCGACTCGGTACTGGAGGGCAAGGCTTCGCTGCCCGAGGTTCCCGTCAGCGAGGACGAGTTCGTCGAACTGGATGAAGAGGGCAACCCAAAGAAGCGTGCAGCCGGCGGCCGGCGTTCCGCGCCCCCGGTGCGAGGCGGACAACGCAAGCCGCCGCCGCGCCGCAAGGTGCCGGTCACGGTGGTGCCGAGTGTTGCCGCCGTGGCCGCCTCGCTCGACGAGGTCGAAACCGAGGATGTGGATGCCCCGGATACACCGCCCGCCGAAGTGCGCCCTGCCAGCGCTCCGCGCCGCCGACCGGCCGGACGCAGCGGCCCGCCGCGGCGCGGCGCCTAGGAACAACCTTTAAGGGTGCGGGTCGGGCGAGCGGCAATCCCGCGGCGTCCGCACACGTTTCGCAAAGACTTAGCTAGTGGATCGCCTTCGGCGGCGGTTTGGATGCACCGATGAACATAACGGCAGATACGGTCAAACAGCTTCGCGAGCGCACCGGCGCGGGCATGATGGAGTGCAAGAAGGCGTTGGTGGAGACCCAGGGTAATCTGGATGCCGCCGCCGAGCTCATGCGCAAGAGCGGCCTTGCCAAAGCCGACAAGAAGGCGACTCGGGTTGCGGCGGAAGGCACGGTGGCGGTGCAGCGCAGCGCCGATGCTGCGGTCATGGTCGAGGTGAATTGTGAAACCGATTTCGTCGCGCGCGGCGATGAATTTCAGGAGTTCGCGCGTGCCGCGGCGAACGCCGCGCTGGAAGCAGCACCCTCGGGACTGGACGGGCTGCTGGCGGCGCACCAGGGCGGCGCCACGCTCGATGAACGCCGCCGCGCGCTGATCGCCAAGATCGGCGAGAACATTGCGGTGCGCCGTTTCGTGCGCATCGCAGCCACCGGCCCGTTGGGCGCGTATATCCATGGCGGGCGTATCGGCGCGCTGGTCGCCATTCAAGGCGGCGACGAAGCGCTGGCACGCGATCTGGCCATGCACGTGGCGGCGGTGAATCCCACCTACATCGATGCGTCCGACGTGCCGGCCGATGTGCTCGAGAAGGAGCGCGCCATCCTGACCGAGCAGACCAAGGGTGAGAAGAAGCCGCCCGAGATCATCGCCAAGATGGTCGAGGGACGGCTGCGCAAGTATCTGGCCGAAATGACCCTGCTGGGCCAGCCGTTCGTCAAGGACGAAGACCTTACCGTCGAGAAGCTGCTGAAGAAGTCCGGCGCCAAGGTGCTGCAATTCGTGCGCTACGAGGTGGGCTTGGGGATCGAGAAGAAGCAGGATGACTTCGTGGGCGAAGTCATGGCCCAGGTGAAGGCGACGCAGAAATGATGCAACTATTTAGGAGCGCCGCGCCGGTATGACCACTCCCGCCCCCACCGCCCGCTATCGGAGAATCCTGGTCAAGCTGTCCGGAGAGGCGTTGCTGGGAGCCGAGGACTACGGCATCGATCCCATCATCCTGAAGCGCATCGCGGGCGAGATTCGTGATCTGGTACAGATGGGCGTGCAGGTCGCCGTCGTGCTGGGCGGGGGCAACATCTTTCGCGGCGCAGGCTTGGCGCGCGCCGGCATGGACCGGGTGACCGCGGACCACATGGGCATGCTGGCGACCGTGATCAACGCGCTCGCCATGCAGGACGCCCTGGAGGGCCTGGGTACCTACGCGCGCGTGATGTCGGCGCTGCGCATCAACGAAGTGTGCGAGGACTACATCCGCCGCCGCGCGGTCCGCCACCTGGAGAAGGGCCGCGTGGTGATATTCGGCGCGGGCACCGGCAATCCCTTCTTCACGACCGATACCGCCGCGAGCCTGCGGGCCATCGAGATCAATGCCGACATTCTGCTGAAGGCCACCAAGGTCAACGGCATCTATGATTCCGATCCGGTGAAGAACCCGAACGCCAAGCGCTATGCGCGCCTGAGCTTCGACAAGGTTCTCAACGACCGTCTGAACGTCATGGATGCCACCGCGATCGTCATGTGCCGGGAAAATAATTTGCCGCTGCAGGTCTTCAATTTGTTCCATGCGGGCGATTTGATGCGTATCGTCATGGGCGAGGATGTCGGTACCGTCGTTTCGGCTGAAGCTTGAAGTTGGGGGGATCATGCTCGATGACCTGAAGAAAGACGCAGTGCAGCGCATGCAGAAGTGCGTTACGGCATTCAAGGATCAGCTGAAGAAGCTGCGCACCGGACGCGCGCACACCAGCCTCATCGAACACATCAAGGTGGACTACTACGGTTCGGTAATGCCGCTGAACCAGGTGGCCAACATCGCCACCGAGGATGCGCGCACGCTGACGGTGACCCCGTGGGAGAAAGCCATGGTGCCGGTGATCGAGAAGGCGATCTACAAGTCCGACCTTGGGTTGAATCCCAACACCGCCGGCCAGATCATTCGCATCAACATGCCGGCGCTCACCGAGGAGCGGCGCCGCGATATCATCAAGGTCGTGAAGGCGGAGGCTGAGAATGCACGCGTGGCGGTGCGCGGCGTGCGCCGCGAGGTCATGAACGAGCTCAAGGAAATGCTCAAGGAAAAGCTGATCGCGCAGGACGATGACCGGCGCGCCCAGGACGAGGTGCAGAAGCTCACGGACAAACACGTCGCCGACATCGACCACGCCATGGCGGAGAAGGAAAAGGAGCTGCTGCAGGTCTGAAGCTCGAGACCCGCAACTACCGCAATGCCCATGGCCGATTCGCCGCAGCATGTCGCAATCATCATGGACGGCAACGGTCGATGGGCGCGATCTCGCGGCCTGCCGCGCATCGCTGGTCACCGATACAGCATCAAGGTGGTGCGCAAGATCGTCGAATTGTGCGGCGAGCGCAAGGTGCGCTATCTCACTCTGTTCGCCTTCAGCAGCGAGAATTTTCGGCGTCCGCCCGACGAAGTCGGAATGCTCATGGGATTGTTCCTGGACGCGCTGGTGCGCGAAGTCGAGGATCTGCACCGAAGCGAGGTGCGGCTGCAATTCATCGGCGACCGTACATCGCTGGGCCTCGAGCTGGTGCGGCGCATGGAGGATGCCGAAGCGCTCACCGCGCGCAACAACGGGCTGCAGCTCATGGTGGCGGTGGCATACGGCGGCCGCTGGGACATTGTCCAGGCGTGCCGCGCGCTCGCTGAACGCGCGGCGGCGGGCGAGCTCAAGGCGGCGGACATCTCGGAGGAACTCTTGGGCGCCGGTTTGGCGCTGGCCGGCATTCCCGATCCCGATTTGATGATCAGAACGGGCGGCGAGCAGCGCATCAGCAACTTTCTGTTGTGGAACCTGGCGTACACGGAATTGTATTTTACGGAGGTGCTGTGGCCGGAGTTCTCGGCCGCGCATCTGGACGCCGCCTTCAGCCAGTACGCGCAGCGCGAACGCCGCTTCGGCAAGACTTCGGCACAGGTCAGCGCGAAAGCGGGTGCTTGACGGCATGCTCAGGACGCGAATAGTCACCGGCTCGATTCTCGGCATGCTGCTGCTGCTGGGCTTGTTCCTATTGCCGCGGCCGTGGGCGGTATTGGCGTTCGGCGTGGTGTTCGCGCTGGCGGCTTGGGAATGGGCCGGTTTCGGCGCGCTGACCTTGCCCGCGGCCCGAGCGCTCTATACAGGCGCGATGGCCGCCATCCTCTGGGCCGCCTGGGTCTGGACCGGCCGCACTTCGCATCTGATCGTGCTGCTGGCCGCGGCGTGCGCATGGTGGGTGATCGCCTTTCTCTGGCTGTCGCTCGCGCCGGAGCGCCATCAACCGGTGCTGGCGCTCTTGTGCGGGGTGGCGGTGCTGGCGCCGGCATTCGCAGCCCTTGCGCACCTGGTGGCGAGCACGGGTGGTTTCGCACGCGGCCCGCAAGTCGTATTGTGGCTGGCGCTGATGGTGTGCGCGGCCGACATAGGCGCGTATTTCGCCGGCAGACGCTTCGGCAGGCGCAAGCTGGCGCCGCGCGTCAGTCCCGGCAAAACTTGGGAAGGAGCGGCGGGCGGACTCATCATGGTGTGTCTCGTGGCCTGGGCCGGGGCCGTATATTTCTCGCTGCCCGTGCTCTTCGCCCTGGCGTTCGGCTGCGGCGTCGGCATTTTCTCCATCGTCGGCGATCTGACCGAAAGCATGTTCAAGCGCGCCGCGTCGCTCAAGGACAGCGGCACGCTGCTGCCCGGCCACGGCGGCCTCATGGACCGCCTCGACAGCGTCACCGCCGCGGCGCCGCTATATGCGCTCGCCCTGTTCGGTTCCGGGGTGATTCCATGAGCGAGCCGCTCGGCGTGGCGATCTTGGGTTCGACGGGCAGCATTGGGCGCAGCACATTGGCGGTGATGGCTCTGCATCCGGAGCGCTTCAAGGTGGCCATGTTGGGGGCCCAGCGCAGCTGGGAGACCATCGTCGAGCAGGCCAAGACCTTCAGGCCGGATACGGTGGTGCTGGTCGACCGCGAGGCGGCAGCGAATGCACAGCGGGCGCTGCGCGATTGCGGTTCCACGACCCGGGTGGAATGCGGCGAACAAGCGCTCGCCGAAGCCGTCGCCGCCGGCAACGTGCGCATGGTCATGGCGGCCATCGTCGGCGCGGCCGGCCTGCTGCCGACCTTGTCGGCGGTGCGAGCCGGGAAACGGGTGCTGCTCGCCAACAAGGAGGCACTGGTCATGACCGGGCGGCTGTTGATGGACGAAGTGCGCCGCGCCCGCACCGAACTGATTCCGATCGACAGCGAGCACAATGCCATTTTTCAGTGTATGCCCGCAGCCTATTTGCCGGGTGAGCCGGCGCGCGGAGTGACCCGCCTCATTCTCACCGCGTCGGGCGGACCGTTTCGCCGTACCGATGCGGCCACCATGGCGCAGGCCACGCCCGACCAGGCATGCGCCCACCCGAAATGGCAGATGGGCCGAAAAATCTCGGTGGACTCGGCGACGCTCATGAACAAGGGCTTGGAGGTCATCGAGGCAACGCTGCTGTTCAACCTTCCTGAATCGCAGGTGGACGTCGTGGTGCACCCGCAAAGTGTGGTGCATTCTCTGGTGCAGTACGCCGACGGCTCGGTACTGGCGCAGCTCGGTGCGCCCGACATGCGCACGCCCATTGCGCAGGCGCTGGCATGGCCCGAGCGCATCGCTTCGGGCGTCGCTTCCCTGGATCTCATCGCCATCGCGCAGCTCGCATTCGAGCCCCCCGACCATGTTAGATTCCCCAGCCTCATGCTGGCGCGGGCTGCCGCGCGCGCCGGCGGCACCGCGCCGACGGTGTTGAACGCAGCGAATGAGGTGGCCGTGCAGGCTTTTCTTGACGGACGCTTGAACTTTGTAGGTATTTCAACGGTCATTGACAAGGTGCTCCAGCGGCTTGATTCGTCCCCGGTCAAGGCACTGAGCGATGTATTGGACGCCGACGCCGCATCGCGACGCATGGCTGCTTCCTTGATCGAACTTGGCTCCGGAGCCTTCGCATGAAGTATGTGGTTTTTCTCGCGGCGTTCTTGGTGGCGATCAGCATCCTGGTGGCCGTGCATGAGTTCGGCCATTACTGGGTCGCCAAGAAGCTCGGCTTCAAGGTGCTGCGCTTCAGCATCGGTTTCGGCAAGCCGCTGCTGACGCGTATCGGCAAGGACGCGGACCGCACCGAGTATTGCCTGGCTGCCATTCCGCTCGGCGGCTATGTGAAGCTGCTGGACGAGCGTGAAGGCGAGGTTGCGGCGGGCGAACTGCATCGCTCCTTTACGCGCCGCCCGGTAGTGCAGCGCGTTGCCGTGCTGCTGGCCGGACCCGCGATGAATTTGTTGTTCGCCTCGTTGGTGTATGCAGCCCTGGCCATGGTCGGCACGGAGATCGTCAAACCGGTGGTGGGCCAGGTGCGCCTGGACAGCCCGGCGGCAATCGCAGGCCTCAAGCGCGGCGATGAGATCACGCGGGTCGGCGATCGTGCCGTGAGCGACACCGAGGAGCTGCAGATCGCGCTCATGCGCCGCTTCGGCGACGATGGCGTCATCCCCTTGAGCGTGCGCCGCGACGGACAGGAGCGTGCCCTGACGCTGCGGGTGCGCGACGATCGGCGCGCCTTGACCGAGCCCGGTAGATTACTGCCCGGCTTAGGGATAGATCTGTCCACGTGGACCGCCAACACGCTGGTGCACGAGGCGCCGAGCGACAGTGCCGGCGCGAAGGCCGGCCTGCGCGTCGGCGATCGGCTCTTGACCGTGGACGGGCAGCCGGTGGTCAACCGCGCGGACTTCATCGGCATGGTGAGCGCCGCCGCGGGACGCGAGCTCTCGATCGAAGTCGAGCGCGGCGGCAAGCGTACGCACATCGTGGCGGCTGTGCCGCGCGTCATTGAGGGCGGCAGGCCGATCGGGCGCTTGGGGATCATGATCGAGGAGGGGGCGCAGAGCTGGCCGCCGGGGCTGGTCGAGACGCGCCGCTCGGGTCCGGTCGAGGCGCTTGGGCTGGGCGTGCAAAAGACCTGGGAAATGTCCGCGCTCACGGTGCAGATGCTCTGGCGCATCGTCACCGGCCAGGTCTCGCCGAAGAACATCAGCGGCGTCGTCAGCATTGCCGAGTTTGCGGGCATCAGCGCCTACCTTGGCTTGACCGCGTATCTTGCGTTCCTGGCGATCATCTCCGTCAGCTTGGGAGTGTTGAATTTGATGCCGGTACCGTTGTTGGACGGCGGCCAGGTGGTGTATCAGATGGTCGAGGCGGTCAAGGGAAGTCCGTTGTCGGAGCGCGCTCAGTTATTTGGACAGCAAGTCGGGATCGCGCTTTTGGTAGTCTTGATGAGTCTTGCCTTTTATAACGATATCTCAAGACATTTGAACTAACGGGAAATCATGATCTATCAGAAAGTTGCGCCGACACCTTCGCGGCGGCCCGCGAGCACCGTCCACGGATACAGGCTCCGGTTTCTTCGTGCGGTTTGACTTTCGCGCAGGGATGTTGGTGGCGCTGGCCATCCAACCCGCATATACGGCCGTGCATGCGCAGGCCGTACAAGAGAACTTCACGGTCGGCGACATCCGCATCGAAGGCCTGCAGCGCATCTCCGAAGGCACGGTATTCAACTATCTGCCCGTGAACATCGGCGATCATCTCGACGGGCAACGCATCGGCGAGGCGATGCGCGCGCTGTATGCGACGGGCTTCTTCCGCGACGTCGAGCTGCGGCGCGACGGCAATATCCTGCTCGTGGTCGTGGTGGAGCGTCCCTCCATCGCGAAATTCGAGATCAAGGGCAACAAGGACATCAAGACCGAGGATCTGCAGAAGAGCCTGCGCAACGTCGGCCTGGCGACCGGCAAGACCTTCGACCGTTCGGTCCTGGACGAGGTGAAGCAATACCTGACCGATCAATACTTCAGCCGCGGCAAGTACGCGGTGCGCGTCGATACGAAGATCACCGATCTGCCCGGCAACAAGGTCGACATCGTCGTCGACATCAAGGAAGGCAAGCGCGCGAAGATCGAGCAGATAAATCTCGTCGGCAACACGCGTTTCAAGGAAAAGGACGTGCTCGACAGCTTCGAGCTGAAGACGCCGAACTGGCTGTCCTGGTACAAGCAGGATGACCGCTACTCGCGCGAATCGCTGACCGGCGATTTGGAAAAACTGCGCTCCTACTACATGGACCGCGGCTACGCGAATTTCCAGATCGAATCGACCCAGGTCACCATCGCGCCCGAAAAAGACGACATGTACATCACGGTGAACGTCACCGAGGGCGATGTCTTCAAGATCTCCGACATCAAGCTCGCCGGCACCATGGTGGTACCCGAGGCGGAGCTGCGCAAGCTGCTGCTCATCAAGCCGGGCGACACCTATTCGCGCAAGGCGGTCACCAGCTCGCAGGAACTCATGAGCTACCGGCTCGGCGCCGATGGCTACGCGTTCGCCAAGATCGACCCGGTGCCGACCCCGGACAACGACAAGAAGACCGTGGCAATCACCTTCTTCATCGAGCCCGGCAACCGCGTCTACGTGCGCCACATCAACTTCAACAACATCACCGCGATCAACGATGAAACCCTGCGCCGCGAAATGCGCCAGCTCGAGGGCGGTTGGCTGTCCAATTCCGCGATCGAGCGCTCGAAGGAGCGCATACAACGATTGCCGTACGTGGAAAAGGTCGAGTTCGAGAACAAGCCGGTTGCCGGCAGCGCGGACCTCGTCGATGTCGACTACAACATCAAGGAAGGCTTGCCGGGGCAGTTCGGCGGCGGCATCGGTTACTCGGAGTCCCAGAAATTCAGCCTGAACGGCAATTTCGTTCACAGCAACTTCATGGGCACCGGCGATCGAGTCGCATTGGAAATCAACGCCGGCAAATACAGCAAGAGCTACGTGTTCTCGAATACGCAGCCGTATACGACCATCGACGGCGTGGCGCGTACCGAGTCGCTGACCTATCGCGACGTCACGCAGTTCGTGGCGGCATCCTCGGCGTTCTCCACCAAACAGATCACGGGCGCCATTCAGTGGTCGTATCCGATCACCGAATATCAATACTTGACCGTTGGCACGTCGGCCAACAAGAACAATCTTGTCGTCTCGCAGGGCTACAGCTCGCAGCAGGCAGTCTCCTGGGTCAAGAACAACGGCCATACGTTTGAGCGCGACTTGCTGGACACCAACGGCGACGGCGTCCTCAACTCCTTGGACAATCCCTACACGGTGTACGGGACCGACTTCTACACGTACGAGCTGACGGGCGGCTGGTCGTACGATGGCCGCAATCGAGCGCTGTTCCCCGACCGCGGCATGCGCATAACCTTGTCGGCCCGCTACGCGCTGCCGCTGAGCGATGTGCGCTACTACCAAACGAATTTCGAATTCGTCAAATACATCCCGCTATGGCGCAAGTGGGTTGTTTCGCTGCAGCAACAAATAGATTACGGCGAGGCCATCGGCAAAACCACCTCGCTGCCGCCATACTTGAATTACTTCGCGGGCGGACCGGACAGCGTGCGCGGCTATCGCGAGAGCCGCCTGGGTCCCCGCGACAATATCGGCGAGGGCAATCCCTACGGTGGAAACCTGCGGGTGGTGACGCGAGCGGAGTTGATTTTCCCCGAGCCCGAAAAGTGGAAGAACGCCGCCCGTATAAGCTGGTTCTACGACATGGGCAACGTTTTTCAGACCGGCGACAAGATCAAATTCCTGGGGGTGGACGACATAACCCCCGTCACCTATCATTTCGGCTTCGATAATCTTAAGAGATCAACAGGCATTGCAGTACAATGGCTTGCACCACTGGGCCTGTTCCGCTTTTCGTACGGCATCCCTTTGAATGCGTTTGTCGGAAACACGGTCAGATTCAACGACGAAACAGAGCGTTTTCAATTCTCCATCGGTCAAGCGTTTTGACGCTAATTTGAGGTCTTAAAGTCAACATGTCGAATTACCTTCGCGGTCTCACGTTGTCGAGTTTGCTCGTGTGCGGTTTCATGGGAGCCCAGGCGGCGCATGCCGAAATCAAGATTGGCGTCGTCAATTTTCAGCGTCTCTTGGAAGAGGCACCGCAGACCAAGAGCGCGATGCAGGACCTCGAGAATGAATTCGCGCCGCGCCGCCGCGAGCTGGTGACGATGCAGAACGATCTGAAGTCGCGCGAAGAGAAGATGCAGAAGGAAGGCGCCGTCATGGCCGAAGCCGACCGCATCAAGGCGGAGAAGACGGCGCGCGATGAGCAGCGCGAATTTTCGCGCAAGGCCGGCGAATTCCAGGACGATGTCTCCACCCGCCGCAACGAGGAACTTGGCAAGATTCAGCGTTTCTTGGTTGCGGAAATCAACACCTATTCGGCCGCCCAAGGTTTCGACTTGGTGGTCGGGGAAAGCGTCATTTATGTCAAGCCTGCGTTCGACATCACCGCGCAGGTCTTGGAAGTGCTGAAGACCAAACCCGTTAAATTACCGTCGGCGGCGCCCGCGGCCGCAGCACCAGCTCCGAAGCCCGGCTCCAAATAAGGCGGCGCCCATGGAGGGCTGCTGAGGAGGGAGCGGTGCGGGTTGAACTGAGCCTCGGGGAATTGGCGGTGCGTTTTGGGCTCAAGCTCAAAGGCGAACCCGGTCTGAAGGTGGACAGCGTGGCGACCTTGGGACACGCGCGGGCCGGCTCCTTGAGCTTTCTCGCCAACTCGCGCTACCGGCGCCAGCTCGCGGCAACGAGAGCCACGGCCGTGCTGCTGGCCGAGGCCGACGCTGCCGACTGTCCGGTGGCCGCGCTCATCGATCCCAACCCCTACCTGGCCTATTCACGCATCGCCGCGCTGATTCATCCGGAACCTGCGGTGCAGCCCGGTATCCACGCCTCCGCGGTGGTCGCCGCCGCAGCGCGCGTGGCGGCCTCCGCGAGCATCGGTCCGCTGTGCGTCATCGAGGAGGATGCCGAGATCGGCGAGCGGGTACGGATCGGTCCCGGGTGCATCGTGCAGCGTGGGGTGCGCATCGGGGCGGACTCGCAGCTGACCTCGCGGGTGAATCTGTACGCGGGGGTGAGCATCGGGGAGCGTTGCATTCTGCATGCCGGTGCTGTAGTCGGTGCCGATGGCTTTGGCTTCGCGCCCGACGGCGGCACCTGGGCGAAAGTTCCGCAGGTCGGCAGCGTGCGAATCGGCGATGATGTGGAGATCGGCGCGAACACCACCATCGATCGGGGCGCCATTGATGATACCGTGGTGGAGAACGGGGTGAAATTGGACAACCAGATTCAGGTAGGGCACAACGTGGTCATCGGCGCGCATAGCGCGATCGCCGCATGCACGGGGATATCGGGCAGTACCGTCATCGGACAGCGCTGCCTGATTGGCGGCATGGTCGGGTTCGCCGGCCACTTGAATATCGCCGACGACGTGCGGGTGACCGGCTGCACCCTGGTGAGCGCCTCGATTCACAGCGCCGGCACCTACTCGAGCGGCATGCCCGCGGTGGAGGCGCGCCGCTGGCGGCGCATGGTTGCGCATTTGCGGCGTCTGGCGGACAAGGAGCGCTGATGTCATCGGAGAAGCTGGACATCGCGGCCATCATGCGGCAGCTCCCGCATCGGTATCCCATGTTGCTCGTGGACCGTGTCCTGGAATGCGAGGCGGGAAAGCACGTTGTGGCGCTGAAGAACGTCACGTTCAACGAACCGTTTTTCCAAGGTCACTTTCCGACGCGGCCTGTCATGCCCGGCGTGCTCATCATCGAGGCACTCGCGCAAGCCGCCGGCGTGTTGGCATTCAAGACCGTGAGCGTGGTTCCGGACGAAAACGCCCGGTTCTACTTCGTCGCCATCGACAACGCGCGTTTTCGCAAACCGGTCGAGCCCGGCGATCAACTGATCCTGAAGGTGCATTTCCGGCGCGCGTTCAAGGGCATCTGGAAGTTCGACGGTGTGGCCGAGGTCGATGGCAAGGAAGTGGCGTCCGCCGAGATGATGGTCGCGCCGGAGGTCAAGTCCGCCAAGCCCGAGGGAGAGGCTTGAAATGATCGATCCGCGGGCGGTAGTGTCGCCGCAGGCGCAGGTGGCGGCGGACGTCCACATCGGTCCGTTCAGCATCATCGGCGCGGGGGTCAGCATCGACTCGGGCACGTGGATCGGCCCGCATGCCGTCATCAATGGCCCCACCCAGATCGGCAAAGACAACAAGATTTTCCAGTTCGCATCCCTGGGCGAAGCGCCGCAGGACAAGAAATACAATGGTGAGCCGACGCGCCTGCACATCGGCGACCGCAATGTGTTCCGCGAGTTCTGCACGGTGAACCGCGGCACGGTTCTCGATCGCGGCGTGACCGAGATCGGCAACGACAATCTGCTCATGTCGTATTCGCA
>Ga0302326_10007680_pt1 | contig 23916 bp, 20 predicted proteins | sample Palsa_T0_3_FD_202264 | JGI IMG/M metagenome (GOLD analysis project Ga0302326, IMG submission 202264) | Peat permafrost microbial communities from Stordalen Mire near Abisko, Sweden - Palsa_T0_3 | ecosystem: Environmental > Terrestrial > Soil > Palsa > Peat permafrost | place: Sweden: Abisko... | reverse complement strand
GACGTTGGCCCAACTCCTGGTGCTCTACACATTGTCCGAGTTGCTGATCACCAATGACAGCGGTCCCGCGCATTTCGCTTCCATGACGCCAATCACCGTAATCACGCTGTTCGGACCGGAAACGCCGCTGTTGTTTCGCGCGTTGACGCCTCGCGCGATACCGATCTATATGCAATTACCGTGTAGCCCTTGCGTCAACGCGTACAACAACCGGCAGAGCGCGTGCCGCGACAATATTTGCATGAAATCGATCACCGTCGATCACGTTTTCACGGTCGCGTGCCAAGCCTATCTTGACCGCCAAAAAGAAAAGGAATCGACTGCGTTTTCCAGCGCGAGGTCATGACGGCACTGGTCTCCTCTCGATACGCGCGCTGGGCAGCCGCGATCCTCCTCTTTGGTACGATCTTCCGTCTGTGGTACAGCACGCATCTCGAGCTTGTCGGAGACGAGGCCTACTACTGGCTCTGGTCCCGGCACCCTGACTTTTGCTACCTCGACAAAGGACCCGTTATCGCCTGGTTTATCTCGGCCGGAACTGCCCTCTTTGGTCAAACTGTCTTCGGGATCCGCTTTTTTGCCACGCTTTTGGCGCTTGGCACCGGGATCGGGATCTTCTTCCTGGCGCGCCGGTTGTTTTCTGACCGAGTCGCTTTCTGGTCGGTTCTGCTGGCGGCCCTGACACCGCTCTTTGCGGTCGGCGCAACGCTGATGACCATCGACACCGTTTATATTTTCTTCTGGACCCTGGCCGCACTCACTTTCTGGTATGCAAAAGACCAGACCCGCCTCGGATGGTGGCTCCTCACTGGTCTACTGGTCGGCTTGAGCATGCTATCGAAATACACTGGCGCGATCGAGTTGCTTTCTTTTGTCGGATTTTGCGCGTGGCATCCACCGAGCCGTCAACACTTTCGAAGACTCACGCTGCCTGCAATGCTTCTGGTTGTTGCTCTTTGCTTGATCCCGGTATTTCTTTGGAACTGGCAACATGGCTTTCCGACCAGCCACTTCCTGGTCCACCGCGGCGCCCTGGACGAGCGGATGCGTCTTCGCCCGCTGGAGGTGCTCTCGTTCCTCGGCCAACAGGCCGGCGTCATTTCTCCGTTCCTGTTTCTTGGCTTGCTCACGGCCGTCTGCTGGCCGGGGTTTGCGCCAACGCCGCGCGTGCAGACCGGGTACCTCCTGGCGCTCTTTCTACCGCTTTTCCTCATCTACCTGCTCCTCAGCTTCCAGAAAGCCAGCCAGCCAAACTGGGCCGCTGCCGCCTACGTCAGCGGATTGATTCTCGTTGCCGCAAAGTGGTGCGAGGCAGTTCCGATCTATCCTTGGGCGAGGTGGTTCGTGTTCACCGGGTTAGTCATCGCTTTTTCGGAGACTGCACTTCTCCACGAGACCTCCTGGCTGCGCCTGCCCGGCCGTCTCGATCCACTCGATCGTGCCCGCGGATCCCGCGACTTGGCCGCTCAGGTCAGCACATTGCAAAACAGGTCCGGCGCACGGGTTGTCATTGCCAATAAGTATATGACCGCCGCATTATTGTCCTTTTATCTCCCAGGACAACCGGACACATTCATGCCGGTGGATAGCCCTCCATTTAATCAACTTGTCCTCTGGCCGACTTACCGCGAAAAACATCCTTCGGACGATGCAATCTATGTGTCGGACGCCAATCGTGTGTTACCGTCACTTAAAGCCGATTTTCCGGAAATAAGTCCGGCTGTCGAGATTCACACCTCCCAGGACGGCCGCGAGGTGAACCGCGTCTACCTTTTTGTCTGCCGCCGCTCCGGACCGATCAATCAGTCGGCCGATTCAGCCCAAACACCGAAGAAAACAGTGAAATCTGCGGTTTTAAAATTCGGAAGTTAGGTTCAAAGTGGGGTCTTCGGAAAAATCCGGCTCAATTGCTCCTTCGTTCACGCTGACACCTTTCCGCGCATTCGTTGCGATCGCGCTCTTGTGGGCCGGCATTTACCTTCCGGGGCTCGGAACCCTCGAACTCCAGCACGAAGAACCGCGACGGGCTCTTCCGGGACTCCACATGCTCGCTTCGGGCGACTGGCTTGTGCCTCGTGTCGGATCGGATCCCTACTTACGCAAGCCGCCCCTGCTTAACTGGGCAATTGCGCTGAGTTGCAAATTGTCAGGCGGAGTCAGCGAATGGGCTGTTCGGTTCCCCTCCGTGCTTGCCACCTTCGCGCTCGCGGTCATCATGGTGGGAGTCGCCGGCCGTCGCTGGCTCGGCCAGGAAGGCGGGTTGATCGCAGCGATCTTCTTTCTGGTGAATTTCACCATGATCGAAACCGGCCGGCTAGCGGAACTTGAGGCTCTCTACGTCGCGTTGACCGGAATTGCACTCGTTCTCTGGATGACCTCGTGGCGCCAGGAAGCTGGTTCCTGGCAACTTTGGCTCTTGCCAGCTCCGTTTCTCGCTCTGGGTATGCTGACGAAAGGCCCAACACATCTGATTTTTTATTACGGGATTGTTCTGCCGGTCCTGCTTTTCGGCAAAAATGCGCGTTCTCTGCTTCACCCTGCGCATTTTCTTTCGTTGATCGTGATAATCGGGGCATTACTCTGCTGGGCAATTCCGTGCTCGTTCGCGGTGAGCACTCATAATCCGATTGGCGTTTGGCGTTTCTGGTGGGATCAACTCGCGTCCCGCGCATCGACAGAGTCTGACCAGCATTTTCGCCTCTCGGCCTGGCTGCTCAATGGTCCCCAGACATTAAAGAACTTTTTGCCGTGGACCTTGCTGTTGCCACTTCTGTGGCGGAAGGAAACGGTCACAATGGTCGCGGGCCCGGCCGGCTCGAGCGCCAGAGACCTCGCACTATTCCGAGGAGCAAGATGGGGAATGGTTGCGACGACCGTTCTCATGGTTCTTTTGCCCAAAGGTTCTCCTCGCTATATTTACCCTCTGATCGTTGTTCCTTGCCTGTTGCTGGGGCGCGCATTGACTGCCGAGACCGGCTCGAGCGCCCCGGACTGGCTCGCATCGATCTGGCGCCGCCTCAACCTTCTGCTCCTGGCGATTATTTCACTCGGAGTTGCGCTGACGCCCTTCTTTGCTCGCGGCAACAGTAAGATTCTGCTTTGGACCTCCATCGAGGGGCTGCTGGCGGCCGGCATTTGGCTTTTCGGTGTCGCAAACCGCGCTCCGCCTCCATCCGTTATGCCTGCCAAAAGCAGTCGCCTGACCATGCAGGCGCTGATCAGCGGAGCCATCGCAGCCATTGCGATGATGATATTTGCGACCCTTATCATGCCGCGAATTGACTCAGCAAACAAACATCGGCCGCGCGAGGTGGCTGGCGCAATCCGTGCCGCGTTGCCGGCCGGTGCGCAACTTTGGGTGCTGGAAGATAGCTACCGGCCGTTCTGGTATTATCTGGAGCCGGAGGTGCGGTATTTTCATCGACTGGCAGATCTTCCGTCGCGGGCGCACTACATTCTGTTGCCCGCGACACAGAGCAAAACCCTCCTGGAAGATCCAATCTTGCGAAATGCTCCTCCGAAACTGATCCTCCAGATCGTCGACAACGAACATAAAGCATTCGATCTCTTCGCACGCGCCGCCAATTTTGAGAATCCAGGATAGTGCCCTGACCCCGCCCTCTCCCCGAAATAGCCGCTATACCTGCTATTTCGGGCACAGGACACTCTCCTGGAATGGCGCTACGGCCTCCATCCGCTGCATTTAATTACGGATAAGCACGTAAAAATATGCTTACTACGGCATTTATGGACTGACGACCGTCGAGACTCCTCTCCAATGTCATTCAGCCGAACAGTATTATTACGGAACACAAAACAATATCAAATCGCCATTTTGGAAGTTCGCTCACCTGCGGGCTTACCCGGCGCGATCTCGCGAAATCCTAATACGGTAACCGCTCAAAAGCGCACAGGCGAACTAACAACAAACGGCAGAGAACATACTACAATTTTGAAAATACTACTCAAAGGATCGCTCGTCCTACTGGCAACATTAACATTCATCGCGACGGCGCACGCCCGAATCGGCGATTCCCTCGCGGAGTGTCGGGCGCAATACGGCCATGAAGTAAAGGCCGAGGCCGCTTGGTGCGGCGGGACCGCCTACGGCTTTAAGTCTAGCGGACTTTACGTCTACGCTATCATCGGCGCGGATGGAAAGGTCAATGACGTCAGCTATTTCGATAACACGAAGGTAGCTCCTCTCAGCAGTCCAAAACAGGAAAGCCTATGGAAGCAAAATCAAGGCGATAAGGTCTACGACAACTCCGACCTTCGTCTTTGGAATGGTCGCAAAGAATACAAGAAGCAGCTGGGCCAGGAACATGGCGAACACTGGGTGGAATACTCTTGGGACGGTAAGGAAGCCCTCGTAATGAACCCTTCCAGGAATGACGGATTCCAAATCCGCTCGCTGAAAGAATTCGACGCTGAGCAAAAGATCATTAAGTCCGAAGCAAAGGGCGATGTCAAAGTGGGTGCGATAACGCAAACGAAATAATATACAAAGACTAGAATCAAACCAGACATGAACGCTGAAAACGTAAAGATTACATCGTTAAATTATGTCGGACGCGTGATCGAATACGGCGAAGTATTCTGCACGGTCCGGTTACCGAGCGGGACTCTAATTTTTGCTCCTCGTAATCTTCTTAAACCGGTGAAATGAGACACTCCGGTTAACGCACGCTGGTGACAGCCACATTGCCGAACTCCCACACGTTCTGCGTCGTCTCCCCCGACTCGCCGTACAACCCGATATAAGCGATGCCTTGCGGCGCTTCACCCGCTAAATTTGCGACCTGGGTTTCGTTGATGAACGCCGTGAGCAGACTTCCCTCCGTCCGTACGCGCAACTTATTTGTCTGTCCAATCCCGGTCTTGACAGCAGCGTTTCCAGTTTTGGCGATTGGGTTAATCCAGCGACCGACCAGCTTTCGGCCGAGCGCAAACTTGCCATCCGCAGAAACAACCAGGGCGTAACAATCGTTATAATCCTTTGCCCAGAAAACTAACCCGCCAAGCTGGTCGAGGTCTTGACCTTTGGACATGACAACTTCTGCGCTGATCTCAGCGTCCGTGAATCCGGCCTTGTGATTGATCAGAACCGCGCTGCTATTCAGCAGGGGCGTAACCTGTAGCTTGTCGTCTGCAACCGTCCAGTTTGCATCGAGCGTACCCCACCCAGGATTCGAGGCAGCAAATTTGTCCAAATGCTGAAATTTCACCGCGACCGGCGGAGCGATTGAAGCGCTAGCCGCTGCCTGCGGTTTTGCTTTTACCGATCCAGGGCCCTTGTTCGCGTGCAAGAGGCCGACTGCGCAAATAATGGCAAACGGCGCCAGGGTGAGCAGCAAAGCTTTTGCCAGCAGCCGCCTGGAGGTCTTTTCCGCTTGTTTCAGGGCTGGTCGCATCCCCACCGATTCGTTGGCGTCAGCGGGTTCGACGGTAGGCAGCGCATTCATTCCTGAATCAGAGTCGGCCGATTGCGCTACAGCCGTTCCCGTTAGTACCACATTGTCCGTTGGCGATTCGCGCTGCAGCGGCTCTGTGAAGCCATCGATGGTCAGGTTTGGTACCTCTTCCTGCCCGGTGGTCAAGGTCCGCACCGGCAACGGATCATTTTTCTGGCGAAGAACAAGTCCCCCAACGAGATTGGAAAGGGACCTCAGTCGCTGCGCCACCTCGGGAGTGAGTGCGTCGAGCCAGTGCATCGATTCGAGAGAAGGTTGCGGCCCGGAGATGACCGGCTCCGGCTCAGTTCGAAACGGAATGATAATCACGCTGTGATTGAACGCTAGCTCGAGCTGTCGTTCGACCCGATCGGACCGGCTGGCGTAATCGGATAGAACAACAATCATGATCCGGCAACACTTCACAGCATCCGCGATCTGGTCCCAAGCGGTCCCGATGTTCAGGTCTCGCGGCAGAATCCAACATCGGATTCCGATCGACTCCAGCTCGCTACAGATCGCATACGCAGTCAACTTCCCGGCCGTGGAATGATTGATAAATACGTCGTAAGGCATTTCAGCTTCGGCAATCGGTACCTCGAAATGGTTTTTGGGCGGTACCCTCTTGCCGAACGCTTTGGAGGTCAAGCCGCTTTCGGTCGCTCACGACGAACCGATGCGCATCGGAGGGGAAACGGGTGTACCTCCTGAATCGTCGTCGTCCTTCGTCGTCGTTCTCGTCCTCGACTTCTGTGGATGCGGGAATCGCGCCGATTGCCAACGACGTTGAAAGATCGAGAACGATTGGCGCTACACGGCGCTAAACACATACGCAGGTATCCCTTGCCATTTCGGGGACAGGACACTGGCCTGCATCGCTAGGAATTTCTCGTCTCTTGTTTTATTTCTGGTCCCGGGATAGCCAATCCCTGGCTTGCCAACAATCCTTCTGCGTCCACAACATGGTCAAAGCATTCGGAACAAAAGCGACCATTGAGTCCCTTGTCCCACATCTCCAGCTTTGTCCATTGTCCGCAGACCGAGCAGTGGCCGAGTCCGGCGTATGCTGCCTTGCTGATCGAATTATTCATATGCACGGGCTTTCCGTTCACCTGAATCCGGAGTTGTCACCGGGATCCCTTCGGCAGACTTCATACGCGATCGTTTGCATTGTTTTGTTCGACGCGTTTGCCGGCCTGAAATTCCCAAACCTTCTTGGCCCGCGGCTTCCGGACGACAGACCGACCATTCGCTCGGTTCTCGATCGGACCTTGGATTGGCTCTTTCATAAGTGAACATGAAGCAAACAGCATTTCGTATGCCATTACGTGTTATGCCGCTCAACCAGTCAAAATCGAGCAAGTGACACAGAAAACAGAACACCCGAGCCTTACCGGCGTGCTTGCACCTTCCTTTCCGAACTGATCTCCGACCAAAGTCGGATCAATTCGAACCTCATCGTGATAATCTCATCTGTTAACAATCGTTCTGGATCCGCGCCAAGGCTGTAACAGCTCCGAAATCGTTGAACGGACCGTTCAATTTCCGCCAGACTCCCGGCGACCGACGGTGGAATAACGTCAGAATCGTACATATGTTCATATGAACACTTATGGCACAAAAATGCAACTCGAAACTGGAGCAGGAGTTCAGGACTCAGTGCAGGATCAAAGGCGGCCGCGGTGTTTCAGCGGCCCGAACCTCGCGTGATCCACACGATGTCGCACAGGCGGTGCACAAGTAGTCGTAAATCTCTCGATCTGGTAAAATCAGCAGCAGTCTCTCGCGGACAGGTTGCGCTTTCTTGCACTTTGGACAATAAAGCGAAGAGGCTCGGAGTGTTTTGAATTCGTTCATTGGCCGTACTTGAAATCCGATAACGATGATCTTATCGCAAAATTGACCACGGCCGCATCCGCGTCAACGAACTATGCGCGGTTCCTGTGGGACTCCAATGCTTGCGTAAAAATTAGATGACTCTGATGCGTCTCCTCCGGGGTGACACAGTAAAATGGCTGCTTCATCTTATCCCGGCCGTTGGTTAGCTCGTCGCAAAACGCTGCCCACATCTGGAGGATGCTGTCGGTGAACCCGAACTCGAAGATCGAGCCGGTGATCGTCGGATATGCACTCTCGTAACCGAGATCGATAGATTGCCAAGCCTGTGTGTCGCCAGGCTCGTACTCCATGACCTTCAACGTTTTTGGATACTTGGTCGAGTAAGCCATGGAGCGCTTGGTGCCAATTACCCGGACAAACCAGGTGTTGGTTTCCCCCGGGGCAATCCGTTTTGTATGCATCGTTATGGGGAATTGGTGGTCCTTCTGATCAACCTCTCCATAGATGGTCGCGTTATCCCATGTCCTGCACGGGACAAGGGCGCCTGTACCATCCGGGCGCTCCCGCACGATTTTGGTGAGCTGCGCGTGAAGCCGCGCCGGGAACCAGCCGAACCTTAAAGGAATATGGAGGGCATGTATTCCCAGATCGCCCATGCAGCCATATTCCCCGTTGTACTCGATCATCCTCTTCCAATTGATCGATTTCTTCGGATTGAGATCAGAGGAATGCAGCAAGCCGGTTTCGACCTCGATGATTTTCCCAAAATCCTTCTCCAGAAGAGCACGGATGATCGCGATGGCGCCCGGAAAGAAAGGAAACTCCGAAGAACACCGAACAAAAACCGCAGGGTTTTCTTCAATTACGCGCAGAATCGAACGGTTGGCGGGCAAATCGATTCCAAACGGTTTTTCCCCAAGCAAATGTTTTCCGGCCCGGATGATGTCCGTATAGAACTGGGCATGGAGATGATGAGGGACTGCACAGTAAACGGCCTGCACATCGTCGCGCTGGAGAAGCGCATGGTAATCCGTGGTCGTAAAGTTCAGAGTTGAAACATTTTGTTTGAACCAGTCGAAGGCGCCTTCGTTCGTGTCACACGCGGCGGTGAGGACGGGTCGAGTCTCGAGATTGGTGAGGTGGCTCCAACGCATGGCCGCGCTGGCGAACTCCCTGCCCATCAGGCCCAATCCAATGAGTCCGAAACGAATATCAGTAGCCATAAGGTTTCGCAGCAATCATTTCAGGTTTATGAAGAACATGTCGCGCAGGTTGTCTGCGAACCGGTTTGCTCGGCTTTGAAAAGCAAAACCGCGAAACGCTGAACGCCAAACGCTGAACGCCAAACGCTGAACGCTGAACGGTTCCCCCGTCACTGTCCGCTCCCAGACGTTGGACTTGGGCTCGGGCTCGCGCTGGCATCTGGGCTAGCACCGGGAATTGGACTGAAAGAGGGCGACGGCGTTGGACCAGCATCGAGCACAGGTGATGCCGAAGGAATGAGACCGGAGGTCTCGGGGGTTTCGATGACTCCGTACGTATCTTTGATCGGATGTTTGCTCAGATAACTGGTCAGCGTCCAGAGATCGATCGTGATCCCGGCTAGCCGAATTTTTGACGTGCCGGTGTGTGAATCCTCATCAGTGACCTGCACGATCGTTCCCGGCGTGAGATAAAACGCTTTCACTTGTTCGACCATTTTCAAAATGACCGAGTCTCCCGGGTTGTTCACCATTAGATGGACGTCCTCTTTGGCAACGCATGCGTACGGGCCATCGGCGGTCGCCCAGCGATATCCTTTCGCAACAAGTTCGTCGTATTTATTAGCGGATGCGGTGGATGCCAGCGTCATGGCTGCGACGGCCACTGCCAATAGAATGGGTACTTTCATAGCTTTTCGTTATACTCCGTGAAATTTCAACGTGCCGGATGTGACATTGAAGAAATTCAATTGCGTTTCATCGATTCGTCCACAATTAACTGAAGTAGCACTGGATTATTCTGCGGAAGTGGGGAGACTGAGACTCAGGGAGGAACGGGGGCCGTTCCGCCGCAAGAAGTTATGCCGAAGTACCTGACGATGGTTTCCTACACGCCCGAAGGGATTAAAGGCCTCGTGAAGGAGGGCGGAACAGCTCGCTGTGCTGCTGTCGAGAAGATGTTGCGGAACCTGGGTGGCCGCCTCGAGGGATTCTATTTCGCGTTCGGCGAAAATGATGCCTACGTGATCTCCGACGGACCGGATAACGCGACGGCTGCCGCCATTTCACTGGCGATAACGACAGGGGCGATTCGCACGAAAACGATCGTCCTTCTCACGCCGGAAGAGGTCGATGAAGCTGTCAAGATTCCGGTCGATTATCATCCGTCCGGCAAATGACGGGACACGTTCGGCCTACTTAGGCTAAGCGTCTCGCCTTGACACACTTGATCACCAGCACGGGAGGAAGGAAAAGCGTTGCACCATGACATTGCGCTCATTTCGACCGTGGCCGCCAGTCTGGTTTATGCACTGGTGGGCGGTTACATTGCCAGCCGGCTGCGTCTACCGCCGCTTCTTGGTTATCTCCTTGCCGGCGTAGCTGTCGGACCGTTTACGCCCGGTTTTGTCGCGGATGCCAAACTAGCGCCGCAATTGGCCGAGATCGGCGTCATCCTTCTGATGTTCGGTGTCGGGATGCACTTTTCGCTTCGCGACCTGCTGGCGGTCCGCAATATCGCTATTCCAGGTGCGCTTGTGCAGATCACCCTGGCCGTGGCGGTGACCTGTGGTGTCACCCATTTTTGGGGCTGGCGCTTCGGGCCCAGTCTGGTTCTAGGGTTGGCGCTGTCGGTCGCGAGCACGGTCGTTCTCCTCCGAGCCTTGGAAGCAGAAGGAATTTTGGAGTCGCCGAGTGGCCGGATCGCTGTCGGTTGGCTGATCGTCGAAGATCTCGTGACGGTTCTAATCCTGGTGATGTTGCCGGCTCTGGCGACATCGTTGGGTGGAGAAACAGGCGGCACAGACCAGCCAGTTCAAGACAACAATGCTATGCAGATCTATCTGGCGCTTGGCATTGTTCTCGGCAAATTCATTGGCTTTGTTCTGCTGATGCTGGTCGTCGGGTCCCGATTGCTGCCATGGCTTTTGCAACAGGTAGCCGCGACGCGTTCCAGAGAGTTGTTTACCCTTGCGGTGATAGCGGTCGCCATAGGGATCGGTTTCGGTGCAGCCGAACTGTTCGGCTTATCATTTGCGCTAGGCGCATTTTTCGCCGGCGTCGTTGTCGGCGAATCCGATCATAGCAAGCGGGCGGCCGAAGAGATGCGGCCGCTGCAAGATGCATTCACCGCCCTGTTTTTTGTGGCTATGGGAATGCTTTTTGATCCCCAAATCCTCGTGGAACAACCGTTTCAGGTTTTGATCGTGCTGGCGATTATTGTCGTCGGAAAATCTGCGGTTGCCTTCGCCGTGGTCGTTCTGCTGGGACGACCCGCCGGGTCAGCGCTTGTCGTCGCCGCGAGTCTGGCGCAGATCGGGGAGTTCTCCTTTATCCTTGCGGAACTCGGAATTGGCCTTCATTTGCTGCCGGCCGAGGGTCAGAGCCTGATTGTTGCGGGCGCACTGCTGTCAATCGCCCTGAATTCCTTCTTGCTGCGTGCAGTGGGCGCTATTCGTCAGCGAATCGAGCCCGCACCCCTCACAAATGCTTAGAGATTTGTGCGTGGTCCAGCCTAAATTCTCGCGCAGATCAACCGGGTAACGCCGCTCTTGCGAAGTCCATCCATGCGCCCAGAAAGGTAACGCTCAGTGAGTTGCTGCGGGCCGAGATCTTCAACTTCGCGAAAACCCAGTGAATGAAGCGCCCCAGCGAAAGAGGATGAATCAAAATAGGTTTTCCAGCGTTCCCCATGTTCAGCTGCTCTTGTCGCAATAAACTCCATGGCCGAGCGTTCCATCGGCGACAACAAGGTGGGGAGCACTCCATAATCGAAGACCACACCGCTACCTCGCGGAAGGGAAGCGATAAAACGCAACGTGTTCATGACGGCGGCTTCTTCAAGATACATCGTCACGCCAAGCCACGAGAAGAACGCGGGTTCACTCTGGCAAAATGCCGCTTCTGCCAGGCCAGACGCAAGGGTGCAACGCTCGAAGTCAACCGGCACGAAGGTTAACCACGCCGGTTCCTTTATGCCGGCAACACGCAGGCAATCCTGTTTCCACTGCTGCGTTGCCGGAAGGTCGACTTCAAAGATCCGGCTGCCATCTTGATCGGGGTTCCGGTATGCAAAGGTGTCCAATCCTGCGCCGAGAATCACACACTGACGGACGCCGCGTTGTTTCGACCTCGCCCATTCCTCCTCGGCCAATCTGCTCCGGACTACGAGCGAGGCCCGCAGGCCTTTAAGTCGTGGGGTGTTGTATCGCAGCGCATCGCCGCGGAGGGATTCTTCCTCCGCTGCACCCAATATTCTCAAAGCAAACGCGTCTTTGAAAACCAATGGGGTATCCAGCAATTGATGCGCTGCCCGAAGCCTCGCCACCCTCAGCGCACTCGGCTTCGGCACGGGGTCGGGAACGGCTCCAATGTTTTCTTGCGCGCGCTGGATGTTCATCCCCGGAACATGCCAGAATACGGAAATAAACCAAGGCTCCCGCGATTTCGCTGGTCGAGTGCAGGAAGGCTGAGGGTGCGGCTGCGAGGATTGCCTTGCTGAAGAAGTCGTCATGGAGCAATTTTTGTGGGCGCGTATGAAGAACGCAGGAATCGTGCTTCTCCTCACTTGTGCTTTGGTCAGTGCAGCCAGCGCAGACGTCGTTGGCACCCTCAATATTCACATGGCGCCGAATGGGCATCAGACAACCGGACGGGACATGGGTCAACCGGTAGCGGTCCAGGTCGACTTTTCCAGAACTGAGGATGGCATGTACGAAATCACTGTCTGGTCGGGAGGCCGCCAACTAGATAAGGCGACACGGGTCTATGTTCAGGCGGGAAAGGCAGCTCACGGCGAAGAGAGTTACCAATCGGGCCCGATTACGGTCTACTGCCCGGCTGCCGATTTGCAACAAAACGGACCAACAAGTTTCCAGGTGTTTGTCCAAGCAGTATTCGAGAACGGACAGAAAGGTGGCAGGGTCCTGATCGCTGAAGCGGATTGGCGGCTCATTTCAGTTGAAGACGACCAGACGGGGAAGAAGGTTGAACCACGACAGGTCATTTGTTTCGCCGGAAGCGGTCTTGACAGTCACGCAACGGGTTCCTTCGTTCTAAAGAACAAGAGTGAGAATTCCCAACGGGCAACCTTGTTTTTTGGAGGAAAAAAGTACCGGGACTTTAACCTATCGGGTCACGGGAATGAAAAGATTCAAGCCGATGCCTGGGGTGTCAATCCCGGTGTCGGATGGTATGTCACCACTCCAAATCCGCTCTCTCCGAATGGGCAACAAATCGAGGCGGCCGGACCGATTTATAACACCGAGGGGGGAAGCGACGCGGGATTCAACACGGTCGAATTAGCTGACCCCAATGCGTCGCCCGCTCCGAAAACTGGTGCATCGGCGACTCCGGCGACGAAGCCTTGAGCCCTGGTAGACCGCATCGCCGATCTAGTCGGTGATTCCGAGTAGTGAGTTCCATTTGGTGCCAGACGGGGATCTTTGCTCCAAGCGATTCAGGGTTGAGATTCAAATCTTGGTCAGCTTTCGCCAATATTTGGGAAGTGCACCCGTAGACTACGATTCATGGTGAATTCATCGAAAAGTGACCTTCCACTTATGAGACGATCCGCGAGGACCAACATTCGGCGACGCTTGAACAATGATCTAGTCGGCCGTTTTAATGGAAGGTAGGTTCAGGCAGGGGTATGAACGAAAAATATCAAATTGCGGTCATAGGGACCGGGTCGGGAGGGAGCGAGGCGGCATTCCTTGCAGCAAAAAAGGGTTTTAAAGTGGTGGTCATCGAAAGCGGCGCCCTCGGCGGTACGCGTTTCCATCATGGATCCTACGCTGTCCGCGCTCTGCACGCTTCGGCGCGTCTCCATGGGGAGTTTTTCAAGGGCAAAAAATACGGAATTGAAGCGGATCGGTTTACGGATTCACTGACCCAGTGGATGAAAGCGCAACGGATTGCCAGCACTCGATTGGCCCGCGAATTGCAGAACGAGTTGGAAAAGCTGAATGTCCGGGTAGCGTTCGGGCGCGGAACACTGGCTGATCAACATCGAATCCGGATTACAACCGGATCTGAGAACAACGAGGAGATTGAAGCCGATTACATCATCCTGGCAACGGGGGCGCGCCCCGACTATTGTGGCTCCAAGGACTCGCGAGTAATGAATAGCGATGAACTTCTGGACAGGACGGATCCTCCTGCGCATCTTTTCATTGTTGGCGGCGGGTATGTCGGCTGCGAGTTCGCCTCTATTTATCGCGGATTTGGGTGTCAGGTTACTCTAGCGGAACAGAGTGAACGATTACTTTCAGACTGGGATGAAAGCGTAGGAGCGCACATAGCTCAGCAGCTCGCCGCGGACGGAGTAAAGCTGATGCTTGGCCGGCATATTCCTCTCGGCGATGTGCCGGTGGTCGAGGGGTGGCCGAACATCGTTAAGGGCGATGGAACCGAGATTTCACCCGATCTTGTCCTGGTTGCGACGGGTCGCAGACCGAATGTTGAGTCTCTCGGGCTGGCTGGACTTGGCATAGCCACCACGCCATTTATTGAAGTCGACGGGCAGCTGCGAACGGACCGGAAGAATATCTTTGCGATCGGTGACGTAAACGGGATCAACATGCTGGATAGCGCGGCAGCTTCCCAAGCTCAAGTTGCGATCGATGCCATTACCGGCGGCACCACGCTCTTCAGCTCACGTTGGGTTCCGCGGTATCTTGATACGGACCCGCCTGTCGCGGCTGTTGGCTGGATGGAGCACGAAGCTGCTGAAGCCGGCCTCGACCTTGCAGTCGAAACGGAAGCTGCAGAGCTAGTTACGGCCGATGACAAGACAATCGCACAACCCTCTAAGACTGTGATTAAAATCATCGCTGAACGCTCTACCAAACAGATCAGAGGTTGCGTAGCGATTGGCAATCAAGCATCCGAAGTAATTAACCTGGCAGTTTTGGCAATTCAAAGTGGTGTTAGTACTAGAGAAATTGGGAGATTAACCTTGATTCACCCGAGTGCATCCGTGGCATTCCAGCGGTGCGCGACGAAGTTTCACGACGAAAATAGGTGGCACCCATCAATCATGAAAGTGCTTTCCACCAGGCTTTAGGGGCCACCAGGTACGGCGAGAATCGGCTCCGAACCTTTGAACTGGATCGCGTGCGCAGTTGGTGCATTGCGAGCTGTGGTGTCGGGAATTGTTAATCCAATTTAGGTTCCTCTTGGCGGTTCCTGGTCTCACCGGTGACCTACGATTTGTTCGTAGCTTCTCATGCGGATTCTTCTTGCATAAGATATGTAAATATCGTAGTTCAGGTGTTATGACACCGCAAGAAGAGCTAGAGCAGAGCGTGGAAGGGTTGGTTGAAATGGCAAAAGAAGAGGGATTCTCTTTAGAGGAAGTTCAGAAGGTGATTAAGAAAGTATGGAATGATGAGGTATAGGAAGGAAGCGAAACTTGAAAGAGTCTGAAAAGCTGATTCGAGAGCTTAGGATCTGGGTGAATGGTAAGCACGGACGGAGAGCGGAGATCGCGCATAAACTGAAGAAATCGCCTCAGTTAATCTCGGACTGGCTGTCCGGAAGAGCGGTACCGCGATTGGACACGGCTTTCGCCCTCAAGGCTTTTCTCGAGAACGAGAAGGAAGGCAAGGGTCGGAATGGGTGATAAGAGATGCTGGGCAATAGCGCCGTATGAAGTCAGCAAATCCCTAAGCGCGCCGGCAGAGAATTCAGCACCGAGACGGGCTGGAAGCCTATCCTACAGTGCTCTCCGGAGTCTCGAGCGCGATCTCTCAATAGCCATTCCTAACGGGTTGTGACTGCTCGCCCCCGAGAAATTGTGTATAAAGCTCAGTGCTAAAGCCTGGGCTCTCCTCTCCCCCAATCGTCCTTCGTTCTCGATCTCTTCGGGAGCGAGCAGAGACAACCGCTGTACCCTCCATTCGCGCGTTTTCTTTGCGCGCAAACCGCATTGACCGGCAACCGTCCATGCCCGACGAGGACGACGACGAAAGACGATTGGGGGCGTGATCGGCAAAGCATCCCGCTTTGCTTCTTCGATCCGGGGCAAACCGGGGGCGAATCGAGTCTTTACCTTCCAGCCCCGCTAGTCGGTGGGAGGCATAAATTGATCACGACATCATTTCATAGGACAAGCGAATGAAGTTGCGCAACATTAGAGGAGGAACCGACAGTTTTTTCCTTTTCCCCCCTTATGAGCCACTTCACTATTTGCCGTTCGTTTCCACGATTCTGCCCCTTCCGCAATTTCAGCGTTGCCTTGCTGGCTGGGGTGTTGGTTGGGTTGCCACTCTCGACAGTGAGCGCCCAAGAGGCCTACAAAACGCCCGATTATAGCAAGTTCCCGGCCGAAAGCGGTCCGATCACCCTGGAGGTCTGGACCTGGGTTGCCGGGTTAGACAAAGCCGCAGCGCTCTTCGAACAGGCCTACCCCGACATTAAAGTGCACGTCAACAATGTCGGCGCTGGGCCGGCAGAGTACCAGAAACTTCAGACCGCCCTCAAAGCCGGTTCCGGTGGACCGGACGTCGTGCAGATTGAGTATGACTTTCTACCATCCTTCATCGTGACTGACGGGCTCCTTGACATGGCCAAATACGGTGCGAACGACGCTAAATCTTACTTTGTGCCCTGGACCTGGGGCCAGGTGTCTCCCGATGGAAAGACAGTTTACGGGATCCCGCAAGACAGCGGACCCATGGCGTTACTCTACAACAAGAAGATTTTCGATCAGTACGGGCTGACGGTGCCGACGACGTGGGATGAATTTGCGCAGCAGGCCGAGAAACTCGCTCAAGGCAGCGGCGGCAAAGTTAAGATGGCCGACTTTTACACAACGAACGCGCCTTGGATGATGGGCCTGGTGTGGGCCACGGACGGGAAATATTTTAAGACGTCGGGTGACACCTGGATTCAGACCCTGAACGGTCCGGAATCGGAAAAAGTGCTGACGTACTGGGATGGTTTGATAAAGAAAAAACTCGTGGCGACCATCCCGGGCTTTACCGCGGAGTTTTACAACGCGGTTGGGGCCGGCCAGATTGCCGCCTCGGTCGAGGCGGCGTGGGGGCCCGGAGTAACGGCTGCCACGCTGAACGACCGGACCGCCGGCGAGTGGCGCGTGGCGCCGCTGCCGCAATGGAGTAAGGATCAACCATTTCGCAGCGGAAACTGGGGAGGCAGCTGCAACGCGGTGACCAAACAGTCGAAGCACCCGAAAGCGGCGACCCTCTTTTCTGTTTGGTTAAATACCGCCAAAGGGCCCGTGATGAACAACTGGAATAGCTACGGGATCTTTCCAACGGCGCTTGCCGGGCTTGCTTCGCCCGACCTTAACCAGCCCGACAAAGACCCGAGCAAATTCTGCGGGGGTCAAAACGTGGCCGAGGTTTACTCCCAGGCCTCGAACGCCGTTGACGTCGATTTTGCTTGGGCCCCGTGGTTCGCCTTTGTGAACGATAATTTCAACAAGCAAATTGAGGCCTTAATTGGCGGCAATGCCACGCCCAAGCAAGCCCTGGATGCGTGGCAGAACGAATCTATCAAGAATGCCAAGGGCGACGGCTACGAGGTCAAAGAAAAGTAAGCCGAGCGAAAACTGTTTTTTAATAAGGATCCCCAGAGCCATGCGTCGGCACCGCAACCCTGCCTTGCTGTTCCTCGCACCTTTCCTGACGGTGTTCGCCGCGTTCTACCTCGCGCCGGTCTTATACGCCATTTACCTCAGCCTCTTCATCCGCAGGCGGGTTGGCATCGGGCCCGCCAAGGAAGTGTTTGGGGGCTTGACGAACTACCTTCGAGCTGTTCAGGACACGGACTTTCTTAACGGCCTCAAAAACATGTTTATGTTTGGGGTCATCCAGGTGCCTATCATGCTTGGGTTGGCAATCGCGCTAGCGCTGCTCCTGGATCAGTCGCGCGGCGTCTTCATGAAAGTGTGCCGCACTGCCTTCTTCATGCCATACGGGATTCCGACGGCCATCGGCGCCCTGATCTGGGGTTACCTGTACTCGCCGAACCTCTCGCCCTTCAACCAAGTCATGGGTGCGCTCCACGCAGGCGTGATCAATTTCCTGTCGCCGGAAGTAATACTGTTTTCGATCGCCAATATCGTCACCTGGACTTGGACGGGCTACAACATGGTTACCCTGTTCGCGGCCCTGCAAAACATTCCCCGGGAACTCTACGAGGCCGCCCGCGTCGATGGGGCAACGCGATGGGACATCGTGCGTACGATTAAGATCCCGTTACTGATGCCGACGTTGAAGCTGTTGTTTATTTTCTCGGTGATCGGCACGTCGCAACTCTTTACTGAAGCCTTCGTGCTGCGCCCGCTTGGCTATGTGGCCGACAACATCACCCCGAACCTTTACCTTTACCTGACCGCGGCGCGCGACGCCAACTACTCGTACGCGGGCGCCATGGCTATCCTGCTGGCGCTCCTCATCTTTGTGATCAGCGGCCCGTTACTACGCCAAATCGGTTCCCGGTAGTAAACCGCAACGTTATGTAAACCGCAACGTTATGGCCCTGAAGCAACCCGCCTCCCGAACCGGTTCCAGCGACGCGCTTCTGCCCGCTGGATCTCCGGGGAACGTCATTGCGCCACCACCTGCCTCTCGAAAGGATGCCGGAACTTCTCCCGTCCCGGACGTGTTGCGCAAGGTCGTGCTCGCGGCGTTCCTGCTCTATTGCGTTTTGCCTGCCGCCTGGATCATCGCGGCGATGACGAAGGACAACGGCCAGATATTCTCGACCTTCGGTTTGTGGTTCGCCAGCCCCCCGCATCTCTTTGAGAACCTCGCGAGCCTGTTTACCTATCAAAGCGGGATTTTCCAGCGCTGGTTTGCCAACTCGCTGCTTTACGCCGCTTCCATAACGCTGGGCAGCACTCTTATTTGCGCCATGGGCGGGTACGCCTTTTCAAAGTACGATTTTCCAGCCAAGCAATTTCTGTTTAACTTCATCCTGGGAACGATCATGGTGCCCTCGACGGCCTTGGTGTTGCCGTTGTTTCTGTTGCTCAATAAGGTCGGACTGGTCAACTCGATGTGGGGCGTGATCCTGCCGAGTTTGGTGAACCCCTTCGGCCTGTACCTGATGAAGGTGTTCTGGGATTCATCTCTCCCCAATGAACTGATCGAAGCCTCCCGTCTGGAGGGCGCGAACGAGTGGCAGATTTTCTGGCGAATCGGCATGCCGCTGATGCAGACCGGCCTTGTGACGGTTGCCCTTCTCTGTTTTGTGGGGGCATGGAACAACTTTTTCCTGCCATTGATCGTCTTGAGCGAGGAGAGCCTTTACCCACTGACGCTAGGGCTCAACGTCTGGAACAGCGTGAGTTCCGCAGCGGGCGGAAAACCGGTTTTTAACCTCATCGCTTTGGGCTCGCTGATCAGCGTGCTGCCGCTCCTGATCGCCTTCGTTGTTTTGGGCAAATACTGGCGCGGCGGCTTAACGGCAGGTGCAACGAAAGGTTAGGTCGATAAGAAATCGAATTCGGAATTAGGTCTAAGCATGAATAAGAGCTATTCCCACGATTCGTTTCTCTTCGGCGTCGTTTACTACCCGGAGCAATGGGCCGAAGCCCAGTGGGACGCCGACCTCGCGCGCATTGCCCAGACCGGCATGAACGTGGTCCGGATGGGGGAAGGGGCCTGGAGCGTCTGGGAACCTGAGGAAGAGCATTATGACTTTGCTTTGTTCGATCGGGCGCTGGAGCTTTGCCAGAGGCATGGCCTCAAGGCGGTCATGGGTACACCCACCTACGCGCCGCCGGCTTGGCTGACCGAACGTTACCCGGAAGTATTGCGCGAGAGCTTTGAAGGAACGCGCCTGATGCACGGTTCCCGGCGTCACTACAATTACACGTCACCAATTTATCGGCGAAAATCTACGGCGATTACCGAGGCGCTGGCGGAACACTACAAAGGTCATTCGGCTGTCATCGGCTGGCAGATCGATAACGAATTTAACTGCCACCTTGACGTTAGTTTCGCGCCAAGTGATCACGAAGTCTTTCGCGCCTGGTGTCAGGAGCGCTATGGCACGCTTGACGCTCTAAACCGGGCTTGGGGTACGGCCTTTTGGTCGCAGACCTACACCGCCTGGGACCATGTCTGGCTGCCACGGCCCACCGTCACCTACCAGAACCCGGGTCTCCTGTTGGATTTTTACCGCTTCACCTCCGACATGACAATTCGGTTTGGGGTGATGCAACGCCAGATCATCAAACGGATCGCGCCGCATCAGTTCGTGACCCACAACGCCTTTCAATCCATGACGAGTGTGGATCTTCCGAGATTCGTGCAGGAAGCCGTTGATTTTGTGTCGTACGATTCCTACCCGGAATTCAAGGTCTGCGACCTCGCGCTACCGTCACATTTTCGCGACCGATCCGAATCCAGGCTCCTTTCCCGGATGCGCGGGGTCTCGCCCAAGTTCGTGGTACTGGAACAGCAGTCGGGCCCCAGCGGCCAAATCGGCGGTGTCCTGAACGGCAACGCCGACTATCTCCACCCCACGCCCAAACCCGGACAGATGCGCCTTTGGTGTTGGAACTCCGTCGCCCACGGGGCTGACGGGCTGCTCTTCTTTCGCTGGCGGTCGCTGCCCTACGGTTCGGAAGCCCATTGGAACGGCCTGTTGTACCACGACGAGCGCAACGGGTGGCGGTTGGAGGAAGCCAAACGGTTCGGGGAGGAATTCAAGCGCTTGTCGGGGACGTTGACCAGCACCCATTGCGTTTCGACCGCCGCCATTCTGTACGATTTCGACAACGAATCGCACGCCCGCATCGAGAGGGCCACTGGCAAGCACCGGGAAGCCAACGAGCGGAGCGTCTATCAAGCTTTGTCCGAGCGACATTTGTCCGTTGACGTGCGGCCCCTGTCGAACGTTCAGGAGGCCGGCGATTTGGCCGGTTACGAAATCGTCTTTTTCCCGCACGCGCATGTGCTGACGGCCGCCGACGTGCCGGGACTGCAGGCCTATGTGGAAGGCGGCGGTACGTTGGTTTTCGGGTGCTGGAGCGGTTACCGCGACCGCACCCATTGGTGCTACGACGCGGCCGGCAAAGCCTTTTATGAGAACTTCTTGGGCGTGCGAGTGGCAGATTTTACCGTAGTGACACCCGGCGAGACCTCCGCCATTCGCTTCGGCCATTCAGACACTTTGGTTGACGCTCCGGTTTTTAACGAGGTACTCGCCGGCACCGGTAAAGACGTGAGTGTGCTCGCCTCGTATGAGTCGGACTACTATGCGGGTGGATCCGCCGTTAGCCTTCACCGAAAAGGGAAGGGCAGGGTGATCCATTTTGGCAGTTTCTTCACGCCGGAAAACGTGACCATGTTATTAGACGCCCTTGCGATCCGAGATCCGCTCGCCGCGTGGGCGGAAATTCCTGCCGAGATTCAGACCGTGGTACGCTCCGACGCGACCGGGCAGTTCTGCTTTCTTTTGAACTTCACGAGTAAGCCTCGACTGGTGGTCTTTAAGGAGTCGGTCTTTGACCTCCTGGAAGGGCAAAAACTCAAAGGTAACGTGGAGATGCCGCCGTACGGTGTGCGGTTCGTCCGATGCTAACCCGGGAAAATCACAGCCAGAGAATTCCGCCGCCACACCAGTGCATCGTCTCACATGTAGCTGGCAGCTACGTGTGAAACGATGCACTGGTGACCCAGAAGGTCTCCACGAAGTTGATGACGCTTTGTAAACGCTGACACGCCGATACGCCGTCACGCACCGCGTTCCCCTTATGCCAGACTCAAAGCCTTCGACACCTTCACTTGGCGTCTGCTATTACCCGGAACATTGGGACGAGAGCCGCTGGCTCACGGACCTCCAGCGAATGCGCAGCTTAGGCATTTGTTACGTCCGGGTAGCCGAATTCGCCTGGAGTCGGTTCGAACCGGATCCAGAAAGGTATGATTTCTCCTGGCTTCAACGGTTTCTCGACCTTGCCCAGAGGGAGGGCCTCGCCGTGGTGGTCGGAACACCGACAGCCAGCCCACCCAAGTGGCTAGTGGATTCGATCCCCGATATGGTTGCGCTTGACGAAAATGGACTGCCGCGTGCGTTTGGTTCGCGACGACACTACTGTTTTTCACACGAAGGCTACCGCGCCAAATGCCGGCAGATCGTCATGCACCTGGCCCAAGCCGTGGGTGCGCACTCGGCAGTTTACGCATGGCAGATTGACAACGAGTACGGTTGCCACGACACCGCGATATCGTATTCTCCAGCGGCCCGCGCAGGCTTCCGGCAGTGGCTGCGCCAACGTTACCAGAACATTGCGGCCTTAAACCATGCATGGGGAAATGTGTTCTGGAGTTTGGAGTACCGGGACTTTCACGAGATCGATTTGCCGAATCGCACGCCGACTGATCCCAACCCGGCCCACAGTTTGGATTTTCGGCGATTTACCTCCGACATGGTGCGGGAGTTCCAACGGCTTCAGGTTGAGGTGCTGCGGGAACTCTCCCCCGGTCGGCTGATCACCCATAATTTCATGGCCGGGTTCACGGATTTTGAACACTTCGAGGTGGCCGATGACCTGGATTTTGCGAGCTGGGACGCCTATCCGCTGGGTTTTCTCGCCTCCTTTCCGCTCTTCAGGGAGAGGCACCGCAAGCATTTCCTTCGTTCCGGCGACCCTGATTACGGTCCATTTCATCATGACCTCTATCGTGCCTGCGGTCGTGGCCGATGGTGGGTGATGGAACAACAACCGGGTCCGGTGAACTGGGCACCGTACAATCCGGCCCCTCTTCCCGGCATGGTGCGCCTCTGGACCCTGGAGGCCTTTGCTCACGGTGCCGAAGTGGTGAGTTTCTTTCGATGGCGGCAAGCGCCTTTCGGACAGGAGCAGTACCACTCTGGGCTTCACCTACCAAACGGCGAACCGGATGCCGCTTGCGCGGAGGTTGCCCAGTTGAGCCGAGAACTGGATCTGCTCTCTGGAGAAACCGCACGGCGGAGTGACGTCGCGCTCGTTTTCGACTATGAAGCGGCCTGGGTGATTGAGATCCAGCCGCAGTGCAACGAGTTTGTCTATGCCGCTGAGGTTTTTCGTTTGTACCGCGCCGTTCGCCAACTCGGGTTGAACGTGGACGTCGTGCCGCAGGGAGGCGATCTCACCGGTTATCGCCTGATCGTGGTGCCGCCTCTTCCGATTGTACGGCCGGAGTTTCTTGAGGCGTTGCGGCGTTCCTCGGGGTTGGTCCTGTTCGAGCCGCGGCTTGGCTCAAAGACCGTGAACTTCTGCATTCCCGAAGCTCTACCGCCGGGCCCCATTCAAGAATTTCTCCCTTTGCGGATTCTGCGGGTGGAAACCTTGCCGCGTTTCGCGCCTCAGCCCGTGCGCTGGAATGGAGAACTTTATGCGGCCGAAACGTGGATAGAGCAGGTAGCCACTGACCTGGAGCCCGTAGCTCAGTTTGAGGACGGCCGCGGCGCACTGTTCCGGCACGACCGCTTTATCTATCTCGCCGGTTTGCCGGACGATCGATGGCTTGGGGATCTGCTAAAGATGGCGGCTACTGAGCAGGAGCTTCCTATCGTGGACCTGCCGGACGGTGTGCGCACCCGCCGGCTTGGATCCTTGCACTGCTTTTTTAACTACAATCCGCACCCGATTCACCTTGTGCTGCGAGAAGGGCTAGCAACGCTGGTTGGCGCCACGGACCTACCGCCGGCTGGAGTTTTCATCGGCCGGGAGGAGGAGTTCAGGAGGTAATACATTCCGCATGCAAACAACACCTGCTCTTATTCAGATCGGCGCCCTGAAAAGTTGGATGGCGCCCGAATGCGTATCGATCAATCGCCTCCCGATGAGGGCGACCATTTATCCGTTCCCTTCCGCGGGGACCGCGCAGAGTGTCGATAGGGAAAAGACTCCATGGTTCCAATTGCTCAATGGCCGATGGCAATTCAAGGCGGTTGACAGACCTGAAAACGTCACCCTCGCCGACCTTGCAGGGGATGGCGACCGCTTGAACTGGGACGGCGTGGAAGTCCCTGGAAACTGGACGCTCCAAGGTTACGGCGCTCCGCATTACACGAACGTGCAGATGCCTTTTCCGGATGAGCCCCCTTTCGTTCCGGAAAAAAACCTGACAGGCGTCTATGCGAAGGAATTCGCGGCGCCGTCGGAATGGGAGGGACGGCGGGTTATCATTCACTTCGGCGGCGCGGAAAGCGTCCTTTATGTTTATGTCAACGGCCAGGCAGTCGGAATGAGCAAAGACTCCCGCCTTCCGTCGGAATTCGACATTTCGCGACTTGTGATGTTCGGACAAAAAAATCTCGTGGTCGCAGTGGTCGTGAAATGGTCGGACGCCTCTTTTGTTGAAGACCAGGACCAATGGTGGATGGGAGGACTGCATCGTGAGGTTTATGCTTATTCCACCGCGCCGGTGCACATTGCCGACGTGTTTGCGGTCGGA
>Ga0302326_10007679_pt1 | contig 23921 bp, 28 predicted proteins | sample Palsa_T0_3_FD_202264 | JGI IMG/M metagenome (GOLD analysis project Ga0302326, IMG submission 202264) | Peat permafrost microbial communities from Stordalen Mire near Abisko, Sweden - Palsa_T0_3 | ecosystem: Environmental > Terrestrial > Soil > Palsa > Peat permafrost | place: Sweden: Abisko... | reverse complement strand
CAATACCTTCGAGTAAGAGCGAGGCCTGGGTGGGCTGCCATTCTCTGAGAAGGTTGTAGTCGGCCTCATTGCGGTCCTGCTGCGCCTGCGAGAAAGTTTCCGCGACGTTATAGAGGTGATATTTGACGGTGCGCTCCGGGCCTTCCGGCGACCGCCGATCGAAGAAATCGTTCAGCTCCGACAGTTTTCTTTCAGATGCTTGCTTCATCGGGCCGTGGTCAAAGATTCGAGCGAGCGTTGCCCGAAATTGTTGGTCGTTACAGTTGGCGACAGCGTCCGAAATCAGCAGATGAAAAAGCGCGTAATATCCGGTCGAGACCGCACGGCGCAAGCTGGGTTGGTGTGCTTCCTCAGGATGAAGGTTCGCCATGTCCTGAGCAATTGAAGCAGGTCGTCCGGGTAGGGCATTCCCTCAGGCCCAGGTCGGCTCCTTCATTCTGGCCCGCTCGCTCTCGGTGAGGAAATCGAAATAGGGAACAACGCCCCATTCTTCCAGAGGCCGAATTTCCTGGACGATGGCCCGTGAGATTTGCTTGGTGAACGCGAGGAGCTGGGGTCTTGGGACGGAATTGTCGGCAAGTATCACCTGAAAGAAGACGGCAGAATCGCCGTTCCAGTCGGTTCCTAGTGTCGGCGTGACGCTCAAAACCTGAGGCGGCAAAGCTACTTGGGCAATGGCCTCAAAGAATTGGGCTTGATGAGCAACCGCCCTGGCGATGTACACCCCTCCATTATCTCCCGGATTGAGATTGCGGGCGAGGCCCCACTGCTACCTCAAGGCTTCGGGCCGCGAACTTAAGTACAGTCCTGATCTGCTCCCGCGTAGTATCAAACCATTCCACGATCTCGTCGATGTTCGCTCCGGCTTCGAGGTTTTCGAACACTGCGGACACCGGCATGCGCGTGTCCTTGAACACCCAGGCGCCGCTTAGCCTGCCGGCACACTTTCTACGGCGGGACATTGCGACCAGTCGAGAGCTGCCATGTGATTACCCTCCTCGGCGGCCCGCGCCACTTCGTCAGCCGCGGAGAAATTGCTGTATTTCCGCCAGAGTCTCCTGAGGCGCGCTCTCCTGCAGCGAATGGTTGCCGGGCAGGCCTTTGCCGGTGACGTTCACGCCCTCGTCCTTCCAGATCGCGAGAACGTCGTACAACTTTCCCATGGCGCCGTTGGCCGCCCACAGGGTCAGCAACGGACACTGAATCTTTTTGCCGGCCTTGATGTCCGCCGCGTCAATCTCCAGGTCAATGGAGGCCGAGGCCCGATAATCCTCGCACATAGCATGAATGGTGAGCGGGTTGGTGTTATTGCGCAAATATTCGCGCTGCACCTCGTCGGTGGTTCGCGCGAGCGCGGCGTCGTTGGCCGCCTTGAGGTCGTTCTCGGGACCAGGCGCCGGCCGCAGGTAGTTGAACCAATGAAAATACGCCTGCACGAAGTCGATGGTGACGTGCGAATAGAGATAATGCGCCGGCACGATGTCCAACACAATGAGTTTTTGCACGCGGTCCGGATGATCCAGCGCCATGCGGCGTCCCACTCGCCCGCCGCGATCGTGGCCCACCATCAGAAATTGGCGATAGCCCAGGTGTTCCATCACCTCCACGCCGTCCAGCGCCATGGGCCGCTTGGACTGGCTCAAGTGCTTGGGCTGGTCCTCTGGCTTGCTGGAATCGCCATAGCCGCGCAAATCGCACATCACCAGCGTGAAGTTCTTGGCCAGATCGGGTGCGATCAAACGCCAGGTGATGACCGACTGCGGCGCGCCGTGAAACAGCAGCACGGGCGGTCCGGAGCCGCCGATCACCGCGTTGATCTCGGCGCCCGAGGTTTTAATTCTTTCGTTGCGGAAACCAGAGGGGAAGAAACGCATACATGGCGGCTGCTCACTGGCGGCTGCGGCAGTTTGCGCGCCTGCCTTTGCGCCTACGAGTGCTGCGCCCGCGGCCCAGGCGGTTTGCTGCAACAAATGACGTCGCGTTTGTGAGGTCTCTCGATCAGGCATGGATTACTTCCCCACCATGTGGATAAAGTCTTTCTCGTTCTCCAGGCAGTAGTAATCCAGCAGCTCGCTATCCAGCACGAGCGGCTGGGTCATCGTTACGGTCCACGGCGCGGTGTAGGCCTTGGGATCGTCCACCGTGATTTCGATTTCCAAAGTTCCGTAACTCGGGCGCCGGATTCTTTCGGTCACTTTGGCGCCGCTGGTGAGGGGGTTTCCGTCTGAATCCAGCCACAGATCGTCTCGGAAACCGATGGTGTGGACTAACAAAGCGTCGCCCTCCCACTTGGCCGTCGAGTAGCCGTTCCAGGTCGGATTCGGATCCGCGGGCAAGGGCCGCCCATCGGTGAGGATCTGGCGATACTGCATGTTGCGTTCGGTCAGGATTATCACACGATCCGGAACTTGGTAGATCCTCTTGTAATAGTCATCCGTCCAAATTCTGAGAGCCCCTCGCGGCATGCATCGGACGTTGGGATCATCCTTGGCGTTGTCCGCTTTCCGTTTCTTGACCAGCTCCGCCGCCCAGGGCTGATAGGGCAAGCCACCCTTGAGGTTGCGAGCGATGTTCAGAAACTCCCATCCTATCTGTAAGTCCGTGCAGCGCGCGCCGCAGGGCGGACCGATGGTTGTCCATCCCCACATTCCCGAGAGATCCGGCTTCCCGTCGGCGGTGCGCGGCGCGGGCGCGGAGAGGTTCGGCTTGCCGTCGGGCGTGCGCGGCACGGCGGGAGTGGGGTAACCCAACCACTGCGCGAATAGCGCCGATGGGATCACCGCGAGGATCAACGCGGTCACCACGTGGTGAAAGCACGATTGCCTTGGCATTAGCCTGTCTGCCCCTCCCGTGCACTTAAATCTTAGTGTGTTATGCACGCCGCGTGTCAAGGCGATCAGTCAAGTCTGTAGATCGGTCAAGTCAAGGCGATCGGACGTTGGCCCAGGATCATGCGGGCGTTACCATAGTCGTTTCCTATGCGACCTCTTATTGAACGGCGCGACTTTCTCAAGATTGCCGGTCTGGCGGCCGCAACTCGGTTAGGCGCCCAGCAATCGTTTCTCTCGCCATCCGGGCCGCAAGATATCGCGAAGACCGATTTCACGTTGCAGATCGCGCCGATCACGGTGGAATTGGCGCCCAATCGAATCTTAAGCACCATCGGGTACAACGGCGCCTCGCCGGGGCCGCGGCTGCGGATGAAGGAGGGCGTGCCGGTCAGCGTGAACGTGGTCAATGACACCGACGTCCCGGAGTACGTGCATTTTCACGGATTGCTCATTCCGTCCGAAGTGGACGGATCGGAGGAAGAAGGTACGCCGGTGGTGCCTCCGCACGGAAGCCGCCGCTATCAGTTCACGCCCACGCCGGCCGGCACCCGCTGGTATCACACGCACACCATGGCGATGGACGATCTGCACCGTGGCAGCTTCACCGGAATGTTCGGCTTCCTGATCGTCGAGGGAGCGAATGATCCCGGCCGCTACGATCAGGAGCACTATCTGGCGTTGCGCGATTGGGAGCCTTATTTCACCAATCAATCGATGGATAACGACGATCTCGACCCAGCCGGGGCGCAGCCGGAAAAGCCTGCAGTGCTGGACACACGGCAGCCGGGGATGGAAGTAGCGGCCGATATTTTCTCCATCAACGACAAGGCGCTCGGGGCCGGCGAGCCGATCCGCGTGAATCCCGGCCAGCGCGTGCTGTTTCATTTTCTGAACGCGAGCGCCATCGAGAACCGCCATCTGGCGCTGCCCGGCCACAAATTCAACGTGATCGCACTGGATGGAAATCCCGTTCCCACGCCGGCGGCCGTGGACGTGCTGATGCTGGGCCCGGGCGAGCGCGTCGATGCCTGGGTGGAGATGAACCAGCCCGGCGTTTGGATCCTGGGCGCGCCCGAGGATCCGGTACGCGAAGGCGGACTCGGCATCGTGATCGAATACGCCAATCAACATCGCACGCCGCAGTGGACGGCGGCGCCCAAGTCCGCTTGGGACTATACGATCTTTGGTAAACCTCCTTCGCAACCGGCGCCCACCGAGCGCCTGGACATGATATTCGAGAAGGTGCCGCGCGGCGCGGGCAAATTCAATAGCTTCACGGTGAACGGCAAGTCCTATCCGCACGATCAGGAGTTTTTGCTCAAACAGGGCACGCGCTACCGGCTGACGTTTCACAACCGCACCGACGATGCGCATCCGTTGCACGTGCATCGGCACCAACTGGAGATCGCCGAGATTTACGGCAAAGCCACGGCGGGCGTGATCAAGGACACGGTGGTGGTGCCGACTTATGGACGCGCCAGCGTGGACTTTACAGCCGACCAGCCGGGACCGACTTTATTTCACTGCCATATCCAACAACACATGGATTTCGGCTTCAAGGCGCTCCTGCGCTATTCGTAAGGAAGACGCCTCCACACGGCTCGGTGAACGCCGCCGGCGATTCGATCGTCCCGTCTAGCGTCGAGCGGGCTGCTTCGCCCCGGCCTCCGGCCATTGGATACTGAGGCGACGTTTCCGCTGAGCGCAGTCCCGCAAGAACAGGTTTATGAGGTTCTGATAAGGCATCCCCAGTTCTGCCGCCATTTGCTTGAAATAGGCCACCGCCGCCGTATCGAGGCGGATGGTGATCTGACTTTTGAGTTGCTTGGCGTACGGATTCTTGCGGGACTTTGAAAAATCGTATTCTTTTCTCATTTGAGACTCCAATACATTTTCTCTTCTTGCGCCGTCGCGCGCCTGGCGGAGATCAACCGGATCACAGCATCGGATTCGCGGTAACAATGGCTAACGATGAGACAACGCGCCCGAAAACTGTAGCCCAGCAACAGGAAACGATCTTCATCTCCAGAATGGTCCGGATCGTCGATCAAACGGGCGCTCTCGTCCGCAAAAGCGGTCTGTGCCTCCTCGAAAGAGACGCCGTGCTTTGTCAGGTTGGATTGAGCTTTACGGCGATCCCAGGCAAAATCAATCTTGCCCACATAATTATCTTAGCAATATCGGCAACCTGTCGAGGGCGGCTTTGTTCCGTACGGATCACCTTTCGCGTTGGCAGTTGGCACGCGGTAGCAATAGGAACAACACAGAGCGCTGCCTATCAGTCGCTCCCGAGAGAAAACCTGGACTCCAACCACCTTTCCAGGTCCGACCTTATTTGCCTGTCAACGGCCGCAATGGGACTGATGATGGGGACCAATGAGGGAGAATAAATTCTCACGTCGCCACTTACACGAATGTTAGGGCACGCGACGCGTGCGGGAAGGATAGCGTCAAAACCTATGTTCGTTAGATTGATCCTCTGGTGCTCGCTCGCCTTGGCGGCGGCCGGAGCCGAGAAGCGTGCGGTCCTTAGCGGCCCAGCTACTCCCATCGGCCCGGCGTACTCTATCGATATTATTCAGGCAATGCTGCGTTCTCCAGCGCTGCCAACGGGATTACGCCTGTACGACAAACAGCAGGCGTTCGCAAACATAGCCAATGAGATGAACACAAATAGATACGCGCGGCAGAGTAGCCATACTGGTTACAGCGTGGAACTATACATGCCGAGTGCCTGGTTAGGCATGAAGCGGGCGCGGGCCGCGAAGGAGTTCAAGGTATTCAGCATCGATGATGTTGAGGATGGTGATCGGCTGCCCATAATGCGCGTCCGTATCTCGCCGGACACCCCGATTTACCTGACAGCATTCGGTGCAGCAAATTCTCACAGCGTCGAGCACGTCGTGCTGCGCTCGATCGATAAGTCGGTCGTCATACAACCGGCATCTATCGAACCGATAGAGACGCCGGTACAAAACACCTTCGGAGCACGACTACTCTATACAGGCGCGACTGCCGCATTCTCCTTGGCGGATCTTGAGAAGGTGCGCTCCACGTCACGAGACGAGGAATTCCTCGTCACCATCATTGGACAGGATACGAGGCGCGTTCGCGACTTCAGAGTGAAGCGGAAGAATTTTCGAGCGTTGGGCGATTGACGTACTTCCCATTTGCAGCGGGTTCTCCATGAAGCCCGGCGTTAGAGCCGCTCTCTAGTTTGGCCGAAGTAGCTGCAGGGTCAATTAGAATCGTGAATGGCGAACTATGAATGATGAACAGCGCAAGTCAGTCGCGCTTGAATACCTCAAGGCGCTGGACAACGGTGGCGTGACTTCATCCGGCGGGTCAATCTTCGATCTGTTCGCGCCCGACGGCCAGGTGTACTTCCCGAAGTGGGGCGTGGCGAAGGGAAGGGAGCAAATCGAGAAGCTGTTCGCCGACTTGGGCGCTACGCTAAAATCGATCACTCATCACTATTCCGGCCTGAACTGGATATTCTCGGGCGGCGACACCATCGGGTGCGAGGGGACCAGCCACGGGGAGCATGTGGATGGGCCATGGCGCGCCGGCAATCCGGATTGGGGCGCGGGCCGATGGTGCGATGTATTCGAGATTCGCGACGGGCTGATTCAGCGCTGCTTTATTTATCTGGACCCGGATTATGCGGGCAAGGACACCAGCCGCTATCCTTGGATCAAGTGAAAACATGGCGCAATCATCCATACAGCTTGGTCCCATAGGAATCTGGACGCGGCAGCTCGAGGATCACCCCGCCGCGAAAGCACAGGAGACGGCTCACGAGCTGGAAGATCTCGGCTACGGCGCGCTCTGGTTCGGCGAAGCGGCCGGGCGTGAAGCGCTCACCAATGCGGGTCTGCTGCTATCCGCCACCAAGCGAATTGTCATCGCCACCGGCATCGCAAACATCTACGCGCGCGACGCCATCGCGATGGCATCCGGTCAGAAGACGCTGGCGGAAGCGTATCCCAACCGATTTCTGCTGGGCCTTGGCGTCAGCCACGTTCCGCTGGTGGAACAGTTACGGGGGCATCGTTATGAGAAACCGGTGGCCACCATGCGCGCCTATTTGGATGCCATGGATCAGGCCCCGTACAACTCCGTTCCGCCCGCGACAAAACCCGCGCGCGTTCTAGCGGCGCTGGGGCCGAAGATGCTCCAACTATCCGGCGAGCGCGCCGATGGCGCACATCCCTACAACGTGAATCCGGAGCACACCGCTGAGGCGCGGAAGATTTTGGGCCCTCACCCTTACTTGTGTCCCGAGCAAGCCGTGGTGTTGGAAACCGTACCGGCCAGAGCGCGCGAGATCGGCCGCGCGTTCCTGGGCTTCTATCTCACGCTGCCCAACTATGCCAACAATTTTCTGCGGCTCGGGTTTGACGAAGGCGATTTCAAGGATGGCGGAAGCAACCGGTTGATCGATGCCGTCATTGCATGGGGCGATCTGAACGCGATTCGGGATCGAATTCGCGCGCACCGCTCGGCTGGCGCGGACCACGTTTGCATTCAGGTACTCACCGCGGATCCCAAGGTGCTGCCATTGGGCGAGTGGCGCGACCTCGCGTCTGCTCTGCTGCCTTCTGTTTGAAACCTTCAACGAAACAGATCCTGTTCCGGCTTGCGCAGAAGCGAACGTGAGGAGCCCTCGGCTGGTTGCCACTCGAAGCCGCGAATCATTACAACCGGACATCCGGCGGCTTTGGGCATCGCCAGACCGGCGGCAGCAGCGAGTTGATCCGCTACCGCGATGATCGTACTGGCAAGCTTCCGGCCATGACGGTCCGCGCGCCCGCGATGATCATCTAAGGGATCGAGACCGGCCACGCCAATGGCAACATCGACCAGGCCTTCGCGCCAGGGACGGCCGAAGGTATCGGTGATAATGACGGCGCCGCAGCCGAGGTTCGCACGCAGGCGGCCGGCCGATGCATCAGGGTCATTTGGCAGCACGGTGGCCAAATCTTCACCGTCCACGTTGGATTGATCGACGCCTGCGTTGGCGCAGACGAAGCCGTGATGCGTTTCCGAGATGATGACGCCGCGATCCATTCTCACGATGCGCCGCGATTGGGAAAGAATCAGTTCGATCAAGCGCGCGTCTTTCTTCCATGTGGCTGCCCACGCTTGCGCGAGCGGTGAGGGTCGGATAGCGCGGAGATCGACGATCGCGCCCTCGGCTTTGGAAACAATCTTCTGCGCTACGGCCAGTACATCGGTTAGATAGATTTCGACGCCCGTTTCAAGAATCAGGGCTGCGAGGTCATCGCCGGGCCGCACTTCCGGCAGACTAGAGAGCGCTACTATTTCAAGGCGCATGCGGCTCGCAGGTAAGACGAAACTTGACACTGATGCGGGCTCGCCAAGAGTTCGGCGACATCCTCGGGGGTGTCGATGTCGAACATTAGCCCGGGAAGGCGGAGGACATCGGCGGGCAAGCCCTTCGAGAGCGCCTGATCGAGATGCGCGCGGAAACTGCCCGGGCCGAAACGGCTCTCGATGCAATCGGGCGGCGTGCGCACCAGCGCATTGGTGCCGGTGCCGTCGGAGGATGGAACCACGATGAGTCCAGGGCGAGCCGAAGCGGCGAGCCGGCTGAAGTCCGTTGGCGTGACGGTCGGGACATCGATGGGCACCAGCAAAGCGGTCGACGCGCCCATTTGCATGGCGCGCAAACACGCCGCGTCGGCGGAAACGCTGTGGCTGACCTGTTCGTGTTCTTCAAACACCAGCGCCCCCGAAGTCTCCGCGTGCTCGGCTACCGCGGCATCGCTGGTGGCAACCACCACGCGGTCGATGCCCTCGGCCTGGCACAGCGCCGACAACGTCTGCTGGTAGAGCATGCGAGCCAGCGTTTCTCGCTGCTCGACGGCCAGAAACCCCTTCAAACGCTGCTTGGCGTTTTGCGGGCTCTTTACCGGAAGGATGGCGAAGATCAATCTTGAATCCCCATTTCGCGGGCCACCACTCGCGCCAGTGCTTTCCTCTCACGCAGCCCTTTCATGACGGTGTTGGTCACCACCGGCCGCATTTCGAGCGCCGCGATTTGCCCGGCCTGCCTGCGATCCACCGCGTCCAGTACGAACACGCGGCAGAAGTCCACATAGAGCTTCGCGACCTCCGCCGCCGACGCCTTAAGGTCCATGCTCTTCATCATTCTTGCCGCGGGGCCTTTAAGCGCGCGGCCGCCGACGATCGGTGAAATCGCCGCCACCATTTCTCGCTTGCGTTGCAACGCCGCGCGGATGCCCGGCACAGCAAGAATCGGGCCGATGCTGATAAACGGATTCGAAGGACAAAGAATAATCGCTTCCGCCTTTTCTATCGTCTCCAACAAACCGGGCGCCGGCGCGGCTTCAGAAGCACCCTCAAAGCGCATGGCGGTTACTCGATCACGCGCTCGGCGCTTCACGAAGTAAGTCTGAAACTCCAGCTCGCCGGACGGAGTGCAAATGCGCGTGCGCACGCGTTCGTTCGACATCGGAACAAGGGTGGAACGAACTTTGAGCGCGGATGTGATTTCGGAAGTCACTTCCGCAAGCGTCGCGCCTTGCCGCAGCCGCTGGGTGCGGAACAGGTGTGTGGCCAGATCCACGTCGCCAAGTTGAAACCAGGTGTCGGCGCCCAGGCGTCCCAGCGCCTCCAGACATCGGAAGCTGTCGCCGCGAATCCCCCAGCCGTGTTGCGGGTTCGCTAAACCGGCCAGAGTATACGTGACGGTATCGAGATCGGGCGAAATGTGAAGCCCGTGAATCTCGGCGTCGTCGGCCGTGTTGCCGATGATCACGACTCGCTCCGGCTGGATCACCCGTGTTAATCCATCCAGGAAACGCGCTGCGCCCACGCCGCCGGCGAGAGCTACCACAGGGCGTCGTTTCACAATCCAGTTATCCTCATCCCAGATTCTTTCACCTTGTGGCGCAGGTTGAGCGATATGAGCAGCGCGGCCGCGTTCTCAAGCAGACGTGCATTGTCCAGCGGACCGGCATCAATGGCGCGCACGCCGGGGATCAACTCGGCCAGGCGCATGACAGCGGCTTTCGCTTCGGCGCTGTCGCCGCATATCAACGCGTCGCAATCGAGCGGATGATCGAGGGCCGCGAGCGCCTCCGCGCTCAGCGCATGGAACGCCGCGACCACGGGCACGCCGGGAACAAGCCGCGCCGCTTGCTGGGCCGCGGATCCGTCCCACAACGTCAGTGTGCGTGAGAGACGGCCGCCGATCGCGACTTCGAGTGGAACCGTGGCGTCCACCAGGATTGCGCCCGGGGCGATGCTGCCGCGGATCGCCTTCAGGGTTTCCGCTTGCGCTGAAAGCGGCACGGTGAGAACCACGATGCCGGCTGAAGCGACGGCGTCGTCGTTGGTATGGCCGGTGGCGTTTCCTCCGATGCGGCGTGCGGCTTCCTGCGCCTTTTCCAAATTGCGCGAGCCGATGCGCACCGGGACGCCGGCCTGAGCAAAACGAAGCGCCAGTCCACTGCCCTCTGCGCCGGTGCCGCCCACCACTGCCACGATTGTTTGCACGAGTACTCCTAAAATAACCCGTGCCAAGCGCGGCATGCTTGAAACAGCTCGCGCCAAGCGCGGCATGCTTGGTGGTACCCTCGAAATGAACAGGAGACCACCGTGTCAGCGATTCCCGAAAACTACCTCGACCTAACCCAGAAGAAGGCGTTTGCGCAACTGGCCACCTTGATGCCGGACGGAAGCCCGCATGTTGCGCCCGTCTGGTTCGAATACGATGGCAAGCACATTCTCATCAATTCAGCCAAGGGGCGCGTGAAGGATAAGAACATCCGGCGCGATCCGCGGGTCGGCCTCGACGTTCTCGATCCCGACAATCCGTATCGCCATCTGTCGATTCGCGGACGCGTAGTGGAGATTACCGAAAAGGGCGCCGACGAGCATATCGACAAGCTCACGAAGAAGTACACGGGCCAAGATAAGTATCCGTATCGTGGGCCGGGCGAAGTGCGGGTGCTCTATAAAATCGAGCCCGAGCACACCTATTCAATGGGCTGATACCATGCCTTCGCAAAGTCTCGACACTGCAATCTCGCGGGCGGATGCAAAGCGGTTGATCCGCGCCACCGGCGGCGAACTGCTGGACCTACTGCGCGAAGCCTGCGCCGTTCGCGACGCGCGCACCGGGCCGGTGATCACATATTCGCGCAAGGTCTTTATCCCGCTGACCAACCTTTGCCGCGATCGCTGCGGATATTGCACATTCGCGCGCGAGTCTGGCGACCCAAAGGCGCACACCATGAGCCCGGATGACGTTCTGGCAGTCGCGCGCGCTGGCCGCGAGGCCGGCTGCAAGGAAGCGCTGTTCAGCCTGGGCGACAAGCCGGAGTTGCGTTATCCGGAGTATCGGGAGTGGCTGGAGCAACGCGGGTTCCGCTCCACCATTGAGTATTTGCGGGCGATGTGTCAATTGGTGTTTGAAGAGACGGGCCTGTTGCCGCATGCCAACCCGGGTGTTTTGTCGCGCGAGGAGATGGAACAACTGAGGCCCGTCAACGCGAGCATGGGGATGATGCTGGAGACTGCCAGCCCGCGGTTGCTGGCACCTGGAGAGGCACACCATCGCTGTCCCGACAAGGTCCCCAAGGTCCGTCTGGCGGCTCTGGAAACCGCGGGGGAGTTGCGGATTCCATTCACCACCGGCATTCTGATCGGCATTGGCGAAACGCTCGACGAGCGCGTAGACGCGCTGTTTGCAATTCGCGAACTGAACGAAAAGCACGGGCACATCCAAGAGGTGATCGTTCAAAACTTCCGCGCGAAGCCGGACACGCTCTTCGCCAATCGGCCGGAGCCGACCGCGCTGGATGTTGCGCGAACCACGGCAGTAGCTCGGCTCATTCTGGGCGGCACGGTGAACCTGCAAGTTCCGCCCAACCTGTCGCAGGACGCGTACGGATTTTATCTGCTTTCCGGCATCAACGATTGGGGAGGCATCTCGCCAGTGACACGCGATTTCATAAATCCGGAGATGGCCTGGCCGCAGATTGCGGCGCTCCGAGCCGTGACACGTGAAGCCGGCTTCGAGCTGCGCGAAAGGCTGGCTGCGTATCCGGAGTACTTGCGCGATTCCAAATGGATGGCGGAGCCATTGCGTCAACGGGCGTTGGGCTGGACTGATGGTGGAGGGCTGGTCACATGAATATTGAAGCTGTTCTCGACAAGGCTCTGGAGGGCCATGAACTCTCTGCTGAAGACGGCGCGGTTCTTTTCACGGCCGAAGGCGGCGATCTCGATCGGCTGATTTCCGCCGCTGACGACCTGCGCCGCCGCAGAGTGGGCGATCAGGTCGCGTACGTCATCAACCGGAACGTCAATTTCACGAATGTTTGCGTGAAGCGGTGCGGCTTCTGCGCGTTCAGCCGCGGCCATCGCGCGGAGCAAGGTTATTTCCTGCCCACCGAGGAGATTCTGCGGCGGGTTCGCGAGGCCCGGGATCTTGGCGCTACCGAGGTCTGCATTCAGGCGGGGCTGCCGGCGCGCATTGACGGATCGTTTTACATCGATCTTTGCGTGGCCATCAAAAGAGCAGTCCCCGATATTCACATCCACGCGTTTTCGCCCGAGGAGATCCTGTATGGCGCAACGCTCGCGAACCGAAGCATTGAAGATTATCTGAAGGCTCTGAAAGACGCGGGGCTTGGGTCCATGCCGGGAACGTCGGCGGAGATTCTGGATGATCGCATCCGCGAGATCATTTCTCCGGGCCGCATTTCCACTCGCGACTGGATCACGGTGATCAGCACCGCTCACCAGGTCGGCCTTCCGACCACGTCCACGATCATGTACGGCCACATCGAGACCGCGTTGGACCGCGCGCGGCACCTGGAGCTGCTGCGCGACGTTCAAAAAGAAGCCCGGCAGAAGGAAACCGGCGGCATCACGGAATTCGTTCCGCTGAGCTTCATCGCCGCCGAAGCGCCCATGGTGAAGAAATCGCTGGTGCCCGGCGTCCGCACGGAAGTCACTCGCGAAGATGTATTGCGCATGTACGCCGTGGCCCGCTTGATGCTGGATGAATGGATTCCAAACATTCAGGCCACGTGGGTGAAACAAGGGCCACAGCTCGCGCAGGAATGTCTCAAAGCCGGCGCGAATGATTTTGGCGGGACGTTGATGAACGAAAGCATCTCGACCTCGGCCGGCGCGGCGCACGGTCAATTCCTGCACCCCGCGGAACTTCGAAGATGGATTCGTGGTGCCGGGAGAATCCCCGCACAACGCTCGACATCGTACCAGACTCTGCGAGTGTTTGAACAAGAACCAATCGTGCCGGAACCGAGTTGGGACGGTGACCGCTTCGGCTCCTACGCGACGCTGATCGCTTCGCCCGAATTCCGTTTTCGAGACAGGCAATCCTTGGAGCCCCAAACCCCCAGCCGGTTCTAATCCCAGTAGACGAACGCCATCGCGTTCCGGTTCACGCTTCTCACCGGGTGGCGGAGGCCTGTCTGGTTCATCGCCGAAATCACCGGCGTCGTCAGTGGCCCCGGCGCTGCCGTTACGTGCGCGCCCCGGCGGCCCCGCAAAACGGCCAAACGGAAACGAGAATGGCAAGTAGGTGTATACTTGCGTGACGGATGGATAAGAAAATGATTGCGGGGAAGATTGCAGCTATGCTTGCTGTCTCCATCGCGGCGCTCATTGGCATCTGGAGCTCGCCAGCCCAAACGTGCTGAGTCGGAATGGTTGGCATAGGAACTCCATCAAGCCTGGCGACATGGTTAGCGTGACCGGAATTCGAGCCAAGGATCGTCCCGATTTTGGCAGTGCGTCGGTGATCACTTTTCCGGACGGGCATCGATTGACTTTCTTGGCCGCAGAGGATCCTGCCAAATGAATCGAAACGTGAGTACGCGCGTCGTGAGCGAAGCGCTGCTGGCCGTTTTCTCTCTCACTGCCCAGCAGCAAGCGAAGACCGGCACTGTCGGACTGTATCGAAATCAGCAGTTGGCGCCAACCGGTCCGGCGCCCAAGTTCGCCGACGGAACACCGGACCTGTCGGGAGCCTGGCTGGGCGGCGGCTCGAGCGATGCCGATATCTCGAACCCCACATCACTGAAAGCGGGAGATCAGGTCGTGATGCTGCCGTGGGCGGAGGAAATTGTAAAGCACCGCCAATCGAAGGAAGATCCCGAGGCGAGCTGCCTGCCGGCCGGTATTCCGCGCGGATCGCCGTATCCCTGGAGGATCGTCCAGACCCCTACCCACTACTTCATTCTTTACGAAGGCAACATCCACGGCTACCGGCAGATTTTCATGAATGCCAAGCATCCCGACGATCCGGATCCCACCTGGTACGGCCATTCGGTGGGCCACTGGGAAGGAAACACGCTGGTGGTGGATACCGTCGGATTCAATGACAAGTTCTGGTTCGATTACAAGGGTCATCCGCACACCGAAAAGCTTCACACCATCGAACGCTACACGCGCACGGACATGGGACACATGTCGATCGAGGTTACGATTGACGATCCGGGGGCGTACGCCAAGCCGTTCACGACGGTCGGTAGGGCGACGCTCATGCCGGGGACGGAGCTTCTGGAGTACATCTGCCAGGAGAATAACCAGGACCTGCCGCTGCTCACAGGCCCGGCGCGGGGTCCGGGAGGGCAGTGAAAGGCGGCCGAGAAGGGCAAGTAGTTGTAACATTCCTATATGAAACGATCAAGTTCGAAGTCGATGCCACTGTTTTCCGCGACCATCGTCGCGATGTTAGCGACCCCGCTCGTCCAGGCCGAGTTACTTGAGAAGAGCAAGAAGGTGGCTGGTACCACAGTCCAATATAAAGTCGTTCTTCCCAACGGATATGATCCAGCGAAGACTTATCCGGCGATCCTGGCCTTCGGCGGAGGTCCGCAAACAATGAACATGGTGGACAATGTGCTCAACCGCAACTTCCGCGCGGAGGCTGAAAAGCGCGGCTACATCGTGATCGCTCCAGCCGCGCCGGACGGTGAGTTGTTCTTCGAGGACGGCGCGCGCATTTTCCCTGAGTTTCTAAAGATGATCCTGGCGGATTACAAGATCCAAGACAACAAATTCCATATCGCCGGACCATCCAACGGCGGAATCGCCGCATTCCACGTCGCGGCCGCGAATCCCCAGTACTTTTTGTCCATAACCGCCTTCCCTGGATATCTGTGGGAGCCCAGCCCGGCCAAACTCCAGGCTATTTCGAAAATGTGCGTCTTCATGTACGTGGGCGAAAATGACGAATACATGTGGCACCCAGAGATGATGAAGGAAGCCGAAGTACTGCGCTCCATGGGGACGGTCGCCCGGTACACCGTCGAGAAGGGCCAGCCGCACCGGCTGGAAACGCTGGCGGGCGCAAATGCCGGGCGCTTGTTCGACGGATTTGAGGAAACCAAGAAGGGTTGCAGTAAGTAAGAATGCGCCGCCCGCCCGATCCCCAACTGCTCGGTTTCCTCGAAGCCTACGACCGGCACATTTCAGACCTGGCACTGGCGCTGCGCGAGATCGTGTTGGAGGAGGCGCCCGACGCCTCGGAGTCGGTTTACCAGGTCTACACGGTCGCGATTTGGTTCGGGTTCAGCGGAAAGATGAAGGATATGTTCTGCTACATCGCGACCAACGCGAAGCACGTGAACCTGGGATTCCCGCGCGGGACCTCGCTCGCCGATCCGAATCGCGTGCTGGAGGGCGATGGCAAGACCATGCGCCATATCAAATTCGCGAGCCTCGGCGATGTGCAGCGTCCGTTCGTACGCCGCTACATTCAGGCGGCGATGGAGCAAGCGGCGCCCGCCGGCGCGCGCGGGATTGGCAGGAGCGTGGTAAGAACCCGCAGCGCGCCCGCCAAGAACCGCACGGCTCGGCGGAAACCCGCCTCCGGATTGTGATCAGGCGTCCGGCCACAGCTTGCGCGCTAGCTCACCGGTCGGACGGTTCGTCTACAAACCTTCTCCGCAAGCGTTGCACTGCGGGCGCGAGCACGCGGCTCGACCACATCAGCAGAGCAGTCGAGAACAGTACCGCGGGCGCGAGGCCCAAGATCACCCATAACGTTTTGACGCCCCAGCCGGCGAAGTTGCCGTAATGAGCCAGCGAAAATCCTCGTAGAATTCGAGTGCCTAATGTTAAAGCCCGCGGGACCGTACCCCGGCCGGCGGACTGAAACGCTGGAACGGTGATCGGCGTAAAGAGCGTAATTGCAGCGCGGAACGGCTGCGGAAACACGAAATATCCGCCCGTTAGTCCCCACATCAGCAGTATGGCGAAAGTCCAAATGCCCACCACGCTATGCAGATCGTAGACGAAGCGTTTCCAGCCCGCGCTTGCGGATATCGTCAAGGCGCGGCGCCAGCTCCCGAGACCCGGCCACCAGACAATGATCCCCGTGAAACACAGAGCGGCGAGCAGAAAACCTCCAATGGCATTCGCCGTCATGCCGGTGCTTTCCATAAGAAGGCTCCCGTGGAGCTTGCCCAACCAAGACAGCCAATGGTAAAGAAGTCCCTTGTAGGAAACGGTTCTGCCACCGGACTCCAGCCAATCGTAAATATCGTTTCGAAAAACGATCGCGCTTCCGCTTGCGCAGACCACGACGACATAAAGACCCAACAGTATTCCCGACCAGAGGTGAAGCTGGAATACGAGCTTCCGGATCCAGGTGCTCTTGGGCCGCCACAGCCACTGACGCCACAAGGTGGGTGAGAAGTGGATCACCGGGCACGTGGAATAGTGGTCGTCGGCTTGAGCTCCACGCGGTACGCTTGATACGTCACCGTGCCCAGGTTTTCCACCGAGTGCAGCGGCTGGCTGCCCGGATCGTAAGTCACTTGCAGTTCTTTCAGCTCCTGCCGCACAGTCGTCTTCCCATCTTGCAAGAGCCGCTGCGAGGGAGGCAGACTGAAATACACCACGACGGCCGGCCAGGTATGCGTGTGCCACGGTTCCTTCTCGCCCGGTGGGATTCGAACGCTCAGCACGCGCACGTAATCGTTTTCAAGGACCACGGTCATATTAGGATCGTGGATCTTGACGGCGTCAGTGGAGGGCAAGTCCGCTGCCGGCGCGGGCTGGCAGTCGACACCCTTGATCTCGATCAGCAGATTGTGCCGGTCATGATCGCTGCTCTCGAATCCCTTGCTGGGCCCTCCCTGGGACCACCTGATGTTGACAGTCTTCCAAGGCTCGCTGAGCCCGGAGGTCTGTTCAAAGAACACGCTGGGCCAAGGGTGCGTGTGAGGCGGTTCGTTGCTGTGCAACGGGACCCTGGCCTCAAGAACGCGCACTGCGTCGTTCTCCAAAATGACTTTGTGGTGATCCGGCGCGGCGGCGACAGCGTCAGTCGAGTCCGGCTTGATTAGCCCACAGCCGGTGGCGGCTTGCAAACCGCCCGGCACGAGCAGAGCGGCCAGGGCCATCGCTTCCAGGGAGAATCGAATCCGTCGCGTAAGCTTGTTCATGGCTAACGATCTTATCACTTTACTTTCAGCCGCCTTTCATTCGGCGTACGGCTCATATAAAATGATTTGCGACTAGGAGGCCTATGGCCAAAAAACTCATCGTTGCTTCCGTATTCTGCACCCTCGTGATCGCCACCACGGATAACCTGCGCGCGCAAGACGCTCGCGCCGTATTGCAGGCCGCGATGACGGCGATGGGCGCCGCCAATGTGAAATCGATCCAGTATTCCGGCACCGGCTGGAATGCCGCCGTAGGTCAGAGCTTCAGTCCGGAAGAGGATTGGCCGAGGTTTGAAGTTACGCGCTACACGCGAACCATCGATTTCCAAGCCAAATCGTCACGCGAGGAGCTTACCCGCAGGCAAGGCGACTACCCGCCTCGCGGGGGCGGCGGCACTCCGCTGCAGGGCGAGCAACATCAGGTTGCGATCGTCAGCGGTAATTACGCCTGGAACATGGATGGCGACAATGCGACGCCGCAGCCGGGCTTATATCTGGCGGGCATTCCTGTCGCGGAATTCCGGCAGCTCGACATCCTGCTCACTCCTTACGGCTTTCTAAAGGCGGCGCTCGCCGCGGACCCGACGGCCATCTCGTTGCGCCTGCCGGCGGCGCCGGGCGCGATCCTCGAGCACGGGAAGGCCACCATGGTTTCGTGCACTTTGATGGGCAAGTACAGAGTGAACGGTACGTTCAACGATCAGAACATGCTCGAGCTGGTGCAGACATGGGTGGCCAATCCTGTTTATGGCGACATGCTGTACGAGCTGCGCTACACAAACTATAAGGATTTCGGCGGAGTGAAATTTCCCACGCTGATCCACATTCATCAGGGCGACCCGCGGCTTAGCCCGGCGCATAACTCGATGGAGATCGCGGTCGTGAGCGTCCAGCCGAATATCAGCGTCCCGGCCATGAGCGTGCCGGATGCGGTACAAAAAGCCTCGGCGCCACCCGAACGGGTGCAGTCGCAAAAGCTGGCCGATGGCGTCTGGTTCATCGGCGGCGGTACGCACAACAGCCTGGCTGTCGATTTTGCCGATTTCGCCGCCGTGATTGAAGCGCCGCTCAACGAAGCGCGCTCGCTGGCCGTGCTGGACGAAGTAGCGAAGCTGATTCCAAACAAGCCGGTTCGCTACGTGGTGAATACGCATCACCACTTCGATCACTCCGGCGGGCTTCGGACGTATCTGGCGCAAGGAGCGACCATCGTGACCAGCCAGGCCAATCGCGATTACTACGAGCGAGTCCTGTTTAGCCCCGCCCCGCGCACGCTCCAGCCGGATCGATTCTCGACTTTCTATCCATATTTCACCGGAGGCAGGCGGCCGCTGCCGATCGAAACGGTTAATCAGAAGTACGTCATCAGCGATGGCGTCCGATCCATCGATCTTTATCCGATGCAGGGGCTGAATCACGCGTCCGGCATGCTGATCGCATACTTCCCCAAGGAAAAGATCCTGGTGAATGCGGATTTGTATACGCCCCCGGCCCAGGGCGCGCCAACGCCGGTGCCGAACGCAAACATGAAGGCTCTCCAGCAGAATATCCAGCGGTTGAAACTGGACGTGGCGCTGCACGTGCCGATTCATGGGCAACCGGGACCGAACGATCAGTTCGCGCAGATTGTGGGAAGGTAGCTGAGCAGACAACCGCTCATTTGCCTATGTCCGAATCCAGCCCGAACGCCAGCAAGACGTTGCCCGGCAAACCGCCCCGCGCCGGATAGCCGGAGATAGCGAACAACATTCCGCCGGCTACCACTGGACCAGCCACGTCAATCGCACCGCCGCGGCCGGACACGCCGTTCACCGTTGGATATTCGTGAGCCGTATCGTAGTCCCACACTATCTTGCCATCGGAAGAAGAATAGCCGCGCAGATGGCCGTCCGCAGCGCCGGACCACACCACCCCGGGAATCGCCGTCACTGCCGCCGACTGCGCTGGACTACAAGGCCGGCGATCACCACAGCCCGGCGGCGGTGTCTGCCACATGCGTTCGCCGTTGTCTACGCGCAACGCGAACAATCCGCCCCCTTTGTTCGGGTCCAGGTTATAGGCGCGGTCGTTGCTGCCGGGCTTGCGGTCCGCTTCGAAAGTGACGTCGGAAAGCGCCACGTATACATTTCGCCCGTCGGTGGCCGAGCCCCACTCGATGCCACCCACCGTGCCGCCTTTGCCGATGCGCGTTTGCCAAAGGATCTGGCCGCGCCGGTCCGGATCGACGGCGTAGATGACGGCCGACTTCTGCCCTAACAGCAACTCCCGCCGGCCGTTGGGCAGCGAAACCAGAATGGCCGAGGATGCGAAATCGAAATCAGGACCCTCCGAATCGGGGCAATTCACTTTGCCTTGCAGCTGGCAGGAACTGTTCCACGCGTCTTTGGCGGTGAATTGCTTGGACCACAGAATCTCGCCGGTGGACAGGCGCAAAGCAATCAGGGCATCGCTCATCACCGTCGGCGGATCGGAATAATTGTCGCCAGAGGTCACATACATGGTGTCGTGTTCGATGTCGAGCACCGGAGCAGTCCAGATGCCGACTCCCGATGGGCCCCAGGCCGCGGCGCCGCTCCGAGTCTTCGGCCGCGCCTTGGCCACCTCGCCGATCGTGAAGGTCTTCCACAATACCTTTCCCGTGGCGGCATCCAGAGCCGACTCGCTGCCTCGGAACGTGCAGCACAGGTAACCGGGAGAGACCGACAGAGATTCCTCGCGGGAAGCGGATCCGACATACAAGCGGTCCTTGTAATACACCGGCGTCGCGGTCACCGTGGATGCCGGATGCTCGTCCGGGCGCATCTTCCACAATTGTTTCCCGGACGTTGCGTCCAGTGCATATACGAACCCGGCCGAATCGCCGAAGAACACCGCTGAGTTGCCGCCGGCCTCTCCAATCGTAATGCCCGATCGCACCTGGGATTGCACAGCCGTAGCCCAGTACACGCAACCGGTCTTCAGGTCGAGCGCGTAGACGCTGCCGTCCTGTCCGCCGGCGAATACTCTGCCCCGATAAACCGCGGGCTGGGAACGCATGGTGGACGTGTCCGGGAATGCGAATGCCCACTTCAGTTTCAGCCGGGGCAGGTCTTCGGCGCGCAAACCCGCGTCTTTCGCCGATTGGAACCTCGTATTGGCGAGACCGCCTCCCCAACTGGCCCACGCAGGCCCCTCACTCCAGGCCGCGCCCGCCGGACACAGATTCGCGATTTCGTCGCGCTTCTTTTCCAGTGTTACCGCCGTTCCCAGAAAGCTTGCGATTCTCAGACGCTCGTCCGGCGAAAGCGGCGCCGCCTGCTGTTTCATCACGCCGCTTTCCAGCGTCTTCTGAATGGCCGGCGGCGTCATGGACTTCAGCGCGGATATTTGCGGAACGCGCCCGCCGGCTCCGGCCTCGGAGTTATGGCAGGAGGCGCAATGTTTTTGAAAAAGCTCGGCGGCGTAAGGATCGTCAGCCGCGACCACCGTGGCGGATGCGATCGCGAATAATAGGCACAATCTCATGGAGTTCCTCACTTACCGACCATATGTTCGACGTCTTTTTCGTTCTCGGTGCAGACATACTCGCCGATGTCGTCGTCGGCATCCAGCTCCGACGCTCTCGTGATTTTCCAGGGCTTCGCATAAGCTCCGGGATCGTCAATCGTAAGCTCGATCTCGAGATGTCCCAGATCGGGCCGCCGAAAGCGCTCGATCACGCGCATCTTTTCGGTATGTGGATGACCCACGTTATCGAGCCAGGATCGGCCGTCGAAGCCCACGCTGTCGATGACCAGCGTGTCACCTTCCCAGTGTCCGATGGAATGTCCCATCCACATAGGATTCGGATCCTTGGGATGCCCGCGGCCGTCTAAAAAGACCTGGCGATGGCTCGGGATGTCGTCCTCGAACAGCATCACCAGCAGGCTGGGCGTTTGAACCAGTTTGTAGGGAAACAGGGCCCCCGCGTTGGTGATGCCTCGCGGCAGGCAACGCGCTCCGGGAGCGTCCTTGGCGTTGTTTGCGGCTCGTTCCCGAAGCAGCGCTTCCGCCCAAGGCAGCGGCTCCGGCTTGCCCGCATCCACCGTTCGTTGCGCGTACCAGACGCCGGAGAGGTCGGGTTTGCCATCCGCGGTTCGCGGCGCTGGCCCCGTTGGCGCCGCATGCGGACTGGTGAGCTGCACTCGGAATTCCCGCCCGTCGCCAAGAGTGCCCAACTGGTATTCGAGCAGGCGAACATCTAGCCGCAGCGGTTCTCGCGCGCCCACCGACACATTTTGCCGGCTGTACGGATTGAATCCTGGAGCATTGATCGAGACGTCATACGTGCCTGGCGGCAACATCGCCAGCGTGAAGTGACCCTTCTCGGAACCGGCGGCCTTGTAAACGGTTTTTGTGCCCCTGTTCGTGGCCTGAACCTGAGCATTTGCGACAGCCTCGCCATCGGAGTCGACCACGGTGCCGGTGATGGCCCCACCGCTCTGTCCGCACGCCCAGGTTGAGCAAAGCAGTGCAATCCAGCACAAAGGGGCCATCCGATTCATGATGTGAAGATTATAGTCCACAAATCGGCCTGGCAGACGACGCGTCGTTGGCTAAGTGTTGTCTCCGCAGGCTCTACACGCTTGACATCTGTTGTCACTAATGACAACATGAGTTGACTTGGCATGGAAATAGCGGATGGCTGAGGCCCGCGAAACAAGACCGGTCTCATGGATCAGGGCGGCGCTGAAGGAATTCGAGACGTTCCCCGAAGACGCACAGTTCATCCTTCTTCGGGCCCTTACGATCGCGGCGGACGGCGGCAAAGCGGATGTCGCGAAACCGATACAAGGTTTCGGCTCCGGCGTCTTTGAAATCGCACTCGCCTTCCGAGGCGATGCTTTTCGCGTTATCTACGCCATCCAGGTGGCTGAGGAAATCTGTGGTGATACACGCATTTCAGAAGAAGTCCAAGCAGGGCATCAAGACGCCCAGACACGAGATCGACGTAGTGAAGGACCGCTTGAAGAGATTGAAGGAGGCACTCCGATGAAAACCGACAAGTTGCAACTGGTACGCGGCAGCGGCAATGTGTTTCGCGACCTGGGCCGTGAGAATGCAGATGTTGAGCAGTTGAAGGCGCTGCTCGCATCTGAAATCATCAAAGTGCTCGATCGAGACGAACTGACGGTCCGCGCGGCACATGCCCGATCAGGTTTCGCCGCGGCCGACTTCTCGCGCATCCGGAACGCTGAACTCGATCGATTCACCGCTGATCGGCTTGTGTCAATTCTCAACCGCCTCGGTTCGCGGGTCGAGGTGAAGATTCGCGTGCGCCCGGAACCGGTTCAAGGCGAAGCAAGGGTTTAGCCGACTTCGTTGGGGAGCACAACGGCCGGACGGCTTGCTTATGTTGGGCTGCCTGTGACAACATGTGCGTCAGTACAACACTGGAGGACACCATGAGAAAGACCTTCGTAATTGCATTCGTATGCCTGGCAAACGTGGCCAGTTCACAGGCTCCGCCAGCCGCGCCCCTGGCTGTGCCCAATCCGAACTACGTTTCGATTCCCATGGAAATCATGGTGAACCGCCCGGCCGCCGAAGTGTGGAAGCGTGTCGGAAAGTATTGCGATATCGGGGAGTGGTTTCAGATCCCGTGCACCATCACCTCGGGCAAAGATGATGAAGTCGGCACGGTCCGCTCCGTCGGCAACGAGATTCTCGTAGGGAAGACGGAACTTTCCTACACCTACACGCAACCTGTGCGGGAGGGCCGGCCGTACAATCTCTACCACGGCACACTGGAGGCGAGGCCGGTAACGGCTACCACATCGAAGCTGGTGTACACTCTGATGTTTGACAACTCGGCGCTGCCCGACGACGCCGCGCGCGAAAAGGACAAGGCGCAAAGGAAGATGCTGTTCATGCGGGCGCTCGAGAATATGAAGACCCTGGCTGAAGGCGGCACGCTTCCGCCCCGGCCGAATCCGACGAAGTAAATCTTTACCGAGGCAAAGAAGTGTTTTGCGGGGGCCATTCGGGCCAGCGGTTGCCGGCCGTGGCCTCAATCGCAATTGGCCCGGTGAGCGAGAAACCCGGGACGAAGCCGGGCGGCCTGGGCCGTGCCGGAGGCGGCGGCTGATGGTCCACCTCGGTAGTGCAGCGCATTTCATTCCATCCGACGTGAGCCGTGACGTGCTTATAGAACGTAGGCAGCTCCCCGTCGCCCCAGTCCTCGTGGAGGATATTGAATTTCAATAGGTCACCCTGGATCTCGAAGTCATCCAGCGCCGCCATGGTGTAGGGGTTGTCGCAAGTTCCGCAGACCATCCCGCGCAGCTTCCCGCCAACCTTGCGAATGATGAAATATTGCTTAGGCGCGCCGACGCCAAAACCCAGCCACACTCCAACCACGTCCTTCTCGCTCAGCGTCGATTTCCACGGTCCAGGTTGAATGTACCTCGGGACGGGCGCGCCCACGCCTTGCTGGTTGATTGCCACGGCGGGCACGGGAGGAGCCTTGGGGAGTCTGGAGACAATGATCGGCAGCGGGTCCGGTCCCCTGGGATCTTTAATGAGCGTGCGTTCGAACTTTCTTCCACCGCTGGCGCCGGTCACGATCAGATTGCCGCGATCCAACCTGGCC
>Ga0302326_10007677_pt1 | contig 23923 bp, 17 predicted proteins | sample Palsa_T0_3_FD_202264 | JGI IMG/M metagenome (GOLD analysis project Ga0302326, IMG submission 202264) | Peat permafrost microbial communities from Stordalen Mire near Abisko, Sweden - Palsa_T0_3 | ecosystem: Environmental > Terrestrial > Soil > Palsa > Peat permafrost | place: Sweden: Abisko... | reverse complement strand
TCGGGCGCGTGAGCAGCCGGGTACGGGGATGAAGGCAACGTTATGCCCGCATAGCGGGCATAACGTTGCCTTCAACACGCGAACGGCCGGTCAACACGGATCTCCGCCCCAAACGTGAACATACCCACAGGTCAAACGTGAAGACCTCCCCAAGCCGACGCCCGGACTCGAACCGGGGACCCCTTCATTACGAGTTGCTCGTTTGCAGGGCTTCTCGGCTTGGCTGCGGCACTTGGGGTGCTCTCGGGTGTGCTGAGTTCGACTCAGATTTGAGGAGTTCGGGACAAAGTTCGGGACAAAGTTCGGCGGTCCGCTGCGTGCGGGGATGGGGCAGGCATGCGATCCGCCCGTCCTCAGCAATACCGGCCACCGCGTCCCGGGTTGAGGCCCTGAGATCGAGCGGAATCCAACGTCGATGTGGTGCTGCGTTGACGGACATGGCGAGCCAACTGAGTACATAGCGTGCTGCCCTGAGCCCCGCGCGACACCTGAAGCGGAGCGCCTTCGGCGAACCGGCACCTACCGTGAGGTTCGGCGCTCCCCTTAGCAGTTCGGCACGTTGTTGTCCACGAATGGGGTTCCGACGAGGCTTCCCGACGTCTGCCCGTTGTTGTAAAACGCATCGGCGGATGCGTAGTAGACGTTGCTCCATGGGCTCGTGGCGATCTGGTACCACCAAGTGTCGCCGTCGGCGACCTGGAACCCCTGGACCTTGCATGTGACCTGCACCGTCTGACCATTCTGGATCGACGGTCCCTGCGTGCCGCCGGCATCGGAGTAGTCGGTCCAGGTGTGCGTAACGCTCCCGACCGTCTCCGCGTAGGTCGTCGGGGGCGGAGGCGGCGGTGCCGAGGTCCCGCAGTTCGGCACGTTGTTGTCGACAAAGGGGGTTCCGACGAGGCTGCCTGATGTTTGCCCGTTGTTGTAGAAGGCGTCGGCGGATGCGTAGTAGGCGTTGTTCCACGGGCTCGAGGCGATCTGGTACCACCAGGTGTTGCCATCGGCCACCTGGAACCCCTGGACCTTGCAGGTCACGCCGACGGTCTGACCGCCCGGGATCGACGGTCCCTGGCTGCCGCCCGCGTCTGAGTAGTCGGTCCAGGTATTCGTGATCCCGCCGACGGTCTCCGGGGTCGCTCCGGCGGGGACCGTCGTGCCTCCTCCGGAACCGGTTCCGCCGTTGCCTGTGACCCCGCCGGTGCTGACGCCGCCGCCTCCCGACGCGGGCGGTGAGGGGGAACCGCCGCCGGAGGCTGTCCCGGGTGATCCAGCGACCGCGGGCGTGCAGCCCTTCCAAAGGTGGAGCTGGAATGGCGTGTAAGGCGGCGTGTTCAAGCTCTTGCCGAACACGTCCACCCCGGCCGAGAGGGAGCCGAGATTGACGTCGATGTCGCACCCTTGGCCGGAGTTCCACGTGAACTCGGGGCCGAAATCGGCCGCGAGATGGACGTTGGCGCCCTTCGCGATACCGATCCCTGCCTCGACCCCGATCGACGCGCTCAGGTCGGCGCTACCCGAGAGAGAGGGCGCGCCCGAGATCCATACGTTGCTCCCCTGCTCGCTGAGCGAAGCTGAGTTCTGATCAAAGCCCGCGGCGACCTGCGCGACCGTCGTGCTGGCGAAGTTGAACGAACCGGCGTTAAGGCTTCCCTGGACGTCGATAGCAGCGGTAACTGGAAACGTCGCGTAGACCGGGATGACGACAGGTCCGACCGGGATCTCGCCCTGGAACGGTCCGACCCCGCCAAGGTCAAAGCTGCAATTGATCTCCCCTGTCGCAAGCGAAACGCCAAGAGACTCGGTCGTTCGCACAGCGAGCGTCAGGCGCATCTGCGGCGGCCACGCACCCAGGAACGCCTGCCGGACATCGACGCTGTCGAGATGCGCAGAGAAATCTAGGAGCCGAGGAGACGCGCAGTTCTGCGACTCAGCCCGGAGATCTGGGCTGAAACCGCCGCGGGTCCGCGCGAACCCAATCGCGCCGAGCGAAGCCGAAGTCAACGTCATTGGCACGTCGCCTGAATAGGCGAGCTGGGGCACAGCGTCCTCAATCGGGACCGCAACCAGGGACACCTCGAGCAGGGCTCCCTGCCGGGTCACACGGACAACGCGGGAGAGCAGCCCCGAGGGAAGACTGCTTCCCGGTCCACTGACGAAGATCGTCCCCAACCGCGGCCTACGACCAGCGGCTCGCAGGAGGATCGCCGCGGGATCGTTCGGATCGCCCAGCACTTCAAGGACCGGATGGGGCAGCGCTTTAGCCGACGGATTGACGATCGCTCCATAACCGATCGTCACTCGCGCCGTGCGGCGCGACCGCACCCGGATAACGATCCTTCCATGAGTTGGAAACGCGACGGCGCCGGCCTCAACCGAACGGAAGCGACGCACGATCCGAACCTTTCGGATCACGAACACGTAGCGGCCGGACCGGACGCCCGCGAGGCTCGCCCTCCTCTGCGTCAGCGACCGGTCGAGCCCACGGCCGCGGACGCTGTAGCTGGGATGCGATCCCGGGGGAAGCCCCCTAGTCACAACCGTCAGGCTCCCCGAGGCAGCCGACGCCGCAGTTGCCAAGGCGAGAAACACGCAGACGAGGGCAAAGCCGGCCGCGATCAGGCGAACCGCACGGGGAACCAACCCATTCAAGACCCCCACAAGCTGGGCGCGACTCCCCGTCCTGCAATCCATGCCTGACACCCCTTCGTCTTCGCGCCCGACACGCCGCCGACCTCACGCGGCCGCCGCATCATATGCCGACCGGGACACACCGGTCAAGCACACGCGCGAGTACCGCCCGAAGTGTCCGGATAGCGCACGGGGAAAGGCCTGCGCACGGCTGCCGAGCGTGCTCCTCCCATCGCTCCATTTGCAGGCCGACATCAGGGACGTATCCTCAGGCGCCGATCGCCAAACTAACCGTCGGACTCTGGACGGGTGCGCTGACTTAGCTTATGAGCACTTGATGCTCACGTATCCTCCCGGGCGACAGGATCGTCGGAAACTTGGGGGTCAGAATGTCGGCGGCAGCCCGCGGGCGCCTATTGGTCATCGCGGCGTTCGCGGTTGCCTTTGGTGTGATCGCGACCCGAAGTTGGCGCTACCCGACCGAAGCGATCAGGAGGTTCCCGGCATCCCCGCGGATAAGCAATCGTCCGACGCCGCCATTAATTGCCATTATCCAATACAGAACGGGGATATATTCGAGCTTCGGCGAAAGACCTGGCTGAACGCTACTGCGAAATATGCGGGTTGCCGATTGAAGTCGCATCGGATTGTGGGTATGCTGCGCGCCGGTAATTGATCTACCGTAGGGGGAACGATGAGGGTAAGGATGAGCCTCGTGGCGTGCAGCGTGCTAACACTGCTGTGCCTTGCAGCGAATGCTTCTGGCGCCCAGGTCAAGTGGGCTCATACCGCAAAGGCACCGAGGCTCGTGTGGGCGCATCACGCCGTATCGGTCAAGCGCGGGCACACGGTGGTAATCACCTTAGATCGGGCGGCACAATCCGCCTGCGATCTCACGATCGCGGCGGCAGGCGCAGGCTCCCGAACGTTCGGGTATGAGGAAGGGAGCGACCCCATCCAGTTCGCGATCAGTCCTTCGCGGCGCACACGACTCGGGGTCTGGACGCTCAAAGCCGCCTGCGTCCCGTTCGGACACGTGACCGCCCATCGCGCGGCCACCAGGGTGAGGGTCACCGGAGCAGGTCGAGGATTAGCGTTCCTGGTGGGCAAGGACGGTCCCGCCTATGAGGTCCCGGTGAGATTTGGCGAAGTCAATAAGATCGCTTTGCTCCCTACCGGTGGACGAGGTGGAGATCCTGGAAACGACTATCCGTGGGCGAATGTCCCGCAGGACTCTGGGGTCGATCCCTGGGGTGAGGATTATCGGGAATGCACCAGCTTCGTCGCGTGGGCTCTCCACTCTCGAAACGACTACAACATGCCTTTTCACGACGACGCCTATAACTGGGGGATCGACGCCGAACATCTCGGCATTCCCGTGAACAACACCCCGGCTGTTGGGTCAGTCGCTTGGGAACCACGCCTGCCCGGCCACTACTGGGGGCATGTGATGTGGGTCGCTGCGGTCGACGGGCAGATGGTCACGGTTGAGGAATACAACGAGCATGGGAACGGAACCTATGACGAGCGGACGTTCAACATGCACTCGGAGCCATACCAGTACATCCATTTCAAAGATCTGAGCTACTCGCCGCCAACGGTGCCGGCTCCGACACCGCCGACCACGCCGCCGACCGGAAGCGGGACCCGTTCGGAGACAGCCGGGAGCGTCGCGAACACATGGACGAGCTACAGTTACGCCAGCGGCACCGAAGGCCCGTCGATCAGTGCTAACCAGACGGTGCAGATCTCGTGCAAGGTGCAAGGTTTCACGGTCGCTGACGGAAATACTTGGTGGTATCAGATCGCGTCGTCCCCGTGGAGCAACAGCTACTACGTTTCGGCGGACGCGTTCTACAACAACGGCGCTACCTCGGGCAGTTTGGACGGGACGCCCTTCGTGGATAACAGTGTCCCAGACTGCGCGGGCGGCTCAACGACCCCGACGCCGACCCCCACTCCGAGCCCGACGCCCACTCCGACCCCAACTCCCGTTCCGGCCCCGACAACGTACGCGGAGACGACCGGGAGTGTCGCGCACACGTGGACGGACTACGGCGACGCAGGGGGCACGGAGGGGCCGGAGATCGGCTCTAACCAGACGGTGCAGATCGCGTGCAAGGTGACCGGCTTCGCTGTCTCGGACGGCAACACCTGGTGGTATCGCGTCGCGTCCTCTCCGTGGAACAGCTCCTACTACGTGTCCGCTGATGCCTTCTACAACAACGGTCAGACCTCGGGGAGTCTCAGCGGAACCCCGTTTGTCGACCCGAGCGTCCCCAACTGCTGACGTCCATCATTATCAGCCTCATGTCGATCGGATCCCACTGGTCGATCAGTAGGCGGCGGTACTCTTGCCCACCCTGCTCCTCCACCAGAGGGGGCCGTCAGATAGTTCCACAAGAGCGCGTTATCCCGCGGCTCCGTCGAAAGACAACGATCGTATTTTCCCAGTGTCCCTCTGTCGGCCCGCGAGCCCCTTTGACGACCTTGCGCTCGTTCCGGTCCGGCTTTGCTGCTGTCGCGGCGGCGGGCGCTTCCTGTGTCGTCCTTGGTGATGACGCTGGCGCCGGCGAGCTCCCGCTCTAGATGGGATCGGTCCGCGCGCCGAGGATCGCTGGTTGACCGTCACGGGTGCCCTACTCGCCTTCGGTCGCCGTGCGCCCGTCTGGGCTGTGAGGTTTGGTCGACTGGAGTTGGTGGAGGGCGTTTCGATGGGGCGGACGTGGCTATCGAGCGCCGACAGTGGCCCCGATGCAGCGGTTGCCGGTTTCGATAACGCATCCTCGAACGGTGATTCGGCCGCCTGGTCCGAAGCGCGCCCCGATCCATGTCTGACCTTCGCCGTCAGCGGTGATGCGAACGCTGTCGCGGTGGCGGTGCTCGATCAAGGTGAGCTTGACGGTGTCGCCGGCGGGAGCGGTGAGATGAACGAGGATATGGCGGCGGGAGCGTGCGAGAATGCAGGTGCGAGACGGTTGGTGCGGGCGTCGGTGGCGCGTAGGAGAGATGCGCGACGGCCTCGAAGACGCCTGCCGCCGTGGCGAGCGCCACGAGCAGCGCGGCGCACTGGGCGAGGAGACGCGTTCCCAGCCGCCTCATACTGCCGCGCCGTCGTCTGCGGCGGACGTTGTCGCGGCCCGGGCGGATGGGTTCGTTCCGCGATTGCTGGCGTCGAAACGGCAGTGGGCGCCATGAGCGCGTCGATGTCGCAGCGGCGAATCCGTCGAAAGCTGGCTGGTCAGCGTATCTCGGAGATGATCGATGTCGTCTTCGGACAGCGGTCCGTGATGAGCGGCGATCTCAGCAGCGTTCGTGCTGCCGCACAGCACGGACCGTCCGCGTACTGGTTCGGGTCGTCGCTGGGGTTCCTGCGCGAAGCACATCACGCCGTGGATGTCCGTCCCGCGCAGATCCGGCCGCGCGTGAAGCAGCGCGAGTCGTACAGCGAGGCATTGGCGGTCGAGCTTCTCGACCTCCTTGCGCTGCGACCGGCCACGGGCGTACGGGACTCGGTCGCGTACACAGACAGCGCCGGCCCAGTTCTTGGCGTCGACGACGGTGATTCCGCCGCGCCCGACCACGATGTGATCGATATCGCCGTAGCGCAGGAACTTGATGCTGTGCAGCACCACCACGCCGAAGCTGGCGAGCTGTCGCTCGAGCTCAGCACCGACGAGCTCCTCACCAGCGATTCCGCCTTCGCGAGCGACTCGTCGTAGCCGTTTGGTCGCGCACCCGTCGCCGCGAGCCTCGAGTTCCTGCGGGTCAGCCTGAGCCACAGCAGCTCCGCAGGCCGGCCCCGCGACGCCATCTCACGTCCACGACCATCCTGATCGCCAGGACCAGAACCGGGCGGAGCGACAGAGGCCACCCCTCAGTTGTCGGCGCCATCCGCGGCAAACCACACGGGACATCCGTCCAGCGGAGCCGGCGCAATATCGCCAAGACGGTCTTGCGCCACCTGGGTCGAAATCCCTGCTCGAACGATGTGCTGGGCCGCGTAATGGCGTCATCGACGGTGCCGCGGGGCCCTTCCCAGCGCGGCCAGTTTCCGCAGCCCGTGCGAGTGGCCCTCAATCGCGGATTCAGCGCCGCGGGGGTGAGAACGCGAGCAGCTCGCGCGGTTCGGTCGCGCCGACTGGCTTTGGTACGAGGCGTTGGTTCGAGAGTCTGCCGTGGTGTCTGATGGGACGGACGCTACCGGCTCTCCGACAGCGAGCTTGAGGAGCGTCTTGCCAGCGAGGGCCGTTAGCTGTTACGCAGGCTGCCAGATCGGCGCGTTTGCGCAAACAAGCGAACGGTGGAACCCGGTCATTTGCCGAGAGTCGTCCCCGTGATGACGTAGCGCACGTAGCCGACGGCGATCCATAGGAACGGCCACGTGAGTGTGACGAAGGCAAATCCAAATGTGCATAGCGAAGATAGGCGCAGCCGGGAAGTAGGACGATAAGCAAGCGCAAGGATCACGATTCCCGTGATAGCTGCGCCGAGCGCCAGGCCCCAAGCGCCAAGCCCCGCGAGGGTACCTGACCAGCCAATCACACCACCAGCGAGCGAGGATACGAGCGCACCGATCACCTCACGCCGATCACGGTGGGAGTGTCCGAGGAACTGTGTAGGCATGATCGAAAGAGACCGTCATGCCTTCAACAACAAGCAGGAAGAACGTAGTTAGAGAGGGTTCCTCTGACCGGGGTGGCGCCGGCGGCGAGCCGCTAGGCGAGCTGCCGGCGCCCCCGCCTGGGATCCTTGGGAGCGTGCCGGATGAGATCCGCCGCAAGCTCCCGGACGGGGTCGTTGACGAGCTGCTCGCTGGAGCTCGTTCTGAGGAGGAGATCGTCGGGCCCGGCGGGCTGCTCTCGCAGTTGACCAAGCGCCTCGTGGAGCGGGCGCTCGAGGTCGAGCTGACCGATCACGTCGGGTATGAGCCGCACCAGGAGCCGCCTGGCGGGGCGGGGAACACACGCAACGGGTCAACGCCGAAGACGCTCCTGACCGAGCACGGGCCGGTGAGGATCGACACGCCGAGGGACCGTGACGGGAGCTTTGAGCCCAAGCTGGTGCGCAAGCGTCAGCGGCGTTTTGAGGGGTTCGACGAGAAGATCCTCGCGCTCTACTCACGGGGCATGTCGACGCGGGATATCGAGCGCTACCTGCGTGAGCTCTACGGCGTCAGTGTCGGCCGTGATCTGATCAGCCGCGTCACTGACGCGGTGATGGACGACGCGCGCTCCTGGCAGCAACGCCCTTTGGATGACGTCTACCCGGTCGTGTTCCTGGACTGCATGGTGCTGAAGATCCGCGAGGGCGGATCGGTTCAACGCCGCGCGTGCTACCTCGCGCTCGGGGTCAGAATGGACGGTGAGCGTGACGTCCTGGGGATGTGGTTCCAGGAGACCGAGGGCGCGAAGTTCTGGATGCAGGTCCTCGGCGAGCTGCGCCACCGCGGCGTGCGGGACATCCTGATCTGCTGCGTCGACGGGCTGACCGGGTTCCCCGAAGCGATCGAGGCGATCTTCCCCGCCACCGTCGTGCAAGCGTGCATCGTTCACCTCATCCGCCGGTCACTGCGCTACGTGCCCCGCCGCGAGTTCGACAAGGTCGCGCGCGACCTGAAACCGATCTACACCGCCACCGACGCTGACGGCGCGTGGGCGGCGCTCGAGCGCTTCGACGAAACCTGGGGAACCAGGTTCCCGCCGATCGTGGGAGCGTGGCAGGACGCCTGGGAGCACGTCACCCCGTTCCTCGCGTTCCCCGAAGAGGTCCGACGCGTGATCTACACCACGAACGCGATCGAAGCGCTCAACCGCCAACTCCGCAAAGCGATCAAGACCAAAGGGCACTTCCCGAACGAGGACGCAGCCCGCAAGCTGATCTACCTCGCGATCCAGAACGCCGCACCGCAATGGACGAGGACCCGCGCGTGGACCAAAGCGCTGCTCGCGTTCAAGATCCACTTCGGCGAGCGGCTCCCCGACAGTGCAATCTGACAACCACACCTAGACAACCCTCAACCCATACTTTAGACTTAACACCAGCTCACCCGCCTACACAGAAAACCGGACACCCTCATCACGGTCAATAGTCTTGATGCGTCGAGGCTTTGTGGACATGGTCATGGGCTCTGGGTCGTCGAATGATGAGCTTGGCACGGGGTATCCTCTAGCCGGAGGCTTCTGTAGATGCCTTCTGTCTGATTTCAAGATTGGTCTTCGAGTCGGTAGCTGGAGTAGCAGAGTCTACGTTGGTGAGCCTCGCCGGAGGCACCGTACGGCGACGCGCTGTGAGCGCCCGAACGTGGTGTTGGAGGTCAACGTCCGGGATGGATCGACGCGGCGAGCCCGCTGCCTAGCACGACCGCGAGAAGAGGGACAGAGGACACGGCCGGTCGCCAGGATCCACAGTCTAATCTAAGGAACCGAAGCACGTGCTGAGCGCGCGACGAGGCTGGTCGGGTCGTCGCTGTCGGGCGTGATTTACGCGCCGCAGTCTACCAGGTGATGACGTTCGATTCGGGGGACGTGGATCGCGTCTTGGAGTAGGTAGGGTGGGAGGAGGTCGCGAACTTCACGGGCCATTTCGATTCGCGTCGGCATGCGATCAGTTCGTTCCCGTCCGATTCCGGCCGTCCACCGGTGCGGTTGCGCTGTCTGGGGCTGGGGTCGAGTTCGCCCCGTTCGGTGAGGTTTCGAACGCCGCGGAGAAGTTCCCCGGCTGCGCGTCGAGTGCGGGGCGCCGCTCGCGACGGTGTCGGTTCGTGAGCGTGGTTTCATGGTTCCCATCCGAGGGTGTGGTCGAGGGTTGGTTGGTCGTCGGGCACGAGGCCGGGCGTGCCGAGGATGCGCTGCTTGATCCGGCCGTGCTGCGGGACGTCCCGCTCGAGGGTGTGGAGCGTGTCGAGGATGTGCCTCGCGGTGCGGGTTCGGTCTGCTCGTTCTTCGAACTGTCCGGGTTCGGGTTCGGGTCCGAGCGCGGTCGGCTCGTTGGGGTCGATGTCGTGGCGGGCGCGGTAGTCCTCGATCGCGAGCGCCGCCCGCTGCCAGGTGTCGTGCTTGGGGTCTTCGGCGTCGGGCCGCTCGCCCAGCACCCTGGTCAGGTAGTCGTGCAGATCTCGCCGGCTGGGGTTGCTGTCATGCTCGGGATCGATCTCGCCCTCGCGCGGCGGCAGGGCTACGTTCCGCTCCATGTCTGGTCGCTCTGCGCCGGGGTGTCGGTGGGCGTCCCGGTCGCTGTTGTGGCGGGGGGTGTGCGGGTCGGGCGCGAGCGGGGTGCGGATCGACGGGATTTCGGGTTCTGAGCGGCCCATCCGCTCGGCGAGCACGACGATCGGCTTTTCGCCGTTGTCGGTGGCGAGCGGTTCGCGGCTGGCGTGGATGTGGGTGGTCTCGCGGGCGCGGGTGAGCGCGACGTAGCAGCCTTCTTGGGTGGCGTGCTCTGAGACGATTAGGTGGGTGGTGTCGCTGGTGTGTCCTTGGGCGGGGAACGGGTGTTGGACGTAAGAGAGCCGGACGCTCGCATGGTCGATCTGGGGTTGCGTGAAGTCGCCTTTGCGGCCGTCAGCGAGCCGGATCCTCGCCCTCCGGCGGTCGCGGTCGATGTCGAGGACGAGGGCGGTGGTGCCGTTCTGGACGCGTCCGAGGTCGGGGTGCTCGAGGGGGTGGCGGATTTGGATCTCATCCCCGGCGTGGAGCCGGTACGGCCGACCGGTGACCGTGAGTCCGCGAGGACCGAGTTCGCCGTGCTGGTAGCGGATCGCCTGCGCGCGGGCGTTGAGCTCGTCGAGCTGCTCGTTCGAGGTCTGCGCGATCACCAACACCTCCCTGCCTGCCTGGCGGTCTGCGTGGGCGGCATCGAGCGCGGCGTCTTCGGCGTGGCGCTGATCAGCGGCGAGGATTACCCGGCCGCGCGCGACGTAGCTTCCGATGGCGCGTTCGTGCTCGCCGGAGCGGAAGAGTTGCTGGTCGCGGCGGTCCTGAGGGTCCCTGGCGCGGACGATTCGGGTCAGGTCGACGTGCGCGTCGTTCTCCCGCGCAGCGTGCTCGAGGTGCGGCCAGAGTCCGCCGGCGCCGACGGCTTGGGATTGCCTGGGATCCCCGACCTCGATCAGCCGCGCCCCGGCCGCCTCGACCGCGATCAGGAGTTGCTGCTGCTCGCGGGTGGACGCGAGCGCCGCCTCGTCGTGAATCACCGTCGTCCGCGGACCGAGCGTCACCCGTCCTGACTCGATGGCTGCGTGGAGCGCGACGGTGGAGTATCCGGTGGCGTTCACGCCTGCCGTCGACAGTTCGACGGCGAGGCGCTCCGCCGCGAGCGCTCCCGTGCTCGTCACGACGACCTGCCGGCCGTCGGCTTGGTGGGCGCGCGCGATGCCGATCAGCGCGGTGCTCTTCCCAGTCCCCGCCTGACCTTCGATCAGCACGAGCTGGCGGTCTGAGCACGCAAGCTCGACCGCGCGGCGCTGCTCTGAAGCAAGCCCGGCGCCCCGCGCCCTCAGTTCCGCGTCAAGCGCCCGCGCCTGCTCCTGCCCCTGGCTCGTGGGGAGCGGGTCGACTCGTGCTGCCGCGAGTCGCTCTGCGACGGTCACGGTACGGCGCTCGCTCGCGCGCTGCAGGCGGCTCGTCGAGCGACCGTCAGCGAGCGCGAGCACCTGACCGTTCGCTCGGATCCGCTCGAGTCCCCAAAGAGCGTCTGCGATGCCAACCCCCGCTGAGGCTTCCAGAGCGACGGCGCGCGCCTCGCGATCGGCAAACGTCGCGTCGAATTCCGTCAAGCGCTCCAGCAGTTCGTGATCTTCCGCGGCCTCTAGGACGCGTTTCGTGGTGAGCCGCTCGACGCCACTGGTGTCGATCCCGAAGTCCTGGGCGGTCTGCCACCAATGCTCGTCGAGGTCGCCGTGGGTCGCGAGCGGAGCCTTGCGCGCTCGGGTTGACGCGGCCAGGTAGCGGTCCTCGTTGGGAAGCAGCCGGCCTGAGCGGCGCAGCGCATCCAGCCTCGACGCCGCCTTCCTCGCATCGGGTCCGCCCAAGGCGACGCTCGCCTCCAAAGCGGTTTCCTTTTCCTGCAGTCGCGCTTCGATCGCGCCACGCACTTGGTGGTGGCGGCTTGACCACAGGTCGATCAGCCCGGAAGGAATGCCGGCGAGTTCGAAGTAGCGTCCCCCGCGACCGGTCCCGCGCTCGATCTCGAACCCGAGCCGGTTGAGCTCGCGGGCGAGCTCCGTGCGGTACGCGGCGCCGAGCTCGCGGCGGTGAACGAACCACGCCCTGGACTCGATCGCCACGATCCGCCCATCCCGGCGGACCGCACCATGCAAAAGGACGTGGGAGTGCAACTGCGGATCCGGTGGTTGAGCGCCCACGGCGCGGGCGGTGGTGTGCCGCCAGCTCGTCGCGATCACCTCCGTCGAGGTGGAGCGGATCACCGTCTGTTTGTCGAGGCGCTCGCGGATCATCGGCACCATCGCCGTCGCGTAGGCCAGCGCGCGGTCCACCGCGTCCTCGTGCGCACGCTCGACCCGCGCGCGCAGGTCGGGGGACGCGAGCGCCCAGACCGCGCTGACTGACTTCGGGGCGGAGAACGTCGCGTCGATCGCGCACACCGCCTCGCCGTTCCCGCCGACACGCCGCAAAGGCAGGCCGGTGTCACGGCGGCGGACCGCCATTAACGCCCGCAGCTCCTCACCCGCAACCGGCCGCTGCGGGTTTGCGCCGACCGCGGTAGCGCCGCCCGCCCATCGTCCCGGCGCCTCGACTCGCTCTCCGTCCTTGAGGTAGTAGTCCCCCAGCTCCGGTGTCTGAGCCTTCCCCTCGAGGTAGGCCGCGTAGCCCGCCGCAAGCCCTGAGGTGACCTTCGCCAACGTCAGCATCAGGCACCCACCCGACCGGCTCCACGACCCGCTTTTGACAGCATCACACTTGACGCACTCGCAGTGCTAAAGACCCCCAGCGCCCGGCGTGAGGGGTCGATCGGGGTGGCGAGCACCGCAACGTCGCGCGTCTCCGGCGGCTGCGCTGCAGGTGAGTTCAACACCGCTTCGCACCCTTCAGTGGGGTGATCGCCGATCGCGCCGCTACTGGCGCTGCGCGCTGGGTGAGGGTTCGCCAGGGCTCCTCGCGGTGCGCGGGGGTGAGCGTCACCAGTTCCCATTGAAGGCCGTCGAGGTGCAGTCCTCGACCGGCGGGGACGTGGGCGATGTCCCCCGGCGTGAGCACGCGTTGGCGCTGGGTGGAGCCGCAGGACTCGCCAGACTCGGCCGCGTGATCCTCGGCGGCCCCGGCTACTACCAGATCACGAACGCCGGCCTGGCGGTGATCGGCAGCGACCTTCCACCGCCCCACTTGCACCCCGACGGTTGGCGGCACGACCTCTCGGCAGCGTGGGTCTGGGTCGCCGGCGCGCGTGGAACTTTCGGCCCGGTCGACCGCGTCCTCTCACAACGCGAGATGCGAGCACACGGCGCCGCACCAACCACGGCCACGCGAGACGACGAACGCATCGAGCACCCATTTGGCGTGCGCGTCGCCAGCACCGTCACGGGGAAACCCACCGCTCTGCACTACCCCGACGTGCTGCTCATCACCCCACAGCACGAACGGGTCGCGATCGAACTCGTGCTGAGCTCAAACGGACAGCAGCGCCTCGAGACGACCCTCGCTGGCTACGGGGCCGACCCGACCATCGAAGCGGTGCTCTACCTAGCCGAGAACCCCGCGATCCGCCACAACATCAAGCGCACCGCCGAACGTCTCGGAATCTCGGACCGCATCCGCGTACAAGAACTCGCCACGCGCAGAGGCACGCCGGCGACGCGAGGTTAGAGCCACGCCGCCCCAACCCACGATTCGGGCCAGTAACGTCTCGTACCGGCCTTGACAGGCGCGCGCTCGAACGCCGCGTGAACGTTGTCGAACGCGTCCGCGCCCAGCGGGAGCGAAACGTGCGCATTCGCGCGGTCCCGAGCATCCGGATCTGATGGCGATGGCGAGCCTGGCTCTTGCGCAGCGATCCCCCTTGTCGTAGACCGGCGCCCCCGGGGCGGTCGAGGCCACCCAGGTAGTCCAGCGAGCGGACGGACTCGGCGACTGGGCTGATGCCAACGCGGCTGAATTTCTGTGTGGTGGCGATCTGCGAGGACGGTCGGGCGTTCTCAGGGGGTCGGGTGCCGAGCACGCCGCAGGTGAAGAGCACCCTCAGAGTGGTATGTCCGCGCCTGCGCTTACGGTTGCTAGCGGTGGCGGACGAGGCATCGAATCTGACGAGCTTCAGCGACGACCTGTTGCGATGCGAGCGTGGCACTCTGCTGGACGGGGTGGCAGATTTGACGCGTCGCGCCGCACTCCACCGACAGCTACTGGAGCAGCTGGAGGTTGAGCTCGCGACGCAGACGCGATTGCTGCGTGAGATCGAGGAGTTGATCGACCTGCGCCCGCAGCTGCGGCTAGAGCGACTCGACCGGCAGCTTCGCGGTCGGCGACTGCAGGAGGTCGCGGTTGAGGTGTTGCGCCGCAGGGTCAGTGATCAACGGCCGGTTCACTATCGAGAGTGGTTTGCCTATCTGCGCGCCGAGGGATACGAGGTTGTCGGTCGCGATCCGCTGGCGACGTTTCTGACGCAGGTCAGTCGCGCCGAGGGAGTCGAGCGCGTCGGCTCCCGTACGGGTCTGTATCGCGTCGCCTGAGCAGCCGGTCGGGTTCTGTCCGACCCCAGTGCTTGCCTTTGGCGGCGATGGACGTAGCAGCTAACTACACCGCTACAGGCCGAGCATGAGCAACCCCCGCCCTGAGGCTGCAGGTCGATTGGCCGAGCAGCGCTGCGTTGCGGATGCCTGCGCTAACGCGCGGTCCACTAGACGTCATGAAGCGGCGCGCTTGCACGCGCTAGTCGTAGGCAATCACCGACTGTAAAGGGGAGAGAACGTGACGCTGACCGATGTTCTGAGAAGCGGCCTTGGGGACGCTGGTGTTGCACAGCGACCGGCGGGTATCGAGTTCCGGCAGCTACTACAACCGCCTTTCGGCCAGTTGACGATGCCGCCGGTCTATGAGAGGCCGCTGGAGATCCATCCGCGCAGCATCGACGGCACCGTGCACGATGTGATCGAGCTTGACTCCGTCGGCTCCTCCGCCAATCGGCTGGAGGAGCGACTGCTCGATGAACATCGCGTTGAACGCTATGAGCTGCCGCTCGCGGACACGACCATCTCCGCCGGCGAGCAGAAATTCGTGATCACTACGCTCGAGGCGCCCCACCGATTGATGGATGCCTGGATCAGGCTTTCCGAGCTGCCGGGGACCGACCAGGCTTTCGAGGACAGTGACCAGGGTCGCGAGATCTCGCTCGCTTCGCATGGAGCGCTGGATCCGATCCTCGAAACCTCCGCCCATGACCTCCTGTTCGGGACCTGGGATTCCCACCGGACCGGCCCGAGTGGCCAGGTACGCGTCGCCCGCAGCCTGACGACGACGGTGCTGGGACTCGGTCCAAGGGAGGTGACCACGATCGCGGCGCGCCGGGATCCACTCAACCTCGGCGAGGCCAAGGACGTCAAGGCGCCCAAGGGCCTGAAGCTCTCCGAGCAGGGCCTCAGCTCGATCCCGCCACAGCGACGGCGTCCGGGGGTCTCGATCGACGAGGCGCTGTTTGTGGGGTTTCTCTCGTTCGCGTCGTTGCGGCGCCTTCGCTTCGAGCGCTACGACGGTGTCGAGGCGCGCGTGCTGCTCGCGCTGCTGGCGTTGCACGCAGTCACGTTGCGAGTCGCCGAGGGTTGGTCGTTGCGCTCGGAGTGTGAACTGATCCCGGCGGCAGAGCTGCAGATCCTCGTGCGCATCGCGGGATCACCGGCGGCCGAGTCGCTGCCGGCGGCACCCGAGCAGATTGCCCACGCGTTCGCTGACGCGCGCCAGCGAGTGGGGATCAACGATCGCAGTGTTCATCTCGTTGGGGGGGGTCGCCTGACGCCGCTTGTGGAGCGTGCGATCGAAACGGCGGCCGCGGGTGGCTGAGGATTCGGATTGGACTCACGTTGAGCTGCGCTTTCCGCTCGGCAGCTATAGCGCACAATCAACGAGCAACTTCGCCCAGCCGGAGTGGCCGCCCCATCCCGTGCGGGTACTTGCTGCGCTGGTGGCGGCAGCGCATTCGTTGCCGGTGGCCGACCGAGATCGCGCACGGGATGCTGTGACCACGCTCGCTTCCTGTCCGGAGCCTCCGGAGATCGTCGCACCCCGCTGCGACGGGGCTCCGGATGGGCGTACATCGGTCGCCGCGTTGCGCGGCGCTTCACGATGGGCGCCACGCAATCACGAGCTCGGAGAGTTGAAGAACGGGATCCACCCCAGAGAGCTTGGCCGCGGGCGTGCGGCCGTCGAGAAGGGCGGCATCGCGATCGGAGACATGCCGGTTTCGTTTCTCTGGCCAACCGCGCTCGATTCGGCCGCTCTTGAGGCACTCGATCGCGCCGCAGCTGAGGTGACGTTCCTGGGAACGAGCCGCTCGCCGGTCCTTGTCACCGTGTCGACGACCAGCGGCACGATCGAGGAAGCGGCTTGGATGCCGACCCGTCGGGCGCGACCGGCGTCCGTCGACGTTCGCGTGCCGACAGCCACCCTGCTGGCGACGCTCGACGCGCAGCACGAGCGGCGAAAGGGCAAGCTGCGCCGCGACGGTGCACCAGCCAGAGCTGCGTTCGTGCCTCCCGCATCGCTTGGTCGTCTGCAGGCGTACTTCCACACCTCGGATCTGGCTCGTGAGCCCACGGAGCCGCTGGATCCGAGGCAGTGGGGGGAGATGTTGGTGTTGGCGGTGGACCGGGGCAGCGTGGTGCGACCGAAGGCTCCAGGGGCTTTTGCGCTGGCGCGGGCGACGCGCGCTGCGATCCTCGCCGGCTACGGTGCGGCGGGAACCGCGGATGAGGCGCCAGCTCTGCTCACGGCGCGAGGGAGCGATCCGCACGCGGCGTTCGTTCCGCTGCCGTTCGTCGGCGACCCGCATGCCGATGGAAGGATCATCGGGGTCGCGATCGTGCTGCCGCACCCGTGGCGTGCGCCGGATGTCCTGATCCAGCGTCGAGCGATCGAGCGCGGAATCCGTTCGCTCGTCGCAGCGCCATCGGGGACGGAGCGTCGGAGTGTTGGGGTGCCGGGGATCGGCAATGTGTTGCTTGGCGGGGAGCCGGCTCGCATCCCGCCGCGGACGCTGCAGCCCGAGCGGTGGCGGAGGGCGTCCAGGATCTGGTCGAGCGTGACTCCTGTCGTGCATTCACGCTACCAGCCCAACTCGCGCCCCGAGAGCCTGCTGGAGCAGGTGACAGCGGACTGTCGCGACGTGGGTCTGCCCGAGCCGGTGCAGGTCGAGGTCCTGCGCGTCAGCCGTTTTCACGGCGCCCCCCTTGGTATCAGCCGCACGCGGCTTCCAGAGGGATGGAAGGGACCGTTGCGCGGGCCGACGAACCACCTCGAGCTGACTTTCGCCGAGCCCGTGGCCGGACCGGTGCTGTTGGGAAAGGCGCGACACTTCGGGCTTGGCCTGTGCCTACCCGTTGAGGAGGCGCGCGCGGGGTGATCGACTTCCCGACGTTCTACGGCGCCTTGAATTCGACGGGCGGTGAGGTCGGAAGAGAGCCCTATCCGTGGCAGGTGGAGCTTGCCATGCGGTTGGCGGAGGGCGTTCCGCCCGCGGCGGTCACCGTCCCCACTGGGTGTGGCAAGACGGCGACGATCGACGCCCTCCTGTTTGCCTTGTGCGCCCAGGCGGATCGGCGCCCGTGTCAGCGTACGATCGGGGTTCGGACCGTGTGGGCGATCGATCGACGGATCCTCGTGGACGAGGTTCACGAACACGCTCGGAGGCTGGTCGAGCGCCTTGAGCTCGCGCGAGCTGATACCGATGATGTGCTACACGACGCGGCGCAGCGCCTCGCGTGGCTGACACGTGGCCAAGGTCCACCGTTGGCGACGGCGCGCTGGCGCGGCCAAGTGCGGATCGAGCCTCGCGCGCACCATCCACTTCAACCACAGCTGATCACCAGCACCGCTGGGCAGATCGGCTCCCGCCTGCTGTTCCGCGGTTACGGCGTGGGCGAGCGATCCTTAGCACTGGAGGCCGCGCTCGCGGCCGTTGACTGTACGATCTGCCTCGACGAGGCGCATCTGGTACAGCCGCTTCGCCGCACGATCAAAGCAGTTCGGGCGTTGCGTGCTGAGCAGGAGCCGCAAGGCAGCTTTGGACCGTTGACGCTGATCACCCTCACGGCGACCCCGCCCGAGTCGCTGCCATCAGAGGCGGTGCTTACGCTGGGGCCCGCCGACGAGCGAGTGCTCAGCCAGAGGCTTGACGCTGAGAAGACGGCAGTCCTCGTGCTGCCGCCGGGCGATGGGTACCGCGAGCAGACAACCGTGCTGCTTGATGCTGTCATGCAACATCTGGCAGAGGGCGCCTCGCGTCTTGCCTGCGTCGTCAACAGTGTTGGTCAGGCGACGGAGTTAGCGCGAGCCGCAGCGGCGCGGTTTGGCGAGGATGTCGACCGAGCGCTGCTGATCGGCCCTCAGCGTTCCCATGATCGCGCGGAGGTGCTGCGGCGCCACCGCGGCGCGATCTTCGAGCGGGATTCCCCTCCGCGACCAGTACTGGTGATCGCGACGCAGACGATCGAGGTCGGGCTCGATGCCGACTTCGACGCCCTCGTCACGCAGAGCGCCTCCGCGACGGCAATCGCGCAGCGGTTCGGGCGGCTCAACCGCGCTGGACTTGGCAACGGCCGCGCGACGATCGTCCGCCACCGCGGATCCCCTCTGTACGAGCGCGACGAGGAAGCATGCTGGGCCTGGTTGGATCGCAAGCGGGGCCCCTTCGGAACCGTCGACATGTCTCCGCGAGCGATCGCGGCCGACGGCGGGCCGCCCCCGGATGCCGAGGTTCCGTTCACCCCGGCGCTGACCCCCGCCACCGTAGAGTTGCTGCGACAGACCGCTCCCCGGCCGGCCCCGATGGCCGATCCGCCGATCGATTGCTTTCTTGCCGGGGTCGACAGCGCCCCGGCCGACGACGTGCTGGTCTGCTGGCGCCGCGATCTGCGACTCGATCTCCTCGATGAGGACGGCCGCGCCTATCGGCAGGCGCTGCTTACGCTCGCCCCTCCGCAGCGGGAGGAGCTAGTTCCGCTGTCCCTCCGCCGCTTTCATGCCCTTCTGGCCGCCCGCTTCACGGACTCGAGCCGACACATCGCGCTGGCGCGCGGCGCCCTTCAGGACGCGGATGTCCAGGGCGGAGGCGACGTTCAGGCCGCAGGCTGGGCGGAGATCGGTCTACTCGAAACCGCACCGATGCATTTCGTCGTATTGCGTGGAGGAGAGTTCTGCGAGGTTGGGCTCACTACCGCGGCACGCCCGCGCGACGTGCGGCCGGGTGACATCGTCGTGCTCGGTACCGGCACCGGCGGCTATGCCGACGGTGCTTTGGCGCCTTCGTCAGCCGCCGACGTCGAGGATGTCGGCAACCAGGTCGCGGCAGCGGCCATTGGTACCCGCCGTGCCGCCTTGCGGTTGAGCCGGGAGATGCTTAGCGGGTCGGCGGATCAAGCACTGCAGCGCGCCGCAAGGCTCGCGGACGCGGCGGTTGCCCCGGAGGGCGAGGATCTGCGGTTGCTGCTAGCAGCGCTCGGATCGGATTCGGAGCTCAAACGTGTTGGCCGCGCGGATCTCCGACGTGTTGCCGGTGCCTCCGAGTCGCCGATGGCCGAGATCTGGGGCGAGTTCGACGAGCCTGATTCGTACGACACGACCGAGCAGCTCGGCGTGGGCGTCGTCTTCGACGACGAGCACGAGCCGAGCATCGATGCCTTCGTTCTCGTACTCACTCCGGAAGGGGAGGCGCGACCCGATCTGTTGCGGCAGGTCTCGATTCGTCCGCCTCAGCTCGAGGCCCACGAGCTTGACGTTGCAGAACGCGCCGCAAGCTTCGTCGCGGGCTGGGCTGGCGAACCGCTTACAGCCGCGATTTGCCTCGCGGCTCGTGCACACGACCACGGTAAGGCGGATGACCGTATCCAGGCGTTCTATCGCGGAGGGATCCTCAACCCGGGGCAGGAGCTGCTGGCCAAGAGCCTCTTCGGCACCGAGGACCAAAGGATGGCTCGCGTGGCGCAGGGGCGAGCCGGTTTGCCCCGAGGCCTGCGCCACGAGATCGCCTCCGTCGCGATTCTCGTTGACCACCTCGAGCGTGCCCGACCGCTTGATGGATGGAGCTTCGACGAGGATCTGGCGCTGCACCTGGTTGCGACCCACCACGGCCTCGGACGGCCGTGGCCTCTCCTTCCCGGCGGTGGCGCCGCGGCTCGGGAGTTCGCCGTGGCCAGCGCAGGAGTCGAAGGGATCGCCCGCGGAGACGGGCTGGACGGATGGAAGGATGGCGAGTGGCTACGACGCTTCGTCGCCATCAACGAGCGATACGGCGCTTGGGGAACCGCATGCCTGGAGGCTGTGCTGATCCTGGCGGATCGCACCGTCTCCGCAGAGGGTCACTGATGGCGCTGACCCTCTCGTGGATGCGCCGCGATGCGCCATACATGCCGATCACGACGATCGGCTTACTCTCAATTGAGCCCCAAGCCCGTGCGCTTTGGCGCGACGGCTCGCTGATGATTGACACGCGGCTGAATGCTCATGAGATGGCCGAGTTGCTACTCCGAGCCGAACTGCCGGACCTCGACGCGATCGCGTGGCCTGCCGGGGCGGGTCAGTCGCTGGCGACAGCGCTGAGTAGCTACGACGATCCACTGGTCGGGTTTGAGGGCCTCTGCAACTCGCGCGAAGGCTCCGTCGAGGAACGGCTGCTGCGAGCTCTCGCCAGTGATCAGACGCGACGGACCGATGGTGGAGCACCGGCCCGCAGCCGCCTGCTGATCGGCGCCAAGGCCGACCTGTCACCGTTCCGCTGGCGGCCGCGGGCTGGTCCGAACGCGCTAGCGGATGAGCTTACGCTGGGCCCCGCCTTCGGTGGCAGCGATTCCGGCCCGTGCATGGGGCTTGTACCCGAGGTTCACACCTTTGGTGGCTCGGTGGGGCGGAACGCGTCAACCATCGGAGCCGCCAGTCAACTGCTCTCATTGCTGATCAGGCATGGGCTGCTGGCGCTACCGCCGAACGGCTCTCCGGGGCACGGGCCGCGTCCCGCAGGTGGCCCGCTGCTCGACACGAGCCTCCGCCTATCGTGGCCGGTCTGGAGCTGTGCCTTGAACACAGCTGAGTTGCGCACGATGTTCGCGTGGGAGGAGATCCACACCCCAGAGCCCGATGAAGAGTTGCTTCGCGCTCGAGGTGTGGAAGCTGTGTACCGCAGCGCACAGGTCGCCCTGAGCGACACCGTTTCGGTATTTCGGTGGGGGCGGCGGGTCACATGACCGACACGCTCGTGCCGGCGCGCGTGCTCAACGAGCACGTGTACTGTCCCAGACTGGCGTGGCTGGAGTGGGAGGCCCGGGCCTTCACCGATAACGCCGACACCGCGGAGGGAACTGATGCCCATCGCCGCACCGATCTGGAGCGAGGCGATGACGACGACGCGGTGCTCACTGCGCTGTCGCTGAGCTCGGAGCGCCTGGGTGTGAGCGCCAAGCTCGACCGCGTCGAGTTGCGCGATGGAGTGGCGGTCCCAATCGAGACCAAGCACGGGAAGATCCCTCCCGGTCCACCGCTGCGGCTGCCGGAGCTCGCTCAGCTGACCGTGCAAGCACTGTTGCTGCGTGAGGCCGGCTACAGCGTCACGCATGGCGAGGTGTTCTTCGCCGACAGCCACACGCGCCGAAGGGTGAACTTACCCGACGACGGCGAGCAATGGGTGCGGCGATTGGTTGCAGAGATCCGCGCCAACGCAGCCGCTCCGGCGGCGCCAGCGCCCCTGCGTGACAGCCCCAAGTGTCCGAGGTGCTCGCTGGTCGGCGTATGCCTGCCCGACGAAATGGCGCTGCTCCAGGGTGCACAGCCGGCGCTCGTGCGACGCCTGGTGGCGAGAGATGATCCGCGCCGGCCGCTGTACGTCACAGGACCTGGCGCGATCGTTCGTAAGCAACGTGGTCGCCTCGTGCTGGAGGTCGACGGCGACCAGCAGGCATCGCAACGGTTAATCGATGTCGCCTACGTCGCAGTGTTCGGCAACGCGGTCCTCACGGCCGGAGCGATTCGCGGGTGCTTAGAGCAGGACACCCCGGTGCTCTGGTTCACCAGCGGGGGCTGGTTCAGCGGGTACACGATCACGCACAACGGATCCTGGGTGGCAAGGAGAATCGCTCAGGTGCGCGCTTCTCAGGAAAAGACCCGCCACGTGCCGATCGCGCTTGCGTTCATCGAGGGCAAGCTTCGCAACCAGCGAACGCTGCTGCGGCGCCTGGCGGGGGCTGAGGCGAAGAGCGCCATCGACTCGCTGGCGGGCTTGATCAAGCAGATCGGCACAGTCGACACCTTAGAGAGTCTCTTGGGGGTCGAGGGAACCGGCGCCAGGATGTACTTCGGAGCGTTCTCGCGCATGTTGAAGCCAGCGCTGGGGGCGGAGTTTGAGATGACGGGGCGCAACCGCCGTCCAGCGCTCGACCCGATCAACGCCGCGCTCTCGTTCTCCTACGCATTGCTCGTCAAAGACGCCGCCGTCGCCGCGCTGGCTGCCGGACTTGACCCGCAGATCGGCCTGATGCACCAACCCAGGTTCGGCCGGCCATCGCTGGCCCTGGACATCGCCGAGGAGATGCGGCCGCTCGTCGCCGACTCAACCGTCGTGACGCTGATCAACAACGGGGAGCTCCGCCAAGATCATTTCGTACGGCGGGGAGGGGCGGTCGCTCTGACGGCGCCGGGCCGAAAGCGCGTAATCAGAGCCTATGAGCGGAGGATGGCGGTCCGGCTTCGTCATCCACTGTTCGGTTACGAGGTGACGTACCGGCGAGCGCTGGAGCTGCAAGCCCGACAACTTGCCGCCGTGCTCGATGAGCAGCTCGACGTGTACCGGCCGCTGATCACGAGATGATCTGTGGCCGAACGCTTTCGATATTTGGTGATGTACGACATCCGCGAGCCAGGACGGCTTCGCCGCGTGCACGACATCGCCGTCGACTTCGGTGAGCGACTGCAGTACTCCGTCTACGTCTGCGATCTGACCCGGCAGGAACTCATAGCTTTGCGGAAGCAGCTGCGGTCGACCATGAACCAGCGCGACGACAGCATTAGCATTTTCGATCTGGGTCCGCTCGAGCACCGGCACAAGATCAAAGCCGAACACCTCGGGCGGCGGAGTCCAGCGCACGAAGAACGACCGAACGAAGCCACTGTTTGGTGACCGCGGGCTGCGAGCGCGCGGGCGGTGCACATTTCTGCCGCACCGCTCGCACGCACGTTTTCCCTGTAAATCACGATCCTTGACAACTGAATAGCTGCAGTTCAGGGGACCTGTGCCGACGGTCATCGAGGACCGCTCGCGGAGACGGGACTTCTTGCTGCAAATCAATGACAGTTTTCGCGAGCTGTCGCAGCCCCCGACGAGGGGGCTCTTCGTAGAAGCACTATGCGGCCGACCTTGGCCATGCGGCGAAACAGGTCGCAGCCCCCGACGAGGGGGCTCTTCGTAGAAGCGGATAGGTGATGACGACGCCCGCGTCCCCGGCGGTTAGTCGCAGCCCCCGACGAGGGGGCTCTTCGTAGAAGCGCTAATGGGGGCGGCTCGCCGTTGAGGAGAGTGGCGAGGTCGCAGCCCCCGACGAGGGGGCTCTTCGTAGAAGCCTGGATCTCGGACATGCCGTGTTCGCGGCGTTCTCCGAGTCGCAGCCCCCGACGAGGGGGCTCTTCGTAGAAGCAACGCGACGAGCCTCGCGAACATCTGCGACACGGCGTCGCAGCCCCCGACGAGGGGGCTCTTCGTAGAAGCTTCTCGCCCCACTGCGGATCCTTCGTCAACCAGACGTCGCAGCCCCCGACGAGGGGGCTCTTCGTAGAAGCGAGTTCTTCCTCGCCGCGCGCGACCCCAAGTTCGCGGTCGCAGCCCCCGACGAGGGGGCTCTTCGTAGAAGCACGATCTCGACCGACCCGCGCGTCCCGCTCCCGAGGTCGCAGCCCCCGACGAGGGGGCTCTTCGTAGAAGCGGCCTCCCCGGCAAGGGCCAAGCGCCGATGGAAGTGTCGCAGCCCCCGACGAGGGGGCTCTTCGTAGAAGCCGGTTGGGCGCCTAGCCGTTCACCGTGGGCTTGTGGTCGCAGCCCCCGACGAGGGGGCTCTTCGTAGAAGCCTGATCCCCGGCTTCCGCTCACTCGACCG